>OBEQ010416882.1_pt1 | contig 11447 bp, 7 predicted proteins | sample 1670901 | NCBI WGS metagenome assembly OBEQ01 (sample SAMEA104232315, study PRJEB22302) | groundwater metagenome | biome: forest; feature: aquifer; material: groundwater | place: USA | collected 2011-08-07 | depth 5.4 m | reverse complement strand
TGCCGCGCGACCCGGCGTTTGCCGACGCGTACTATCGCGCGTCGCTGATCTTCGCCGACGGCATGCCGATCGTGTGGGCCAGCCGCCTGCTGCGCCGCCCGCTCAAGGGCCGCGTCACCGGCAGCGACTTGGTCCCGGAAGTCTGCGAGCTCGCCGCGCGGCGCGGAGCGTCCATCTTTTTCCTCGGCACCACGCCGCCGATCCTCGCCGAAGCGGTGCGACGCGTGACGACGCAGTGGCCTTCATTGCAGATCGTCGGCACGTACTCGCCGCCCTTCGGCTTCGAGCGGAACACGCTCGAGCGGCTTCGCATGATCAGCGCGGTAAACGACGCTCGCCCAGACATCCTCTTCATCGGACTCGGCGCGCCGAAGCAAGAGCTGTGGATCGCGAATTCGATCACGCAGGTCAATGTCCGCGTCGCACTGTGCATCGGCGCCGGGATCGATTACCTCGCGGGCGCGGTGAAGCGCGCGCCGCGCTGGATGCAACGGACTGGCTTGGAATGGGCATGGCGGCTGCTGCAGGAGCCTGGGCGACTCTGGCGGCGGTACCTCGTCGAAGACATGCAATTTCTCGGCTTGCTCGCGCGCGAGTTCGTGCGGCCGCGGGCGCTGCTTGGGCAACCACAGGAGCGCAGGACACTATGGCAGTGAACGATCGGATCCCGGTGTGGCAGACGCTGACACACGGGCTGGTCTATGGCCTGATGGCCGGTCTGTTCGTCGGGGCCGTCGAAGTGCTCGTGCTCGTGCCGAACCGCACCGTGACGGCGCTCGCGCTGTTGACGCCGGCGATGATTTTCTACGCGGCCGCGTGGGCGATCGTCGCACTCGTTGTGGCGATCGTGGCCTGGGTCGTCGGCGTCGCGGACTCCGCGGCGCGGCTCGACCGAGTGCTCGTCTCGACGCTGGTGACGCTGGCCATCCTCATCGTCGGCGGCGGCTACCTGAACTTGCGGTGTCTGCCCGCAGCGAGCGACCCGCGATCGATCATCGCGAATATCGTCCTGCTCATCGCCTGCGTGCCGTTGGCGCGTTGGCTCGCGGGCGCCTCGAGCCCCATGCGCTGGCTCACCGGGGTCGGTCGCGCGATGACGGTCATCGCGCTGACGGTCGGCGCGTCGGCGGGGGCGGCGAAGATTCGCCGTGCCGGAGCCGAGCATTCGGCGGCCACCACCAAGCAAGCGGCCGAGCATGCCAATCGGCCGAATGTCATCTTGATCACGCTCGACGCGCTGCGGCCCGACCACCTCAGCGCCTACGGCTATGCGCGCGAGACCTCGCCGGAGCTGGACGCGATCGCGAAGGACGGCGTGCTCTTCACCCACGCGTACGCGAACTCGTCGTGGACCCGTGCCTCCGTGGCCACGATGTTCACGTCGCTCTACCCGTCGACGCACGGGGTGAACGGGCTCGGCACCGGGATCGCCTCGTCGCTGACGATTCTGCCCGAGGCCATGAAAGCCGCCGGCTACACGACCGGGATATTTTCAGCCAACGCGTTCATCTCGCCGGTGTTCGGCTACGACCAGGGCGTCGACCGGTTCCACCACAAACCGCCGTCGATGTTCAACGAGCTGATCTTCGGCCATATCGCGCGCAAGCTGGTCAAACACGCGCGGGTGTTCCTGCCGGTCTTCCGCGTGCTGCAAAACTTGGAGATGCCGGGGCCGACGGGCCGCCGCGTCGCGACGCGCGCCGAAGGCCTCATCGGCGCGTTCTTCGACTGGGCGCAGGGCGTACACGGGCAGCCGTTCTTCGCGTATATCCACTTTATGGAATCGCACACGCCCTACGACAGTCCGGAACAGTTCCGCAAGAAATTCGTCGTGGGCGACCACGGGCCGCTGCCGACGGACTTGCCGCCGTTCGACGGCTTCGAGCCGTTCACGCGCGCGGAGCCGCTGCCCGCGGATCGCCGCGACCTGCTCATCACACAATACGACGGCGGGATTGCAGCCGTCGACCACGCGATCGGCGAGCTGGTGCAGTGGCTGAAGGCACGCGGCATCTATGACAACACCGTGATCATGGTGACCGCGGACCACGGCGAAGAGTTCTACGAGCACGGCGGGTGGGGACACGGCAAGTCGCTCTACAACGTGCTGCTCCACGTGCCCTTGATCGTGCACGATCCGGTGCACCCCGCGCATGGGCGGCGCATCGAGCTGCCGGTGCGGCACATCGATTTGATGCCGACGATTCTCGAGCTCGCGGGCGCGCCGCGGGCGACGGACATCGAAGGCCGCAGCTGGGTTCCGCTCGTGGCGGATGCATCGGCCACCGAGGAGCCGCGTGTGATGTACAGCGAGGTGTTCCACGAAGCGTCGTACGCGCATGCGCTGCAACAGGGGCAGTGGAAGCTGATCGACACGCACTCGCACGAGCAGCACGCGCGAGAATTGTTCAATCTCGAGCAGGATCCGGACGAACAGCACCCGCTCGATGTCGCGGCGGATGCCAACGGCGCGCGGCTCGCGGGGCTGCTCGAGACGTTCGAGCAGAAGACCCAGCGCAGCGCGGTGGCCGCGGAAGAAGTCACGATCGACGGCGACATGAAGGAACGATTGCGGTCGCTCGGATACGTGCAGTGACGGGCGGCCGTATCGCGGAGTTCGCGCACCGCGTCGTTCGCGAAGCGGATGACCGTGAGTCATGGACATGAAACGAATCGTGTGGTGTCGGCTGGGCGTCTGTCAATCATAGAGGCGCAACAACGCATGTGGAGTCGGATGGTGGCAACAGCGCAGGCGATCGCGGGGTTTCCATCGCGGGCGTTTGTCAACGTCGGCGTCGCGAAGTCGGGGCCGACACGCGTGGTGACATCGCACAAGGACGACTCGATCGAGACCTTACGCGGCGCGGCCATTATCCTCATGGTCGCGGGGCACGTCATTGGTGAGACGCACCTCGTCGGGTTACGCGTCAGCGATGACTCATGGCTGCGGTACTTCTACTACAGCTTCAAGTATCTGCGCATGCCGCTGTTCACCGTGATCTCGGGGTATTTGTACGCGGGTCGGCCGGCGCGGCGCGACACCGCCCGGCAGTTGATCGACAGCAAGGCGCGTCGACTGCTGCTGCCGCTGTTGACCGTCTCCACCACGCAGTACCTCGTGCAAGCGATGATCCCCTCGTCCAACCAACATGTGACGCTGGCCGGGCTGCCGCGCATTCTGCTGTGGCCATACGCGCAATTTTGGTTCCTGCCGGCGCTATTCGAGATGTTCCTGCTCGCGGCGTGGGCCGACACCCGTGGCTGGCTCGATCGCTTCGATGGGTGGGCCCGCTGGTGGCTGATCATCGTCGGTGTCTATATGGCGACCGCGCGGCTGCAGACGGACTTCTTGGCACTCTCCGGGTTCATGTGGGTGCTGCCGTTTTTCTTCCTCGGCTACGGACTGCGGCGGTTCCCGGCGGACCTTCAGCAAGGTCCGGCGCTGGCCGGCGCGGGCGCGATGTTCCTCGTCAGCTTCGGCATTCAGCAAGCGGTCTATTGTCTGCACGCGCCACTCGGACCCGAGGCGCAGCGGCTGCTCGCCTTGGCCGTTGGTACATCCGGCATCACGGCTCTGATGGCGATCCGGCGGCCGTTCGAACCGCTCGCCTGGATCGGCCACTACGCCTATGGCATCTATCTCTTCCACGTGTTCGGCACGGCGGGCATGCGGCTCGTGCTCCGGGCGGCCCACGTGCACGACACCGCGGTGCTATTTTCCTGCTGTCTCTTCGGCGGACTGGCGTTCCCGTTGGTGCTGCAGCCGTTGCTTGAACGATCGGCGGTCACGCGGAAATGGGTCCTCGGACTCAAGGCATGAGACCGACGTGGCGGCGATGGGCCGCAATGACGACGGGCCTGGCGATCGCCTTGGGCGGCGCGCGGAGCCGTGACGTTCGCGCGCAGTCGATCTCATCCGCATTTCCTAACGTGCTCGTCAACGGCGCGTTCGAGGAAGCGGCTCCGCACGATCGCGCGCCCGCCGGGTGGCGGCACTCGGGCGTCGTCGAGCGCGCAACCGGTCGGCGCGGCAAGCGCAACGGCGTGTTGGTGGTGATCGGCACGACCGATCAACCCGATGCCGAGGCCGCGCAGGACGTGTCGCTGCCGCAACCGCCGCCGGCGGCGATGACGGCCGCGTGCCTCGTGAAGATCGAGGAGCTGCACGCCGTTGAAGGCGGCGAGGGCGTGGCGAAATTCTCCGTGAGTTTTTTTGACGCGGGCGGCGGGATGATCCGGAGCAAGACGGTCGAGACGTGGAAGAACACCGGCGGGTGGCGCCCATGGTCGCATCCGGTGTCGGTGCCGCCTGGTGCGGTGACCGCGCGCGTCACGCTGGCGGTCTCGGGCTCGACGGGCGAGGCGATGTTCGACGACGTGCGCGTGTTCTGGGAATGGCCGGATGACTACGATCTGCACAACTTTGTCATCGATGGTGGATTTGAGTACATGAGCCCCTGGTCGGCGTGGGAACTCGCGGACGGTGCCAAGGTGTTGTACCCGGGCCGAGACAGCGGCGGGTTGCTGCGGTTGTCGGCGAAAGACGCTGAGGGCGCGCAAGCCGAGCAGCGGTTCCTCGTGCCCGATGCCGGGCTGATGCATGATTCGACGCTGTCGCTGTGGGTGAAGCTCGATGGTGTCGAGGCGCGCCACGGCGGCGGGGCGATCGCTGAGGTGACGTTTCGCGATGCCGTGGGTCGTGAGCTGCAGCGACCGACGCGCTTCGGCCCTTGGACAGGATCAGCGGAGCCATGGGCTCAGCGCGGCGGCCCGGTCGCGGTCCCGCCCGAAGCTCGCGAAGGCACGGTGCGGTTCGCGCTCGAGGGCGCGAGCGGCAAGGTGTTCATCGACGACGTGCGCCTGACGGCCGCCGACGAGCGAGCCGTACGCCCCGCCACGTCGCAGACCGACACGTCGTCGTGGCGGCCGTACGTGCCGGCGGACGCGCCGCTGCTCGGCCCGATGGATGCCGGCGAGTGGGTGCACGCGCCCGCGGGCGGGCATGGGTTCCTGACGGTCCGCGACGGGCATTTCGCCTTCGAGGACGGCACCGCCGCGCGGTTCTTCGGCGTCGATCTCGATGGTGAGGCGGCGCTGCCCTCGCACGAGCAAGCCGATTGGCTGGTCCAGCGCCTCGCGCAGATGGGCTGCAACCTCGTGCGGCTGCACCACCTCGATGCGCCGGGCCTGCCGCAGAATATCTTCGACCCGTCCGTCGAGGACACGCAGCATTTCTCGGCCGACAGCCTTGACCGGCTCGACTATTTGCTGGCCCAGCTGAAGGCGCGCGGCATCTACGTCTACTTGGACCTGCTGGTCAGCCGGCAATTCAAGGCGGGCGACGGTGTCGCGGCGTTCCGCGAGCTGCCGAAGGGTGCGAAGATCGCCGCGGAGTTCAACGAGCGGCTCATCGACCTGCAGCAGCGCTACGCGCGCGATCTGCTGACCCACACGAATCCCTATACGAAGACGCGTCTCGTCGATGATCCGACGATCGCGCTCATGGAGATCATCAACGAGAGCTCATTGTTCCGGCTGCCGAAAAAATTGAAGACCTTGCCCGACGTCTATCGCTCGGAGCTGCAGAGCAAGTGGATGGAGTTCGCGAAACAACACGGCGAATCGCAACCGGACGCCGAGCGCTATCAGCGCGTCGACGACCCGCTGGTCGAGCAATTCTTGAGCGAGCTGCAGCTGGCATATTTTCATCGGATGCACGCGTTCCTGCGCGATCTCGGGTTGAAGATTCCGGTCGCGGGCAGCAACTACGGCTTGGGCGGCGCGGACCTGCAGACCAACGCGGCCCTCGACTTCATCGATCGACACGCGTACTGGGACCCGCCTCGCGGGCAAGTGGGCATCTTGGGCACATTTCACAACCGATCGCTGCTGCAGTCGCCGGACGCCGACAATCCGATCGTGAAGCTGGCATCATTGCGCGTCCCTGGCAAACCGTTTGTCGTGAGCGAGTGGAATGTCGATTGGCCGAATGATGAGCGAGCGGTGGGGCCGCTCGTCATGGCCGCCGCGGCGAGCATCGAGGGCTGGGACGCGGTGCTGCAGTTCAGTTACCAGGGCGAGCGCGCGCCGGCGCGATTGGCGTCAAACTTTGATATCAGCAGCATGCCGGAAATGCTCTGGCAATGGCCGGTCGCCGCTCGCCTTTTCCACCGCGGTGATTTGAGGGGCGGCGTCGCCTCGTGGCCGATTGCGATCGCGCGACCCGCGACAGACCGCGGTCAAACATCGTCCGCCGGCCCCGCGAACGGGGGCGATTCGCGGCCCGCGCACATCGAATGGAACGCCTCGGCCGGCACGTTCACGATCGGGACCGCGCGCACGCAAGCGGCACTCGGCCACGTCGGCGGCTCGACCATCGCGCTGCCTGACGCACGCCTGACGGTGTCAACGCCGTTTGCCGCGATCGCGCTCAGTTCACTCGATGCGTCGCCGATCGGCGAATCGACGCACCTCGTTGTCAGCGCCGTGGCGCGATCGGAGAATCGCGGGATGCGATTCAATGCGCTGCGCACGCAGCTGCGCGACGCGGGATCGGAGCCGATACTCCAGGAGCCCGTGGTCGGCGAGCTGCGGCTCCTGCGCAGCCGGCCGTGCGCTGCCGAAGCGTTCGTGCTCGACGCTGCCGGCCGCCGCGACCACGCGGTCGCGCTGCGCGTCGAGGCTGACGCCATCACGCTTCCGCTTGGCGACGGATGGCTCTACGAGCTGAGCTGTGCGTCCCCCTCGGCCGAGGCACCACCGTCCAACGCGGCGACCGACGCATCCGCCGCGCGCGCCGAACACACGCGATGATCAAACGTTACGAAGTGTTCCTGAAGGAATTCGTCTTGTTGCTCGATGCCCTGGTCATCGCCGGCATGTTCCTGTTGACCTACGGCCTGCGCCGGCACCTGCACGATTTCTACGGGCTCAACCTGATCCCTGACCGGACCGTGTTCGCGTCGCTCGGCCCGCTCGACGACTACGTGTGGCTCTTGCTGTTGGCGCTTCCCGTGTGGGTCGGGATGTTGCACCTCATGGGCGCCTACCGGGAGCTCCGATCGAAGTCGGTGATCCCAATCGTCTGGACCATTGTGAAGGCCGGCCTCCTGAGCCTGATGTTCTTCGGCGCGCTCATGTACTTGTTGAAGCTCGAATACGTCAGCCGCAGCTTTGTCACCATGTTCGTGATCATCAGCATGATCGGCGTGACCACCGAGCGCTGGCTGCTGATCCTGGTGTTCCACGTGTTCCTCCGGCGCGGATATTTCCAGCGGCACTTTTTAATCGTGGGCACCGGGCGGCGCGCGCGGGCGTTCATTCGTACGCTGCGGCGCCACGAGGAATGGGGGCTGCGATTGATCGGCCTCGTCGACCAAGACCCGCAGATGATCGGGCAGCACATCGCCGGGGCGCCGATCGTCGGTACGCTCGCCGACTTTCCACAGTTGCTCAAAGAACGGGTGATCGACGAGGTCATCTTCGTGGTGCCGCGCACGTGGATTGCTCGCATCGAGCCGGCGATTCTGCAATGCGAGCTCGCGGGCGTGCGCACGACGGTGTCGGTCGACCTCTTCAACATCCGGTTTGCGCGCGCGCATCCCTCGGACTTCGACGGGATTCCGTTGATCTCGTTCGACACCACGCCAATGGACCAATGGCAGCTGGCCACGAAGCGGCTGATTGATATCCTCATCTCGGCCACCGCGCTGCTGATCCTGTTGCCGGTGTTTCCGATTTTAGCGCTGTTGATTAGAACGAGCTCGCCCGGGCCGATCTTGTTTCGGCAGACGCGGTGCGGGTTAAACGGCCGGCAGTTCACCCTGTACAAGTTTCGTTCGATGATCGCCGATGCCGAGGCCAAGCAGAGCGAGCTTGCGCATTTGAACGAGCTTAGCGGTCCGGTCTTCAAGCTCACGAGGGACCCGCGGCTCACGCCGATCGGCCGCTTCTTGCGCAAGACGAGCATCGATGAGCTGCCGCAGCTGATCAACATTCTGAAGGGTGAGATGAGCATCGTCGGACCGCGGCCACCGATCCCGAGCGAAGTGGAGAAGTACGAACCGTGGCAGCGGCGGCGCTTGAGCATGCGGCCGGGGTTGACGGGCTATTGGCAGGTCAGCGGCCGCAACAAGATCATCGACTTCGACAAGTGGATGCAGCTCGACCTCGAATACATCGACCGGTGGTCGCTGTTGTTGGACGTGAAGATCATCCTGAAGACGATGCCGGCGGTGATGTTCGGCATCGGCGCGAAGTAGGCGATTGGTGCTTCGCGCTGGAGGCGCAGGGACCATGGCGGACACGTCGTTGATCGGATCGGACCCGCTGCTCACGCGGCCGCGACTGGTCGTGATCCACGCGCTGCTGCTGCTCATCATCGGCGGCTCGCTGCACGCGATCATCAGCGGCGACGACCATTGGCCGTTGTGCGCGTATCAAATGTTCTCGGCCGTCCGCGCCACGCCGGACCTCACGCGGCTGCGGCTCTTCGGGCTCGTCGAAGAGCAGGGTAGCGTCCGCGAAATTCCGCTGATCGGTTCCCGCTATCTGCAACCCTTCGATCAATCACGCCTTCAGCGGGCCTTGTCCCGTCTCAGCGCGCGGCGCGACGCTCCGATGGTCATGCCCTCGGTCATGCGCGGGTGCCTCTCGCTCTACGAAGCCAACCGCGTGGCCAGGCGCCATAGCGGCCCGCGGCTCACCGGCCTGCGGCTCTACCAGCTCACCTGGACGCTCGACCCGCACGCCGCCAACCGCGACCAGGCCGAGCAGCGCCGGCTGATCGTCGAGACCATGACGGACCGATAAGCATGTGGCGCGCGCTGACCCAACGATGGATGCGCTGGTGGTTCGAGCCGACCACGCCCGATAACCTCGGGCTGTGTCGGCTGATTATTGTCGGCATTCTCTTCCTCTACTATCTGCCGCTCGACGCCACCGGCTGGGCGCGCGTGCCGTCAGTGTTCCGGATGCCGATCCCCGCGTTTCGACTGCTGCATCTGGAGGTCTTGCCCGCGAACGCGTTGGCCGTGTTGCAGGTCATCTGGAAGGTGGCGCTGCTGCTGACCGCCGTCGGTCTCTGGACTCGCGCGAGTGCTACGGTCAGCGCCGCGCTCGGTCTGTATCTCCTCGGCTTACCCAACAATTTCGGCAAGACGCACCATTTCGACGGGATGGTGGTCATCGCGCTGACGATTTTCGCGGTGGCGCGATGCGCGGACGCGTGGTCGCTCGATGCGCTGCGCCGCGCGGACCCGGCGCGGCCCGGCGAGCGGCTACGCAGCGGCGAGTACACCTGGCCGATTCGCGCGATGTGGGCGTCGATGTCGCTCATCTTTTTCGCCGCGGGCGTGGCCAAGTTGCGTTACTCGGGCCTCTCGTGGATCACGTCGAACAACATGGCGATCTTGCTCGTGCAGGCGCAGTATCACATTGCCAATGCCGACCCCGCGGTCCGATGGGGTTTGGCGATCGCTACGTCGCCGTGGATCTGCCGGATGATCGCGGCCGCCACGATGGTGTTCGAGACCGGCTACCCGCTGGCGCTGTTCATCCCGGCCGCGCGCTGGATCATCGTCCCGGGCATGGCCGGTTTGCTCATCGGCATTCGGCTGCTGATGGGCCCGACGTTTTGGCCGTTCGTGATCTGCCAATTGTTTTGGGTGCCGTGGGACCGCGTGGCGGCATGGCTGCGCGCGCGACTTCCGGCGGGGAAGCGAGTGGCGGTCGTCTTCGATGGCGCGTGCGGCTTGTGTCAGCGGACGATTGCCGTGCTGCGGCGGCTCGACGTGCTCGGCCGCGTGGAGTGGCTTGATGCGGTGCACCAGTGGCGCGAGGTCGCGGCGCGATTTCCGCAGCTGGACCAAGGCGCGTGCCTGGCCGACATGCACGGCGTGTCGGCGGACGGTGCGATCACCCGCGGCTTCGACACGTACCGCATGCTCGCGTGGGTCCTACCGCTTGGGTGGGTGTTGCTGCCGATGCTGTACCTGCCGGGTGTCCGTCCCATCGGCCGCCGAGTCTACGGCGCGATCGCCGGCCAGCGCCTTCGGCAAGGCTGTTCGATCGCGCGCAGCCCGTCGTGAACTCCCGCGGCGAATCGCGGGCGGTAGTCTTGACGCCATCTTGCACGCATGCTACTTTGCATCGAGCATCATCGCTGGTTGGTCGGATTAATATCGTGTTCTACCGTTCCCACGTGATCGTCGGGTGCGCCGGCGGCATGATGGCCGGTCGCAGAATTGAGTGACGCATGCGGATCGTGATTACCGGGGGGGCCGGCTTCATCGGCTCCCATCTCTGTCGCCGACTGATCGGTGAGTCCCACCAGGTCGTCTGCGTCGACAATTTCCTCACCGGCAAGGAATCGAACCTCGCCGAGTTCGCCGGCAACCCGCGCTTGTCGCTGATCCGCCACGATATGAGCCGGCCGCTGGAGATCAGCGGCGATGTTGACTACCTGCTGCACTTCGCCTCACCCGCGAGCCCGGCCGACTATCTGCGCTATCCGATCCAAACGCTGAAAATCGGCTCGCTCGGTACGCTCAACACGCTGGGCATCGCCAAGAGCAAGGGCGCGAAGTTTCTCCTCGCCTCGACGTCCGAGGTCTACGGCGACCCGCAAGTGCATCCGCAGAAGGAATCGTACTGGGGCCACGTGAATCCGATCGGCCCGCGCGGCGTCTACGATGAGGCAAAGCGGTTCGCCGAGGCGATGACGATGGCCTACCACCGCGAGCACAAGCTCGACACGCGCATCATCCGCATCTTCAACACCTATGGTCCGTACATGCGCACGAACGACGGCCGCGCGATTCCCGCGTTCGTCAGCCAGGTGCTGCGCGGCGAGGCGCTGACGATTTTCGGCGACGGCAGCCAGACGCGCAGCTTCTGCTACATCGATGACCTCGTCGAGGGCATCGTGCGGTTGATGCGGGCCGACCACCACGATCCGACGAACATCGGCAACCCCGACGAGCGCACCGTGCTGGAACTGGCGAAGCTGATCCTCGAACTGATTCCCGGCACCGGCAGCCGTATCGAACTACGGCCGCTGCCCGTTGACGACCCGAAGCAGCGCTGCCCGGACACCTCGGTCGCGCGGCGCGTGCTGGGCTGGGACGCGAAGGTGTCGCTGATCGACGGATTACGCAAGACCATCCCCTGGTTTCGCGAGGAGCTGCGTCGCGCCCCGACGTTGGCTCCCCAACCGAGCTGACGTGTCCTTCGCGGACGCATGTTTGACGTAGCGGTTGTCGGCGGCGGGATCGTCGGGCTCGCCGCGGCGCGCGAGCTGCTGCAACGGCATCCTCGGGCCAAGCTCGTGCTGCTCGAAAAAGAAGCCTGCCTCGCCCACCACCAGACCGGCCACAACAGCGGCGTCATCCATTCGGGCATCTACTATCGGCCCGGCTCCCTCAAGGCTCGCACGTGCGTGGCGGGCG
>OBEQ010982681.1_pt1 | contig 11448 bp, 13 predicted proteins | sample 1670901 | NCBI WGS metagenome assembly OBEQ01 (sample SAMEA104232315, study PRJEB22302) | groundwater metagenome | biome: forest; feature: aquifer; material: groundwater | place: USA | collected 2011-08-07 | depth 5.4 m | reverse complement strand
TATATTGATAGGAGAGATGGCTATGTAGTTGTCGTTGCTCCTCCCAATCATCCGCATTTCAAAAAAGGAGGCGGAGGAGGAACTATTACAAGATATATATTAGAACACCGCTTAGTTATGGAAAAAATATTAGGAAGGTATCTTTTGCCAGAAGAAGAAGTTCATCATAAGAATTCAATCAAACATGATAACCGCCCAAAGAATTTAATGTTAGTTTCTCATATGGCACACTTCCAGGAACATGGTTGCCCTCAATGTGGATTTAAATTATTTACAAAATGAAAAAACAATTTAGAAAAATTCTTTACGGAGGGGCACTTTGTGGCAAAGAAGAAAAAAATGCCATCATAAAGTCAATAAATAAAAGTTTAAAAACACGAAACTGGCAAGAAGCCGAGGAAGGGAAACTCTTTTCATCGGAAGCGGCTAAGTTTCTAGGTGTAAAATATGGCATACTCACTAATTCAGGTTCTAGTGCTGGGTTGTTGGCTCTTAGTGCTTTGGAGCTTGAGAGAGGGAGCGAAGTCATCATATCCGCAGTTACGTTTCCTACCATTTTTAACATTATTCTTCAGTGCGGTCTTACTCCTGTGGTGGTTGATGCTAAAGTAGGCACTTACGGTTTCTCGGTAGAAGATGTAGAAAAGGCAATCACGGAAAAAACTAAAGCTATCATAGCCATTCATCCTCTTGGCAATCCAGTGGATATGCCGGAGTTGATGAAGCTAGTTAAAAAATATGAACATAAAATCTATGTCTTGGAAGATTTTTGCGATGCTTGGTCTACTAGCATTCATAATAAATATGTTGGCAGTTTCGGAGATATTAACTTTACCTCCTTTCATGCAGCTCATATTGTTTCTATGGGGGTGGGTGGTGGTGTGTTCACAAATAATAAAGAGTTGGCGAAGAAGGTCAGAATGTATCGAGATTGGGGAAGACAGGCCAACATCAAAGGGTTACAAAATAGACAATACCTAAGTTTACCGAAAGATTACAACCCCCGTTTCATCTACGAGAAAATCGGCTACAACTTCCAAATCTTAGAACTTCAGGCGGCAATGGGGAGGGTTCAGTTGAGAAAGACAGCTCAAATCAAGAAAGCAAGAAAAAAGAACTTTGATTATTTATACAAGCACCTATCAAGATTTAGTGAATTAATACTTCCCTACTCCATCAAGGGTGCTGATGTTTGTTGGTTTTCATTTCCCCTATCCATTAAGGGAGAGCGTGGGCCTATTTTGAAACATCTTGAAGCAAATGGTATAGAAACGAGGCCGATGTTTAGTGGAAATATAACACGACATCCAGCCTATGAAAAAAGTGGATATCGTATAAGTGGAGAATTGATTGGAGCTGACTTAATTACAAGACATAGTTTTTGGATTTCATGTCATCCCTCACTTACTAAATCTGACTTAGAATACATAGTTAAAGTATTTGATAACTTTTTTCATGGAAAAAACTAAAGTAATAATTTCGGGTTGTGCGGGACTTATCGGTTCTCATATGGCCGAGTATTTCGTATCAAAAGGATACGATGTCTATGGCATAGATAACCTTTCAGGAGGTTATCCAGAGAACATACCTGAGGGTATAACTTTTTTTTCAAATGACTTAGGAGATAAAAGGGCAATAGGTCGTCTTTTCAAAAAGATTAAACCCGACTATGTCTATCACTTCGCCGCCTATGCCGCCGAGGGGTTATCACCATTCATACGCAACTTCAACTACTCAAACAATCTTCTGTGTTCAGCTAACATCATAAACGAATGTATCAAAAACGACGTAAAAAAGATTATCTTCACTTCCTCAATGGCCGTGTATGGTGAGGGAGAACCGCCGTTCAGAGAGATAGATATTCCGCACCCGATTGACCCATATGGTATTTCAAAATATGCTGTTGAGTTAGATTTAGAGGCCGCCAAAACTCAGTTTGGTTTAGATTACTCAATCGTCCGGCCACACAATGTGATTGGTATCAGGCAGAATATTTGGGACAAGTATAGAAATGTAATGGGTATTTGGATTAGGCGAGTGATGAAAGGAGAATCGGTCTGTATTTTTGGGGACGGCTTACAAGAACGAGCTTTTTCAGATATTAAGTTTTGTCTTGAACCTTTTGAAAAGCTAATGACTATGGGTAATGGTGAGATATTTAATTTAGGTTGTACTAAGCAATATGCTTTAAATGAAGTAGCGGAAATAGTGATAAAAGTAGGAAAAGAATTTGGGTTTAATGGAGTTATAGAACACTTAGAACAACGGCTTGGTGAGGCCAAATTTGCTTATTCCAACCACGATAAAGCCGAACAGTTATTGGGATTTAAAGACGAAACCAACTTAGAAGGAACTATCCGAGAAATGTTTAAATGGGCTATGAAACAACCGGACAGAGAGGTCAAAAAGATGAGTTATGAATTAGATAAAGGAATGTATAATTATTGGAAATAATATGAAACTTGATTTAAAAACACTTTATTCAATGCCAAGACATAGCAAAATAGCAATTAGTGAACAAAATAGTCTTCCCGGACTTCATGCTTTAGTCACGCAATTTTACAAACCGCATTTTAAGATGGTTGAAGTTGGGTCACTTGAAGGTATCTCTACGCTTTTATTTGCTAACTTTGTTGATACGGTCTATAGCGTTGATTGCTACGATTATAAAGTACCTGAAACAGGAAGAATCCCTGAACATGACCAGACATTTGTGGAAGCCGAGAAAATGTTTATTGAACGAACAAAAGATGTGCCAAACATAATCAAAATAAGAAAAACAAGCGTAGAAGCATCTAAGGACTTTGCTGACCAGTCATTAGATGCAGTCTACATAGATGCTGAACATGATGAAGACAGCGTTCGAGAAGATATTAAAACATGGAGACGGAAGATTAAACCCGGGGGTATTTTATCAGGACATGACTACCTATTGCCCCATATTCAAAAGATAATAACCGAAGAAGGATTTAAAAATATAACAGTCGCTCCCGATACTTCTTGGTGCGTTCCTATTCCGATGGTAGATTTAGTAGCCGTGGCTTGTACGAAAGTTCCAGAAACGATTGAGGCTATGAAAAAAAGCCAAACTCAATTTAACTTTACTCGTTCCATATTGTTTACTCACGAAGACATAACAGCTGACAGTATTGAAGTAATTAAAATAGAAAAGTTAGACTATAAGGGATACAACGAATTTATAGCGATGAAGTTGTGGCAGTTTATCGGTTCAGATTATATTTTGTTAGTTCAAAATGATAGTTGGATATTGAATGCGAGTAAATGGGATGACAGTTGGTTCAATTTTGATTACATAGGAAGTGCTTGGCCAATACCCCCAGAAGAAGATAAAACTACATATAGAACATCCAACGGTAGATTAGTGAGAGTTGGTAATGGAGGCTTTTCTTTTAGGAGTCGTAAACTTTTACGAGCCCCTACAATACTCGGACTTGAGTTTACTGATAGAGGGACAGGCTTTCCACATGAGGATGGCGCAATTTGTGTGCATTGGCGAGATTTAATCGAAAGTCATGGGATAAGATTCGCTCCAGTTGAAGTTGCTGTTAAATTTGCACGAGAACTAGATGTGCCAGAACTTGTAGATAAAGACACATTTGGTTTTCATAAATATATATGATAACAGGCATATTCCATCAAGGTTCAGGTTTAGGAAATCAATTACATCGTTATGTGGCTACAAGAGTCAGAGCTTTAGATTTGGGCGTGGATTACGGGATGATATATTTACAAGACGGAAGCGGGAAAGAGGAAGGCTTTAAGGGAAGTTCATTTATGGATATCAAACCGACTTCTTTTTATTCAAAGGATATACAGTTTTTCCAAAAAAGGTGGAATGAGAAGAAGATTATTGAGAATGGTGTAGACATAAGACCCTACGATCCAGAGTTTAATTTCATAGAAGACAACACCATCATTGACGGCGAGTTCCAATCAGAATTATACTGGCAACACCGAGAAAAAGAAGTGGACGAATGGTTGAAGGTTGAAGCTCCATGGGGATATGTAGATGTCTTAGATTCTTTATCAGTGCCAGTTATTCCTCAAGACCTGTGTGTGATTGGCTTTAGAGGTGGGGAATTTGCGGTATATCCTGACTTGTTTCTCACGAAGGAGTATTGGGACGAAGGTATCAGAATGATGAGAGAAATAAACCCAAACATGAGATTTGAGGTTTATACTGATGATGAAGAATTAGCCCGACAATGCTTCCCGGACTTTAAAGTAATCCATGATATAGGTATAAACTGGCGTTCGATGCGATTTGCGAAGTATGCGATTATAGCCAATTCGTCGTTCTTTATCTTGCCTAGGTGGCTTAATAAAGGCTTAACGATAGCACCGAGATACTGGGGTCGTAGAAATGTAAAGGTATGGAGTTTGCCCCAAAACTACTATAGACGCTTTTTGCACATATAAGATGAATTTACCCTATATAACAAAATATAATTGCGGGCATTGCAATAAAGAACATAGATTAAGTTTTAAGCAATGGTATGAGGTGGTAAGTAAAATGGCTGATTATATTGAGGCTCAAAAGAATGCTAGTGATTTGGACACTGCATTAGATAGGGCTGAAAAATATAAAGGATGGAAAATTGATAGGCGAGATACTTTGGCAAACAGAATTTCTAAATGGTTAATGAAATGGTAAATTTCATCGTCTCAAGATACAATCAAGACGTGAGCTGGGTAGGGCAGTATTCGCCTAGCATGATACTTTACGATAGAAGCGATGACCCTATTTCCGGCTCAAACATAGTTCCGAATCTTGGCACGGATATAGCAGATAAACTTCATTTCATTATTACCAACTATGGCAATCTCCCGCCGGTGGCCGTCTATACCAAGGCAAATCTTTTAGAGAAATACATTACCAAAGAAGAGTTTGACGAAGTTAAAAATAACTCTTTTTTCACACCTTTACTAACCAAGAATCACAAGGTTTATAAAGATGAGGACGGCAGTAAGGGATTAAAGCCGGGTCAAGATGTTTGTTACTACCAAAATGGAATCTATTGGGAAATAAATAATATGTGGTATCTAAATGAACATCCTTGTAAACACGACCCTAAAGAGATTCAAGCAGTGCTGGGCATAGATAAGTTGGAGTATGTGCCCTTTGCCCCCGGTGCGAACTACATCTTAACAGCTTCAGATATTCGTAAGCACCCGGTTGAGTTCTATATTAAGCTTTATAACTATTTGACATATGCCGTTTATCCCGCAGAAGCCCAAATAATCGAGCGGGGTATGTATACTATTTTTAGATGATGAAGAACAAACGAGGTTGAAAGTTTATATTGAGGATAATAAACTTTGCGAACTTGTATGATTTATGTTATACTTAAACTACAATAAGATATGATACTTGACATCTTCACTTACAATGGAGAAAAGGATATTTTAGATATTCGCCTGAATGTTCTCTATCCTTATGTGGACAAGTTCATAATTGTTGAATTTGACGAAACATTTAGCGGACTTAAAAAACCCAAGTATTTACTTAAGGACTGGAACAAAGATTGGGTTAAATTCCTTGACAAGATTGACTATGCATACATCCCTAAAAGCGAGTATTCTAAGTATGAAGATTTGGCTGATACTAGTCCAAATGTGCCTAAAGGTGGCCCAAAGCACTGGAGGCAAGAGTTCTGCCAGAAGGAAGCAATAAAAGATACAATATTAGAATTAAAGGATAACGACATAGTATTTATCGGGGATGTCGATGAAATCCCTGACATGAACCAGTTTAAAAGCTTTACCCTATATCCTTGCAAGATTAAATTAAGGGTTTATAGCTACTACCTGAACAACCGCTCCAACGAAGAGTTCTGGGGAACCATAGTCGCACAATACAAGGACATAAAAGATAAGTGCTTGAATCACTTAAGAACTAATGGATTTCAAAAGACCGCTTATGACCTTGGATGGCATTTTACTTCACAAGGTGGATACGAAAATGTCAAGAAGAAACTAACTGATTCTTATACAAGTGATTCATACGCAAGCCCGCAAGTTTTAAATAATTTAGAACAAAACATAAATGAAAATCATGACTTTCTTGGGAGACAATTTAATTATATACACGACGAACACAACTGGCCTACCTACCTTAGAGATAATCGGGAAATTTATAGACATTTGTTAAAGTGAAACCTTATCCCAAAAATGCAAAGATTCATCCAGATAAGCAGTTAAAGCAGATTGCCAATTCTTTGAAAACTTTTGGGTGGTTACAGCCAATCGTGGTTGATAAAGACGATGAGATAATCGTAGGCCACGGCCGTCAGTTGGCTTATGAGAAATATCCCGAAGGCATTAAGGAACCGTGGATTATCAAGACCGAGAATTTAACACCTGAACAGGTTAAGGCATATCGGTTGGCTGATAATAAATTAAATGAGAGTCAGTGGGATATGGGCCTAGCCATTGAGGAACTAAAAGGTCTAAGCGATGAGATGTTTGACCTGACAGGTTTTGATAAAGACTTACTGATTGAGCCAGACGAGAAGGATGATGTGATACCAGAGAACGTAGAGCCAATCGCTAAATTAGGCGATATCTGGCAATTAGGTAGGCATAGGGTCATGTGTGGTGATTCAACGCAACCAGAGGCCGTTTTGAGGCTTATGGAGGGCAAGAAAGCGGATATGGTGTTCACTGACCCGCCGTATAATGTGAATTACAGTGGTCGAGGCAAGGAAACTAGCAATAAGATTGAGAATGACAATCAAACCGAAGAAGCATTTAGATTGTTTTTAGAAAAAGCATTCGAAAATTACAAAACGATATTGAAGCTAGAGGGGGGGGGCATACATATGCTATGCGAGCCGAACTCACAGAGAGTTTGAAGACTCACTCAGCAAGGCAAACTTTGAAATAAGAAATCAGATTATATGGGTGAAGTTAGTGGCAAGTATGGGCTGGGGTGATTATCGTTGGAAGCACGAGCCGATGTTATACTGTCATCAAAAGGGAAACAATCTAGAGTTTTATGGCGATAGGAAACAATACACACAGTGGGATGAGGAGCGAGATGATAAATGGTTGCTTAAGATGATTAAGGCAGAGATTAAGAAACAAGAAGACGGTGGTTCAACAGTTTGGAGATTTGGAAGAGAGTTTAACTACAAACATCCAACACAAAAGCCAGTGCAAATGATAACGAAAGGTGTGCTAAATAGCTCAAAGAGAGACGACATTGTTGCTGACTTGTTTCTTGGAAGTGGAGCGACACTGATAACTTGTGAAAAGACCAACAGAATCTGTTATGGTATGGAGCTTGATTGCAAATACGTGGACGTGATTATAAAACGATGGGAAGATTACACAAATGGAAAAGCAATTAAACAGTGAGAATACCGACAAGAATACCGATATTAGGTTAAAAAACCTTAAACCTGCATGGAAGAAAGGTGAAGCAGGTGGAGGGCATAGACCTAAAGGCCAAAAGAACTATGCAACCTTACGCAGAGAGGCACTGATTGAAGTTGCTAAACTAAATGGTAAAACACCAGAGGAGATAGAGGTCATGTTACATTCAAAAGGATTGGCCGAAGCATTAAAAGGAAACTACCAATTCTATAAAGATGATTTGGATAGATTACATGGCACAGCCCAGAATAATGTAAATATATCAGGTGAATTAGTAAGTAAAATAGTCTCTATAGATGAATAATGAACCAGAAACCATTAAATTCACAGAACTTGCTAATTTTTTTGATAAACAGAAGGAAGCATTAGAAGCAAGCAAGAGGTTTAAGTTTGTATTGTTTGGCGGAAGCGTTGGTTCGGGGAAATCAAGATGGCTTAGATGGTCAATGATTTACTGGTTGATGAAGTTCTTTTCAAAGTATCAAATCAAAGGTATCCGTGCCGGTTTATTTTGTGAAGATTATCCAAGCTTGAATGATAGGCACTTAACTAAGATAAAGTTTGAGTTTCCTGATTGGTTAGGGACTTTTAATGAGTCCAAGAAAGAATTCACATTAGCCCCTGAATATGGCTCTGGAATATTAGCGTTTAGAAACTTAGATGATCCGTCTAAGTACCTATCAGTTGAATTCGCCATTCAAGGCATAGACGAAATCAATCGTAATCCCAAGTCAGTATTTGATATGTTGCGTTCCCGACTAAGGTGGCCAGGGATTAAGGATGTGAAGTTCTTGGCTGGCTGTAATCCATTGGGTGAAGCGTGGGTGAAGAACATCTGGGTCAAAAGATTGTTTCCGCCTGAAGAGAAAGAGCAATATGAGTTTGTATTCGTCCCGGCTTTACCGACTGATAATCCTTATTTAGACCAGAGTTACTACAAATCCCTTGAATCATTACCAGAGAATCAACGCAGAGCTTATTTAGAGGGCAACTGGGACGCCTTTGATGAAAGCATGGATGAGAAAGGATACATCCGCCTAATGACCGATAGAGAGCTTCAGGCTTCTTATGTAAGTTATGGCGAGCATTCCGGTTATAAGATTCTAGGTGTTGATCCTGCCGCTGGAGGGGATAAGTCAGCGATAGTTTTAAAATCAGGTAATCTTCAAGAAGTTATTTTTAACCAGAAACTTCAAAACACAATGGATTTAGTCGGAGTGATAATGGACAAGTATAGCACACATAAAGTGGATTATATCGTTATTGACAAGACAGGCGTAGGACAAGGTGTATTTGATAGGTTAAAAGAATTAGAGTATAATTGTAGAGGAGTGTCTTTTGGAGAAAAATCAGAAGACCCCCAGTTTCAAAATTTAAAAGCTGAATGGCATTGGCGCGAAAGACAATGGTTGCTATCCGGCGGCAGAATTTTATACGATGTCGGTTGGAATGAATTTGAAATAGTAAAGTATAAGAACAAGGATGGCAAGATTGGTATTCAGCCCAAGGAGGAGTTGTTAAGAGAAGGTATCGCATCTCCGAATGTAGTTGATGCCGCAGTATTAACAATGGTAGTTAGTGATCAGAATATAAAAAGCACCCGCATGGTTCGTCAGATGCAAGGTAGAGAGTTCTTCGATTATACGACTAAAATATGGAAAAACGAGTAAAAAATGGGATGGATGCTAAAAAGTTTAAACAAGAGATGGCAGATTTAAAGCCCGGTGATGGAGTTGTTCTTGACGACAAAACTAAATATGATTATGGAGCTGACTTACACACAGAAGGCATGCGTATCAATGATCCGGGAATAGGCAAGACCGTTTCCATCAGAGTATTTGATTTTAAAATGAATCCCGACCCTAAAGTTGTCTTCCCGACTGATAAACAAATACTATTCAATGCTCACGCTAAGCAGATAACAACAATTATGTGGGGAGATGGACTTGTGCCCTTGGAAGGAGTTTCTCCACGTGTTATAATTAATAAAAAGGAACATAAATATCAGATATTCGTTCCATGCGAGGCCAAGTCAGATGTGTTATTTTACGATAAACCTAAGTCTCTTAATGAGGTTCTCACGACAACCTCTAAAAATTGAATTTACAAGAGATAAGATCGAAATATGAGGAATCGTTCGAGTTTTTACAAGCCCGTAAACGAAGACAAGTATCGCAACTTGTATTACTAAACAATCTAAATCGAGGCGATCAAAACATAGCCTCAACTTTGTTGTTGTCCTTATTTAACAGGGTTCTCTCCTCACTTTACGACGACAAGATGCAGGTTAAGTTCTTACCCTCCCAAGGTATTCTTCAAGAACAACTTAATTCATATAATGTTTTAGCCCAATCTGATTACTTGGAGATGGGCAAGTCAAAAATAGACTACGATTGGGCTTGGGATACATTATTCTTTGGCCGAGGATACTTAGAGACCTTGAGGTTCAATAAAAAGAGGAAACAGATGGAGCCGGTCGTTATCAATCCGTTGATGTTCGGTTATGACCCATTCTTTGAGAATGTCCAGGATTGGCGTTACTACTGGAAGTGGGTTACTAAGACTAAATGGGAGTTAAAAAAACTTATCAAGGCAGGAGTAATTACAGGGGTAAAAGATGTTAAAGATATACCTTCAGGTGTGGATACTTATCTGTGGGATTATAAGATTAAAAGGGATGAAGCCAAGAAAGGTGTAGCTCCAGCTACCGATAGTCAAGCAGGCGATGTCTTTCAAATTCTTGAGTTTTACGGCTATAACGACAAAGGAGATAAGTCAGTGGTTTGGGTCGATAAGAGTTTCAGCAAGATTTTATTTGAACAGAAATTAGACCTACAAGATGGCGAGCAGATTGTAACTCCTGACGGAGAATCAATAGATATGGGTTCAAAGTGGCCGATTGTAGTCAAAGAAGCTTTTAGGGAGCCCCACTCATCGATCTCATTCTCAATTGCTGACTTACTTGAAGACAAACATAGAGCTAAATCAGTTCTTTTGAACTTGGCTTTTATAGCCGCCAAAGACAGAGCTAATCCGATATATGGTTACAATCCCGATAAGGTTAGAGATGTCACACAATTCTTCTCACGTCAAATCAATCAGCATATTCCAATGGATGACGAGAGTGCTTCTTGGCCTCTAAACAAAGAAGACCCGATGAGTGCCGGACTTATTAACTTCATTACAATGCTTCAACAGGAAGCCAATGATCCAGTTGGAACGAGTGTAACTGCCCAACCCGAACCAGGCGGAAAAGGAACAGCTACCGAAGCCGCCATAGACCAGCAGTTGAATGATATGGCTCAATCCTTACAGTCAAAGGTTATGCAGTTTGGAGAGGCAGAGTTTTGGAGTCATTGGTTTCACCGATATAAGAAATATGGTAAGGAACTAGGCGAGAAGATGGCGAATATTGTCGGGGTGAAAGGGGTTAAATCAACAATGATTAAAATGTCTGATTTTGAGACCGACTACCCGCCTGGGATTTTAGTTTATTCAGCCAAAGAAGCCGAATACAAGGAACTTGTGCTTAGAAGAGACCTTATAAATATTTATCCACAGCTTGCTGAAACACTCGGCCCAGATGGTATGAGGAACTTCAACAAGCACGTGTTCTTTCCTAAGTTTTTACAAGACCCATCCTTAATTGACATCATGTTCCCAGACACCCTTGATGAGATACACGCTACAGAGGAGAATGAGATGTTAAAAGAGAATAAGTATCCTCCAGTAGCATCAACCGACGACCACACGACCCACATTTACATCCATCAAATGGTTATGCCCAAGACATTAGCTACTTGGTTTCATATCGCCGAGCACCAAGAGTTTGCAGCTGGCGCAAAAAGTGTTATAATGGAACAAGATGGGCAATTAAATTCTCAAACAAGTTCTCAAAAACCAATTAATAAAGAACGTCTCTCTCCATTGGGGGCAACTGCGCCACTAAAACAGGAGATGCAAACGTCTCAACCAACTATAAATGCCCAATAATTACTCACCGGGCACACCGGTAGACAAATTCGGAATCGCTAAATTAAACTATCCTCC
>OBEQ010465695.1_pt1 | contig 11450 bp, 6 predicted proteins | sample 1670901 | NCBI WGS metagenome assembly OBEQ01 (sample SAMEA104232315, study PRJEB22302) | groundwater metagenome | biome: forest; feature: aquifer; material: groundwater | place: USA | collected 2011-08-07 | depth 5.4 m | reverse complement strand
TCTTCACTTTCCTTTGGTCTATGGATATCTTTAATGCCCTCCATTCCAACGAATTTAGCCTTGGGATAGAGGCTATTATAGCACTGAGCTAGTCGAAGTGCTAAATTACCCTCTCCTCCAATTAAAACGACTCTCAAGCGTCCTTCTGACGCCATCTTTACCAACTTTGCCATAAGGTCCACTCCGGTGAGCCTCTCTCCCACCTTAACACCCAGTATTTGGCCTGCTATAACAATCCCTATCCCATCTACGATTTTAATTTGGGCTGTATTGATAACCCTTTTGAAGAGTTCTTCATTATGGGCTATAACTAAGTTTTCAGGGTTCAGAGACACTATATGAAAGAACCCTCGGGGGTTAACAGTGTATTTTATAATTTTATCTAGGATATCTCCTTTTGATTGTTTTTTTACCTGTATCCCGAGTATCGATTCCATGATTTTAATTTTACTTAAACTATAAGTTCTTTATAAAATTGGCTAATTTTGACAAATATCTTATTTTGTATATATCTTATGAACATGTTTTTTATTTTTATAACGGCAAAAAGTTATAAATCAATATAAAAATGTAAAAATTCCAATAGAAATTGCTATATTATGATACTTTTTTCTAATAATTCTTGTCATCCTGATTATTTAATTAACTCAATGAGCAACATAAATTATTATAGGTTTATTATCTAACCGACTCTTTAAATCTCTCCAGATTTTCTATTACTAACCCTACTCCTCTTATAACACAAAATAAAGGCTCTTCAGTAACAAAAGCTGCAACCCCGCTATAATAGGTGATATATTTATCCATATTCGTAAGTAGAGAAGTTCCACCGGATAAAACTATACCTCTGTCTACAATATCTGCCGCCAGTTCGGGTGGTGTCTCTGACAGAACCTCTTTTATACCATCTAAAATCTGTTTTAATGGCTTTTGAATAGCCTCATTAATCGTTATCTCGCCTATATTTATTATTTTAGGTAATCCTGTCTGAAAATCCCGTCCTTTTACCTCTATTGTCTTTTCTGTCTTTTCGCTATTTTCTTCGATTAATGCATTGCCTACTTTCATTTTGATATCTTCAGCAGTTCTTTCACCTACGATGAGATTGTGATTTTTGCGAAGGTGGTTAATAATCGCTTCATCAAATTTAGTTCCAGCTACCCGAACAGTCTTGTAAGCAACAAGCTGGCCCAAAGAAATTACTGCGATTTCAGCAGTACCGCCTCCCAAATTAACTATCATGTTACCTGAAGGTTGGGAAATTGGGATCTTTGCTCCAATTGCAGCTGCAAGTGATTCTTCAATAAGATAAACGTTTGATGATCCTGCTTGCTTGCAGGCTGCCACTACAGCCCTTTTTTCTACCTGTGAAGCTCCTCCAGGTATAGATATCATAATTTCCGGCCAAAAAATTCTGCCCTTTAAGGCTTTTTTTAAAAAATATACTATCATCGCGGAAGTAGTCGTGTAGTCTGCGATTACTCCTTCTTTCATCGGTCTTGATGCCACTATTGAACCCGGTGTTCGACCAAGCATGCCTCTTGCTTCCTCACCTACCGCCAGAATACGCCTATCTTCAATAGAATAGGCTACAACAGTAGGTTCGTTTAAAACTATGCCCTCTTTTTCCAGATAAACGAGGGTATTTATTGTTCCCAGATCTATTCCCACTTTCTTCCTTAAAAACATACTCACATATTGTATAATAATGCTTACAATTTTAATTCCTATTTTAAGACTTAAATTAAAATCTATATCAAATTATCTATTTAATGTATTAAAATATAACATAATGAGGGTTTTTTGGAGGATTATTTTTATTGTTATTTTTTTCTTGGCGATAATTGCTGTTATCGGTTTTGCCAGAGGTTATCGCTTTGATCCTAATCAAAAAACTATTTCCTCAACAGGAATACTGGCAATAAGTTCTTCTCCAAGGGCAGCAAAGGTATACATCAACGGAGCTTTGAGAGGAGTTACAGATCTTAATCTGACTTTAAGCCCTGGAACTTATACAGTTGAGATCAAAAAAGACGGCTATAGAAGCTATACGACCACAATTATCCTTAAAGGAGAGCTTGTTGAGACTGTTGATCCTGTACTCTTTCCTATAAATCCCTCGCTTGCTCCTCTGACAAATCTTGGAATTATTAAAGCTGTTCCTGTTGATCAGTCTGACAAAGTACTGCTTTTTTCCGAAAATAATCCTGAAAACAAAAGCGGGATCTATCTTTTTGATGCTGCAAGCAGACCATTATCATTTTTTCCTCCCCTTAAAACGCTTCTTTTGAGCGAAAAAATTCCTTTCGATATTGACTTAAGCAAAGCCAAAGTTTACTTCTCGTTTGATTTCAAACAAGCAATTTTTGAATTTCCAGTCAAAGATAGTCAAACTAGTTTTTCCTACCTTTTGTCACTTGATTCTGAAAACCAAGAGCCTTTTGATGTTTCAGCCTCAAAAGATAATCTTCTGGAGGCCTGGAAAAGAGAAAAAGATGCGGAAACGCAGAAAATTCTTGAAACATTTCCCAAGGAAATCCAGCAGGTTGCAAGCGATTCTTTCAATATTGTATCCTTTTCGCCTGATCAGACAAAGATCCTTTACAAAGCCAAAAATAAGCTTAATATTCCACTTATAATAAAGCCTCCTTTGATAGCTGCAGACCAAGCTCCAGAATCAAGAACCTTGAAAAAAAACTTTATCTACACATATGACAAAAAGGAAGATAAAAACTACCAAATTGGAGACAACAAGTTCGATCCCAATTCTCTTACATGGTATTACGATTCAAAAAGACTTGTCTACAACGAAGGCAGACAGATATCGATCTTTTTATATGACGGCCAGAGCAAACAGATAGTCTATTCTGGGCCACTTGAAGAGGGTTTTTTTTCGGTAACTTCAGACGGGAGACTTCTGATTTTAGCCAATCTGAATCCCCTATCTAATAAGCTCCCGGATTTATATCAAGTGGGAATAAGATAGACAAAAAATTGCGTATCAAACGAGTTTTATTGGGAAACTCTAGTGGCGAAAACGAGCAGTCTTTTTAGAGTAGTTCCAGGTGGCCAACACGTCTGCAAAGTCAAAAATTCATGATTTGTTTTCCGAGTTAAAAACTCAACCTGTGAAGCATCTACAATCCTTGTATCGATTACTTTGTAAACAAAGCGCTGACCTTTATAAAAAAGGTCGATTTCATCTCCCTTTTCCAACTTATAAAGAAGATAAAAAACAGCATTATACGTCCCAACATTCCAGAAATAATCGGTCGAGTGAGCAAAGAGAAAAATGTGAGAATTTTCTCCGGGAAATGCTGTTCCCAAAGCATGGGCTACACCACTTTTTAGAGCCAAGAGATAACTGTCTTGATCTACAGGATCCACGTTCGGAATTATTTTCGCATTGGCAGCAACCTTAGGGATAACAATACTAAAGTTTGGGTCTTCCGGAACTAAAAGCTCAACTTGATGTCCTTGAAACTGTTTGATAAGTTGACCTTTTAATATCTGCTTGCCGAAAGGCAGGTCTGCACTGACGTATTTTTTATGCTTTAATTGATCTAAATCATATCTTATTTCTTCACGAACGGGCAAATAAAACGTCTTTACAATCATAAATAATGAGGAAAGGATTAAAAAATTTCCGATCGTCCGCAGTGTTAAAACTTTAAAATATTCCCTGGTATAGGCAGAACCCTTTTTTTTTGTTTTCATGATAAGCAATTATAGCAAAACACCCCTCTTGACTTCTAATCTCCAATTCTATAATCTGCTTATTATGGCAGTTTTCCCTAAAAATCCAGCTTACCGCTATTTCTTACTAAGTATGGCTTTTCTTGTAGGACTATTCATAGTTTTGATTATAATCGACAATTTAAGAACTGGCCAAAATAAAATAAACAACACTTCTCGACCAAATTTTGTCTTTATTCTCGCTGATGATCTTGATAAGGACTCCATTTCCTATATGCCTAAACTTCAGTCGCTTGTTGCATCCCAAGGGGCTTCTTTTTCAAATTATACCTTTAATATTGCTCTTGATAGTCCTTCACGAGCGACTCTTTTTAGAGGTCAGTATGGACATACTACTCAAATTTTGAGCAATGGCGCAGAAACTGGCGGATTTGGAATGTTTCATAGACTGGGAGAAGATAGATCAACTCTGGCTACTTGGCTGCATGATTCGGGATATCAAACAACGCTTATTGGAAAATTTATGGATGAATATCCGGGAAAAACTGTCCCCACAACTTTTATCCCTCCAGGTTGGGATGAATGGTATGCCAAAATAACTGAAGGAACAGCTGGGTTTAATTATAAACTCAACGAGAATGGTCATCTCAAATCATATGGAAATAAAGAAAACGCATATGAAACTGATGTTTTAGCAAATAAGTCAGTCGCATTTATTCAAAAAAAGGCAAAAGAAAAATCGCCATTTTTTCTTTTTATTGCTCCTTCTTCACCAGGACAACCTGCACCAGCTCTCCGACACCAAAATCTATTTACCAATCTTAAAGCTCCCCGTACAGAAGCTTTCAATGAAAATAATGTCAGCGACAAGCCTGAGTGGATTAGGTCTTTGCCTAAACTTTCAGATTTAGCCATCAAAAACATCGACTCTCTGTATGTTAAAAGGCTTCAGTCGCTCCAGGCAATTGATGAATTAGTTGAAAAAATTATAGTTAATCTTGAGAAAAACGGACAACTTAAAAATACTTATATTATCTTTACATCCGATAACGGTTATCATATGGGGCAGCACCGGCTGGCTCCTGGGGAAAATACTGCTTATGCAGAAGATATTTCAGGTCCGCTGCTGATTCGCGGCCCAGGTATAAAATCTGGGAAAATAATTACTAGTATAGTCGGTAATACTGATATAGCGCCAACTATTGCTGATTTGGCCCAGGCAAAATTCCCCTCCTTTGTTGAGGGACAATCTTTTGTTAATTTGATTATTAAAAGACCACTTGCAGCTGTCGCCACCGAATTTAATCTTTCTGGTGAAAAGCCAAAAGAAAGGGATTCCTACCTACTTGAGCAAGGAAAATGTATAGACCAAAGTGACAATCCCAATAGTCCCTGTCCACCTGCTTTTGTTGGGGTAAGAACTAAAGAAGACGTTTATATAGAGTATTCTAGTGGAGATAAAGAGCTGTACAATCTGACAGAAAACCCAAATCAGCTTGAAAATAGCTACAATACTACTGATCCTGAGTTGATAACTACCCTGTCTCAACAATTAAACTCTATTGATACATGTAGTGGAAGTTCATGTCTTTTGACAGATCAAGGAGAACTTATTACTTCTTCTCCAGAAACACCAACTAATACACCTACTCCAACCCCAACTACGACTCCGGGTCCAGCAGCAGCACCTACCCCAAACACTCCTAAAAATCTTGCCGTAAACTCACTTGGATATATCGGTTGTTCAAATACACATGATATAATCGATGGTTATCATCTTGCGCCTGGGAGTAAACATCTGTTTTGGCCTTTTAGCAACGGGTCTCCTTACTTTTTGGGAGATTATCCCATTGAAGGTAATAGCGTGGACCATTGGGCTTATCCAGCCCAGTACATAGATTCACACGGTCATGATATTTGGTACTACTTCAGTGCTATGAAAGACAGATATAATGGCGTTGGTAATGATCCACAAATCATTTGGATCCAAATGTGTGAAAATATACTAGTAGGTAACGGAAACTACACCCCAGCAACTTATGAGGGTGTTGTCGCCATGTTTAATCAACTTAAAACTCATTTAGCTTATGCAGGTACAAAGACGACCTTTTACATCAGTCCTCTTCACAGCTATGATCCTGCTAATCTGTGCTTTGTCCTTGGATCACAAGGAGAAGCAATTCCGCATTTAGCAGCTTTGTCCGATCAAGCTGTAGCTAATGGACTGGCTCTTCGTGGTCCAGGCGTTCGCTCAGACGGTCTCTTTGCTCTTGGTCCCACGACCACTAGCCTGCTCTATTCGGATCTTTGCCATCCTAATGGCCCTCCTCATACGGAACAAGGCGCAGGTAGTGTTTTTTTAGGCACTCAACTTATGCAGTTTTTTGACAATCCCTCCAACCTGGTGGTAAAATAACCAAATAAGCTTCCGTAGTTCAACGGATAGAACAAGCCCGTCCTAAGGGCTAGATAGAGGTTCAATTCCTCTCGGGAGCACATTTCAATCGATAGTAATCCAGTCCAGATGTGCGTCTGTAGGAGCAGCATTTGAAAAGTTTATTGTAAAACCGTCTTCTTTTTTATCTTTTACTGCAACTTGAGTAAGCCAGGAAGGAGAAACAGAAACAGCGTAAGACGGGGTCGGTCGCGGGGTTTTAAAAGTAATCTGAATTTCATTTTTTCCTTCATCAACTTGGATACTTATGCCGCGAATGTTTTCGTTTCCAACTATTCTTCCTTCTTTCAGATTGAAATTTCCGGATTTATCGATGACAACCGAATCTCCCTCAAACGATACGTCCGCAATTTTATCAGACTGGATCTTAAGTGTTTGACTCAAAGAATTGAGGCTTCCCTGAAGCCCATCGATATAAATTAAACCAACGTTAAGATTTCCCACTATGCCTAGATCATAAAGGTTGGTTTTTCCTGTAACAGTCAAGGCTGAAAGAGTTGCAACGTTACTGTCAGTGAGAATTTTATCGGCAGCTGATAATGTTGCTGAAACACTTGCGATTAGATTTGAGCTTTGACCTTGGTCAGATTGAATTAATTTGGCCGCTGGTGTTGAATTTTGATTCTGTTCCAATTTTTCAATACGTGATTTAAGATCGTTAATTGTGTCTAAAACAGAGATCGATGAACTGGAAGATGTAGACTGATCACTATTTGAATTACCGACTGTAAGTTTTGGAATTAATAACGATCCATCTCCAGAAACAGAAAGCTTGGTTAAAATATCATTTGGATCAGCCAAAGAAATATTTACAAAAACCACTATTTTATCTTTTCCAAAAGACGGATCCCAATCCTCAAGAGCCTTACCAATTACAACTCCTGCTTTTTCTGCTTTCATTGCGCGTCCAGGATCAGAAGAGGAAGTCAATAAGTCTCCTGTTTTAATCGGGCTTGAGACAGAACTTATTTTGACAGGCAATCGCCCATTTAATGCGACGGGTCTTGGATTTTCAGACGAATCAAAGTTTTGACCAATTACTTCATTTGGTGCAGTTGAAACTACTCCCAACACAGACTTAGCATATGAATTTTGAGATTTTATAATCCAAGCTTTTGATCCTTTCTGGCCATTATTTTCAATCTGTGCTCCTTGACGACTTGGATCGATAACAACAACATCTCCTGCTTCAATGCTTGAATCGGTTGTTCCGTAGTTTTCAGCATAGTCACCTGGAGTTCCAGAGCAATCTGAAACTGCTGCTACTCCTGTTCCTGCATCTCCTCCTCCGTGACACAATCTTTCTGTTCTTGTAGTTGTATCATCCAGATTAATCGAAAAAGCAGTCGTGCTTGCGCTTAAAAGAGTTGTTGATCCATTATCCTTTATGGCCACAGTTCCATTTACATCATTGTCAATTGTCTCTGCATTTTGAAGAGAAATATCTGTAGTTATACCTGTTGATGCGAGATTAATTGCAGTTGTTATTGCTTGAGAGGCTGTGCCAATAGTTATAGCATTGGTTAAAGTTGAGCCGCCAGAGTTGGTTATACGTAAAGCATCGGTTACGGCAGTGTTACCAGTTGAAGTTGTATCTGCCTGATCTAAAAGCAAAAGAACCTCTGTTGTCGTATCAGTAAAAGAACCAACAGCAGCATTTGAAATGGCAACTGCGTTTTGTGTGTGAGTGACTGAAGCTTGGTTTTGGAAACGAATGTTTAATCCTGTGGATGTACCTGAAAAGGTTCCTGATGCAGTATCGGCTAAATTGAAGTAATTCGTACTTATAGAAGATGATCCAGAAGTGGGACTGGAAGTTGCACTTAAGCTAAAAACAGATGCAGTGCCAGATGTGCCTGTAGAGGTCCCGGTTACATTTAGAAGAATTCCTGAAGTTAGTGAACTATTAGTTAGGGCAAAATTGTTTCCTGTTGCTACGGTTGGTGTAATAGAGAAAAGTCCATTATTAGTTATGCTCCAGTTGGCGCTGGTTAGTGAAATGCCTGCCGCTGCTTGACCAATGGCAATGACATCGGCTCCGGTTGAACCCGTACCGATGCTTATTGTGTCTACGCCTGTTCCTGTACCAATGTTTATTGCCCTGGTTAATGCTCCTCCTGCTCCGATTGAAAGTGTGGTTGCCGCGGTATTTCCTATATTAAGAGTTGTTGCGGTTATATTTCCTAAAATTAAAGTCCCTGCAGCGTTTGTGTCTAAACCCTGGCCTGCGGCTACGGTGATTGCTCCCCCAGTCCCGACGTCAAAATTGGTAAAATCAATTGCTGCAGTTGAACCCAAAATGGTGTTTGGACCAACATTTATAGCGTTTACAATTCCTGAACTATCAGATATGTCAAGTGCAGTAGTCAGAGTCCCTGCAGTATTTGAAATAACTACGCCGCTTGCCGTTGTCCCGGAGTTTGTAAATCTAAAAGATCCTCCGGATGCCGTTCCAGATTGAGATACTTGTAGAGCGCTTGTTGAGTTTGAACCTACAGTAAGAGTCATCCCTGAACCAGTATGATCAAAGGCTGCAAACGTGGTCCCAGAACTTTGAATTACAAAATCACCTGTTGATCGAAGATCGACTGCAATATTGCCCGCAACACTGCTTTGAAAAGTCAGACCTGCTGCTTGATTAACTGGCATAATTTTATCTTGATCATTAGTGTAGACATCATCTAAGACCAAACCTGAACCGGTTGAGTCGGAATTACACTCCCAGGCAGAGGCTGTGGAATTCCACTTGAGAATTTGGTTGCTTGAGCATCCGCCAAGGATTCGACCTCCTTCGGAGGTTAGCTCTAAACCAGAGTTTGAGGAGGTGGTTGTAGTTGTGCCAGAAGTTGAAAGATCAAGGGTAATATTGTCGGCATTAACTGTAATTCCATTTCCGCCTCCAACTGCCAGACTAGGAGTCGAAGCCTCCCCTGAAGCAGTTCCTGTCAAACCGGCTCCGGCTGTAAGTGAAGCAACATAATCTCCTGTTGTTTGGGTCGCTAATTTGACAGCATTATCAGCAATAAGTGAGCTTGTTACTGAAGCCAGACCAAGATTTACTCCGGAAAGCTTTAAGCCCAAAATTGAGTTGTTGGCCCCCAATACAGCCAGATTACCTTCTTTTATTCCTGGAGTTCTTCCCCTGACATAATCGGCGTTAAGATTGGTAATTGGCCCTGGGTCTGTAATGCTAAGATAAGCGCTTGTCGGCAGTTTTATCGGATGAAGAGGACGAATATTTTTTCCATTATCCAGCGCAAATATTTCGTTTATATCTTCTATCTGTTTTTTTTCCAATGATGCAAGAATAAAGCTACTGGTCTTTTTAACCACAGCAACTGAAATAGTCGCTACTGGTTCAATCACTCTACCTAGAGCCTCATTTGCTTGGCTAATAGGATTGTTTTGTGTTTGTGCTCCCAAGACATTTACGGAGGAAGGCTTTTTTTCGTATCCTAGAAAACTGCCTATCTCATTGGGAAAAAGCAGGGACAATAAAGTTGTAATAATAATTATGAAAGCAGGTAGAGCCAGAATAAATAATCCCAATCTGGCCAAAACTTTTCTGAATCTTTGCCAATCAAAATGGTCGTGAGGTTGATCATCAATGAATTTATCAATGGAATCGGAATCCGATTTGAGAAGAACTTTGATTGTTTCTTGGTCGTAGATCCGCTCACCCTTGCTATTTCTTGAGGCTCTTATTAAGCCATTTTTCTCTAGTCTTCTAAGGGTTGACCGGGAGAGTTCAAGTTTTGCTGCTGCTTCTGAGATACTAAGGGGTCGAGAATATTTTAAGCTCTCAATTTCGGCAAGCGAAAAAAAGCGGGTCTTTCCATCAGGTCTGACTGAATGAAGAATATTCTTCTTGTCTCGACGACGAATAGTATCGATTGAGACTCCAAGGAGTCTTGCTGCCTCACCAATGGGAACTAAATCTTCTCGGGGTTTTTTCGACATGGCAATTAGCCGCCGTTCCCTCTTCTTTCAGATTACAACTAAATTTGGGGCTTGTCAATAGGTACTTTGAGCTCGATTACCTATGCATTGGTTAAGCTTTGCACAGGTCAAAAAGTTGTCACTTCATGGCTTGTTCGTCTGTTCTTTTATAGGAGACAGTCTCGGAAGAAGAAAACCAAAGAGGTATTTCGTATTTCGCCTCCTCAAGTGTTCCTGAAGCGTGAATCAGATTTTTTATGGCCCTTTTGACTGTATTGGCAAGATAGGAAGAATCAAAGGAATAGTCTCCTCTGATGGTGCCTGGAGCTGATTTTAAAGGAAGGGTGTGGCCTGCCATCTTGCGAACTAACTCTACGGCATGAGGCCCTTGCAAAACAGCAGCAAAGACCGGACCGGACGTGATATATTCTAATAACCAAACTCTGGCCATCTCTCCTATTTTTTTTGGGTCGTCTGTACCGAGTAATTTTTTGGTATCGGCCTCCAATTCTTTATAATGGTCAAGTGTCTTTTTACCAATCCCTTCCCAGAGTTGCGCTCTGTTTGCTGGATAATGTTTTTCAGCCAATTCTTTTGTGACTAAAACCATTTTTGCAGCAATAATTTTCAAACCCGCACGTTCAAACCTCGCCAGAATTTCTCCTGTAAGACCACGAACAACCCCGTCTGGTTTCACAACAATAAGAGTTTTTTCCATGAAGATAAGTATAAAGTAGAAAGTAAAAAGTAGCAAGTATAATCTTAAAAACCAAATAATTTTGCCAAAAAATTACTTACTGGATCTCCAAAAAAAATCATAACAATTGTTCCCAAGGCCAAAAATGGCCCGAAGGCAATCTTACTTCTGATTTTTTTTCTTTTTAATAAAATCTCTATCAAGCCGACGATGGCTCCTGTTAAAAAGGCTATATATAAAGCCATAAAGCCCGGAACCCAACCCAAAAGATAACCAAGAATAAATCCAAGCTTCACATCGCCAAAACCCATTCCCTTGCGTTTAGTAAGTAAAAAAACCGCCAGTAAAGGCAACATTATGAGCAATCCATCCAAAAATCTTTTTAAAACCAGACTTGTACCCCCTGTTAAAAAAAGTCCCAGCAAAACAAAAATAAAAAGAGTCATTTGGATCTCATCTGGAATAATCTGGTATTTAAAATCTGCAAAAAAAACAACTATTAGAGAAGAGATTATACCTAAATAAAGTACTTTTAATATATTATCTACTGGTAGATATAGCCAAGCAAAAGCAAAAAGTACTCCTGTCAAAAACTCAACCAATGGATATTGAAAAGAGATTTTTTTATTACAAAATCTGCACTTTCCGCCAAGAAAAATAAAC
>OBEQ010219262.1_pt1 | contig 11450 bp, 11 predicted proteins | sample 1670901 | NCBI WGS metagenome assembly OBEQ01 (sample SAMEA104232315, study PRJEB22302) | groundwater metagenome | biome: forest; feature: aquifer; material: groundwater | place: USA | collected 2011-08-07 | depth 5.4 m | reverse complement strand
TGCCCCGCCTGCGCTCAGAAGCTACGGCGCGGCAAGCCGCAGTGCAACGGCTGGCACGGCGCCACCTGACCCTGGTGGTGACGGGGACGATCTTCGTGGTGCTCTTCGCCACGGCTGGATCGCTTTACGATGGTTTCTTTTCGTCCCGTGTGCTGATCAATCTGCTGTCGGACAACGCCTTCCTCGGCATCGCGGCCGTGGGCATGACGCTGGTGATTTTTTCCGGTGGCATCGACCTCTCGGTCGGGGCGGTGATCGGATTCACCTCCATCTTCACCGCGACCTTGATCGAGCAGTATCATCTCGCGCCCGGAGCGACGTGGGGGCTGGCGCTCGCGGCGGGCGCCGGGCTCGGGGCGGGCATGGGTGCTCTGATCCATTTTTTCCGACTGCCGCCGTTTCTCATCACGCTGGCGGGAATGTTTCTCGCGCGGGGCGCGGGCTACTGGATCAGCACGGAATCGGTGGGCATCGGTGACGGGCTTTATGCGAAAATTTCCGGTTACGAGCTGGCGCTGGGCCCGGTGCTCTTTCCGGCGAACGCCCTGATGCTGCTCGCCGTCATGCTGGCCGGCTTCGTCGTCGCGCATCACACGCGCTTTGGCCGGACGCTGCTGGCCATCGGTGGCAACGAGCAATCGGCGCTGCTCATGGGCCTGCCGATCGGTCCGGCCAAGGTGAGCGTGTATGCCGTCAACGGTTTCTGTGCGGCGCTCGCGGGCATCGTGGCCACACTTTATACGGGTTCGGGCAATCCCAGCATGGGCATCGGACTCGAGCTGGACGCCATCGCCATCGTCGTGATCGGCGGCACGCTGCTGACCGGCGGACGCGGCCACATGCTCGGCACGCTGCTGGGCGTGCTGATCTTCGGCACCATCCAGGCGGCGATCCTGTTCGACGGGCGGCTCAGCTCATGGTGGATGCGCCTTGTGGTGGGAAGCTTGTTGTTGGTGTTTATCCTGTTGCAGCGCTACTTCTTGCGCAGGAAATAAGGCGGGCGGCGGGGCGGGCCGGCCCGCCCCGTGTTCTGCGCGGCCCAGATTCGTCAGAATCGGTCTTGCCAAGGATGGCGCCGGTCTCTCTTTTCGGCCTTCCCGTTCCTTCAACCCACAACCGTTAACCGCAGTTACGATCGCAAGGCGGCCCCGTTTGGCCGACCTGTGTCTCGTCACGACATAGATCACATGAACATCACTCCCAAAGACCTCCTCGATGCCGGCGTCCACCTGGGTCACCAGACCAAGCGCTGGAATCCGCGCTCCAAGCCCTACATTTTCGACCATCGCCAGGGCATCACGATCATCGACCTCGAGAAGACCCACGCCGCCCTGGAGAAGGCGTGCAATTTCCTCGAGCACCTCGTCGCCAGCGGCGACGACGTGCTGCTGGTCGGCACCAAGCGCCAGGCCCAGGAACTCGTCCGCGAGGCCGCCGCCGCGACCAACATGCCTTTCGTCACCACCCGCTGGATGGGCGGCACGCTGACCAATTTCGAGACGATCAAGAAGTCCCTCACCAAGTTCAAAAAATACCAGGCGATGGACGCCAGTGGTGAGCTGGCCAAGTTCTCCTCCAAGGAGGAATCCGCCATCCGCCGCGAGATGGCGCGCATGACCCGCAATTTCGACGGCATCGCCAACATCACCGGCCTGCCCGGGGCGATGTTCGTGATCGACACCAGCTACGAGGAAATCGCCGTGGCCGAGGCCAAGCGCATGAACATTCCCTCGATCGGCCTCGTCGACACCAACTCCGATCCCACCCAGCTGACCTACCCGATCCCGGGCAACGACGACGCCACCAAGTCGGTCCGCATCATCGTCGAGACCATCGTCGAGGCCATCACCAAGGGCCTGGCCCACCGCGAGACCCGCCGCGTGGCGCATGCCGACGCCAAGGCCGCCGCGGCCGGCGTCAGCCCGACCGGCGAGGTCGACCTGGACAAGGTCGTGATCCCCGCGAACCTCAAGGGCCTGGTCGAAGAGGACAAGCCCGTCGTGGCGCCCCGCAAGCGCACCAGCCGCGCCGGCGCCAAGAAATCCGCCGTCAGCACCGAGGAAGTCTAATCCCCAACGCTTCAGCCTCTCTATGTCCGATATCACAGCCAAAATGGTCGCGGAGCTCCGCGAAAAAACCGGTGCGGGTCTGCTCGACTGCAAAAAAGCGCTCGAAGAGTCCAAAGGCGACTTGGAGCAGGCCGAGACGATCCTCCGTAAGAAGGGGGTCGCTTCCGCCGCCAAGAAGGCCGGACGTTCCACCTCGGACGGCCTGATCCATTCCTACATCCACGTCGGCGGCAAGGTCGGCGTCCTCGTCGAGATCAACTGCGAGACCGACTTCGTCGCGAAGACCGACGATTTCAAGACGTTCTGCCAGGACGTCTGCCTGCAGATCGCCGCGGCCAATCCGTCCTATGTGCGCCGTGAGGACGTGCCCGAGGCCGACCTCGCCAAGGAGCGCGACATTGCCGTCGCGCAGGTGCAGGGCAAGCCGCCCGCCGCCGTGCAGAAGATCGTCGAGGGCAAGCTCGAGAAATACTATTCGCAGGTCTGCCTGCTCGACCAGCCGTTCGTGAAGGACCCGGAGAAGGCCATCAAGGACGTCCTGACCGAGAAAATCGCGAAACTGGGCGAGAACATGCAGGTCCGCCGCTTCGCCCGCTTCCAGCTTGGCGCGTAAGCGACCCCGGCACGGAAAATTCCCAGGCGCTCCCGCAACGGAGCGCCTTTTTCGGCGGTTCGTGGATAGCCGCAGCGTAGGGGCGCAGTCTTGCTGCGCCCTTTCAGCCGCGACCATCGTTGGGCGCAGCAAGACTGCGCCCTTACGAAATGGTCCTTGCGGTATGGATCGGTCTACATTTTCCGTGCCCCTCCCTGCGATCGGTGGTTAACTTTCCGTCCATGAAAGTCACACGCGGCCAGATCATCGTCCGGGGGCTTACCAACCGCTGTCCCAACTGCGGCGGACATTCGCTGTTCAAGTCGGGCTCGCTGTTCGACCTCAACGACGCCTGCCCCGACTGCGGGCTCAAGATCGAGAAGGATGAGGGTTTTTTCCTCGGCTCCATGTCGCTGAACTATGGTTTCACTCTCATTGCCTTTCTCACGCCTGTGGCGCTGCTCTGGTATTTCGGCGTGCTCGGCGCCAAGCTGGCCGGCGGCCTGGCCATCGGCGGAGCGCTGCTGGTGCCGGTCATCTTCTACCGATCGTCGCGCAGCTGGTGGCTGATGAACTATTACCTGTTCCTGCCGCAGCACCTGCCCGTCAACCGCCGGGAACTCGACGGGAGCGAGGACGAGAACGTGTAAGTTTTCGCGCCGGGCGCGAAAACTTTCGGCTTCCGTTTTCGGACGTGGGCCCTACGTTCTCGCCCCTTGTCACGGAGAGGTGGCAGAGTGGTCGATCGCGCCGCACTCGAAATGCGGTTTACCGCAAGGTAACGGGGGTTCGAATCCCTCCCTCTCCGCCATTTTCCCGTTCTAAACCAACGGGTTATTTTCCCTGACAGCCGATTAGGACGTTGACCGGCCAAATCGGTCATGAAGCAGGAAAATCCATACGTCATTTCAGAGTTCACGAATCCCTCCGGGAAAATCGTTTTTCAGCTCTATGCCCGCATCGACGGCAAACGCTTTCGCAAAAACTTTCCGACGCGCGCCGAAGCGAATGCGGAACGCCAAATCCTCGGCATCCAGTATCTCCAAGAAACCGAAATGCGCGTGGCCGCGACACGCCTCGCCGACGCGCAGCTTCGCGAAGCCGAGGCGGTGTTCGCGCGCGTGACTGGCCAGTCGCGCGCGCTGTCGTTCTACGTCGATTTCGCACTGTCAAACTAAGCGCCGCAGTGAACGGCGCGCGGAGCTCCGGCGAATCCAACCAAGGCAAGCCCACTCCGAGGACGAACCCCTTCACAGCCCAAAGAACCCTCGCAAACGAAACGGACCGAAATTTTGGAGCCCGGGGAACCGAAGCGAGGAGCTATTTACTCGCGCTTTCACCAAAGTTCACCACCATGGTGAGGGTTTCATCACCCCGATGCCGCGCAAAGTTACACGTCGCAAGCTGCCGAATCGTTTGACCATTAGTTTGGCGAAGAACCAACGTCGACAGCTTCTCGACATCGCCGATGAAGAAAGCAGTTCTGTCGCCTTCGTAGTCCGTAAGGCGGTGGATACTTATTTGAAGAACCGACCGCGATCCGCCACAGCGAATCACCGATAGAGCATGAGTGCCGACACCACATTACTTCGGGAAGTTACCGTCCATGAGCTAGGGCCACGACGTCCGCTCATGATTGCGCCACCGTTGCCCACGAGCGTAGGCGCGCCGACTGGCGAAGCGATGGCACTGCCGGAGGCGTTCGTCGCGGGCGCTTTGAGTCAGGAAGTGATTTCAGCCTGCCCCCACAACATCTACAAGTATCCGGCTCGGTTCGCTCCGGAATTTGTACGAGAAGCGATCAAGGCGTTCTCCGCCGAAGGCGATCTGGTTATTGATCCATTTTGCGGAAGCGGGACCTCCCTAGTTGAAGCGATTGCCGCGAAACGGCGTATTGTCGGTTTCGATATAAGCTCGCTCGCTTGTTTTCTTTCCCGCGCAAAAACGACCCCACTATCCATCCATGATGGCCGGGCATTGGAGGGATGGATCAACCATGTTGAGAAGCGGGGCATGGATGTGACGGGATCGACAACCTGGGACTCCATCGATACCGATGAGGGTTACTACAAACGCAATTTGCCCGCCCGTATTACAGCGGTGCTCTCCGGAATCTTGGCTCGGATCGAGACGCTCGAATCCGAGCGTCAGCGCCGGTTTTCCCGTTGGGTATTGCTCGCAGTCGGTCAGTCGCTCCTAGACTGCAAGAAGAAGTTGCCCGCAACGGGGGAAATCCTACCGACGTTCTGCCGGGAATTTCGCTCTCATCTGAGAGCCTATCGCGACTATACGTGGTGCTTGTCGCGACGAAAAGGTTTTGAGCATGGCAGGATGACTCAACAGCGACGCATCATTAACGCATCGAGCGAAGAGATCGCCGACGAAGGGCGTTACCCCGACAAATGGGGGCGCGCCAGGCTAGTGGTTACGTCGCCGCCGTATCCAGGCGTCCACATGCTCTACCATAGATGGCAACTACTCGGGCGCCGCGAAACACCCGCGCCATTTTTGCTGGCTGATTGCCGCGACGGTGACGGCAGTTCCTATTATTGCTTGGGGAACCGGAACGAGAAAGGGCTCAAGCGCTACTTTGAACGCACTCAAAAACTCTTCGCCGCCGTGCGGACGAAACTCGCGCCCGACGCCCTCGTCGTGCAGATGGTGGCGTTTAATGATCCAGCGTGGCAATTGCCGGCCTACCTTATGGCAATGACGAATGCGGGCTATCGAGAGGTTTCGGTGAGTGGCACGACCGATAACATTGTTAACGGACGACTCTGGCGCACTGTCCCGGGACGGCGCTGGTATGCGGCAACGACTGGTGCGCGCCAGAACGCGAGCAAGGAAGTCGTGCTTTTTCATAAGCTGACCACGGCTTAACGAGAAACCTTCATCAAATGGAGGAGCGTCGAGGCGACGCGGTTAACCTCCTGAGCTAAAAGTGCCTCGTTCGGAACATCGCTGACATTTTCATCAGCGGTTTTCTGTTCGGTGCGTTTTTGCACTGCCCGATACATTTGATACATGTGGTAGCACACATGAGTCTCGTATTTTACCTTCTTCTCGTGGATGCGAGCTTCGGTTTGCTGCTCTTGAATGAGCCATTGGGCAAAATCGCGAAACGCAGCGAACCCGGTGTTGACGATGAGCGTCAGCGGTTCCCGCGCCGTCGGACCGACAAAGCAGGCGGCCAGGTTGGGCGACCACGCTCCCCACGGCTCGGGATAGCCGGCATTATACTGCTCTTCCGTGATTATAACGATCTTGTAGGGTGGACGACGCTGACCGGTAAGCATGACTTCGCTGGCGATCAAACGCGGTTTTTCCTCCTGTTCGGATTCCTCAATTTTGGCTTCCTCGACCACTGCGTCGAAGCAGGTTGCCAGTAATTTTCCCTCTGGTCCGCGGGCTTCTACCTGGAAGGTCAGTTTTCGACCAGCCGGATACGCAACTGGATCGGTGGGGCTGCGCAGAATCGCCTCGAACCGACCATCGTCCGGGTCCGACAACGTCACGATCGGGAACTGCGGGTCGGTGGTGCAGGAAACGGAGATTTTCCACGGCGCCGGCAATGCCGTTAGGAGTTCGTCTAGTCCGTCCCATTGGAGCGCGACGTGGCGGTCGGCGTCGCCGAGAACCAACCGAATCGGAACGCGGCTGCGCACGCGGATAAAGGTAGGGACAGGCTTGAGTGGCACGTGCGGGGGTGGCGGCGCGGGCGTGATCGGCTTGATGACAAGCTCCTGCTCGAACAGTCGCGGCTCGGGAAAGCCCTCATAGCTCCCAAAGACGCGGAGTTTTGCCGGAATGGGATAGTCCACATCGTCGCCCTGTGCCTCAAAGAGCATTTGAATCCGGCCGACACCCTCCGCCTGCGTCGTGACGATCTTTAGTTCCTCGACGTTGGGCTCCACATGCGCCGTGAGAGCCTTGAGTTTCGCTCCGAACTCAGTCGGTGAAGTCGCAATTTCGAGAATGGCCTCTTGAGTTGGGCGAAGGCGGAGCGTTTTGACTGGTTTGACGGCGACGAGGACGGGGCCATCCACTTCGGTGCCTTCGGTTCGGAGTGAAACCACGTGAGTAGGCGCGGACTTGCCGGCGGATGCGATGAATAGACCCTGAGTATCGCCGGGCGCATCTTCACCATCCAGCGCGAAGTCAGCGTTGGGGTCGTGGCTGTCGATCAACTGGTCGAGCGCGTCCCGGACCGCTTGGTCACCCTCTTCTAACCGCGAAAGCTCCTCCTCAGCCTCGGCTTCGAGTTTTTCCAAAACCTGGTCGTTCTTGAGCGCCGACGTGATGCGCGCTCGGACGCGTTGAAACACCGCGCCTTCATAGACGCCGACGCGCGAACCCTGAATGAGCTTGCTCTTCGCTTTGCGACTCAGGCCGTCAAGTTCGACGATGATGAAAAGTCGACGGCGAAGATAAGGCTTCCCGAGATCATGGACGATGAAACTATTTTCCAAGACGTGGTGCCGCTGACCATGGAGCAAGAAGACGATGCACCATTTCCCTTTCTTGGACGATTCAAGGTAGGTGTTCACTTCGCCCCCCTCGAGGCCAAAATCTTCGTCGGTCCGGAGGTCAAGAACCTCCTTTTCCGCAGGGGCGGCGGTTTCTTTTGCTTTCCGAGGAAAAACGAAAAACCTGATCGTGATCGTGCCGAGCGACTCCTCGCCCGACAATTCTTCTTCGCCGGCTAATACTAATTGTTGCATGGCTGTTCAGACTTCAAGGTTGGGCAAGGATTTGTATTCGAGGACACTCTGCTTTCGGCGGGCATCAACCAACCGGTAGGCGTTGCCCCAAATTGTGGCTTCGGTGCCGCCGATCTTGGTGAAGACTGGCAGAGGCGGACTGCACAGAATGTGGTTGAGAGCGGGAAACATGCTGCGGCCGATTTCGCCGCCGCCAGGGATGCTCAAGTCATAGCGGAGGTGGCAGAAGGTGGTGCCGTGGGTGAAGCCGTTGGCGTCCGCAGCGACGGTCGAGAGTTTCGGCACCCGTCCGTCGGGAGTCGCTGCTAGGTAAGCCCAATGGTCATCACGCCTGTCATGCGGATAGACACGCTGGATCGCCGTCCAGCCGAGGCCCTCCTCGCCTGGCGCGCAAACGTCCGGATGGCGGCGTGACACGCACCATGAGAGTCCGCACGCACTGTAGGAGGAGGAGCCGCCCTGCCCAAAAATCCCGATAAGATAGGGTTTGTCGCCTTTGTCGCTCGATCCGAGCGAGAGCAAGGTATCATGAATACGCGACGGTCCTTGACCGATGCCCTGATCGGTCAACTGCACGGTTGTCTCGCGGGTTTGTTTGTCGAAATCGATTTTTAAGACAATCCGGCGGGCAAGCTCGGCGGCCTTCTTACGCGTAGGATCGCTTCGCGGCACATTCGGTAGCTCGTGCAGAGGGGGCAGATGGAAGTAGCGCTTGACGGCCTCCGCCGTGGATTGAGGGCACAGCGCACGGGGGTTTTGCTTCAGCTCCCGTTGCCGTTCCAACTCGATCAGAGCCTCCATTGAATTGATGGCACGTTCCGCAAGCGGTCCTTCGGAACGAGTGCTAAGGCGGATGCGACCACCGTTTCCAGTTTCCTTGCCGAGCGGAATCCAGTGCAAATGACCTTCACGCCAGCCGGCCGTCGGATTGTCGCGATTGAAGACGTAGTCGTCGGGATTGACGACAGGTAGTTCCTTTAGAAGCGTCTGCAACTGGGCGAGGCGAACAGCGTGAAGCGCCTCGCGAAGGAAAGAGGTTGCGTCGGTGATCTCACCGTTCTGCAGCGAATACTTTGTGCTCATATTTTCGTCGAGTTGGCAGCGTGGAAAAAATCATGTCCGGCCGGTTCTACTTCATAGAAAACGCGCACCCCTTCCCGCCGGCGGCGCACGAGCAGCAGATCGATGGCCCGAGAGATCGCACCCGCGCGTTGCGTGGTCAATACGGCCGGGGTCAGGGACTCTGCTTGCTGTGGAAATTCGCCACGCAGGAAGTTATCTAGCGCATCTGGTGAGTTGTGGCCCGCGTGCAGGCCGGACAAAATCGCAGTCAGTGCGGCTCGCTCGGTTGGAACGGTCGCGAGCACATGCTGCCGCAAAAAGTTAAGTTCTTCAGGGTTGAACTTGCTTGCTGCGGTTTGCGCGTCGCCATCAAGGATCGGGTTCGGAAGGACGGCGAAGGAGGCTCCTGCGCCGGTGAGACGGATCACATTTTCACGGCCAATAGCAGGGGCTACAAAACCGAACTCAAACGGAAAGCTGCTGGTGGCAAAGGATCCTGCGCCGAACACGAATTGCTCAGAGAAACGAATGAGACTTTTTTCTTTGCTCTGCGTATCGGATGGAAACGCCGACGCCATGGCGTCTTCACGTGCGTAACCATTCGCCTTGTCGATTCGACGCAAAAACACGGCCAGTTGAGCTGAAGCCGCTGTGATACGATTGGCCGCGTCCATAAGTGGCGTTTCGCGATCATGCGCCAGGACGTTGAAGAGTGCGCGAACAGTCGTCTTGAGAGGAAGGAGTTTGTTGAATTGTCCCCATGGCCAGTCTTTCGGACCGGCGATCGCGGCAGATGAAGAGGAGCCCGCGGAGACAACGAAGTCATCGGCGTTCACATCGGCCTTCGGCAGAGAGAAAATCTGTGGAATGTCGCTTGTTCGAAGACCTGACGGGTGCATGGCTTCGGCAGGTGACGGGCCGGCGACGGCGGCGTTAGCCAGGGCGGGCACAAAGGTGCCGCCTCCACGTTGAACGGCCGCGTCAAGGACGGCTAAGTTACAAATCGCGGCCGAAATCGCGGCGGAGCTGTCCGGGTAACGGCCTGACGCAGTCAGCCGTTGAAGCGCATTGTGTGCCTCAAATGTGGCGTCAAAACAAATGACCATTGATGAAGCGAGACATAGGTTAGCCATCACGTCAATACAATACTGCCTTTATCTAAACAATACTGCCTTTCTAACAAACTAACAACGCGAATTTCACGAACTAGAGCCATCGGTGTCTCGACGCGTAGCCGTCGCTAATCTACCGCCGTTATGCCGTGCTCGACGCCACGCGGGTAAACATGGAGCAGGTCGCGGATGAAACCAAGGACCGAGAGCGTGAATTGCAGACCGAAATTGCAGTCACACTCGGGGAACTCCGGGACGCTCCCACAGAGGCAGAAACGCAGAAACTCTCGGCGAAGCTTCCGGAATGAGGCGGCCGAATTCCACTACCATCCGCGCAACAGCGGAGTCCTGCGCCAGCTGTTCCGGCTTCGCGTTTCCACCCAGCGCCTGACGCGGCTGGCTCGGCAAAATCGCGTTGGCGGCCGCCGCGCCGCACTTCCGGCGATCAGCCGTCCGGCAAAAAGCGCGCGAGGCTCCGGCGCAGATGTTCGCGGGCCCGGTAAAGGCGCGTCTCGACCGCCTTGGGCGTGGCGCCGACGATCGCGCCGATCTCCGCGTGGGATTTGTCCTCGTATTCCGAGAGGAGCACGGCGGCGCGCAGATCCGCGGGCAGTTCTGCGATGGCGGCCCGGACCACGGCGACCCGTTCGACCCGGGCGGCCTGGGATTCCGGCGTGTCGCTGTCGGCCGGCTCGGGAACCGACTCCAGCGGGTCGGCCGGATGCCTTCGCTTCCGCCGGGCGTGATCACGGGCCAGGTTGAGCGCAATTTGAAACATCCACGTCGAAAACCGGGCGCCGGAACGGAAACGACGGCGATGCTGGTAGACGCGCACAAACGTCTCTTGCGCGAGGTCGAGGGCGTCGTGCTCGTTTTGCGTCCAGCGATAAAGGAAGCTGCGGAGCGGGATCTGCCACCGGTCCATCAGCCGGTTCAGCGCGAGATCATCGCCGCGCTGGAGGGCGAGCATGTCGGCTGAATCGGGTTCCTGCGTGGCGGGCGTCATTTCAGGCCGAAGGGCCCTTGGTGTGCATGACGCGAAAGCTTGGGTTCGACAAGAGCGAGAAAACGCCCGGCCTGTTTCGGGTCCATGCAGGCGGCGGCCTTGCGGAGGTGCTGTTGCGTGGCGTCATGACACTTTTGCATCAGCCGGGCGAGGTCGGCCTGGGCGGCCGCATTGCCGGGGGTGGCGGTGAGGCGTTCGCGGACTTCCATGATCTGCCGGCAATGTTCGGCGCAAACCGGCTGGTAGTCCGCTTGCAGTTTTTCCACGGCGGCCGCCTGCGCGGGCGTCAGCTCGAATTCACGGGTCAGCCAGGCCATCTGGGTTTCCTCGCCCGCCGGCATCAGGCGGCGCGTCAGGGCAAAGGAGCCCGCCGCGACCACCACGGCCAGGACGATCAGGATGAGATAGCGTTTCATGGATGCTCGGCGGGCATCGTCATCTGCAGCGGGTCAACGGACCGCGCGTAGGCGGCGGCCATCTGGTCGGCATGCTGGTGCCGGCTGACCTGCACGGCGGAGCCGATGCCCATGACAAGTGCAACGCTGGCCGCCAGCGGCAGCGCCCACCGGTAAAAGGACAGGAGATTTGTTTCCGGCCGGGCCGCGGCCATACGCGTCCAGACTTCCGTGTTGAAACGCGGGGCAGCGGGCGGCTCGTGCCGCCAGGATTTCAGCAGATCGGACAATGGGTCGTGGTCGCTCACAACCCATTATACGCCCGGGCCGCCATTATCCCTCGGTTTATTTTCACGGAGGGGGGGTGCAATTGAAAGTGAAGTCTTCGCCCTTGGAGTAGCCACAGGCCTCCGATACTGTGGGATCGGGAAGAGCATGGGCGGAGCGCGAGTCAACTTCGGCAGGCAGGGACGCCTGCCGCTACGCCGGAATG
>OBEQ012987544.1_pt1 | contig 11451 bp, 10 predicted proteins | sample 1670901 | NCBI WGS metagenome assembly OBEQ01 (sample SAMEA104232315, study PRJEB22302) | groundwater metagenome | biome: forest; feature: aquifer; material: groundwater | place: USA | collected 2011-08-07 | depth 5.4 m | reverse complement strand
CGGAAATCAATTTGCCGGGCGTAAATCAGGTCAACGTGAATCCGAAGGTTGGGCTGACGTTTGCGACGGCACTGCGCGCGTTTCTGCGTCAGGACCCTGACGTCATCATGGTCGGTGAAATTCGTGACGAAGAGACAGCCTCGGTCGCTATCGACTCTGCGCTTACCGGACACTTGGTGTTCTCGACACTGCATACCAACAATGCCGCAGGTGCAATACCGCGTCGCATCGATATCTGCGCGAACCCAAAGAGCATCAGTTCCTCATTAAATATTGCAATTGGCCAGCGTCTCGTGCGCCGCTTATGTCCTGTCTGTAAAGAAGAGTACACTCCCGAGGGAAAAGAGGCGGAGGCACTTCTGCGTGAGATCCCAGAGATCGAAAAATACCGCCCGAAGTTTGTCGCGCGCGAGCAGATCTGGCGCCCAGTCGGATGCGAGAAGTGTTCATTCACGGGATACAAAGGCCGTATCTCCATCTACGAAGGCATTCTCATGGACCGCGCTATTGAATCGATCCTCCGCGAAAACCCCAGTGAGCGCGAGATCAAAGAAGCTGCAAAACCTCAAGGAATCCTTGATATGCGACAAGACGGCATTGTGAAAGCGATGAGTGGCATCACGTCGATGGCGGAGATAGAGCGTGCTGTGGGATTAGAGGAGGGAAGATAAAAAATTCGATACAAAAAAGCCGCGTTAAGCGGTTTTTTTGTCATCTCATTATCTTGCCGAATTCAAAAAATTTAAAACGGTCGGACGTAACAGTGGGACAGCGGCGTTAAAGATAAGTATTTCTGTATCTTTTGTTAACTTTTATCTTGCGGCCTTGAAAGAAGGAGGTGGCTTTCGTCCTAAAACATGCAGAGCACGCTTACCCTCTTTCAAATCAGCAAAATTTTTTTTACACATCTCCATCCTTACAGGATCAGTACACCTTGTTGGTTTTGCAAAGCCAAAACATCACCAAGGTCCTGTCGAAACACTCAGAAGACATGCTGATGTCTTCTTTTTGAGGACAAAGTGTTTCTCCAGCGCGTTACCCTTCAAACAACTACTTATTACAATAATGCAATAAGTTAAAAGCATTCCTAAGGGGATCACCAGTGTGCGCACACGGGGTGGCAACCAGAGAATCCTTGGAGATACATCATGGAAGCCTGTGGGGCCTTAGTAGTTTGAAGGGTGACATTCTTGAGAAACTTGTGTCATCCCTTTTCTTGTTTTACAGATGTGAAGATCGAAGCAGAGTCACTCTATCACAAATATAAATTGTTGTCAATACCCTCTTGGGAGATAAATAAATCCTCCCTTTGAGAAGGCTCGTTGTCGTGGCATACTGAGAAAGAAATTGATCGATACTGCACCAATTTCCGTTGCTGGTATAAACATAGCATAACCGAATTTTATGTCAAGTGAAAAGAGGATAACTGAGGGGATAACGAGTGGAAAAGATGTGCAAACACCGCCAAACGACGGTTTATTTTTGGACCAAAAACTTCGCCCCGAACGTTGGGATGACTACATAGGGCAGGAACATATCAAGCAAAATCTGGAGATTTTGCTTACTGCAGCGCGCGAACGCAAGCACCCACCGGAACATCTTTTGTTTTACGGCCCACCCGGACTCGGAAAGACCACGCTTGCACACCTCATTGCAAAAGAAACGAGCGCACAGATCAAAAGCACCTCAGGGCCTGCGATCGAAAAGGTCGGCGATCTTGCCTCTATTCTCACCAACCTAAACTCCGGCGACATCCTTTTTATCGACGAGATACATCGCCTCAATAAAATGGTCGAGGAGGTCCTCTACCCTGCCATGGAGTCAGGTGTGCTCGATATCATCATCGGCAAAGGTCCTTCGGCGCGCACGATCCAGCTCGAGCTTCCGCCCTTCACGCTCATCGCAGCGACAACGCGCATCGCACTTCTCTCGGCACCACTGCGCTCCCGTTTCTCTGGTGGTGTTTTCCGCCTTGAGTTTTACAAAGAATCTGAGATCGAAGAGATCGTCCACCGTTCGGCAACTATTTTGGGTGTCCCCCTCGCCACAGGCGCCGCGAGTGAGATCGCAAAGCGCAGCCGCTTCACACCGCGTACTGCAAATTATTTTTTGAAACGTGCGCGTGACTTTGCTCAAGTAGGAAAAACTGCACTTGATGAAAATGCGGTAAAAGAAGCACTACGACTTCTTGAGATCGATGAGATCGGTCTTTCAGCACCCGACCGACACATGCTCACAATGCTCATCGAGAAATTCAATGGTGGACCTGTTGGCCTCGGCACAATGGCGGCCGCCACAAGCGAGGAGCAGGCAACCATTGAAGAGGTGTACGAACCATACCTTCTGAAGCTCGGCCTCCTTGAACGAACACAGCGAGGAAGAGTCGCAACAAAAAAAGCATATGAGCATTTGGGTTTTGATTACCCAGAAGAATTGCAGGAGAGATTGCTATAGTTCTGTTGATTCTCTATCCCTTTTTCCGATTCAGAAGTTCAGCACGAATGTGCTTATGAAGATCAATGCTTTGCCCTGATCTTTCGAGGGCTTCAAATATTTTTTTAAATGTCAGCGCAGTGTGTGTGTAATTTATAACAACCGCAGAGTTGAGGGCCGGGTGTGCAATAATAACCCGATCTTTGCAAATGAGTATATCGGAGTCAAAGGTTAAATCTGAATCGCGTAACGTACTCACATGTAACGGTCGTGCTATTAATTTTTCGAGAGTGCTTGTTTCAAATGAAAGTATTTCTTTTACTGTGGACTCTGCAAAAATTCCATTAAGAATAAACTTACCGTCAACGAGCAATCTTTTCCACGTCCGCAAATATTCTGTCCCAAACTTCCCCAACTTCCAGTCTCGCGAAGCAATCCCCTCGATCACATAAACGTGCTCATGGTTGGGTAGATCTAAAAGATGGTTATGAATCGTGCGCAGCGCAGCGCGCGTTTTTGACCGCTCGCCTTGAGTAAATTCAACTGTCCCAAGCTTGTGTAAACTTTTATAACCTTGTCTTTGAATAAGATCTGGCATGAGACCTTTAAGCGCCTCTACTGCACGGGATGTTTTAGACAGAAGCTCTTCAGGGGAAGCAGCTTGCCATTCCTGATGCCCCCCGACCCGAATTTGTCTTGCAAGTTCTTTTTTTTCTAACTTGTCGAGAATTAAATAGAGTGAAGTGCGAGGAATTTTTGTTTCGAGACTTAGTTTGGTTGTCGTGAGGTGGTCGTACGCCAATAGCTTGTGATATGTGAGTATCTCCTCACCATCAAGACCGAACGGGGCAAGGGCTTCGTTGAGCTTCTGTTTCATTTTTTAAGCTTACAGAGTGACGCGTTTTACGTCAAATATTTATTGTTATAAATACCTATAAATAAGACTTTTTAAAGATTTTTATAAATTACGTCGTGTTTGTACACATAATTAATTTACCGTTGCTAGCATGGCCTTACGTTCCTTCATTTGCAACACAGGAACGCGTTCTTTCACAAGTTGATACACAAGGAGTTAAAAATGTTGAAACCATACATTGGCGTAACCGGCATTATGAATCGAAATGACGCAGTTGCGTTGCTTCAAAGTTTCGCATCAACACAGCGACTCTTTATGCAGGGGGTTCTCGCGAGCTTAAAATCCATCAAAGGAATTCCAAACAAGTGGCCAGGGAGGTATCCGAAGCCCGAAAATATCGCCTCCATTTTCTCGGAGAGCGCATCTACCCTCAACCTCATTCACTACGCCACCGACGAAAGAGAAACACTGCTTGAACAGATCAGCCATATCACCAAATTCTTCGGCGGCCCGCATTTTGAAGGGTTCCAACTCAATGTACGATGGCCGGACATCGGCGTGCTCAAGCAATACAAGTTGGCGTTTCCTGACAAGAAGATCGTTCTGCAATGTGGTGGTGGCGCACTCAAGGAAGGGGGAAATGACCCGATCCGTCTGGCAAAAATGATCGCTGCGTATAACGACGTGGCAGACTACGCACTGATCGACCCAAGTGGAGGTCTCGGGAAAGCACTCGATATTGACTTTGCACTCGCCTGTCTCAATGAGCTCAGGTCAATGAATTTGGAAATTGGAGCAGGTATCGCAGGCGGACTCGGACCTGACACGGTTGAACGCATTAAGCCAATCGTCGATGCACATCACAACATCTCGATCGACGCAGAAGGTCAACTCCGAGATGAAAACGATGATCTGAGTGTTACGCGAACGAAAGCATACCTTTCAAAAGCCATCGCACTGTTCTCATAAGCAGTTCCCAGGAGCCAAAAGCTTCTGGGATTTTTTTACACGGAATGTGCAATCTCTCGGAAGTCAGACTCATGAGAGATTTGAAAAGATTTATAACATAAAAAAGACTCGACGGGCTTGCGCCTGACGAGTCAGAAAGAGTGAACGGCTCAATGAGCCGAAGGGTTAAACCAAAGCGGCCAAGCGCTTGCGGGAGACCACGTGAATGCCAGCGCCCCACTCTCTCGACGGCAATATGGGGTACGCGTCCACGACCCAACCGCCGTCATTCCAGGTCACGTACACCACGCGGGGGGCACCATCCGCATCTTTCATGCAGAAGAGGTACCGCTTGTCTTTCGACAGGTGACCATACTTCATCATGAGCCAGATGATGGCCGGGCTTGTTTCGCACACATCCTCTCCCGCCTCCGACACGATGTCTTTGCCGGAGGCGTCCTTGGTCAGTTCGTCGACTTGAACATCGCACGTATCGGTCGCAGGCACCTCCATGTGACTGAACAACTGCCGCCAGCTGTGGCCAAGGAACGAGATCGGGACTTCAGCTGTCTTGTCCTCCAAGAAGCGGGTGCCAACGACGAAGGCAGTGTCGGCGGGAAGCATGATGCGCTGGGTGACCGGAGTGAGGAGGCCGAGGCCGATTGCCTTGCGGAAGACGGATAGTTCAGGGAGCTTCCCTCGCTTCGTCGATTGCGCAAGCGCGGCGAGGTAGCCTGCATGCAGTTTCTCGTAGTGTTCGAACTCGAGCCCCTGCTGATTCAAAATGACTAGGTTTTGGATAACTTGTCCGGGTGTTGCGATGCTCATAGGTTTCTCCTATCAAGCGCTACTCCTTGCGGGTAGCAGTGCTCTGGCCTTACCGAAGTGGTTTCGCCGGAGCAGAAAAAGTCTCAATAATGTGGCACTTTCTGCTCCAGCGAACACCCTCCTCATATAATGAACTTATATTTAAACAATAACATAATATGTACTATTTGTCAAAACATAAGCATTTTTGTGTTGCGTGTGTCAGTTGAGAACTTGTCGTTGAGAGAAATTCCGGTATGGTTTGAAAAACACACGGTTGCCCAAAGCCAGCTCCTTCGGTAATATCAATATATTAGTATTTACCTTGCTATTATTTATGTCAGGTCACAGTAAGTGGGCACAGATTAAACGCCAAAAAGGTGCGGAGGATGCAAAGAAATCTAAAGTTTTTGGCAAACTCGGAAGCCTTATCGCCACCGAAGCACGCAAATCAAACGGTGATGTAAATTCCCCGGGCTTGCGGATGCTTATCGAAAAAGCAAAGAAGGAGAACATGCCGAAAGACACGATCGAGCGGGCAGTGAAAAAAGGTGCGGGGGGCGAATCCGAAACAATGGAGGCACTCACCTACGAAGGGTACGGTCCAGGGGGATGCGCACTCATTATCGAAGCCTTCACAGGAAACAGAAATAAAGCTTCGCAGGAGATTAAGCACATTCTTTCAAAGAACGGCGGCTCGCTTGCTGCACAAGGTGCCGCTTCGTGGGCATTCACAAAAACAGAAGAGGGTTGGGAGCCCAGCTCGACGATCCCTCTCGGGGACGAAGATGGTGCGGCACTCTCAACAATCATTGAAGAGCTCGAGGCAAACGATGAAGTGCAGGATGTGTATACAAATGCGGACTAACACAGTCTTCAGTTACTAGTCTTTAGTCCTCAGAAAATTCATCTTTGTTTTGCATTTCTCACTAGGGACTATAAACTAATGACTGATGACTGTTTTAGCTATTGATCCTGGGTTTGGGCGATGTGGTGTTGCTGTACTTGAAGGGTCCGGCGCACAAGCAAGCTTGTTGTATTCTTCGTGCATTGAAACTGGCGCGAAAGAAGTTTTTTCTACACGACTACTTTTTGTTGCGAACGAGATCATTCAACTAATCGAAACATACACACCAGAGGCAATCGCAATCGAAGAGCTCTACTTTACGAACAACGCAAAAACAGCACTCAATGTCGCTGAGGTACGAGGCATGCTCATCTACCTCGCTGTTTCACGCAATATTCCCCTCATCGAATACAACCCGCTTTCAATTAAAATCGCGATTACTGGATATGGACGAGCGACCAAAGAGCAAGTGACAAAAATGGTCGAAAAGCTCGTGAAGCTCCCTCAAAAAATAATGCTCGATGATGAGTACGATGCTATTGCATTGGGTTTAACGGCACTTGCGGGGGTGAGATTTAACCAAATACATAGCCCTAAAAAATAGTTTTCCACACCTATCTTGTTGCCCCTTGCACAACAAAGCAAAATCGTGATACATATGTGATAATGTTCGCTTGAGCGACTCTTGTCGGACAATTTATAAATACAAAACAATGTCATGGTAGACGATATAGTAGGAGGGATCTTACCTGTCGACGATAAGTCGCCGGATGATGACCCTGATGAATTTGAAAGTGACGATATTCTCGACGACGTCGACGACGCGGTACTCGATGCCGATGAGTTGCCGCTCGCGGCGGCGGACGATGAGATCGACCCCTTGCTCGAAGATATCATTTAAAAAAACAAAAAACTCTGCCCTTAGTGAATTGGCAGAGTTTTTTGTTGATATACCGAAATACGATTTGATTTGCGATAGCAAATCAAATCGTATTTCATCTTACTGCCCGATAATAATCTTGAGGAATCGGTGTTTTCCTATCTTGAGGACCATTTCTTTTTCAACTTTCACAAAGGGGTCGACGAGCTTTATTTCTCCGTTTTCACGAATTGCTCCTTCATCGAGCAGCCGACGAAATTCTGCTTTTGAGGACACGACGCCTTCCGTAACAAGCACATCGGCAAGTAGTGTCCCCGTCGCAGTCTTCACCTCCGGTAAATCAACAGGAATTTCTTTTTTTGAAAACGTATTCACAAAAGACTCGCGTGCTGATGTCGCTGCGCCTCGTCCGTGATACATCTCGACGATCTGTTGCGCAAGATCCATCTTTACTTCCTTTGGATGTGCTTTTCCCGACTCAAGATTTTTGAGAATAACATTAACGTCATCTGTGGGAGTGAATGTACAGAGTTCAAAATATTGTCGGATTACATTGTCGGGTATACTCATGAGTTTGCCGAACATGTCCGCTGCAGCGTCGGTGATCGCAACATAATTATCAAGCGATTTTGACATTTTTTCTTTACCATCAAGTCCCACAAGAAGCTCGAAAGCAAGCACTGCCTGAGGAGGTTTGTGATTAACCTCCATGACCTTGCGTCCCATAAGCATATTAAAGGTTTGGTCTGTTCCTCCGACCTCAAGATCGCACGCACCATACACCTGATACAGCACATCTGAGTCTATCCCTTGAAGTACAGGGTAGAGCATTTCGTGCATGAACAAGCTTTCGTTCTCTTTGATACGTTTTTGGAACATATCGCGCTCGGAAAGCTGCGCGAGTGTAATGTGTTTTAAATTCCAAAGCGTGTTGGTGAGCGAAACGTTAACAACCTTCCCCAGACCCATCTGCGCCTGCATGCGGGTTTGGTCAAATACCGCGGCTTTCCCCATGAATGAATTTGGGTGGAGATTTATTTTTAGTTTTTGGTCGTTCACCTCAGACGCAAGCTCAACCTTAGTATCATCAGGAAGATGGAGATCGGTCGGAGAAAGAAACCAGTCGGAATTACGAATCCATGAAAAAACGTTTTTATCGAGATCGAGTATCTTTCCCACTTGATCAAGATACGTACGCATATTTGCTTCGATCGCGGATTGTTCTACTTCGGGGCGCACCTTACTTTTGCCTGTCGGGTCGCCGATCTGTGCCGTATAGTCGCCAATAAGAAAAATGATCTTGCACCCTAGGTCCTGCATCTGTCGCAGTTTGCGGAGCACAACAGCGTGCCCGAGGTGGATATCGGGGCGCGTCGGGTCAACACCAAACTTTATAACAACATCCTCAGTGCGCGTTCCCATCGCCTTTGCAACCAGTTTTTTGCGAAAAAGATTCTCGGGGTCGATAAATCCACCCACCCCTCTCTCGAGGATGTCAGAAACAGCATTTTCAGCCTCCCGTTCAGTCATTTTCTTCATAAAACCAATGCTAGCATATTTGGGCCCTATTCCAATAGGTCTTTCGGGGTGCCTACACCTGAACGCCGCTCCTCAAAACGAGATATTGCTTTTTGGGTGGCCACGGACCGCGACCGGCGGGAGTCTGAGGAAAAAGTCAGCAGACTTTTATCCGTACACCCAAAAAGCAATATCGAGTGTCCTTTCTTGTGTTAAAATGCTTATATACCACTACCCCCATGAAGAAGCCCCGAGTAAAACGCCGTAGCCGTTTTTTTCATTATTTCCAACTTGCTGTTGTGGTTCTCCTTATTGCGGGCATTTTCTCTGTAAGCGGGTTTTTGTTGTGGGCGACAACCATACAAATACCGGATTTTGGTCTATTTGAGACGCGGAAGGTTGCTCAATCAACAAAGATATACGACCGGACAGGAAAAATCCTTCTCTATGATGTACATAAAGATGTACGACGCACTGTGGTGACATTTGATCAGATCAGCCCGGATATAAAAAACGCGACCGTAGCGATCGAAGATGAGCAGTTTTATCAACATCACGGCATTAAACCAACAGCAATACTCCGTGCGGTGTGGGTCAACCTCAAAAGTGGGCAATACAGCCAGGGCGGCTCGACTATAACACAGCAAGTGATCAAAAATGCGCTCTTATCGCAAGAAAAAACACTCACAAGAAAAATAAAAGAGTGGATCTTGGCGCTTAAACTTGAGCGGATCATGAACAAAGAGCAAATACTGACATTGTATCTGAATGATTCACCATATGGAGGAAACATTTATGGAATCGAAGAGGCAAGCATGACGTTTTTTGGAAAGCACGCAAGCGATGTCACATTGGCAGAGTCTGCGTATCTTGCGGCGCTTCCTCAGGCACCGACACTGTACTCTCCGTATAGCAACAACACCACCAAGCTCGAGGCAAGAAAAAATCTTGTATTGAAAAAAATGCTCACGTTGGGGATGGTCGGGCAGCAAGAATACGATGAGGCAATGAAAGAGACGGTGAAATTTCTCCCACCACAAGAAGGGGGCATTCGCGCGCCACATTTTGTCATGTATATAAAGGAACAGCTCGCAGAGCAGTACGGAGAAGAAATGCTCAACAATGGCGGACTCAGGGTCACAACAACACTCGATATGGATTTACAGCAGAAGGCTGAGGATATTGTAAAACGCTATGCTGAAAAGAATGAAAAGACGTTTAATGCAAAAAACGCTGCTCTTGTAGCCATTGATCCAAAAACAGGCCAGATTCTTACAATGGTTGGTTCACGAGATTACTTTGATGTGAAACATGAAGGGAACTTCAACATCGCACTTGCGAAACGCCAACCAGGCTCCGCGTTTAAGCCTTTTGTGTATGCTGCGGCGTTTGAAAAAGGTTATACACCCGATACTGTTGTGTTCAATGTTCGAACGCAGTTTTCCACGCGTTGTGATGCCGATGGAAACCCACTACCAGGCGAAAAAGTTTCGAGCTGTTATATGCCAGAAAATTATGATCATCAGTACACAGGGCCAATGACATTGCGTAATGCGCTCGCACAGTCGGTAAACGTCCCTGCAGTGAAAATGCTTTATCTTGTCGGACTTGATAGTGCGATCGATATGGCGCAGCGACTTGGCATAACAACACTTGTGGACAAATCACGTTACGGGCTCACACTTGTGCTTGGTGGTGGTGAGGTGTCACTCCTTGATATGGTGAGTGCATACGGAGTATTTGCGCACGACGGTATGCGTGATCCCTATACGGGAATATTGCACATCGAAGACACTGCGGGTCAAACGCTTTACGATTACACTCCTCATGAAACACAGGTGATCGACCCTGAGATTGCACACAAGATATCCGATGTACTGTCGGATAACGCCGCCCGTGCTCCTGCATTCGGAGAAGATTCATACCTGAAAGTTGCAGACCATGAAGTGGCGGTAAAAACAGGAACAACAAACGACTATCGAGACGCATGGATCATTGGCTATACACCCTCACTTGCTGTGGGTGCGTGGGCGGGAAACAATGACAATTCTCCAATGGAAAAGAAGGTTGCTGGCTTTATTGTTGCACCACTGTGGAATGCGTTTTTCAATGCGGCATCGTCATCTATCCCGACTGAGCAGTTTCCTCCCCCACAACCCATATCAGAAACACTCAAACCAGCCCTTCGGGGTCTCTGGTATGGTGGAGAAACATATCGTGTAGATAAAATGTCAGGCATGCTTGCAACTGAGTTTACACCAACAGAGATGATCGAAGAGCGAGTTACTCCAAACCCGCATGAAATACTCTATTGGGTAAACAAAAAAGATCCCGCAGGGCCAGCGCCTGCGAATCCTTATAGCGATCCTCAGTTCTTGCTGTGGGAGATACCCGCGGAAAAATGGATCGCTCAAAACGGTCTCCCAGGAAGCGCCTTTAATGCCGTACCGGTGGGTTACGACAACCTACACAAACCTGAGCTCCGTCCACAAATAACATTTGTGAGCCCCAACGCAACGACGACATATGCTGGTGACCAAAAATTGATTATTCAAACAGCGGTAACAAGTGGTTTTGTCATCAATCGTGTTGATTTCTTTGTGAACGGAACATTTCTTGGTTCGGCACACACCATCCCTTATGAGTTTTCTTTCATCCCCTCTCAGGTAGACAATATTAGCGACACAAACCAATTGCGCGCAACTGCATATGATGCGGTCGGAAACACAGGAGAAGTGACGACTGATTTCAGTATCGCAACAGGAACAACACCTGTTACAAACTAACGAATATCAAAAATAGGTTTTTTGCTTCTTGTTTTTAGCTGCTCAAGAATTTTTGTTTTATAGAGAAACAAGTGGTTGCGTGTTGTTGTATCAGTTTTTACTGTAATAACCCCTTTATTGATTACAACATCACTCTCAACAAGTGCGATTCCACACACTGTATTGATTGTTTCGAGAACGGATTTGCGATCATCTTCTTCAGCGAAAAGTTTTTTACGATAAACCTCAAGAAATTGTTGAATATTGGAAAGCTCCATTTATTCAGTCTATATCAAATTCAGATTTTTAAAAAAACTTTCATAATTTGGATGGATTTCAATTTTTTCGCGTCGGAAGTGTTTGAGTGAGGTGTGCTATGGGAACCCATTCTGATGGG
>OBEQ010325731.1_pt1 | contig 11453 bp, 8 predicted proteins | sample 1670901 | NCBI WGS metagenome assembly OBEQ01 (sample SAMEA104232315, study PRJEB22302) | groundwater metagenome | biome: forest; feature: aquifer; material: groundwater | place: USA | collected 2011-08-07 | depth 5.4 m | reverse complement strand
TAAAGAACGCCGGGTCACGATTATCATCGTCACCCATGACGTTGAAAGCGCTATGCGCTTGGGCGACTCCATTGTCATGCTTCATGAGGGGAAATTTATTTTTGAAGGAACCCCTGAGGAACTTAAAAAGAATACCGATAACAGAGTAAGATCGTTTTTAGATCCTGCACATGCAGGAAAATAAAGGAACAATATGGCTCAGCATGATCAAGCACAAATTTGGAGTGATTTCAGGGTTGGAATCATCACCTTTATTGGCATTGTCCTGCTCGTTTTAGGAATCACCTTTGCCGGCGGTGATAAAGGGCTCCTCTTCAAAAAAACTTCTGTCATCAAAGCGCGCTTGGCTGATGTGGGCGGCCTAAAAACAGGCGGCTCGGTGACCATGAATGGTATGGTGATTGGCAAAGTCACGAATATCACATTCGTCGATATCCATGACAACGGAGTAGTCCCCGAAGGGGGCGGCGAAGCTGTCGCTAGAGATAGCAATGTCGTAGTCCCCGAAGGAGATGGAAAAAAAGTAGTCGAGGCTCAGGATAAAAATAAAATTGAAGTGACGATGGAAATCAGGTCGGATTTAAGAAACCGGATCAAAACGGATTCCGTTCCTGCGGTAAGAACTCAAGGAATGCTTGGGGACCGCTACATCGATCTTCCCTCCGGCTCTGAAAAAGCTGAAGTGCTTCCGGATGGAAAAGTCTTAACCGGCGCATCCGCTAGTGATTTTGATAAAACCCTGAAACAAGCGATTGAGGTCATGAGTGAAAGCCAAAAAATGCTGAAAGCCATCAACGAGGAACAAGGAAGTGCAGGTAAACTCGTCTACGACCAGAAATTTTATAATAATCTTACCGCGATTACCGACCAACTGAACGATCTCATCAAAGACTTCAAGAAACATCCCCGTCGCTACATCAAGTTTTCTTTGTTTTAATACCGATCTTCTTCCTAAAAGCGTTTAAGAAAACGCTTGATGTCGTCATGAGAACCTACGAGGATAAATTCGATTACGTCTTTATTCTTCCTAAAAATAACTCGGTCACTAAGGCCTGCTCGAATCTCCCAAAATTGCTGGCGTAAAGGCTTGAGTCCTAAACCGTGAGGAAGTTCCCCTGTTTCAAAAAAAGCAACGGCAAGTTGAATCGCTTTTTTGATCCTTTGTTTCTGATCTGAGGAAAGTTCTTTAAAGCTTTTTTCAAAGGCGGGGCTTGTGTAATAATGCATGTGGATTACAGCTTGTCAATATGACGAAGAAACTCCTGCGCTGAGGCAAACTTTTTACCACCCTTTTCCTTGGCAAGTTCAGAAAGCTTGTGGAGATCCTCCTCGGTATAATCTTCTCCGGCCGGCCTGATTTCCATTCTTTTAAGCCGCACCGATCCCGTTTTCTCATCCAAGAGAAACCCGATCGTATCTCCCTTTTCCCTCGCCCCCAATATTTCTCGAATCCGTTTGGGAAGCGTAATTTGTCCCTTAGGACCTAAGGTAGCCATCAAATAAGTCATACCTATCCTCCTATCCTTACTTCCAAGAAGTAAGGATACCATGAATACTTACTTTTGTCAAGTTAACTTATGAACGCTAGAATTACCACGGGAAATAGTCGGATTCTTGCCCGCCAACGCTTTGCCTGCCAGAGCAGCACAAGCTGCTCTGCGGCACTGCTCCGCTGTGTGGAGGGGACGACTGCATCAAAAGCCTGCCTGCCAGCAGGAAGCCTATCATCTTCATTCCTGTTGTCTTTCACTTACACGGTTACCTTGCTAAAAGAAGGCAATTCACCAAAAAGGATTTGTTGCTTTCCTAGTTCAGTGTGTTTGATAATTCTTCCTCGTGGATCAATGATTGCGGAATAACCATTTGCGGAAACCCGAATCACTGGTTTTCCTGTTTCAATCGCCCGCAATTTGTCTTGATAAAGGTGATACTAGGGGGAAGCTCTTTTTCCTCAGCTACGAGACCTTATGGATCCGCCGTTTCGAAATCTGCCAAAACCTCCATCGAATTATCACGAACCATTTTCGACTCTTTCTCAAGTTCTTTTCTCAGAACCGCCCTGTTCCGGGACTCTTGACAGACTTCATGAGTAAGTTCTTTTTTTCGGATAAAGGACCTTGCTCTCATCTGAGCCTCCTCTGTCTTAAGACCTCTTAATAAATCAAAAAGATTCTCGGAGCGAAATTCTTATTAAAAAATAGGACAACTTCGGTTGAACGTGACCAGAATTTAACAAAAAAAATAGGGACGGTTCTGAAAGGGACACATTAAACAAGCACTTTTTTATCAAAGTATCGATCTACAATAGTTTCGTAAGGCCTTGATGTTTGAAGATACCCTCGATAGGCTTTCTGTCTTGCTTCTTCGGTTTGACCTTCCGGTTTTTTCTTATGCAAAAGCCATTTGACAACATTAATTCGATTCAACGCTCAAAGTCGATTCGATTTGAGTTTTTGCATTAGGCGCTAGCGGCAACTCGAGATTCGTAACTTCAACTTTAAGGTCGGATGGTTTTCGCTTGACCGGAGCTGGTTGAGCTCCTTCTTTCATCAGAAAATCACGGATAATGAGAAGCCTGTGCATCATCTTTTGATATTCGCGCCCCGCCGCTTCTTTTTTCTTTCTTTCCTCTTCTGTAATTTCAAGCGCTCTTGCATGGATAAACTCAATCGAGCTAAATACGCCTGGAATAAATTCAGATCTGGTTCCGCGCAATCCTTCCCTAAAACCTCTACTTGAACTGAGGGCTTCAATCACAAAGTGAGTGAATTCTTCGACCGCCTCAATAACCGGCGGATGTAAAAAGGTGTTCACCTCAGAGACAACTTCGCCAGCCAAAGTCAACAGGCTAAAGAAAGCCGAGTTAGAAAATCGAGACACATCTAAAAACGGATCCCTCAGCCCACTTCCGGGAAAAGTATCCATCAGAAGACGAGCTGCTTCTAATTCATCCAGCATTGAAATCGAAAACAAATTTCCATTCCGTACCTCTTCACCTATATCAGAAACACCGTCAAATGCATTTTGGACTGGAATCATGGAACCGAAAAGCCTGGGAATCAACGCTTGGGTTTCCAAAATTAAGCCTTGAACTTCATCTAAATTGCCGTTGGCAAAATCAATCGATTCCAAAAATTCGTTACGAAGCTCGGAATCCTCTAACGCTTCAACCTCAATTTGAAGTGCGTTCAGTTCAACGCGAAACGTTGTAAGACTCGTTTGCGCGTCATGGATACGCGTTTGAAGCGCGTCAATTTCTGCCTGATGCATCGAAAGAAATTGTTTCAGGTTCGTTTCTCGCTCTTGACTCAACACCAAAAAAGTGGCCCGAAGTCCGTTCCGAATCTGATTCGCCGCCCTCTCATGAGCATTCATTTGCCCGTTCAGAAGCGTAATCGCATTCGTTTGACTGAAAGCCGTTTGAGTCGAACTTAAAAGATCTTTTGCTTCGCGCAAACTGAGCAAGGAATGAAGTTGGTTCACTTTCGCTCGGGCAATTTCTAAATTACCCAACAATGTCTGCGCCGCTTGAAAATCATTTGTGATCGTGCCCATTTGATTTTGAAAGGTATTGAGCGCTGTTTTCAATGCCGCACTTTCTGAAGCAAAGTTAGAGACACTTGGAACGAACTCTGCCAATGCGTCAATTAAAGGGGTTAAACCTGAAATTTGCACTTCAAGAGCAGCTTTCCGCGCCAGGAACTCAGGAAAAAGCTTACTGATTTCTTCCTCCCGCGTTTCAAAAAGTGCCTTCAATTGATCTACATTTTGATTAAGCGCTTTCTCTTGGGCTTCCTGTTCAACTTGTTCCTGGAATGCTTCTGCAATACCGCTTTCAAGTGCGTTAAGCTCTGTTTGGAGCTGATTCATCTTGGAGGTAAGTTCTCCAAGGGATGGGTTTAACGCATTAAGATTTGAATCAATCGATTGCGCTTCGTTTCCTTCGGCAAGTTTCTTTGCATCGACCAAAGTTGAAACCCTACTTTCAAGCGCAGAAAGAGATTCATTAAAGAGGGCTGGTGTATTAATCCAAGCCTTGATACTCCCGAAATCTGGGACTTGAGCCGTCAACTGCACAAATAAAGATTGTAACCCTGAAAGGTTTTGCGACTTCGCGTCAAATAAATTTCCAAAAGCGTTAAATTCCTCGCCTAATGAATCAAGTGAATCCTGAAATGCGCCGCGAACATCAGGATCCAGAAGTCCTGAAATTTTGGAGGTTAAATCAGTGTGCTTTGCACCGAAGGACTTCTGTTTTGCTGACAATTGATTTCGCGATGCCACGAGATTATCAATAGAAACCTGCCGCGACGCAACAAACGAATTGAGAAGTTCCTCGATAGATGTGACGAATTGGAGGAACAACGTACGAAAACTGGCCTGAAAATCGCTGATTTCAGATTGGCTTTGGCCAATGAGCCCTTGAACAAAACCATCTACGTCTGGATTGGCCCACTTCCCTTTTGCCTCATTCAAATGACGAACACTATCAGCTAAGGATGGAGCCTGAGGATTCCCGCCAATCAAGTTATCTAAATCGCTAACAATGGAGTTCGCCTCTTGAATCAAACCGCTCAGAAGCGTTTTGGTGTCAGAGAACGCTTTCATGATTTCAGAATTGGGAAGGCTCAATTGATTCACCTTACCAAGTAAGGTTTCAAGGTCAGACCGCGGACCTAATGTTACTTGATTCATGCCCTCTAATACTTTTGTGATACGCTCGGCTAAACTGGTTTTGTCATTGGCGAGTGTTTCCAGATTATGACCCGTCTCTCCTTCCAAAATATGAAGCGCTACTTGGCGTGCGGTAAGTGTATTGAGAAATTCAACCGCTTTTGTTCGGACTTGTGCAGGTGACACATCAGAAATCGCCATCAGCCGATTCAAGGCATCATTTAAAGAGGCATTTAATCCGTTTCGGCTTGCCTCAAATGCATTGCTTGCATCACCTAGGGCTTGAATCACTCTTGCATACACTTGGTTAATTTCTTCAAGCGTTGAATCGGCAAAACGTCCAAAACCAAGCGGAAGAATACCGTTCAGTTCAGCCTGATTCACCTTTTCAAGGATTTGATCTTTGCCTGAATGAATTGCGGCATCCGGATCATTCACACCATTTAAAGCAACTTCCAATGCGGTACGCAGATCTTTGAGTGTCTTTTTGATATTCGCAATTTCAGTAGGCAGATTGCCTAGTGCTTCCTTAAGATCAGGAAGTAACTCGCTCGCATCCAACAGTGGGGTTAAGAGATCTTCCGCTGAATCGAGAAGGTCTTGCAACTCGCCCATAGGTACCAAATTGCTTTGCGCCCGATTCTGTTCTCGACTAAGATCGTCAGCACGCCGAGGACCCGTTACATTCCCATTTTGGTCCAGCCCTTTTTGGATCGCATTCACAACCGAATCAAAGACGCCGAGAACGGTATTTCGGTACGTATTAAAAGCACCTGAAACAGCTCCTAAGGTCATCGTGGAAAGACTGCGTGTTGCGTTGCTCCATGCGTTCGATAAATTGGATGCAAGTGAATTGACTTGAGAGACAATAGACTGAACAGAGGATGAACTTTCGTTTTGATCCTTAAGGACAACAACCGCGACTGAGAAATTCTTTTGGGCTTCCTGGGAACCGGCTTGGGGATTTCGTACGCCTTCGATGGTCGTAATGTCATTCATCGAAACATTCCGCCGCGTTCCGCTAATGGTAGGGTTAATCAGAAAATTAACATCAGAAAAAAGGCCAAGGAGACTTTCTTGGCTAAGAGCCGTTCCGCTAAAGGTTGGATTATCGATCACAAATGAAGATTGAACCGATTGAGGTGATAAAAGCCCCATCGCATAAAGGTCAAAATCATTGAACTGATTGGATTGAGGGGGGTTGGTTGGGTTCACGAACAAATCGGAAAGACGAATACCAAAAAAGCTTTGTAAAGTAAAAGTACCGTTGCCGTTATCGCGCCAATCGAGCCCATCCATCGGCGAAGTTCCGGCATCAAAGAAAGGACTCCAATGTGAATTATCTCTCCCTAAGATTCCAAGGGGATTATGGTCAATGATTCCAGCCGAAGAAAGATAAGTTCCCCACCGATGCGCCAGCTCTTGAAGCAACACATAGGTTTTGTAGCCAAAAGTTGAAAATCCTGATCCGGCAATGGCGCTCAAATCGATCCAAGCCGTTCCTTGAAGTTGACCTAACTTCGTAACCCCCTGCATAAAAGGACTGAAAAGTTCTAAAAAAAGCGGGCCGAAGGTCTCGTTGAGTCTATTGACCAACGGATCGTCCGTAGAAAGTCCTATCCCTTCGATATTGTTCTTTTCAGGGACGCCGAAACCTTGAAGACCGGCAGGCGAAACGGCATTAAAATTAGTTAACGCACGGCGTGCAGCTTCAGTCGGAAATAAGACAACGAAATCATAAAGTCCGGCAAGTCCTTCTTGGATGCGCTCGCGGGTGGCGGCAAGCTCGACATTGACGAGTTCAAGCGGGCTGAAACCAGAGGTCAAGTTAGGCGGCAAGAGTTCTCGGAGCAATTCTTTAAGATAATCATCAAAGTCTATTTGAAACACTCCATTAGAGAGACGAGAAATGAAGTTTGTCTCGGGTGGAAGATTTGCTGCTTCAGCGTTAAAGGTGAGAAAGGATCCTTGGGCTTGACTTACTTCTGATAAAACAGAAGCTTCGGATGATTCGGTGGAAGCTTGAATCACAGGCGACGAGATTTCCTGATTAAAAAGATCCGTTGGATCCGCTGGCGAAAGTGGCGAGACGGGACTTAATGAATGATTTGCAATTGCTTGTTTGATCACTGAATTTTCGGCTTCCTGAATTGAAAATTCAGCTTGGGAACCAGCGGTTACTGGCTTTTCCGGCATCAACTGGCCGTTCACAATCTCAAAATCGGCCGGTTGCTCAGCGGCCCAAACCGGACACGCTGAAGTAACCAAAAGAAAGAAAAGCGTGAAAAAACCAACGAGTTTAGCTGTCATCCGTATCTTTTTGTAAGGGTTGAACAATAAAAAAATAAGGAGATAAAATCCCACTGGCTATTTGTTTGTAACCCATCTTCACGTTTTAAGAGATGTTAGCAAAGATTTCTGTGTGGCGCTACTTCTTTTGAACTATCTCGACTTGCCCATAGAGGATTTCCTGCTTGCCTAATTCTGTTCGCTTGATAACTCTTCCCCTTGGATCAATGATTGCGGAATAACCATTGGCTGAGACGCGGATGACCCATCGGCCTGTTTCAATAGCACGCAATTGATCTTGGTAGAGATGATGCTCGGGTAAGAAAGTTTTATTGAAGTGTCCGATATTGGAAATCGCCACTAAAATCTGTGCTCCTTTTTTGACCTCTTCTTTGGCTCGTCTTGGTACAGTATCTTCAAAACAAAGAAGAACTCCGATTTTCCCATTAGGTGTCGGTAACAACTCCGTTTCTTTAGCTAATACTTCATGGATGTTTCGAAATGGAGGCGCTTGGACAGCCTTGTCAAGAGCCACAAGCTTTCCTTCAGGAGAAAAAAGAAGCGCTACTTCATAGAGTCCCACGTCATAGATGGGACGATTTGCAATCTGGGGGATATAAGTTGAGACTAGAATAAAAGACCGAGTCTCCTTGGCAAGCTCTTCAAAAAAGTCTGGATTTCGGTACGCATCAAAAGGAAGTGAATAAGAGGGAAAGATAATAAGAGAAGGTTTTTCTTTTGCAGCGTCAAGAGCAAGCAACCTGTAACGACTCAGAATAAGTCCTTGGTTTTTAAGCCACCACTCTTTTTGGAACGGCAGATTGTGCTGAATCAACGCGATCTTTTCGGTACCCATAAACTGATCTGCCAATGCCCTTTTACCCAAAAAGAAATCTGTCACTAAAAGAAATATGCAAACGATTAATGGAATGAATCTCTTGCTTGATTTAAACTTAAAAGTCAAAGCAATTGAGGCATTTACTAAGAGAAATAAAAACATAACTCCATAAACCCCAAAAACTCGAGCAATCTGCATCCACTCAAGCGGTTGATAGAAAATAGCCTGAGTTCCAATTGAACCAAGTGGGGTGAGATCATAAAGAAAACTCAGCATTAACCAAATAACTGGTGGCACAAGGAAGTTCAAAAGAAGATTTCTTGGAAACTTTTTAAGAACAAGTCCAACCAATCCACAAAAAAGCCCTAGAAAAGGCAAATAACTCATCACCACATCCAAATAATTCCATACGTTGTAGTAAATACACCAATAAAAGGTGATGATGCAATAAGGGACCCATGCCAAAGTGCCAAGGTGGAAATTCTTCCAGAAAGAGTTTTCTTTACCGATCAAAAGCAAGAGAGGCACAATAGCAATGCCTCCAAGCCAACTCTGTTTGAATGGAGGAAGGGTTAATAAGAAAAGAATCGAACTGAGGAAAGCCAAAACATATTTAGAAGTAATGAATTGGCATAATCTCTGCGGCATGAATCAAATTGCATCCTTCCCTCGCTTCAACTTCTTCGAATTAGAAACTCTTTTTTGACAGCAACGAGGAAAATTAGAAAGACAAGAGGAACAAGATTGATCCCAATTGCACCTCCAGTTTTGGTAAATGTGAATGTAATCACATATTGAAGGCCAAGATAAAATGCGAATTTTAGAGGATAATTAAGCACAAGCAGTTGCAGCAAGTAAAGAATAACTTGAACAAGATAAGCCCATTCTTTTTTGAACCACAATCCCACTGTAGAAAAAGCTAATAGTAGGAGAATGCCCGAATATACCAATAACTCCAGCCAAGGGGTTGAAATACCTTTAGTGAAGTTAGCGTGCAAACCGAGTACTACGAGACGGGTTGACACTAAAAAAGCTATTGCATTATAAAAGCAAAGCGCTTTTATAATCCAATCCGTTCTTATTCCCATCTCTCTATTCGCTGATCTGTCCATGTGCATCGTCTTTCTTTAAGGATACCATGTTTCCAAAGCAAACCACGCTATTATCTAAATTAGACACCATAGTGTCAATATCCATAGCCTATTTCTTATTCTAGGAATCTTTTGAAGCTGAAATTCCAATTGACACAAAAGAAAGATTGTACCCATCTACTGAAATCCCACCATCAACTGAAGCAGAGCTAGATATATTGCCATTTTGAGCAACATTAAAAGGAGCAAGTGTCACAGGACCTAGAGGAATTTGGTTTCCACCTGAGATACCACTAGCACCTATGTTGAGACCAAAACCCGGAATCGAGAGTCCAGCGGTGGGACTCAAAGATACTTCCCTTGGATCGATGCCGTATAGTCCAGATGGACCTGAAATAGTACTGCCAAAAATAGATTCCTTTGAAATTGGTCCAGCTATTTTAATGCCAGCATTCCCACTCAAAACATCTGGAAGAGAAACTTTTATGCCAAGAAATTCTTGGAATTGAAATTTTAACGTGGATGTAATCGAGCTTACGGCTCTTGCCACATTTGTAACGGCAGAGGATATAGCATTGACAGTATTCGAAATAAACGAACCGACTGTCCTAGCTACCCCTGCAAGCGCTTCACCCACTGTGCCTGGACTTGAAAAACCTCCATTCAACGGACTCGTAATAGCTCCTGTAATCGCATTTGTTGCCACACCGCGGAAGACGGGAGCGCCTTGTACTAGGTTGTTTACTGCACCACTGACAACAGCTGTTGCTGCACCGGCTACAGCGGTATCGACTACTGCACCGACTGCTCCACCAACTGCAGCTCCAACCGCTGAACCAGCGACTGCTGAAGCGACTCCACCCACTACTCCACCAATTGCAGACCCTATCGCGCCAGCAACGGCTCCAATAAGAGGCGCTGCAACTACCACTGCTACGATTCCTAAGATTGCTCCTATGATACCGAGGAAACCTCCACGCTTATGCTTCTTACCTCCATCTCCGGTTTGGCCACTATTATTTGGCTGTCCGAAGAACCCGTATCCTCCACCCCAATAAACATCAAGACCACTGGGATCACGGAATGAAAGAGGATTGTTGTGGACATAAGTATAAAGGTCAAGCCCTGCAGCATAGCCTTTTGGATCAGCACTTAAGAATCTTCCGAGGGAAGGATCGTAATAGCGGGCTCGGTTGTAATAGAGCTTCGTTTCTTGATCGTATTCTCTTCCGGTGTAAAGAATACGAGTTGAAGGAGTGAGGACTTGGTTTCCCGATTTATCTTTTGCGGTAATGATCTTCCCGTAAGGATCATAAGTATAAGATTCTTTCAAGGCGCCTTGGGAATCCGTGAGAGCAACGGTAGATTCAAGATTATCTTGATGGTAGTAAAGAGTGACGCCACTGACCGCGTCATCTTGATAAAGCACTTCATCCACTACAGGTCCATTGACATAACTTTTTAACAATTTGTTCTGAGGATCTAATTCTGCAAGAAGTTGAGCGCCATCCCAGAGGAAACGAGTTGTGGTAGAACCTACGGTTTTCGAAATCCTTCTTCCTAAGGCATCATAAATAAACGTTACAATTGTGCCATCAGGATTGGTCACTTTGGTGAGACGATTGTTGAAATCGTAGTTATAGGTTGTTGTCAGATTGGTTGAAGTATCTAAGCGGGATATAAGATTGCCATCGGCATCATATTGAAGAGTCCCCGTCCCTGCTTGTGTATATTCATTCAAAGCGTTTGTCGTGTAGTTTTGAGGGGTTCCCGCTGTGGACACTTGAGTTCTGTTTCCAAGTTGATCCAAAGCAAAGGTAACAAGTCCAATCACAGGATGTGTCATTGAAACGAGCTCACCGAGCTTATCGTAACTAAAGGAGCTTGTCCCTTCGAAAGAATCAGTTTTGTTAATGTTTAATCCCCTGTTGTCATAGGTATATTGTAGAGTTCTAAAGGCACTGCCCAACGGATCTTGATGGACAATTTGCGTAAGCTCTGAAGCAAGATCATAGGTGAACGCCGTTTTTGTTGCATTAGGAAGCACTTTTTGTGTGACACGCGACCTTGAATCATAAGTATAAGTCGTTTTCCTTCCTTTTTCATCCTGAATTTGGGTAAGCCTTCCCAAAGCATCATACGTATAAGCCCGTGAAAGAGTTGACGTACCGATTGTTGTGGTAAGCGATTTCCGGTTTCCGATGGCGTCATAAGTATAAGTTGAAACGTTTCCAAATACGTCCGTTTGCTTTGTAAGTCTACCCAAGAGATCGTATTGATTCTGGATAGTGCCGGTAGAATTTGTTAAAGTAAGTATATTTCCCATGACGTCATAAGTAAATGTGTCCTTAGAAGTGTCAGGATAGATTTTCTGCAAAAGACGGTTTCCTGCATCATAAGTAAATTGAGTGGTTCGTGCCATACGATCTTTCGATTGCGTGACATTGCCCGCTGCATCATAAGTGAACGTCTCGCTTGTATTGTCGGGGTAAATCCTTGAAAGAAGTCTTCCCAAAAGGTCATAAGTCATCGTAGTTATATTTCCTTTTGCATCCGTAATT
>OBEQ010303417.1_pt1 | contig 11453 bp, 10 predicted proteins | sample 1670901 | NCBI WGS metagenome assembly OBEQ01 (sample SAMEA104232315, study PRJEB22302) | groundwater metagenome | biome: forest; feature: aquifer; material: groundwater | place: USA | collected 2011-08-07 | depth 5.4 m | reverse complement strand
GGGCCGATGCCGCCACTTCCTCGACCGGCCCGCTCCTAAACTGGCGGAGGAGCGGGCGCGACACCTCGGGCGGCAGCTCGTCCTTCAGGAGCTGGGCGATGCCCGGCCGGATGTAGAGGTGCCCCACATCCACGCTCGTGATCCCCGCTTCCCCGAGCGCCCTGAAGAGGCGGTCGTGATCCTCCGTGCGGTCGGTCACCCCCGGAATCACCGGATCGTGGCGGACCCCGGCACGGATGCCGGCCGCGCGAAGGCGCCGGAGGTTCTCCAGCCTGACGTCGGGTGGGGCCGCGCCGGGTTCGAAGGTCCGGTGGTACCGGGGGTCGAGGGAGAGCAGGCCGATGCGGGCCCGCACGAGATCCGGGAACCGCGCGAAGAGGGAGACGAACTCGTCGGGGATGAATCCCTTGGTCAGGAACGTGACCGTGATGTCCCGTCGGAGGAGGAGCTCGGTCGCCTGCCAGGTCACGGCCAGAAGCGAAGCAAAGGGCTGAAAGGGATCGGTGGCCGTACAGAGACTCACGGCACGCGGGAGCCGGCGCATCCGGGCCAGCTCGGCCTCGAGGCGCGCGGGAAGATTTTCGTAAACCATGAGCTGGCCCCGCGGCGGGGCTCCCGAGTAGGCCCGGGCATAGCAGAATACGCAGGCGTGGGCGCAGCCCCGGGTCACGTTGAGGGCGAGGACCCCCTGCATGCAGGGAATCGCAAATGGGTGGAGGATTTGCCCCCGCCGTTCAGTCGGGACGGGCAGGTAGTCGAACGCGGGGTCCCCCCAGGCGCGGTCCATGGTGGGTTCCATGAGAAATATCAACTCCTGTTTAGTATTTGTCAACAAGAAAAAACCCGGAGAGGGGTGCTCCTCTCCGGGCGTTCTAGCCTATCGCCGCCAGCCGCCCCCGCCGCCGCCGCCGCCCCCGCGGGGACCCCCCCGGTCACCCCCCCGTGGGCCGCCGGTGCCCCGCTGGGGCTGGGGACGCGCTTCGTCCACCACGAGATTGCGGTCACGGAACAGGCGACCGTTCAGCATCTCGATCGCTTTCGTCGCTTCCTCCTTCGTGGACATCTCCACGAAGCCGAAGCCTCTCGGCCGCCCCGTGAACTGGTCGGTCACGATCCTCACCGACTCCACGGTTCCCGCCTGCTGGAAGAGCTCGCGGAGATCCTCTTCCGTGGCCTGGAAGGAGAGGTTTCCGATAAACAACTTTGCGGGCATCACATCCTCCGTGCCGCGAACAGGACCGAGTCCGAAACTCCGCCTCGGCTCACAGGCGGCGATGGGGGGGGGTCACCCCCTGATGCAATAAAGCCCTCAAAGAGTCACGATCTTTGAGGGCACTCTGCAGAATGCCGCAAAGGCCCGAACCCTTTGCGCGTTGCCTAACCCTACTGCCCGGCGCGCCACCCTGTCAAGACTTTCTTGAAAAGAATGTTCTTTGTTTCACGATCTTTCCAGGAACTCCGTCATGGTCTTCATGTCGACCGGCCGCCGCGGCCCGGCGTCACTCGATCACCCCGAGCTTCCCGCTCCCGCTCCCCATGTACCAGAGCCGCCCTTGGGCGTCCACCATCATCTTCCTCACGCCCGCGTGCGGCGAGGGGATCTTGAAGACACGGAACTTTTCGGTTCGAGGGTCCAGCCTCACAATCGTGTCGGCGGAGAACTCGTTGACCCAGACCCCGCCGGCCCCGTCCACGGTGACGGCGTAGGGGGCCGCCCCGGGGCCTGCCGGGAGGCCGTATTCTTTCCTCTCCAGCGTCGCGGGATCCAGGCGGAGAAGCTTCCCGCTTCCGTAGAGCGTGACCCAGATCGTCCCGTCAGGGGCCGTCGCCATCCGGCGCGGCGCCGAGCCACGGGGCATCGCCACCTCCGTGATCTTCCCGCTCTTCGGGTCGAGCCGGCCCAGTTTGTTGCCGCCGAACTCGCAGAACCAGACGTTCCCCTGCCGGTCGAGCGTCATCCCGTACGGGCGGCCCGAGGCCGGGTACTCGGTGATCTGCCCGGTCCTTGGATCGAGGCGCCCGATCCGGTCGCCCGACATCACGGTGAACCAGATAATCCCCTGCCCGTCCTGGATGAGGGTGTGGGGATCCCCGCCGGAGGGCGCCGGGTATTCGCTGACCCGGCCCGTGGCGGGATCGAGCCGCCCCATCTTCCCGTTGCCGTTGCCCGTGTACCAGACCAGACCGGCCGAGTCCACGAAGAGCCCGTGGGGGCGCGTGCCGTCGGGCAGGCCGTATTCCTTGAACTGCCTCGTCGTCGGGTCGAACCGGGCCAGCTTGTCGGCGGACATCACCGTGATCCAGACGCTCCCGTCCGGAGCGGGCGCGGGGTCCCGCGCGAACCGCGGCGTCGGCACCGCCCACTCGCTGATCTTCCCCTCGATCTGGGCCCGCGCGCCGGGCTCCCCCCCGTAGAAGGACCCGCCGGCCTCCGCGGAAGCGACCATCAATACCCATGCGCTCACCAGCAGCCAGCTACGCGTTCTGTCCATAGCGTTCCAGCATCTCCTCAAAGCGCTCCACCGGGAGGGACTGGGCCCAGTCCCGGGCTTCGAAGTCCTTGCCGTAGTATTCGCCCATGTACACGACCGCCTCGTTCTTGGCCCTGAACAGTCGCCAAATGTGGGCGGCCCGGCCGCCGGGGCGCCGGAGATAGAAGACCGGGTCCGCCGGCGAGGCCGGCTCGTACTTCGTCCGCTCGCCGAACTGATCGTACGTGATCCAGACCACCCCGATCCCGTGGGCGGAGAGAACCCGGCTCTTCAGCGACTCTTCGCTCGGCAGCGACTCCACGTCCGCGAGCCGGGGCCCGTAGTAGACCGACACGGCCTCCGCGTCCAGCGCGAGCCGGGGCGGAAGCGGCGGTCCCACGCCGTCGAGATGCGCCTTCGTCTCCTCTCCCATCCAGAAGCGGCCCTGGTCGTAGAGATCGCCCCACGCCTCTACCAGGACGCCGGACGCGAGGAGCTTCCGTCGGCGGGAGATTTCGGCCCCGTCCGTGAAGAGATAGAGCCTCCCCACCTCAGGCCCCGAACTCGATCTCGCGCCCGACCGACTGGTCGCGCGCGATCTCCAGGAGCCGGGCGCCCAGGGCCACGTCCTCCATCGCGACGCCCTGGGACTCGAAGAGCGTGATGGCCTCGGGCGACTCACGCCCGGGGCGCTTCCCCACGATCACCTCACCCAGCTCGCCGACCTGATCCCACGCGATCACCCCCTGCCGCACCGGCTCCACGAGGTCCCCGCACTCGATCTGCGCCTGCTCCCGGGAATCGGCCACGACCAGGGCGGCCCGCCGGACGGCCTCGACGTCCAGCTCGGCCCGGTCGAGGGCGTTGGACCCGGCGGCGTTGATGTGGGTGCCCGGCTCGAGCCAGGCCCCGCTCAGGACCGGCGTCTTCGAGCTGGTGATCGTCACGACGATCAGGGCGTCGCGCGCGGCGTCCTCGGGACGCTCGACGGCCACGACGGGCACGTGGAGCCGCTCCTCGGTTGCTTTGGCGAAGCGCCGGCGGCGTTCCGGGTCGCGACCGTAGACCTGGATCCGGCGAACCTTCCGCACGAGGCAGATTGCCTCCAGCTGGGTCTCGGCCTGATGGCCGGTGCCGTAGCAGCCGATCACGTCGGCATCGGCCCGCGCCAGGTATTTCGTCGCGACGCCGCTGGCCGCCCCGGTGCGCACCTGACCCAGGCGGTCCGCCTCCAGGATGCCGAGGATCTCTCCGGTCTCCGTGCCGAAGAGGAGCACGACGAAGCGCGCGCGCCCTTTGACCACCGTGTAGGCCTTGAGCCCCATGGCTCCCGCCTCGGGCACCGACGCCGGCATGACCTGGAGGAGTCCCCCGGGAGCGCGGAGCCGCACTCGCGGACGATTGACCGTCCTGCCGGCCGCCTGCCAGCGGAAGACCGACTCGACCGCCTCGAGCGCCAGCGACATCGGCAGGAGACGGGTGACGTCGGATTCGGTGAGGAGGCGGACACGGCCCATCTCAGCCTCGGCGGGGAAAGGACGGCACGCGGGCCCAGTCGAAGGCTCGGGCGGCCCCCTGGCCCAGGGCGACGACGGCCGCGAGGGATCGGCCGACGGCGCCGCCGAAGGCGACCAGATCGAGCCCTTCCAGATGCTTGTCGGCGACCTTCGCCCGGCCCTCCTCGAGCAGCATGCGGGCTCCCTCGACGTTGGCGTTGACCAGGTGCTGGAATCCCACCGCGATCTGGATGAGCCCCTGGAGTGCCTCGCGCGTGGCGCCGGCCGCCCGGACCCAGTACGGCTCCAGGAGTTCGTGCACTTCGAAGAACAGGTGAGCGTCAAAGAGGTCCGCCGCCTGGCCCAGGACCTCCCCCACGTCGGGCCCCGGCTTCCCGAGCGGGCGCTGGCGCAGGACCCGCCACGCCTGGACCGCCCGCTCGCAGTACTCGTCCCGGAAACGACGATATTCGGCTCGGAGAGCGACGGCAAACTCCGAGGATGCCGGGGCCGAGGAGCGGCCGGGGTCGGCGCACAAGTCCACGAGCGCCCCGAGCGCGCTTCGAGCCTCGGGGTCGTAGAGCGATTTCAGGATCAGCTCGGCCAGGCGGTTTCTCAACGGAAGCGGCAGGGCCACCGTCGGGAGTATAGCACGGGGCAGCGATCAGCGGATGTAGGTGACCCGGCTCCCGGCGATGAGATCGTGCAGCGCGCGCTTGTCGGACCTGACGCCGGCCATGATGTAGCCGATCATGAAGACCAGAGCCGACAGCACGCTGCCGAACCAGCGGAGGAAGGCGCCGCCGTATCCGAGCGGGCTGCCGTCCATTTTGATCACCTTCATCCCGAGGGCCATCTTGCCCAGGGTCTGCCCCCACTTGCCGTGCATCCAGATGCTGTAGGCGACCACGGCGAGGACGACAAACAGAAAAAGCGTCAGGACCACCGCGGCGACCGCCGGGGTCGAGGCGCGCCGCGCGCCCATCGCGGGAATCGCCAGCGCCGCAAGAACCCCCACCAGAGCGACCGGAAGACCGAGGACTTGCCAGTCAATCGCCAGCGCCGCGTACCGCATCCAGAAGCCCGAGGCCTTGCCCCGGAGCCAGGGACGTCCGATCTTGATCACCCGCGTCCCGGCCACGAGGTCGTGAAGGGCGCGCTTGTCGGAGCGGATCCCGGCCAGAAGATAGCCAATGCTCAGCGTGAGAAAGTCGAGGAGCGTGCCGAGCCACCGGCCGAACGCGCGTCCGTAGCCGATCGGCTCGCCGCTCACCTTCACCACCTTGACCCCCGTCGCCACCTTGCCCAGCGTTCGGCCCCACCTGCCGTGCATCCACACGGAGTATCCGCCGTAAACGAAGAACGTCACCAGATAGTACCCCGCGTTCACCGCCATCATGCGGGCCGAGGCGGGCGGCCGGCGAATGCCGCCAGCCAAGAGCGTGGGATACACGATGAAAAGCTGGAACGGCAGAAACACCGCCTGCAGGACGAGGGAATCCACCATCACCGCCGCCGCGCGGATCCAGAAGCCCGCGGGGCTTCCTTCGGGCCAGGTCGCATCTGCCGGCGCCCGCGGTGGCGCTCCCGGCCCGGTCGGTTGGACGAGCGCCTCGGGCTTCTGGCCGAGTCGCTGGAGATAGGCCCGGTACTTGGAAACGATGACGCGGCAGCGGGGGCATTCCTCGCCCTGGACCTCTCTGTAGCCGCACTTGGGACAAGCCTCGGCCATGGCTCGTTGCCTCTCACTATAGCAAGCACGTTCGCGCGGCCCAAATTGCGCTGCGGTATAATGAAGCCATGATCTCGGTCGGGGAGGGGCAAGCCCACATCCTGGCCCAGGTCACCAGGGTCACCTCGCCGGAGCTCATCCCCGTCGGCCGCGCGCTGGGCCGGGTCTTGGCCGACGACCTCCGAGCGCCGTTCGACGTGCCACCCGCCGATAACTCGGCCGTAGACGGCTACGCCCTCGCCGGCGCGGACATCCCCGGCCTCGGCAGCGCCACCCTGGAGGTCATCGCCGATCTTCCTGCGGGCTCGGTCCTGGGCGGCGTCGTGAAGCCGGGGCAGGCGGTGCGCATCATGACGGGAGCGCCAATGCCGGCGGGCACGGACACCGTGGTCCCCCAGGAACTGGTAGAGCGATCGGGCGACCAGGTGAAGATCCCGACCATCGCCAAGGGCGCCAACGTCCGCCTGCGCGGGGAGGACGTCCGGGCCGGAACGGTCGTGATCCGGTCCGGCGCGGTCCTCCGTCCCCAGGAGCTCGGCCTGGCCGCGTCGCTCGGCCTGCCGCAGGTCCTCGTGCGGCAGAAGGTGCGGGTCGCGATCCTTTCCACCGGCGACGAGGTGGCCGAGCCCGGGCAGCCGCGCAGCCCCGGTCAGATCTACGACTCGAACCGGTTTGCGCTGGGCGGCCTCGTCGAGGAGGCGGGAGGGACCGCGACGGATTTCGGCATCGTCCCCGACGAGAGGGGGCGGCTCAGGGCAGGGCTCCTCGAGGCGAGCCGAGCGGCCGAGATCGTGCTGACGTCGGGCGGCGTGTCGGTGGGCGTCTACGACCTCGTGAAGGATGTGCTCAGCGAGATCGGCGGTATCACCTTCTGGCAGGTCGCCATGCAGCCGGGGCGCCCCCTGGCCGTGGGCCGGATCGGCGACGCGCTCTTCTTCGGGCTGCCGGGGAATCCCGTGGCCTCCATCCTGACGTTCCTCCTGTTCGTCCGCCCGGCGCTCTGGAAGCTCGCCGGACGGTGCCAGGTCTTCCCGGTCCGGTTCCCCGCGGTGGCAACGGAGCCGCTCAGAAAGAAGTCGGGACGCCGCGAGTTCAAGCGGGGAATCCTGACCCTGGGTCCCGGGGGCTGGGAAGTCCGCACCACCGGCCCTCAGGGCTCCGGCATCCTCGCGTCGATGGTCGCGGCGAACTGCCTCATCATCATCGAGGAGGAGCGAGGCGACGTGAAGCCCGGCGACACCGTCCTCGTCGAGCCGTTCGGGAGCCTCTATGGCTGAGAAGATCACGGTAGACCTCGTTGACCGCATCAAGGAGATGGTCCACGACCTGGCCACGACCTACGCGCGGAGCCTGGCCCACCTTCAGTACGCCGACGTCCGGATCGAGGTGACGGAAGGAAAAGCGGCCGCGGCCGAGAACGGGGCGAGCAAATTCTCGGGGGAGGACTACGGCTTCGGCTTCGGCATCCGGGTCCTCGCCGGGGAGCGGACGCTGGCCCCCGGCTACTTCGGCCGCTCCCTCGGCGCGGCCGACCTGGAGCACCTCGAGAAGATCCTCAAGGAAGGCCTCCACAGTGCTTACCGGCGGGCAATGGCCAACGGCGAGTGGAAGGCCACCGCACGCGAGAAGTTCGGGAGCCTGGGGGACTCCCTGACCGACACCCGCCTTCAGCTGATCCACGTCCGGCAGGAGGTGGTGCCCGCCGAGTACGAGATCGATCCGCGAACGATGGACCTCGGCAAGATGGTCAGGTACACGACCGACGTCTCCCGGCAGGTGGCCGGCGTCCACGGCCAGCTCAAGTACAACTTCATCTCCACCATGACCCAGCTCGCCCGCGAGCTCTTCGCCTCTTCCGAGGGGGCGCTGATCGACCAGGCCTTTGCGCTGACCCAGGGCATGTGCTACGTCGTCGCCGAAAGCGGCGGGACCAGCCAGGAGCTCTACGACGTCCTGGGCCACCAGCGCGGATGGGAGGTCCTCGAGCGCGGCGTGGACGAGCCCCTCGTGCAGTTCCCGCCGTTCGTCCAGTTCTCGCTTAACCTCACCAACGAGGCGGTCGAGCTCGCCGGGGCCCCGGCGCTCCCCTCCTCTGACCGGGAGGTGGTGGTCGTCACGGACCCCCACTACAACACGCTCGTCTCCCACGAGATCATCGGCCACCCCGTGGAGCTCGACCGCGTGCTGAAGATGGAGACGGCCTACGCCGGGCGCTCGTGGCTCCTCCGCAGCCTGGACGAGCACCAGGTCGGCAAGCAGGTTGCCTCGCCGCTCGTCACCGCGTACTCGGATCCGTCACTGCCGGGCTACGGCCACTACACGTACGACCACGAGGGGACGCCGGCCAAGCGCGTCGTCCACATCGAGCGGGGGATCTTCCGGGGCTTCATGAACAGCCGGCAGACCGCCGCGATCTTCGGGGGCGATCCCAACGGCCACTGGAAGGCCACCGACGCCTCCCTGGTCCCGCTCATCCGGATGTCCACGACGGTCTTCGACAAGGGCGACCGCGCCCCCGAGGACATCATCGGCGAGGTGGACCACGGCTATTACCTCGTGGGACACCGGATTCCTTCCATCGCCGAGAGCCGCGAGAACTTCCGCATCTCGGCCCGCAAGGTGTACGAGATCGAACACGGCCGGCTGGGCCGGCTCTACCGGGACGGCGGCATCATGGCCGACACCAAGGACTATCTGATGAAGGTGGACGCGGTGGGAACGGACTTCCGGATCTACCCGATCCCCAACTGCGGCAAGGGGCAGCCCATGCAGACCAAGAAGCTCGGCAACGGCGGCCCGACCATGCGGAGCCGCGCGCGGCTCACGGGTCCGGTCGTCGGAGCGATGGACTAGGGGCCATGCCCACGACCTCGGAGCTGGCGAAGGCGGCGGGACAGGCGCTCGAGTTCCTGAAGGCGCAGCCGGAGATTCAGGAGGCCGAGGTCTTCGCCGCCGCCAACGGCTCGCTGCTGACCCGGATCAACTACACCTCGCACATCCCCTGCAACGGCGTCGAGGAGCCCAAGTCCACCGAGTCGTACGGGATCGGCATCCAGGCGGTCTTCGCGACGCCGGAAGGGCGGAAGATCGGGTTCGGCAGCGAGCCGAGCGACTTGACCCTCGAGGGCGCCCGGCGCGCGCTCGACAAGGCCCGGCAGGGCGCCGTTCACGATCCTGAGTTCCACTCCCTCCCCCGCCCCACCGGAGAGCCGCGCACGCTCGGCGACTACCACGATCCAAAGCTTCTCCGGGTGCCCGACGAGGCCCTGGTCGAGGCCGGGTGGAAAGTCGTGAGCGGGACGCTTCGCACCTTCGTGGCCTCCTCCCGGCTGGCGGAGCTGGCGGGGAGCGAGGCGGCCGTCAAGACCCTCGGGCTCATCCTGGGCGGGGACGTGACCATCCTGCAGGAGCGCATCGCCGTCGTCTCCACCCACATGCCGACGGTCCAGACCGACGAGTCCACGCTGGTCATGAGCTTCCTCACCGCCATGGTGGAGTCGGAGGACGCGAAGGGCTCGGGCTGGTCCACCGGCACGCGCCTGGACCACTTCACCGACGAGGCGGGAGTGGACGCCGCCGCCAACGCGATCCGCGCCATCGGGGGCGAGCGGGTCCGCTCCGGCGACTACACGGTGATCTTCGGCCGTCAGCCCGTCGCCGACCTGCTGAACAACCTCGTCCTCCCCGCGTGCACGGCGAGCTCCTTTTACGCCTCCAGCACGCCCTTTCTGGGCAAACTGGGCAGGCCGGTGGCCTCGTCCATGTTCAGCATCTACGACCACGGGGCGATGCCCGGACTCATGGGCTCCAAAGGAATCACGTGCGAGGGCCTCCCGACCGGCCGCACCGACCTCATCAAGAACGGCCGCCTCGTCGGGTGCCTCTCGAACTGGTACGAGACGCAGCGGCTCCTCCGGGACCGGAAACTGACCGAGAAGCTCGGGGTGGACGCGGACGCCGCCCGCGGCGCCCTCGCGCCCCGGAACGGGTTCCGTTTCGGCGCCGGCGGCGGCCGCCAGTTCGACTGCCAGCCGGGGGTATCGGCTTCAAACGTCGTCGTCGAAGGGGCCGAGTCGGTCTCGCTCGACGAGCTGATCGGGCGGGTCAGGAACGGCCTCTACGTCGGGCGCATCTGGTACACGTATCCGATCAACGGCCTCCGCGCGGGCGACTTCACTTGCACCGTCGTCGCCGACTCGTTTATCATCAGGGACGGTCGACTCGCGGAGCCGATCAAGGCCAACACGATCCGGATCAACGACAGCGTCACGCGCGTGCTCACCCACATCGTCGGCATCACCAAGGACGTCAAGGGCACGCTGGTCTGGGCCGCCGACGAGGTCGTGTACGCCCCCGAGATCGCCGTCACGGGCGTGCACGTGGACGAAATCGCCGGGTTCATGGAGGACCTCACCTGATGCCCAGCGCCGATCTCGCGCGGCTACAATCCGTCGCCCGGGACTGTCGTGTCCAGATCATCCGGATGCTGACCCACGCGGGCTCCGGCCACCCGGGCGGCTCACTCTCGGTCATCGACATCCTGACCGTGCTCTTCGGGGCGCGCATGCGCTACGATCCCAAGCGCCCGGACTGGCGCGACCGCGACCGGTTCATCCTCTCCAAGGGGCATTGCGTCCCGGCCCTCTACGCGCTCATGGCGAAGGTCGGCTACTTCCCCGAAAACCTCCTGATCACGCTGCGCAAGCTCGGGAGCCCGCTCCAGGGGCATCCCGACCGGGTCATGCTGCCCGGGATCGAAGCGGCGACCGGCTCACTCGGCCAGGGGCTCTCGATGGCCATGGGGATCGCGCTCGGACTCCGGCTCGACGGGCGCCCCTCCCGGGTGTACTGCGTTGTCGGCGACGGCGAGAGCCAGGAAGGGCAGGTCTGGGAGGCCGCGATGGAGGCGCCCAAGCTCGGGCAGCCCGACCACCCGCTCGACAACCTCTGCGTCTTCCTCGACTACAACGGGATCCAGCTCGACGACTTCGTCAAGAAGGTACTCGACCTCGAGCCGGTGGTGGAGAAATGGAAGGCGTTCGGCTGGGCGGTGCTCGAGATCGACGGGCACGATCTGACCCAGATCACGAAGGCCCTGGACCAGGCCGAGGCGATCAAGGGGCGCCCCACCTTCATCGTGGCCCACACCGTCAAGGGCAAGTCGGTCTCCTTCATGGAGAACAACCCCGAGTGGCACGGCAAGGCGCCGAAACCCCAGGAGGGGATCCGGGCCATCCGGGAGATCCTGGGCGTCGCCGAGGGCGATTGGGCCGGCTACCTCGACCGGCATCCCGAGACCGCCGCCATCGTCAGGGAGCTCGAAGCGCTGGAGAAGAAATAAGGAGACCGCACATGCCGGCCAAGGCATCCCGCGCGGCGTTCGGCGAGGCGCTCCTCGAGCTGGGGGCGCAGGATCCCCGCATCGTCACCGTGGACGCGGACCTCTCCAAGTCCACCATGACGGCGGCCTTCGCCAAGGCCTACCCGGGCCGCGCCTTCAACGTGGGGATCGCCGAGTCCAACATGATCGGGATCGGCGCCGGGCTCGCGCTGGCCGGGAAGATTCCCTTCGTCTGCTCCTTCGCGTGCTTCGTCGCGGGGCGCTTCGAGACCATCCGCATGTCGGTGGCCTACACGCGCGCCAACGTCAAGATCGTCGGCACCCACGCGGGCATCGCCATCGGGGAGGACGGCTACAGCCAGATGGGGCTCGAGGACATCGCCTGCCTCCGCGCCTTGCCGAACGTGCCGATC
>OBEQ012977749.1_pt1 | contig 11455 bp, 8 predicted proteins | sample 1670901 | NCBI WGS metagenome assembly OBEQ01 (sample SAMEA104232315, study PRJEB22302) | groundwater metagenome | biome: forest; feature: aquifer; material: groundwater | place: USA | collected 2011-08-07 | depth 5.4 m | reverse complement strand
TCCGCCAGCAGATCGACGGGCTGCGGCCCCGCCAGCTCCTGGCCGAGCCGCTGGCCGCCGTCGACGCGGCCAAGGCGAAGGTGGCGGCGTTCGACCGGCTCGCCCCGCTGCGCGCGGTCATCGACGCGCTGACCGCGACCATCCAGCGCGTGGTCGCCAAGCTCAAGGCCGAGGCGATCCTGGCGGTGCCGCTCGCGATCTTCGACCGGATCCTCGCCGCGTTCGGTGCCCTGCAGATCGAGGCGTTGCTCGGCCCGGTGCTCGACCAGCTCGACGCCATCGCCCAGCAGGTCGACCAGGGCCTCACCAGCACCGTCACCGCGTTCCGCAAGCTCCAGGACGCCCTGCCGTCGGGTCCGGGCTCGCAGCTCGCCGTGGCGGTCAGCATCGGGATCGGCTGAGGCCGCGATGCCGGGCGTGCTCACCCACATGGCGGTCGTCAAGCTGGCTCAGTCCCGGCTGGCCCAGATCCGCACGGTGCTCGCCGGGAAGGTGACGGGCAAGGGCGCGCACGTCAGTGACCTCGATCACCGCGTGCTGTTCCTGGCCGAGCAGGCGTTCGCGATGATCAGCACGACGCCCCCGCCCGACGACCCGGCGTCCGCGGCGGCCCGTGAGGTGTCGAAGTTCGCCGTGATGGGCAGCGCGGGGCCCAGCATCCCCGGCGCCGGCTTCGTCCTGGTCGACGGTCACGACTGGGTGCACGACACCCTGCACACGGGCACGCCGGACGAGAACCGCGAGCGCGTGGTGGCCCGCTCGACCGACTTCGTCCTGGCCTTCTGGAAGCGGGTGTCGGAGGGCATCAAGGCGGCCCGGCTCTCCGACACGGCGACCACCGCCGCCGAGCAGTCGATGCAGGCGTACGTGCTCGGCCACCTCTGCCACCTGGCCACCGACGTGGTCTCCGGCCCCTACCTCGACGACCTGGAATTCCACCTCGGGCTCGGCCGGCAGGCGGGCGTCCGCCTGGGGGCCGCCGCCGGGCCCATCGACGCCCGCGTCGCCATCCAGGTCCTGCAGCGCTCGGGCCCGCGCGACGGTCCGAGCTGGCAGGAGTGGTGGCCGCCGCCCGACGCGGTGCCGGCGCCCTTCTACGAGGCGTTCCGCCAGGCGTTCGAGGACGTCTACGGGGCCGTGCGCATCGCCGGCTCCGCCGAGTTCCAGGAGCGCATGGCGGCGCTGTCACCGCCGCTGCTGTCGGCCGACCTGATCCGCGACGGCTACGACTTCTACTATCACGGCGTGGTGGGGATGGGGTACGGCTTCGACCACTGGAAGTGGGCGCTGGTCTTCCTGCCGCTCGTCCTCGCCGTGGCCAGCGAGCTGGCCATCTTCCCCGCCCTGCCCGCCGTCACCGCCGCCTTCGGCACCGCCCCCTGGGCCCTCGACTCGACCGAGCGCACGCTGTTCGAGCTGTTCGCCTTCCCGTCGCTCATCATCGCGCCGGCGTCGCTGATCTACGCCATCGCCGCCGCCGTCCTCACCAACCGCAGCGTGGGCGGGCGGACGGTGTTCGGCATCATCGCCGCGGTCGTCTCGCTGGCCGGCCTGGTGGCGTTCTTCGCCACCCTGGGAACGGACGACCACGACTTCTCGCCCGGCTGGCGCTGGTTCCTGCTCCTGGTCGTCCCGCTGCTGGCCCCCGTGGTGTTCTTCTTCCTGGCGCTCGCGCACCGCGGCACCCCGCTGGGCGCGCTCGAGCTCCTCTACGCGCTGCCGGTGGTGAGCGTGTTGTTCTCGGCCGCCGCCTACTTCACCTTCTTCCTGCCCATCGGCGCGGTGTCGAAGGCGGCCGGGGCGTCGCCGCCGGTCCTGGCGGTGGAGTACATCCTGGCCGCCATCGGGGTCCTCGTCGCCGTCGTCTTCGCCTGGATGGCGCTGGTCAAGTACATCCGCACCTCGTTCATGCCGGACATGGCCGACGAGACCTTCGAGCGGCGGCGGAGCCTGGTGCAGGTGTCGCGGCTGGCCACGGACCGCCCGCACATGGCGCGGCTGTTCGAGGACACGACCCTGTTCCTGGATCCGGCGGTCGTCACCGCCATCATCGGCGCGGCGCCCCCCCTGGCCGCCGATGAGACGCGGGGGCGCATCCGCAAGGCCCAGTTCGTCCCGTCCGCGCGGCGCAAGCTCATCAAGCTCTGGTGGGAGCCGGCGGGGACCGTGTTCGTCCGCTCCGATCGGTTCCAGCTCGTCTTCAGCGACCACGCCGACGGGAGCGGCCAGACGCAGGTCGTCCCGGCGCCGGTCGTCCCGTCCACGGTGGCCGAGTACGTCGCGTTCCTGAACGGAACGGCAGTGAACGTGGGAGTGCCGGGTACGCTGCAGGCGGCGCCGGTGTTCCCGGCCGACCTCGACTACGAGCTGCCGCCCGGCGCCACCTTCGCCGACCACGGCGACGCCGAGCTGAGCACCACCGCCCACGACGAGGCGGCCGCCAAGTTCGTCGCGCTCGGTAACGCCGACGACCCCTCCGCCTACGTGCTGTTCCACGCGCCCCGCCCCGCCCAGTCGATCCGCTTCGGCCTGCGCGGCCCCATCCCGAGCGACGAGCGCGAGGAGGAGCTGGTCCCCGGCGAGGGGACGGTGGAGAGCGACGGCACCGAGGTCCGCGGCAGCCCGGACGCCGTGTTCACGATCCTCTTCCGCGTCGGTGACCGCCTGCGCGCGGCCGGCCAGACGCGCGTGATCACGCGCATCAAGTCCGACCGGCTCCTGGTGGTGGCCTCGACGTTCAGCCCCGCCCTGCCGGCCGGCACCGCGTACGTCCGGGTCGGCGAGGTCCGCGAGCGGGCCGAGGGCTACACGTACGTGGCCGACCCGACGGCCCCCGGCGGCGAGACGCTGATGGACTACGCGGGCGACCTGGCCGCGCTCCTCTGCATGGGCGCGGTGCCGCGCCTGCTGACGAAGGAGCAGCGGAAGGTGAAGGCGGTCGGCAAGACGGCGGGCGGCGAGACGATCGGCCCGGTGTACCAGGTGTTCCGCAACTGGAACCTCGACCACCGGCGGGTCAACGAGTGGCGCATGCTCGTGGCCGGCCGCGGGCTCAGCGAGAAGCAGAACGATTCGCGCGTCTACGACGGCGCCATGACCGATCCCCGCGACGGCGCCTACACGCCGCGCCAGAACGACGAGGGAGAGCGGACCGCCAACCAGCTCGGCTGGGTGCCGCTGCTCCGCCGGTGGGTCGCGCTCGCGTCCCAGCCGGCCGCCGATCCCCTCGACGCCACGGTGCCGGCGGGACCCAACACCGTCGCCAACCGCGCGATGAGCCGCGGCATCGCCTTCCTCCTGGACCTGCCCGAGCCGGTCGCGATGCCTTGACATGAACTGCCTGATCGCGAGCGCCCGCGATGCCCGATCCTGACATCCCGCCCGCCGACGACGAAGCCGCAGGCGGCTTCGTCCAGCCCGAAGGCGAGATCGACGCCGTCGAAGAGGAAGAAGACCGCGAAGAGGCGAGGTCGGGACTTCTCCACGCGCTCGGCCTGCCCGGCGGTCAAGACTTCGCGGGCTCAGTGGCCAGGGCCGTCAATCACGCCCAGGCCGCGCCGGCGGCCGCGGCCCCGGGCTGGGCGGCGATCGGCCCACGGAACGTGACGGGCGCGATCCGCGCGCTGGTTCAGGACCCTCGGAACGCGCTCGTGCTCTATGCGGGCAGCGCCAGCGGCGGCGCCTGGAAGACCGTCGACGGCGGTCTGAGCTGGCGACCGATCGGCGGGCCCCAGCATCTGCTGCCCGTCGGGAGCCTGGCGCTGGCCCCGAGCGACTCACGCATCCTCTATATCGGAACCGGCGAGCCCTTCGGAGCCGCGGCGGCGTCGGCGGCTCTCGGAGGCCAGGGACTGTTCATCTCCACGGATGGCGGCGAGCATCTCGTCCAGCTCGTGGGCGCTGCCACCGGGGGCGGCGGCGCCGGGAGCGCGGACCACTACACGCGAATCGCCGTGGATCCTGACGGGACGGTCGCCAACGGAACGGGGCAGGTCACGACGGTCGGAACGGCGGTCACCGGCACGGGGGGTACGACCTTCACGACCTTCTTCAAGGTGGGCGACCTGCTGAAGATCAACGACGACCTGCGCGTGGTGGCGGCCGTCCCGAGCAACACCGCGCTCACCGTCGATCGGCCCTTCCCGGCGGACGTGGCGGCGGCGACGGCCTACTCCCGTGCGACTCTGCGCTTCTGGGCGCCGGCCGAGACGGGGCTGTGGCGGTTCGAGCCCAACCGGGGATTCGTCCCCGAGGGACCAGTCGGACCCGTCGCCGTCGGCTCTGCGTGCAGCGATGTCGTCGTGGTGCAGGACCCCGGCAACCCTGGCCAGGCCATCCTCTACGTCGGCATGGACAGCCAGGGGCTGTTCCGCGGCGTCTTCACGCGCGCCAACGGCGCCATGGCGTGGACGGCCTGCACCCTGCCCCGACAGGGCGGAGGAAACATCGCGGCCGGGCAGATCGGCCGCATCCGGATCGCGCTGAGCCGGACGGCGCTCATCCAGGTGTACGCGGTCATGGAGAACCGTGGCGCGGCGCCGGGGGCGGCGAACCACCCCACGCACGTCTACCAGTCCGCCACGTTCGGCACCGCGTTCGTGCGGCGCGCGCGGCCGTACACGCCAACGGCGAAGGGCCCCACCGCCGTTGCCGACTACGCGCTGGCGATCGCCGTGCACCCCACGACCCCGGCGACCGTGATCGTCGGCACGCAGGATCTGTACCTGTCGACCAACAGCGGCGTGGTGTTCAATCGCGTCATGGAATTGAGGCGATACGAGCACGGCGATCGGGGGCAGCACGCCGATCAGCACGCCATTGTCTTCGACGCGAACAACCCCACGCGCGTCTGGGTCGCCAACGACGGCGGCATCTCGGTCTCCGACCGTCTCACGACCACGGCGCCGTTCCGCGGGTGGCGAAAGCGGAGCTACGGTCTCATCGCCGCCCAGTTCCACGACGTCAGCGTGCACCCGACGCTGCCGATGGTGACCGGAGGCGGCCTGCGCGACCTGACGACCTACCTTTCGTACGGAGGCCTGACCTGGTACCAGGTCGGCTTTGGCGACGGGGGACCGATGGTGTTCACCAACAACCCGCGCGTGTTCTTCACGAGCCACCAGTCCGGGGTCGATCAGACGACGGTGGGGGCCGCTGGCGCCCTGCCCGGCGCCTACGCCACCGTGGTGGTGACCGATCTGCCCGATGTCTCACCGCCGGTGCAGATGCGCGTTCAAGGCGTCCCGCGGACCGGCGGCATCCCGGCCGCCAACAGGGCGCCGTTCGTGGCGGTCGTCGAGGGACATCCGACGGCGAACAATCACCTCCTCGTCGGCCGCGAGCGGCGGACGTTCCGGACGACGAACGGAATCGCGTTCAACGGGATCGGCGCCAATCTTCCGGCCGGGGAAAGCGTGTCGGCCATCGCGTTCATCCCCGGTCAGCCGAGCAATCAGTTCTGGATCGGCACGGACGCCGGCCGCGGGTTCCGCACCGGCACCGCCGCCGCCATCAGTTCGCCGTGGCCGGCCGGCGCGCCGCCGGTGCATCGGCTGGCCATCGTGAGCGCCGGCGGCACCAACCTCCGCGTGGCCGTCTGCTCGGCGGGGCTGCAGGGTGAGGTGTTCGTGGCCGACCTGGCCAATCCGGGCGCGGCGGTGAACTGGGTCCGGCTCACGCCGGGGCTGCCGCCGGGGCCCTTCACCAGCGTGGTGTTCGATCCGAACAACATCGCCCACCTCTACGTCGGCACGTTCGCCGGCGTCTATGGGGCGCAGAACTTGCCCGCGGTCCCGATCGGCGCCGGCGCCGCGGTCGCGTGGCAGACGTTCAACGCCGGATTGCCGCTGGCCGTCGTGCACGACCTGGCGGTGTGCCCGGTGACCCAGACGCTGCGGTGCGCGACGTACGGCCGGGGAATGTTCGAGCGGAGCCTCGCCACCACGCCGGCGCCGTTCCAGGTCCCGCCCGCGCTCTTGCTGATCCGGAACCACGTCATGGACGACGGGCGCACGTACCCTGCGGCCAACACGCTCGGCACCGATCCGCGGCGCGGGGCCGCCGCGGCCGGGGTCGCGATCGACGACCTGCACTCGATCGACATCCGGGTGGACGCGCCGCGGTTCCGGGTGTTCGAGACCATCGCGTTCGGTGAGCCGATCGACGGCGCCGAGCTCGACGAGAGCCTCGTCCACGACGACCCGATCCTCGGCGACACCAACATCGTCTACGTCCAGGTCCAGAATCGCGGCCACGCCCCGGTCCAGACCGTGGACGTGCACCTCTACTTCGCCGCGGCGCCGGGCCCCGCCGCCGTCCCCAACCTGCAGCCCGGGTTCCGCGCCGCCTTCCCCGGCGACCCGCCGGCCGGCGCGTGGCAGCGTGTGGGGCCGGCGATCACCGTGGGCGAGATCGGCGCGGGCGCGCCCGCCGTCGTCACGTTCAACTGGCTGCCGCCGCTCGACCTCGGCAACAACGCGGCCGTGCTGGCGCTCTGCACGAGTGCGGCCGACACGCTCACTCTCGCCACCATGCCCGCCGCCAACGACGCCGTGGCGACCCTCGTCCACGCCGAACGGCGGGCCGCCGTCCGCGTCATGGCCACCGTGGCCAACCCCGTCTTCGTCCGGGACGCCGTGGACGACGACGGCACCTCGGGCGCCGTCGCCTGGGGCGGCCGCAGCCCGGACATCGTCGTGCTGGCGGCGGCGCCGCCGGCGGACGTCAACGCCCGGCCGGAGTTCAGCGACCTCGACGATCCGCGGCTCACCGATCGGGTGCGCGGCGGCAACGCCAACCACGTCATCGTGCGGGTGCACAACCGGCTGGCCGTCCAGGTGACGGCCGACGTCGACCTCTACCGCGTGCAGCTCGCCACGCTGACCCAGCCGACCACATGGACCAGGCTCAACGCGGCCAACGCCATGCGCGCGGTCAACATCCCGCCCCGCGGCTGGCGGTTCACCGCTGCCGTGCAGTGGAACGTGCCGGACGCGGACACGACGTTCATCCTGGTCGCGCTGGTCGGCCTCACGGGCACCCCGCCGCCGGTGCTCAAGCCCGACCACACCGCCGACGTGACCGACCTGGACTCGCTGTGGCGCTTCCTCAAGACCGGCCCGCTCGCCGACAAGGCGGCGATGCGCGCGCTGCGCCGGGCCTGACCATGCTGGTGCGGCCGATGATCGGGGGCTGGGAGCCGCCGCGGATCGAGCGCATCGCCGCCCGCGAGGCCCGCCGCCTGGCCGTGCTGCCCGTGCCCGGCCTGTCCGGCGACCTGCACCAGGACCTGGGGCGGGGCGCGCTGGCGGTCGAGATCGTGGGCTCGCTCAACACCGACGAGGCGCGCGACGAGTTCCTCAAGGCGGTGCGCGAGAAGTTCCTGGCCGGCGCGCCGGTGGACTTCGTCGCCGACATCGTCAAGGAGTCGGAGCTGGAGCAAGTCCTGATCGAGGAGCTGCGGATGGAAGAGGTGGCGGGCGACCCCGACGGCTTCCGCTACCGCATCGTGCTGCGCGAATACACCGAGCCGCCGGAGCCGCCGTCGCCGGCCGCCGACTTCGGGCTCGAGCTCGATCCCGACCTCGACCTGCTCGCCGGCCTCGGGCTCGACCTGCTCGACCTGCCGGCGATCGCCGCCGACGTCCCGAAGATCGGCGACGTGCTGGCCCCGCTCAAGCCGGCCGCGCAGACGCTGGGCCAGGTGGTGGCCCAGGCCGGCACGCTCCTCGATCCCCTCAAGACGCTCCTGGGAGGCTGAGCGGTGGCGGAGAACGAGTTCCTGCAGGCGGTGGCGACGTACCTGGGCGGGGCCGGGCTGGCCCCGGCACCGGCGTCGATCGGCATCGCCGAGGCCGCCGGCCCGAATGAGCTGCCCGCCATCGTCCTGTCGCTGGAGGCGACGGCGCGGACCGGCAACGGGCTCGGCCAGCGCGCGGCGCTCATCCCCGACGGCGCCCTGCCGTGGCAGGCGTCGATCGACCTCGCCAACCCGGTGCTGCCCGAAGAGCCGACGTTCTCGCTCCTGAACGCCGCCCGCACCGTGCTCACGCTGCCGCACGGCGGCCTGGTGCGGCAGGACGGCAGCCCGGGCCCGCTCACCGCGGCCGACCTCACGGTGACGGTGGCGGGCGTGGCGCGCCCCGTCGTGGCCGGCCCGCCCGTGAACGACCAGGTGAGCGCCGACCCGCTGGTCGGCCAGCTCACGTTCGCCACCACGCTGCCCCCGGCCGGCGTCGTCCTGGTGAGCTACGTCCTCGGCCAGTGGGAGCAGCGGCTCCCCCGCATCGCCGGCACGCTGCGCGTCGACACCTGCGCGGCCGCCGCCGCCGACGCCGGCACCCTCGGCGGCCGCGTGGTGGACGCCCTGCTCGCCCCCGCGGCGCGGGCCGGCATCCGCCGCCTGCTGTCCATCGCCCTCACCGCGCTGTCGAGCGTCGGCGCCGTGGAGCAGCCGGTGGGGCTGCGCCGGCGCAATGCGCGCTTCGCCTTCACGTTCGAGCACGAGCTGAACCGGCCCGAGTCGTCGGGCGGACTCATCCTGCGAGTCCCCCTGATCACCACGCCGTAGGAAAGGAGACGGGGATGAGCGAGACCATCGGTGAAATGATCCTTCCCGGAACGTACATCGAGGTCCGCGCCGAGGGCCTCATCGGCGTGGGCGGCATCGCCACCGGCAACGTCGGCGTGGTCGGCACCGCCAACCGGGGCCCGCTGCGGACGGTGCAGGTGTTCGGCAGCTTCTCGGAGGCGCTCGACACGTTCGGCGCCGCCGACGCGTTTCCGGCCGCCAAGAGCGATCAGCCGAGCACGCTCACCCTGACCCGCACGCTCGAGCAGGTCTTCAAGGGCGGCGCCTCCACGGTATACGCGGTGCGCGTGGCCAACGAGGGTGGCACGCCCATGGCGACGATGAGCTGGGCGGTCAACGCCGCCGGCGACGCGCCGCTGCTGACGGTGCGGGCCACCTCGCCCGGCACCTGGGCCAACGGCATCACGGTCACGCTCGACACCCCGGCCGGCAAGCCGCCCGTGCTCAGGCTCGTGCTGGGGCGCCTCAAGGAGACGTTCGAGGGCGCCACCGCCAAGGAGCTGGGCCAGGCGATCCGCGACGGCAGCCGCCTGGTGACCGTCGAAGGACCGGCGGCGGCCGACGAGGCCAAGGTGCCGGTGGCCGTGGTCGCCTCCGCCACCAAGGGCGGGCCCGACGGCGTGCCGGTGACGAGCGTACAGATCGCCGACGGGCTGGGCGTCCTCACCAACCAGAGCGTCAACATCGTGGCGGTCGGCGGGGCCGCCGCCAAGGACGTGGCCGGCGCCGTGCTCGCCCACCTCGAACAGGCCGAGAACGAGGGGCGTGAGCGCATCGCCGTGCTGGGCGCGTCGACCGACGACCCCGCCACCCTCATCGCCGACGACAGCAGCAAGGGCTCGAACCCGCGCCTGATCCTGGTCGCGCCCGGCATCAAGGCCGGCGACACCGCGCTGCCCGCGCCCTACGCGGCCGCGCTGGTGGCCGGCAGGCTGGCCACGCTGGCGCCGCACGTGAGCCTCACCAACAAGGACGTGGCGGCCGACGACCTCACCGCCGAGTACACGCGGGCCCAGCAGAAGCAGCTCCTCGGCTCCCAGGTGCTGGTGCTCCAGAAGAACCTGGGCATCCGCGTGCTGAAGGGCATCACCACCGACACCGGGGCCTTCCGGCAGATCTCGGTGCGCCGCATCGTCGACTTCGCCAAGGCCGGCGTGCGCATCGGCGCCAACCCGTACATCGGCCGGCTCAACAACCCGCGGGTGCGGGCGGCCCTCAAGGCCACCCTCGACGGCTTCCTCTCCCAGATGATCCTCGACGAGATGCTGGTCGCCTACCAGCTCGACGTGTCCGCCACCCGCGCCCAGGAGATCAACGGCCAGGCGGTGGTGACGATGGTCCTCCAGCCGACCTTCTCGATCGATTTCGTGAAGGTCATCATGAACCTCCAGTAGGGGGAAGGGAGCGACGGATATGGCGACGACGGTGTACTCGGGAGCCGACGGGACTCTCTCGGTGGCGGTCGAGGCGGGACCGTCCGGCGACAAAGCCAAGGCGGTCATCGACAAGTATGCGCTCACACCCGTCGGCCGCGCGACGGGGGTCACCGTGCGGGTGACCAACGACGTCAAGCCGTTCCACGAGCTGGGCCAGCGCTTCGCCACCGAGCTGCGGCCTGGCAACATGAACGTCTACGGCACCATCGAGCGCGCGTACATCAACGGCGCCCTCCTGCGGCTGATGCTGGGCGACGCCGCCGATAACCGGCCGGCCGGCAGCTTCGTCGGCCCCTCGTTCAACCTGAGCCTGCAGATCCTGAACCCCAACCTCCCCGACACCTCGGCGACGGTGACGGTCATGGGCGTGCAGCTCAACGAGTGGAACTACACCCTGCCGGAGGACGACTTCGTGATGGAGCAGGTCAGCTTCCGCGCACTGTGGGTCAAGACCGAGGAGAAGGGCTGACCGTGCCGGCCCCACTCTCGGCCGACGACCTGCTGGCCAGCGGAAGCGCCGTCTACACGGTCGCACTGCCGGCGGCGCTGCTCCGCGCCGCCGACGGGGAGCCCGGCCCGCACCGGGAGGTGGCGGGCGAGGTGGTGCTGCGGCCGCTGCTCGTGCGCGACGTGGACCGGGTCGTGCGCGCGGCGCGCGAGCAGCGCGTCCTCACCAGCGTGCTGATGGTCCAGCAGGCGCTGGTGTCGCCCAAGCTCACGGTGGAGCAGGTGGGCAGCCTGCCGGCGGGCGTCGTGCAGTTCCTGGCCGAGCGCGTGAACGCGGTCAGCGGGCTCGCGGTCGCCGAGGACGACCTGGAGCGGGCGGTGAAGACGCCGCTGGCCCGGGCCTGCTTCATCCTGGCCCGCGAGTTCGGCTGGACGCCCGCCGAGTGCTCGGAGCTGACCGTCGGCCAGGTGCTCCTCTACCTCGAGATGCTGGCCCGCGACGAGCGCGGCGGGAGCGGCGGATGAGGCGTCCCCCGCATCCCGGCCTCCGCCGCCTGTGGGCCGTCGGCGGCCGTCCGGCCGTCGCGGCGGCCCGACTCGAGGCGGTCGCGCCGCGCCTGGAGGCACTGGCCCGGGACTACGGCACGCTGCCGCTGCTCTCCGACCGGCTCCTGGCGGCGGTGACGCGGACCATCGACCTCGGCGTCGTGCTCGACCGGGCGACGGAGATGCTCGGCCCGCCCGCGACGCCCCTCTCCCGCGAGCCCGGCGGCGCCGCGCTCGGCGCCGGGGCGCCGCGCGGCCGGGCCCGCGGCGAAGGCCTGGGCGGGAACGATCCGACCGCGCGCGCGGCACGGATCGAGCCGCGGCGGCGCGCGCGGCCAGGCCTGGCGGCGCTCAGCCATGACGACCTCTCCGCCCGCCCGGGGACGCCAGCTACCGCAAAGCCGATGGCCTGATTACCGTCAGCGGCCCTAAAGGC
>OBEQ013069674.1_pt1 | contig 11459 bp, 7 predicted proteins | sample 1670901 | NCBI WGS metagenome assembly OBEQ01 (sample SAMEA104232315, study PRJEB22302) | groundwater metagenome | biome: forest; feature: aquifer; material: groundwater | place: USA | collected 2011-08-07 | depth 5.4 m | reverse complement strand
GTTTATTTGAATGAACTGTCTCGCTCGGAATTATTGACCGCCGGTCAGGATAAAATCTACGGTTCCAGGGCTTTGCTAGGTGATCATTCGGCCCTCAAGATCATGATCGAGAGCAATTTGCGTCTGGTGGTTAAAATCTCCCGCCGTTACCTGAACCGGGGCTTGCCATTGCTGGATTTGATTGAGGAAGGCAATCTGGGCTTGATGCGCGCAGTTGAGAAATTCGACCCTGAGAGAGGTTTCAGATTTTCAACCTATGCCACCTGGTGGATCAGGCAAACTATTGAACGGGCCATTATGAATCAGACGCGAACCATTCGTTTGCCGATTCATATCGTTAAAGAAATGAATACTTATCTTAAAGCCCAACGCCATTTGGCACAATTACTCGATCACGAACCCAATGCCGAAGATATAGCCGGGCATTTGGACATTCCGGTCAATAAAGTTGAAAAAATGCTTAAACTTAATGAACGGGTCACATCCATCGATATGCCGGGCGGCAAGGATTTTGACAAGCCTTTGGTCGAGTCGATTTCAGATGGCGACAGCTTGTCGCCAGCCGAGAAAATCCAAGAAGACGGTATCAGACATAATATTGCCAAATGGGTGTTTCAACTTTCCGAAAAGCAACGCGAAGTTATTTGCCGCCGCTATGGACTTTGCGGCTATGAAGGCTCAACCCTTGAGCAGGTTGCTCAAGAGCTGGGCGTAACCAGGGAGCGCGTTAGACAGATTCAGATGGACGGCTTAAAAAGAATGAAAGAAATCCTGGAATTTAACGGCTATTCTTTCGAGGCTATTTTTAATTAAACGTAGGGGCTGGCCTTGTGCCTGCCCTGATAGACCATGCTGTCAGGGGCAACCACAAGGGATTGCCCCTACGCAACAAATGCATGTTGCAAAGGCCAATCCCTATAGTTAAAGACTTGCCCCTGCTCCCGCACTGTACCGCAAGCAGTGAGCGATACCTCGGCAATAACCCACTGCACCGCATTAAGCCGGCCTACAGCCAAAATGCCGTTATCAGGAAAACCGCGATCCACAGGCGTATAAATAGCCGCCGCGCCGATATTAACATCCACAGCCTCAGACCACGGCGCATCACCTACCAAGGTAGCCTGGACGACATAACACTGATTTTCCAAAGCTCTTGCCTGACAGCCGATTTTAACGCGATGATAACCGGCCATCGTATCGGTACAGCTGGGCACTAAAATAAGATTCGCTCCGGCTTCAACTTGCTTTCTTGCCAGCATCGGAAATTCACTGTCATAACAAATGCTGATGGCTATTTTTCCATATTCGGTATCGAAACATCTTAATTCCTCGCCTTTCTGGATCAGCCATTGTTCATTTTCAAAACGGGTCATCATCAATTTATCCTGATAATCAACCTGACCATCCGGCATAAACAAATAAGCCCGGTTTCGATAGGCGCCGGAATCCGTTTTCACCGGAAACGTACCTGACTGGATGATACACCGGTATTTTTTAGCCAAGCCTTGAAACAGCTCCAGATAATCATCGCGCAATGATTGCATGGCTGCCAGTTGCTTGCTCAAGGATGAATAAACCTCTTTGCCGAACAGCGAGGCCAGTTCCATACTGGCATATTCAGGAAAAAGCAGGATCTTTGCACCCTGTTCTGTTGCCTCGACAACCCAGCGTTCAACTTTGCCTTGGTATGAAAGCCAGTTTTCCAAAAAACTGATGTCGTATTGAGCAGTCGCAACTTTAACGTTCATGCTTCAACCAGAAAGTCATCGGTTTAGGTGTTTCATCAACATCATCCAGATCTTTCCAGATATAAGTAGTATGAAGTTCAGGGTGTTTGACGTAGCCGCGTTTGGTCCAGAATTGATCCAGCGGCACATAGTCGGCCGGCCTTCTGGGATGATCTACCGGCCTTTCTACACAACAAAAACAAATATGCTTGAAGCCGCCCAATTCTTTGGCATGAGCTTCCCTCTCCTCAAAAAACCGAACACCTATACCGAGACCGCGATAATTTTTATCCAACACCGATTCACTGCAATAAAAAACTTCGTCGAGATTATAACCATGATCGAGAAACGGCTTTTTCAACTCATCGGTTTCATATTTCATAGGAATTGCGGTCGATGCCCCGACCACTTTATCGCCATGGATGGTGTGTATGCCGGCATCCTGCCGGGAGCAGGATCGGCTATCGCCGTCAAAAGCGATGACAATGACGCTTTCGGGGCAATCGATATATGTTTGTAAGTATTTCTTTTCATAATCGATATTTCCATCATACAAATACGGAAAATCCCGAAACACTTGAATTCTAAGCCGGGCGAGTTCTGGAATAAATTGTTCCAGAGCCGGGCCGCTACATCTTTCAATACGAATATCTTTAGCCATAAGGTCACAAAAGCAAAAAAGAATCGCATTTTAGCTGAACGATGATGCTTTGCGTAGTTTAAGCCTTAAAAAACCGATTCTTCGCCATCCCTTTTGCAAAAAACCTACCCATATTAAAAAAACGGCAATTATGAGATGATACGGGAACAATTATTCGGTGTGTTTCATCGTATCTGTCTTCAAAACTTTTGTGTTACTTCGTTTATTTATGAAAATTGCTTCATTCGCTATATTGATTGTTTTGCTTAATGGCCTGTTGGGCTGGTCAACTAACTTACCTCAGGATGTAGGGGCGGACGTCCCGTCAGGAAAACTCAATAGCCTGTCTTTTGCCCCGTTTCGGGAAGGCCAAGGGCCTTTGAATGAAAAGTTCCCTAGCCCCGAGCAAATTGATGAAGACTTACGTCTAATGGGTGAAAAAACCCACTCTATCCGCACTTATGCCAGCGCGGAAGGCAGTATGCCGGCTATTCCCGCCTTGGCACGGAAGCATGGTTTGACGATGATTCAAGGCGCATGGCTGGGTTCTTTAAAAGCGGACAATAAAGCCGAAATCGCCGAACTCATCCGTTCCGCCAACGCCAACCCCGATGTGGTTAAGCGGGTTATCGTCGGCAATGAAGTGCTGTTACGAGGCGACCTGCAATCGGGGCAGTTGATTGAATACATACGGGAAGTAAAACGCTCGGTCAAACAGCCGGTTTCTTATGCCGATGTGTGGTCGATGTACATGAAATATCCCGAATTAATCAAGGAAGTGGATTTTATCACCATCCACATCCTGCCCTATTGGGAAGATGAACCTATTACCGTAGATCAAGCTCCGGCGCATATCGAGCGTATTTTCAAGCAGGTTCAACATGAAGCCGATACTATTGCCCCCGACAAACCCATATTGATCGGCGAGTCGGGATGGCCGGGCGAAGGCCGTCAACGCGGCTGGTCGGTACCTAGCGTGGTAAACGAAGCTAAATTCATCCGGGCATTGATTAAAGTGGCCAATGAAAACGGCTTTGATTACAACATTGTCGAAGCCTTTAACCAATCATGGAAAAGCGAACTTGAAGGCGTGGTCGGGGCAAACTGGGGACTTTATTCAGTTGATCGTAAAGAGGTTTTTCCTTTAACGGGCAAGGTTTACGAAAATCCCGACTGGCTTAACGGCGTTATCGCTTCAACGATACTTTTTCTGGGTATCGTTGTTTGCTGCTGGAAGCCATTGCAAGCGTTATCGTCACTGCGTCTCACGTTTTTTTTACTATTTTCGCAAATACTCGCCTTGTTGCTGGCGAATATGGCTGAGAGCTTGTGGTATACCAGTTATAGCGACTGGCAACGTTTCCAGACAATATTAACCGTTGGCTTAAATGCCACCTTAGCCGGTTTGATATTGCAGCGCGGCTATGGCCTGCTAGCCAACCGCGTCGCCAATCCAAAATTTGGCGCCTGGATTTACACACTTTATATAGTGTTCGCCGGATTCGCTATTTATAAAACCTTCGGCTTAGCGCTGAACGGACGTTATATCAGCTTTCCCACGGCATCGATTTACATTCCTGTCGTGGGGATCTTCGGCTTAATGATCATCAGTTATATGATCGAACGCCCACGATCATTAGCGTTCATTGAAATTAACAAATTGGCGGGCCACTTAAATACCAAAGCCGATCAGGATAAAATAATAGGATACGCCTTACTGGCTATGAGCTTAACGCTAACTATCTGGGAAACCAAAGCATTCATAGTAAGCCGTGACTTTATCCTTGCTTATCCGAACATCGCCGAAAGAGTCGGCATCGCTTTTATTTTTTCAGCAACCAATTATCAATTGCTGGTCTGGCTAACGTGTTTAGCCGTCCTCACCTTACCGCTTCTGGTGAGTGGACATAAAACAGGCAAAAAATAAATATCGCCACTGCTTGCCCTTTATAACTGTTTCCTATCATAAAGCTGTAATGCAACATAAGAGTTTTCGACTGATTAGATATCAAAAAAGGGGCTATACTTTCAGAAATAACCTGAAGTAAACTAGGGGAAAATAAAAACTTTAACCGGCAGAAGATTAGGGAAAATATGCGTAACATTAAACTGTTTGACTCCGTTGACCACCGTTTTATTTTGCTCAACGAGAGCGAACCGGGCGAAGAAGATGGCGTACGTTCCAACCAGTATCTAATCACCCATCATAATGAAGGTGTGTTGCTTGATCCCGGCGGTTTCGGGGTAATGCCTCGCGTACTGGTGGAAATGTTGCGCTATCTGAAACCGGAGCAGATTAAAAGCATTTTTCTGTCGCATCAAGACCCCGATATAGTCGGCGGTCTATCAACCTGGCTGGAATTGTGTCACTGCCCCGTGTATGTTTCCAGCATCTGGATACGTTTTTTGCCCCATTACGGTTTAAAAGACATGGCGCGATTTATCGGCGTACCCAACGAGGGTATGGACTGTGAACTGTCTTCTGGCTTTAACTTAAAAATTGTACCCGCGCATTTTTTGCATTCGGAAGGCCAAATTAATGTGTACGACCCAATTGCCAAAATCCTGTTCACCGGCGACATTGGCGCGGCGATGCTGCCTATAAGCGTTTGTCGATAATTTTGACAGCCACATCCCATACATCAAGGGCTTTCACCGCCGCTACATGTGTTCCAATAAAGCGATACGCTGCTGGTTGGAAACTATTGCCGATTTGGAAATTGACATGATTGCCCCTCAACACGGACCGATTTACCGGGGTGCGGCAGCGCAGGATTTTCTAAATTGGCTTAAAGACCTGCAATGCGGCATAGACTTGATGCAGCCTGGCGGACGCTTTCAGCTTGAGGACTAAGCATGAGTGATTCATCGCCCAACTGTACGACTGCACAGATGCAGAAGGTAGAGCAATGCAGGGAGCAATTGCCGACGACTGCACGGACGCAGGAGGTAGAATCGCGTCTGGGACAGCGATCGAGAGCAACACATGGAGCAGTTGCCGAATCCAATCATCTTGATGTTTTACGCTTCAAGGTTATTTGCCAAATTGCCGAAATTCTGGAAAATCAAACGCGCACCCAGCGCTATGCATCAGGCTTATCCGAACTGAATCATAACGTACACCAAGAAATAATCAGTAAATTGCTGGCCGCTATGTCCGCTATGGCTTCAGACGACTCTGCGTCGATGATTGCCATGATTCCAACGATTACTCATATCATTAATACCTGCGCCCGGTTGGATCAGAGTCTTAACTTACTGTTTCAACAACGTAGCGACCAGTGGGCGTCCAGCAGTCAGAATATCCAGAACCTGATGATCGAATTTAATCAGACCTTGGTGGAGCTATCTTCAGTCTTGATTGAAAAAGACTTGCTGGAACGGCAAAGCCAGGTTTTGGAACGTATCATCCTGTCGCACGAACATATCTCGCAATGGAAAGAGTTTGTACAGGAAATTCTGTCCGATTTTTACACTATTTTCCCATTTAACTTTTTTTATATCGCTTTTGCCGAAGAAAACGGTTTATCGCTCTACTTATATTATCTGGGCCAATGTCCTGATGAGGTTCGCGTACAGGCGCGCGGCTTATTAAGCCGGCAAATGCTTCAAAGCATCGGACTTCCTCCCGATGCGGCGTTGGATATTGAAGAATTCAATATCCACTGCGGCGCCGAAATCAAACCGGATTTGGATATCCGGATGATTAGTGTGCCGGTACCCGACCATTCTCCCAATCTGGCCGGTTTGTTGGGTGTCGCTTACGCTGCCGAGAATAATTTATCAGCCCAGGAAGCCAGCGTGATCCGTGCGATACTCGCTGTTATGGTGATGGTGGTGGGGTCCAGCAAAGTATTATCGCGCACCCTTTTGGAACTTGAATACTATGCCGTGCATGATCCTCTTACCGGGTTGCACAACCGGCGCCAATTTAACGATATTTTACGTTATGAAATAGGCCGTTCCGAGCGCCATAAGCATGAGTTCAGTGTACTGATGCTCGATCTGGACGACTTTAAAGACATTAACGATTCTTACGGACACCCCACCGGCGATACCGCTCTGTGTGCAATCGCCAATGTTCTGCTTGAACACACCCGCAACGGCGATTTATGCGCCCGTATCGGCGGGGATGAATTTGCTATTATCTTGACTGAAACAGGTCCCAAAGGTGCACGCATAGTCGCTGAAAACGTAAGCCGCGCGCTACGCGAATTAGCCATAACATCGGTACAAGGTAACCGTTTTCATTTAACCGTCTCCATAGGCGTGAGCAGTTATCCTATCGACGGACGCACCATAGATATTTTGCTGGAAGGCGTCGACGCCGCCATGTACAAAGCCAAGGACATGGGTAAAGATAGCGTGTGCGCCTTTGATGCGACGGAAACGCGCGTCAGTATTCGCGAGACGCGCGACAATGCGGAAAATTTGCGCGCCGCCCTCAAGGAAGGCCGCATCGTTCCCTATTATCAATCGATTGTTGATTGCCAATCCGGCGAATTATTTGCTTTTGAAACGCTGGCCCGGCTTCAATCGCCAGCGGGAGAAACGACTTCGGCAGCGATGTTTATCGAAACCATTGATAAATATGGTTTGGCCCGTGAACTCGACCTTGCCATGATCAACAACGCTTTTGCCGCTAAACGCGCTTGCATGGATGCCAACCGCCCGGAATCAAGTGCGAAAATTTTTATTAATTTATCAGTACAAGAAATCCAAGGCCGAGGCATCTTAGGTTATGCCGAAGAGCTCTGCCAGAAACTACAACTCCCCCCCGAAAGCATTGTATTTGAATTACTGGAACGCGATGCGATCGGCGATATGACCAACATGCGCCGATTCCTGACCAACCTGCGCCGTAAAGGTTTTGCCTTTGCTTTGGACGATTTCGGCACCGGTTATAACTCGTTTCATTATTTGCGTGAGTTGCGCTTTGAATACGTCAAAATTGATGGCGCATTTGTACGCAATATATTGGCGTCTAAGGTAGATTACGCATTAGTGCATAACTTGTCCCGGTTATGCCAGGATCTCGACATTCTGACCGTTGCCGAATTTGTTGAAAATCAGGAAATTTGGGAGGCGCTCAAGGCTATGGGCATCAACTATGCCCAAGGCTATCACATCAGTATGCCATTACCTGAAATGCAGCAATCATTCAGACTGTAATTAAACCACGCACTGCCCTCGTCCGTCCCTATAGCAGAACCTATCGCTCCAGCTGTTTTAAAGCCGCGATGGCCTCAGTCAAACCCTGCGCTGCCGCCTTTCGGTACAAATCGGCAGCCTGTTTGTTATCCTTTGCCATCCCCACGCCGTTTGCGTACATAACACCCAGATTGTATTGAGCCCGAGCATCGCCCTGTGCAGCCGCCTTGCTGTACCAGGAAACGGCCAGACTATTATCCTTGGCCACACCCTGCCCTTCTGCGTACATCACCCCCAGATTATATTGCGCAGCAGCATCGCCCTGTTCAGCAGCTTTATAGCACCAATAAACGGCCGAGCTATAATTCTGCGCTACTCCTCTTCCAGTCGCATACATAAAGCCCAATTTGGTTTGCGCCTCCATATGCCCTTGTTTGGCCGCCTTGCCAAACCAGTCGGCCGCCTGTTTATCATCCTTTGTTACGCCCTGACCATTGGCATAAATCAAGCCTAACTGAAACTGCGCATCCGCATTTTTCTGTTCCGCCAACTGCAAATAAAGCGGCAACGCTTTTACCACTTGACCTTGTTTAATGAATTGTTTTGCCTTTTTTAATATTCTTGCAATGTCTTGATTAGCCTGCGCCGTTACTGCGGGCGTTGTTTTTGAGTCGGAAACATAAAAAAGAGCCGCTACAGATACGATACCGATAAAACCCGCAAACCAAAAAGTCCAGTTTAATTTGGCTAATATTTCGATACCGGCAAGCTTTATGCTATGGACTCTAGAACAAGCATTTTTCCAGAGTTTATTGATTGTCATTAGGTAACCGGAAGGAGGATTCTTTTGAACCGTTACCGGCGGCGCGACATAGCTTCTCGTAATAATGTTCATTATCCGTTGCGCATCACTGCTTGCCTGCTCCCTTTCCTGCCTATCTATCCATTGATCATGCTCGGCTCTTTTGTTGGCATCGGATAACACCGCATAAGCTCCATTGATCATTTTCATTATCCGAAGCGCTTCTTCAGGCCCGCCTGCATATTTATCGGGGTGATAGTTTTGGCAAAGCACTTTATAAGCAGCCTTGATAACGCTTGCAGGCGCATTACGCGATACGTTTAAATTGTCATAATGAGTTCTGAATTTAGCCATACAATTTTCAATTGTGCAGGATATAAGGCTGTAGAAAAGTTCGTATTTAATCTGCTGAATTAACAAAAGTCACTTTCTTCATGTCCTCTGTAGTGAATAATCCTTTTACCTGACCTGGAGACTACTTTCATCGCCCGTTAACTATCAATCAACAAGCTTGATTCCGCTTTTATCGATAGTAATCAATTGTTGCTTGTACAACGCGCCGATGGCTTGCTTAAATACTTTTTTACTGACTCCGAACGCGGCATAAATGGCTTCAGGCGGACTTTTATCGCTCAGCATCAATACGCCGTCATTGGCTTTCAGCTTGGCAATAATACGATCGGTCAGCGAAACCACCTTACCGTATCCGGGTTGGTGCAAGCTGAGGTCGATCTTATGATCTTCCCGTATCTGCTTAATGTAGCCCTCCAGTTTTTGGCCTTTTCTGACCGGCTGAAACAGCTCGTTTTCATACAACATGCCCCAGTGGCTATTGTTGATGATGGCTTTAACACCCAGATCGGATTTATCGGCGATGATCAGCGACACTTTTTGCCCGACTTCATAATCGGACGACTCATCGCTAAGTAATTTATCAATCTTGGTGGTCGCGGCAATGCGGTTTTGCTCGTCGAGAAATACCTTGACCAGATAAGACCGCCCTACTTCCATCTCGTGATATTGCTCGCTGAACGGCACCAGTAAATCTTTAGGCAGCCCCCAATCCAGAAACGCGCCCACATAATTAAGCGATACTACTTTCAGCCAAGCTATATCGCCAACCTGGGCCAGCGGCTTTTTAGCGGTGGCAGCCAAATGGCCTTCCGAATCCACATAAACAAATACGTCCAACGTGTCGCCGACATCGCAGTTTGCAGGCAATTTCCTATCCGCCAGCAGCACGTTTCCAGAAAGTCCATTACCAAGGTAGACATTAGCGCCTTGTTGCTTAACGACTTTCAGCTTATTTATTTTGCCGATATTTATCATAATTTATTGGGTAGATTTGGGTTTAATATGCATCGCAATAAGCATTCAACATCAACTGGTAACTGAAGTTAAATATTGTCCACGAAAAGCACGAAAGACACGAAAATGTTTTAATAGAACATTCCGGTTCAACTGTTGCTATGGAAGTTTCACAAACACAGCACTGCCTTACACATCTGGCAAAGCTTTTTTTGTACCCATACTCCATCTATTTTTCGTGCTTTTCGTGTCTCCTCGGCAACTGCTCCTGCGTTGCTAAACCACAGGGATGTGGCGAATGCAGAAAACGCAGGAGCGGTTTTCTGCCTACCTCCTGCATCCATGCAGTCGTAGAGGCGCCTACTTTTGGCTTTCGTGGACAGAAAAAATCAACTGGTAATCACAAACCTGACCGCATCCAGCCTTAACTGGGCGGCCTGGATATTTTCATGCGCCAACATAGTCATATCCTTTAGCTGCTCGATTTCTTCAGTCCTGATCGTCGGATTGACTTTTTTCAACCTGACCAATCGTTTGATTTCATTGCTTAACGATTCCAACATGGATTGGGTCGCATCATCGACTAACTGCTGCATATCGGCTTTGGCTTTTTGCTCAGCCACGCTCAATAAATTGACAAGGTGCGGCCGCTGGCTGCTCAAAAAAGCGATGATTTTATGTTTATCGAACTTGATGCCGGCTTCAACCAAGTCACGGTGGTCAATGTCCGCACTTAAATCCTTTGTATTTTGATCGATCAACACCCGAATCGGCGTGTGCGGCAGAAATCTCCCGATTTGTAACTCGGCAGGCGCGCTACACTCGACAATGAACAAACACTCCAGCAAAAACTGCCCGGCTTTAAGATCGCTATGTTTGATCACACTGATCGCGGCGTTGCCGGTTTCGCTGGACAATACCATATCCATCGACGCAGTCACTACAGGATGCTCCCAGGTCATAAACTGCATATCTTCCCGCGCCAACGCAATCTGCCGGTCAACGGTGACGGTTATGCCGTCTTCGGTTAATCCCGGAAAATGCGATACACGCAAATGATCGCTGGGACGGACGATAAAGCAATCCGGCGAATGGAACTCGGTATCGACGCCGTAGCATTCAAAGACGTCTTCCATATAAGGCCAAAGCACGCCTTCCTTCTCGTAGGTAGTGAGCTGATCGATCAGCTGATCGGCCAAGTCCTTGCGGCAGGAATTCAATTCCAGCAATTGATCGCGGCCGTTATGCATCTCCGCTTCAAGCTCAACACTGAGCGCCTGGGTCTTGGCGATAAGCGCATCAATATCGGCCGGATTTTTACTGTCCAAAACAGCCGCCAGCTCACCGTGCAAAATATCCGCAACCCGCTGCGCGGATGAGCTGTTACAAGCAAATGCGTTCAGGCCTTCATCATACCAACGGTAGAGCACGGCGCACTCGGTGTTCTCCAGATAAGGCACATGAATCTGAATAATATGTTTTTGCCCAATACGGTCAAGACGACCTATACGTTGTTGCAATAAATCGGGATTGGTCGGTAAATCCATCAATATCAGATGATGGACGAACTGGAAATTCCTGCCTTCGCTGCCGATTTCGGAACAAATCAACAGCCGCGCCGCACTATCGGGGTCGGCAAAGAAAGCGGCCGCCCGATCACGTTCGATAATGCTCATGCCTTCATGGAAAACAGCCGAAGCAATACCGGCACGGTTTTTCAGGGTTTGTTCCAGGTCAATCGCAGTTTGTGCCTGTTTACAAATGACCAGGGCTTTTTGGCCAGCCAATTGCTTGACTTTGTCCACCAGCCACATATAGCGCGGGTCTTGTT
>OBEQ012076825.1_pt1 | contig 11460 bp, 8 predicted proteins | sample 1670901 | NCBI WGS metagenome assembly OBEQ01 (sample SAMEA104232315, study PRJEB22302) | groundwater metagenome | biome: forest; feature: aquifer; material: groundwater | place: USA | collected 2011-08-07 | depth 5.4 m | reverse complement strand
CCTCCCGCCCGCGCCCCCGTCGGGGGCCGCCCCGGCGGACCCCGCCGAGATCGATCGCCTCGCCCCCGATCTCGGTCCGTTGCGTGTCGAGCTCGCCCGTGCCGACGGCGTGGTGGGCGAGCGCCAGCGCGTGGAGCAGGCTCGACTTCCCCGCGCTGTTCGCCCCGAAGACGAGCGTGATCGGCCGGAGCGGGATGCGCTGCGAGGCGCCGAAGGCCTTGAAGTTGGCGAGGCGGAGGGCGGTGAGGGTCATCGAGCCAGCTCCACGACCTTCGCGATCACCGGGCGCAAGACGTCGGGGACGTCGGTCGCCGCAGCGGCAGAGAACCGCTCCATCGCGCGATCGATCTTCTCAGCCTCAGCGTGGGGCAGCCCGCACTCCGTCTCGAAATCTGGGATCATCCAGAAGATCCCGTCAGCCGGGGACGTTGTCTCGATGTCTCCGTTCCAGCGCTTGTGCTTGGCGTTGCGCTCTCGCTCCTTGTCCTGGCGTTGAGCGCTCCACGAAGGGTCAATCGCCTTGATGTCGTGGTCCGCCAGGACCACGAACGGGATCTTCAGCGCGGTGTCCTGCTTGTAGAAGTCCTCTTCCGAGAAGCTCCGCTCCGACGGCCAGGTCTCGCCGAGGGCGAGATTCAGGGCGCGGAGGATGTTCGATTTGCCCGAGTTGTTCTCGCCGATCAGTACACAGTAGGGGCCAGGCTCGAAGTCGAGCGTCTTGATCGAACGAAAGTTCTCGATCCGGACGCGCTCGATCTTCATCCGCCGTCACTCAACCGGGCCCACCGCCGCGAGGGCTTTCGCCTGCCGCTCAATCTCTTGCAGCAGCTCCTTCGTGTGGGCCTCGCGCCATGACCCGGTGAGATCGCCAGAGAACGCTCGTGAAAGCAGGCTCGTCCAGAGGGCGGCCAAGACCTTGGATGCCGCCGTGCCGGCATGGCGATAGATCTGTGCCGCGTTCACGTGCTTAGCGAACGCCCGCTGGCGCTCCAGTGGCGGCAGCAGAATGCGTGCGGTGCGTAGCTCTTGAAACCCAAGCCCGGGCTTCGTCTGTCCGTACTGGAATCGAGCAAGCACCGGAACATCCTCGAGTGGAAGGTTTGCATACGCGGCAAGATATTCTGAGCAGAGTTCATCGGCCTTGGGACGCACCAGCGCCACGTGTTGGCTGACGTAGACCGGTCGATCGTGGCCGCGACACATCGCCGCCTTTCCCACGATCCCCGTAATTGTGATCGCCACATCGCCGACGGCAAGCCGAGTACGCTCAGCTTCTGCGCCGTCCGGCGGATCGACGTGCAGGAGATTCTCAGCGATCTCTCCATCGTTGATGTCTTGCGTTCGGAGGAAGTACGCGGGGCCGCGCCCCGTGTATTTCGACCAACCCCGTGACCCACTAGTAAGGTGCTCCGTAAGGTCGCCAAGCGGTTTCATCGGCCACCCCATCGGATTCGTCGCCGGATCGCCGAACATGTTGATGAACAGCGCCGGGGGGATGCGGTCGGCCTTGGCATCAGCCTCGGCGCGGAGCCGGCACAGGCGGTCGGCCTGATCCAGGATCTCGACGATGCGTCGCTGCTCAGAGGGGGGAGGGAGGGGCAAACGCACCTGAGACGCGAAGGCGCGAGAAATACCCCCAATAGTGGCCCCGCGATGGTCTCGAAGGATTTCAGCCTTCCCCCGGGGGCTGAAGAGGAAGTAGAAAACGTACCGCGAATCCGCGAGGTCCGGGTTTACTCGTACGATGAAGACGTGCTCGTTGACTGCCGCCTGCTCGAATGGAAAGTCGTCGCGCACAAGGCTAGTTTTGCCGGTCGTCGCGCCGTCTTTTACCAAAAGGATGTCGTACGGGTGAACGGCGCCTTGGGTCATCGCGGCGTAGTGGGATTCCGGTATGTACTTAATCGCTTCTAGGCGAAAGCCACCATCGTCATCCAGATGCTCCCCGCCGAGGCTCGGGACCCCGGTTTGAACCGCACGGGACCCGCCCGGAGGCCGCGAGCCGGATTCGAGTGCTTCAAGAACACCATCAAGTCTGACGACTTGCCACTTCATGAGACGCTCTCGACATCCTTGAGATCGGGAGCAAGCCGACCTCCTATCTCGCACTTGATCGCCCGCACCTCCCGAATCAACTCCGCCGGGTCCTCCTCTGCCACCGCCTCCCTGACCCGCGGCTTGTGCCGGGACGCGGCGAGATTGACATCGTTCTCGGCGACGGCCTCGAACGGCGCCCACCGGCGCCGAACCGGACCGAGACTGGGCCCCCACACCGTGTCAGGAGCCGCTCGCCTCGCGTCAACGACCTGCCCGCGCATCTCGCGCCTCATCTACCCTTCGGCCCTCGCGTTGCGAGCGCCCGCCGCGACTCGAGCGCCCTGCGCGTGCGGCTGAGTTCCTCGGCGATCAGGTGTTCGTCCGGCAGCGCGGTTCGATACTCGGCCGCCATGACCTTGTTCGGGAGGTTGTCCAGGGCGTAGCGCGCGAGCGCCTCGTTCTTCTGCGCGCAGAGGATGAGCCCCACGGGCGGGTTCTCGCCCGGACGTGTCCAGTGCGCCTGCGCGTAGTTCAAATAGAGGTGCATCTGGCCCGCGTCGGCGTGGGTGAACCGGCCGAGCTTGAGATCGATCACGACCAGGCAGCGCAGGCGCCGGTGGAAGAAGAGGAGGTCCACGCGGTACCAGGCGTCACCGACGCGCAGGCGCTTCTGCCGGCCGACGAAACAGAAGTCGCCGCCCAGCTCGAGAAGGAACGTCTCCAGTCTCCCGATCAGCGCCGCCTCGAGGTCCGTCTCGGAGTATTCATCCTTGAGGTCCAGGAACTCGAGGACGTACGGGTCCTTGATCTCTTCCTCCGCCGCCGGCACCTCGCCCGGTTCAGCCCGCGCGCCCTTGCGCAGCATGGCCGCCTTGTTGCGCGAAAGGGCGGTCCGCTCGTAGAACTGCGAGTTGATCTGCCGGTCCAGTTGCCGCACCGACCAGCCGTCGCGCAGCGCCTCGGTCTCGTAGAAGCGGCGGGCGTGGTTGTTCTTGACCGAAAACAGGCGCACGTAGGCGGACCATGGGAGAGGGAAGCGCGCGGCAACCCGGTGGAGCGTCGCTTCGTCCGATGACGCCGGGAGCATCTTCCCCTCGCCGGATCCTGCAGACGGTGTCTGCAAAATCCCGCCGACCTCGGGGGCCAGAGGCGACGCGGTGATCGAGCCCGCCAACATTGCAGACGACGTCTGCAATGTCTCGGCGGGATAGGCGAGGTAGAACGCGCGCATCTGAAAGAGGTTGCGCCAGCCGAAGCCGCGTCCATGACGACGCGTCAAGTCGGTGGCCAGCCGCTTGAGAAGCGCTTCCCCGTACTCCGCGCGGCGCTTCCCCTTCTGCTCGAACTCCACGATCCGCCGGCCGACTTCCCAGTACGTGGCGGTCATGAGGGCGTTGATCGCGCGAGCCGCGGTCCGGCGCGCCGTCTCGAGCAGAGCGGCGATATCTCCGACCAGCCCCGTGTAGGCGTCGCCTTGGCGCGATCCGGACGCGACCGCCGGCCCGGGACCCTCGCTTCTTCTCCGGCCTCGCCGACGCGCCGGTGTCTTGTTCACGCCTCGATCTCCCGCAGGAGCTTTTCGAGTCCGTCCTGGATCTCGCGCTCGATGGCCAGTACCTCGCGAATCAGCTTCGCCGGGTCCTCCTCCGGCACCGCCTCCCCCACCCGCGGCTTGTACCGGGACGCGGCGAGGTTGAAGTCGTTCTCGGCGATGGTCTCGAACCGCGCCCACCAGCAGCGTGGCTCCTCGGTCCCTGGCGGAAGCACGGCGCCCGCCTCCACGCCCGGCGGCTTCTCAAAGCGGGCGGCCTTGTAGTCGGCCCAGGCGGCGAGCAGCCCGGGAACGTCGTTCTTCTCGGGCGTCTCGGGCCGGCCGCCGCCCTGGATCTTGTCCGGGTCGAAGCCGTCGTTCCTGACCTCGTAGAACCAGACGCGGCGCGTGGCAGACTCCCCCTCGGCTGGATCGGCCGCCGGCCGGCGGAAGACGAGGACCGAGGTCTTGACCCCCGCGTAGGGCTTGAAGACGCCCGCCGGGAGCGAGATGGCTGCGAGCAGCTCGAACTCGCGCAGCAGCTTCTCGCGCAGGTCCTTGTGGGCTCCGGTCGAGCCGAAGAGCGCTCCCTCGGGGACGACGACCGCGCAGCGCCCGCCCGGGGCGAGCGCGCGCATCATGAGGGCCAGGAAGAGCAGCTCGCTCTTCTTGGAGCTGGTCGGCAGGTCGGAGCGGATCGACTCCTTCGGGATCTGACCGGCGAAGGGCGGGTTCGAGAGGATGACTCTGTAGCGGCGGTGCAGATCGTCCTCGGTGAGCCCGCCCATCTCGGACAGCACGTTCGCGCGCTTGAGCCGCGCGCCGCGGATCCCGTGCAGGACGAGGTTCATCATCGAGATCCGCATCATCTGCCGCGAGACGTCCGTGCCGTGGATGGACGCCTCGAGTCGCCCCCAGTCGGGGATCTTCTCGCCCAGCCCCTTGCGGTAGGTCTGGAGGCTCGGGATCGCCTGCCTGGTCTCCTCCAGGGTCTGGCCGCGCTTTTCGAGCCAGTCCTCGCCGTAGATGGGCACCTCCTGGGGCGTCTCGCTGTAGCGGACAAGGATGTGGTCCACGGCGTCGATCAGGAAGCCCGCCGTCCCGCAGGCGGGGTCGTAGATCGTGTCGCCCAGGTCGGGGTCCACCATCTGCACCATGAACGCGCGGATCTGCCGCGGGGTCCGGAACTGGCCGTTCAGGGCCGACTGGCCGAGGTGGGTGAGCAGGTACTCGAAGATGTCGCCCTTGACGTCGGGGCCGAGCTTCCGGAAGTCGATCCCATCCAGCCCGTCAATCACCTGCTTCAGGACGTTCGGGTCCACGATCTCCAGAACCGCGTCGCGGAAGTACTCGGCCACCTGGGGCTCGTCCTTCACGAGCGAGGCCATGTACGGGAAGACCTCGTCGCGCACGAAATCGCGCAGGTCGTTCCGGCTCTTGAAGCGCCACTTGGACCAGCGGTAGCGCTCGGCCTGGCCCGGGAAGAGGCGCGCGCCGTTGCCCGCGCCGAGGCGGCCGCGGAGCTCACGCGTCGCCTCCTCCTCGTCCAGGAGCTTGAGGTAGATCAGGTAGGAGATCTGCTCGATGTAAGTGACGGGGTTCGTCACCCCGCCGGCCCAGAGGATGTCGGTGATCCGGTCGAGCTTGCGCCGCAGGCTCTGGTCCATCGTGCTCCCTCGCTAGCTTGCCCGCCGGGCGGGGAGAAACACGCTGTCGTTCAGCTCCGCGACGATCTCGCGGAGCCCTTGCTCGCCGAAGAGCTCGATGCCCTTGCCGGCGGCGTTCAGGATGGAGAGCGGCGGCTCGAAGAGATCCTCGAGGCGCACGCGCCCGGTGGCGATGCCGCGGTTCTTGAGGAGGCACAGATACTCGGCCTGCTGGGGGGTGGGCGAGCGCGAGACCAGCCAGGCGCGGAAGCTCTCCTCGAGCGTCTCCTCGCGGCTCTTGATGCGGAGCTTGCCCAGGGCCGCGCGGATGAAATCGATCAGGTTCCCGCCCGGCTTCCGATAGGCGCGGCGCAGGTTCTCCTCGTTGAAGTAGTGCTCGGGCCGGTTGAGGCGCCGGGCGAGCTCCTCTTCCTCGGCCGCGTCCAGGGGCTCGTCGTCCCGCACCTTTCGGAGCAGGACGTCATCGGCGGCGCGGCTCCGGATCGCCTCCTCCCAGCGGGTCACGTACTCCTTCTTGTCGATGCGCTCGCCCTCGAGGCCCACTTCGACGTAGGTCACCGCTTCGAGCCACTCGTCCTCGAGGCCGAGCTCCACGAGCTCGCGCGGGGGCCCGGGCGGCGCGGTCGGGGCGCCCGGTGCACGGCCGCCGCCCGTGCCCGTGAAGACGTCCGCGTCGCTGTCGTTGAAATACTGGTGGTTCCCGAAGAAGTCGTAGATGACGAATCTTCGCTTCCCGATGTGCGGCGCCGTGCGCGTGCCGCGCCCGCGCATCTGCCGGTAGAGGATGGGGCTGCGCACCCGGCGGCAGAGCACCAGGTGCAAGACCTCGCGGCAGTCGAAGCCCGTGTCGAGCATCCCCACGCTCACCGCCACCATGGGATAGGTCTCGGTCTTGAACTTCCGGATCAGCGTTTCCGGATCGGCGACGTCGGAGGTGATGACCTCGGCATAGCGGCCCTTGTGCTCCGGATGCAGCTCGTTCAGGTATCGCGCGAGGCGCGCGGCGTGGTGCTTGGTGATGGCGAAGACGATCGCCTTGCCCGGGCCCGGGTCCTGGCCCGGCGCCAGCTCGCGGTAGTTCTCCCAGGCGAGCCGGTCGAACTCCTCCATCATGAGGCGGTTCGTCGGCTCGTTGGTCCAGCGCCGCTCGAACTCCGCCGGGTCGTAGTGCTCCTCGTCCACGTCCGCGCCCTCGGCCAGGATCTCGGTGATCCCCGTCGCGAACCGGTAGGGCGCCAGGTACTCCTCGCGGAAGGCATCCTGGATCGCGTAGCCGAAATCGGGTTTGCCCGGCTCGCACTGGTAGAACTCGTAGGTGTTGCGCTCGATGTAGCTGGCGGGGGTGGCCGTGAGCCCGACGTGGATCGCGTCGAAGCGGGTGAGCGCCGCCTGCCAGGCCCCGTAGATCGACCGGTGGCATTCGTCGGCGATCACGACGTCGAAGTAGCCGGCGGTGTACTCCTCCACGCGGCCGATCATGGTCTGCAGGAGCGCCACGGTGATCTGCTGCTCCTGGCGCGTCATGCCCGGCCGGAGCCAGTAGCTCGAGTAGCCGGCGAGGACGTCCTGGATGGCCTCGAGCGCCTGCTGGGCGAGCTGGTCGCGGTCCACGAGGAAGAGCACGCGCTCGGCCCATCCGGCCTGGAACAGTCGCCTGAGGTACAGGCACATGAGATCTGTCTTGCCCGTCCCGGTCGGCAGCTCGATCAGGAACCGGCGCTTGCCGAGCTCGAAGGCGTGGTCGAGGGCCCGCATCGCCTCGGCCTGGTAGCGGCGCACGGTGCGGGTCTCGCCCTGGCGGATGTAGTGCTCCGGAATCGCGACCGTGGCCAGCGGCCGGCGGGTCTGGCGCATCTCGACCATCCGCTCGAGATCGCGGCGGGAGAAGAAGCTCGCGATGGGCCGGGCATCGTCGTTCTGATAATCCCAGAAATAGGTGAGCTCGCCGTTGGTGAGGAAGATGAAGGGCGCCCCGAGCGCCTTGGCGTAGGGCAGCGCCTGCTGCTTCGCGACGTACGGGTTGATGGCATTTTTCTTGGCCTCGATCACCGCCAGTGGCCGGCCGCGCTGGTCGTAGAGCACGTAGTCGGCGCGGCCCGCGGATGCCGCGCCGTCGGCCGGCTCCACGACGCAGACGAACTCGCCGATGATGCGGAGGTCGCCTTCGGCCTCCGGATGGAAGACGAGCGGCCGGTAGGCCGCATCGGGGCTGAGCGGCTCGAGCCGGATCTCGCGGTGGGTCCAGGTGCCGTCCGGAGCAACGTCCTTCACGCTCCGGTAGCGTTTGACCGAGAACTCGCCCCCGAGCGCGGGGTCCGTCGAGCCACGGTGCCAGACGAGGACGAGTTTCCCCCCGCGACTGCCGCCACGGTCTACGCGGAAGAGGCAATACGCGCCGTCGGGGATGGTGGGCTCCATCGAGCGCCCGCTCACCTGCGCCACGAAGTGGTCGCGAGTGAGACGGACGTGGTCAGGCACCGGAAGCCATCCGAGCTCGTCGGTCACGGTGCCGACGGCCCGGTCGGGACCGAACGACCCTGCTGCGGCCACAAGCTCGTACACGGGGGCGTGCGTTTCGTACGGGCGCGCCGGGCCCCGGGCGACGAGCCCCGAGGGCCGACCCGGAGACGCGGCGGGGACCTCGGTCCGGACAGCCGACTTGTCGAGCGGATCCCACCCGGCCTGGCGCAACCGGTCGTCGATGGCGATGCGAGCGTCGGCCTCGCTCTCGCGCGGGGTCATGGGATCCTTCTCCAGCATGCGGCCTTTGGAGACGGCAAGGGCCGTGCCGTCATGCCTTCACTCCGTAGCGGTTCATCCAGTTGGTGAAGGTCTGGTAGCTCGGGAGACCCACGAGTTTCGCAGCCTTGGTCTTGTTACCGTGCGCCTCGTCGAGGGCGCGGCCGAGGTAGTGGCGCGCCACGGATGCGAGAAGCTCTGAAAGATCAAGCCCTTCCCCGAGCGGCCGACCGACAATACCGTCCGCGGCGGGCGCGCGAGCCGCGGGGAGCAGTGCGTCGCGGATATCCTCGGCGGTGAGCATCGCGCGGGCTGACCAGACGGCAGCCCGCCGCAGCGTGTTGGTCAGCTCGCGCACGTTCCCCGGCCAGTCGTGCGCGAGCAGAAGATTCCTTGCCCCAGCAGAAAGCTTCTTCTGAACATAGCCGGGCTGCTCAATGCCCTCCCGGTTGACCTGCTCGAGCAAGTGATCGATCAGCAGGGAGAGATCCTCCCGGCGCTCCCGAAGCGCGGGCAGGCGGAGCACGGCGACGGCGAGACGGTGGAAGAGATCCTCGCGAAACCGTCCCGCCGCGACCTCCTCCAGGAGCGACCGGTTCGTGGCCGCGATCAGTCGAACATCGACCTTGACCGGCCGCGAACTCCCGACGGGGACAACCTCACCCTCCTGCAGGGCACGCAGCAGCTTCACCTGGGCGGGCTTGGGGAGCTCGCCGACCTCATCCAAGAAGAGCGTGCCACCGTCAGCCTCCTGGAAATGGCCCCCGCGTTGTGCGGTCGCTCCGGTGAAGGCGCCCTTCTCATGCCCGAACAGCTCCGATTCGGCCAGCTCCGCCGGAATCGCGCCGCAGTTCACTGCGATGAACGGGCGTCCCCTGCGCGGGCTCGCCTGGTGGATCGCCCGGGACAAAAGCTCCTTCCCGGTTCCGGTCTCGCCCTCGATCAGGACGGGCACCGACCGTGGCGCCACGCGGCGAGCTCGCAGGATCACCCGCTTCATCGCATGGCCCCTGTGGACGATGTCGGCGAACTCGGGTGCCTCGGGGGGTAGGCCCGTGCTCAGGCGTTCGAGCTCCTTGTCCGGCTGGCGAAGCAAGTCCGGAAGGAAGTCGGCGGAGATGTCGAAGGGGACAGAGGCCGTTCGGACGCCGTGCTGGCGAGAAGATTCGATCAGCTCGGCCGGGAAGCGCGTCTTCGCCAGGATGATCCAGACGGCGGCCATGGCCGGCGTACCCGGGCTGAGGTGGAACACAAGCTCCAGGCCCTCGGGGTGCCGCCCGACGACTCCCTCCAGCACCTCCCTGGCGGCCTGATAGATCTCCCCGAACTGGGTGGGCCCTGAGAGCTTCTGTTGCTCGACCTTGATCGAGCAGCCCGACCGCGCGGCGAGCCAGCGCACGTACGGATCTACCTGGGCCCTCGGGTGATCGGAGAGCAGTACGACCTCGTCGTAGCGGCCAGCCTCCACCGCCTGCGCGATGGGGCCGGACTCGGTGTCCCCTTCCCCGGTGGGTGCCCGGAGGTCGGTGAGCCCTACCCAGGCCAGGAGTACCCTCGATCTGCCCATCGCGCCCCAGGCTACAAGGTTCCTTGTCCTGGCACAACGATCTTCCCCTGCCGGCCAGCGGTTCCGCATCTTGGCGCGGAGTCGTCGCCCCAGCACGTGAGCGATCTCGTGCTTGAGGCCCTCGTGGGCGTCGGAGATGACGGTGCGATCGCGAGACCTGCCGGCTCTTCGGCCGCGAACGTGGTCCCCTCCGTGCAGCTCGCACCCTGATCGCCGATTTCGACCTGCTCACCGGCGCAACGGCGCTCCGCCATAATCTCACCCCGTTCACGAACAATCGTCGCGACTTCGAAATGACCGATGGACTCCACCCGGAGCCTCGGTAAGGCCGAGGTCTCGGAACTTTCGTCGCATCGGGCGCTTCACCCCTGCGTGCGGTTGTCCACCAAGCATCCGGCGATCATATTTCACCACCTCGCTCGGCCATCAGAGCGGAGCTTTTGTTTTGGCCTGTCGTACGCGGGGCCGTGATTCGGTGGAGATGAACGCTCCCGCGCCTCTGCGCGCCACGCGCCAGGGCCGAGCGACCGATGACGCACGCCCGTGTAGCGTACCCCCTGTGTCCTGTAGCTCTCCGCCGGGCCACCCCCTACCCTTTGGACCGCTCGTCGGCCGTCCGACATCCGGCGGCCGGCGCGGGCCGGCGGTGCTACCATTACCCGCGATATGCCTCCGCACTCGATCGGCTCGGGCACGATCTCCTTCGGTCTCGTCTCCATCCCGATCAAGCTCTACACGGCGACCTCGTCGCTCGGCGTGAGCTTCAACCTGCTCCACGCCAAGTGCGGCAACCGCGTCCGGCAGCAGTACTTCTGCCCGGTCGACAGCGAGGTGGTCGAGCGCGGCGACCTGGTCAAGGGCTACGAGTTCGCCAAGGACCAGTACGTCCGGGTCGCGGACGCCGAGCTGAAGGCGCTCGAGGGCGAGGCGTCCAAGGTGATCGACATCGAGGAGTTCGTGCCGCTCGAGCGCGTCGACCCCATCTATTTCGAGAAGACCTACTACCTCGGCCCCGACAAGGGCGGCGAGAAGGCGTACCGGCTCCTCGCCGAGGCGATGGCCAAGAGCGATCGGGTCGCCCTCGCCAAGTTCGTCACGCGGGGCAAGGAGACGCTCGTCCTGATCCGGGCCGCCCAGGGCGGCCTCATGCTCCACACCATGTACTTCGCCGACGAGGTGCGCGACTTCGGCGAGATCGACAAGGGGCTCGGGGCCAAGGTGAAGGAGGGCGAGCTCGAGCTGGCGGTGAAGCTGCTCGGCGAGCTGGCCGACGAGGCCTTCGAGCCCGGCAAGTACACCGACGAGTACCGGCAGCGCGTCCTCGAACTCGTCAACAGCAAGGTCGAGGGCAAGGAGGTCCACGTCGCCGCCCCGGTCCCGGAGCGCGGCCACGTGATCGATTTGATGGAGGCGCTGAAGTCGAGCCTCGCCAAGCAGGCCGCCACGCCGAAGAAGCCGCCCGCCAAGATGGCCGGCAAGCGCGAGGCCGCCGCGCCCGCCAAGGCCGAGCCCGCTCCCGCCAAGCGCGCCGCCAAGCGCTGACCGCGCCCCGCAAGGGCGGGAGCCGGCGGTCTACTTGACCCCGGCGCCCACGATCAGTTCGCACGGCGACTCGAAGCCCCCGGGCCCCTCGTAGGCGCGCAAGCCCTCGCCGATCTCGTCCCACGTTTCCCGCCGCTCCCCCTCGCTCAGCCCCACCATCATCTGGTGGAGCGCGCCGAACGACTCGCGCTGGAACCGCAGGCATTCCGCCGCCGACGCGGTGCGGAGCGAGGCCGAGAGGACGCGCGTGTCGACGTCGCGGAAGCCGGCGCTCGTGAGCGCGGCCTCGAATACGCCCGGGCCCCCGAGGCTGAACGGGCCCGGCCGGCCGGGGCCCGGCTCGGGGAGCCTCGGCCGCCGGCGGGTGGTCGGGATGG
>OBEQ011570316.1_pt1 | contig 11462 bp, 9 predicted proteins | sample 1670901 | NCBI WGS metagenome assembly OBEQ01 (sample SAMEA104232315, study PRJEB22302) | groundwater metagenome | biome: forest; feature: aquifer; material: groundwater | place: USA | collected 2011-08-07 | depth 5.4 m | reverse complement strand
TTCAACCTCATTAACGTAACTTATATACTGAGTTTTTCTTTTTAGAAAATTGTCTATTGTATTAACAGTTAAGTACTCTGTAACCCCTTCATCAATAAAAACTGGTAGGCTATTATTCCCGTTGCTGGTTGCAAAAGAAAAAAAGTGGAGATATTCATGTATTGTTGTTGAAAGATAGGAGGTGAATAGATAATCTTTTGAAGGCTGATACTTAATGTGTATACTATTAGGCGATAAAAAAACACCCTCTTCAGTTTCAGAAGAAATTGGATTTTTAAGAAACTTCTCATAATATTGTCTCGCCAACCCAAGGTTTGCAATATAACTAGGCTTTGCCGATTTAGCTTCTTGAACATATCTCTCAGCATCTTTCTTGTTGCTTAAAATTATCTGAAGATTTTCTGCTATTTTCCTTTTGCCATCCTGGCAAACTTGGTTATCACTTCCTAAATCTGCCGCACAATCATTAAACCAATTTCTGTATCTGGCTTCATAACTTGAATACTCTGCATCTGCTTCCTTAGTATAATGTTGATTTTCCAAACTAGATGCGTCTAATTGGTTAAGTGCGTTTTGAATTTCCCATATTTGGGCTTCTAATCTTTTTTTCTCTTTCTCTTCCTCTTTTGCCCGAATTGCTAAATAATCTTTTTCTTCTGGCACATCCACAACTGGAACAGTTTTAAAGTTTTTAAGATACGGATCAAACTTTGATTTAACTATTTTCTCAGCAAGAACTGGGGTTAATTGCTCAAGTACATCTCTGTTAATTGAATAAACAACAAGACTATTAGTGGGGAATAATAAAGCCTCAAAATTTAGTTTTTCCTTTTGAGTAGCAATTTCTTTAGCAAAATATACTTGATAAGGAATAATGGCAGCCCTGTAAAGAGTGTCCTTTTTATTATGGGTAATCCCTAATGATTGAAGAATTGCCTCTCCCCTTGGGTCTGTCTCAGCAAGATATGGTAAATCCTTTTGATTAACTAACTTACCCTTTATTATTTGGAGATTGTCTTCTACTCCCAGCTTTTTTCTACCTTCAGGTGTAGTTAATACCTGAACGGTTTTAGTTATCTCTTTATCTGCATCTTTGGCTAAAGTGTTAAAAACGCTATAAGGAGAAAATGCTAGGACTACAAAAGGAATAATTAGTAGAAGCTGCAAAAATAATAGGAAGACTACTAAGAATATTTTTGATACTTTCTTCCAGTAGCGGAGCAATAAAAATATAGCAAACGCCTCAAGAATAAGAAAAATTAAAACTAAAACATAAAACCATTGGTCGTTACATTTTTGATTGACATTTGCACCTTCACAACTAGACTTGCTTGATAAAAGATCAATAGGGTGTGTTTTTTCTATATCTCCTACTAAAAAAGTTTGTTCATTTAAAGCAAACTTCTTGAGTGTGTCAGTATATTGAAAATATAAGAGTAGGTTGCCTAACAGGAATATTATTCCAAAAACTAAAAATACCTTACTAATAAATACTGTCCTAAATGTTGCTTTAAAAGACTTCAAATTTTTGTGATCCGGCTTTTCTTTTGTTTGGATTTTTTTACGCAAGTTCAAAAACATAGAATTTTCTATAGCTATACCATCTCATTTTTAACCCATTACTCACTCATTATGGGTAATATATCACGTGGACTAGTAGAGGCACAAGATTGAAAATGAGTCCATAATGGACTCAAGAAAAAGACCTTTAAGGAATCCTAATCAGCTTAAAAAGCTAGGAGAAAAAATAAGAAAACTCCGCAATGCAAAAGGAGTAAGCCAGGAGACTTTGGCAGATGAGGCAGGTATTGAAAGAAGTTACATGGGAGCAATAGAGAGGGGTGAGCGTAATCCCTCTTACGATAAGCTCATTAGCATAGCCCGTGCATTAGGTATAAAACTTCCACAACTTCTTGAGTGATATAATCTGGTAGCAGTAAATAAATTCCATGTCCAAAGTCAAAAAGTTAAAACAAGCAGGTTTATCAGCTCTTGAAAATCTTTCAGAGCCTCTATCAAATATTGCTACTCGTTTAATGTTAGTTAGTCCAGAGTGGGGACTTATCATAGGAATGGGAGCTGGTTTACTAGCAGTATGGAGAGAATTAGCAGAAGATAGAGGTAAGGAGTTATTTGAATATATTTATGAGCATAAAGAGGAGTTTTCTGAGAATGTCATTAAAACTCCAGAATTTAAGGCTACCCTTTTAAATGTTTGGGAAATGCACATAAGAGAAAACTCTGAGAACAAAAGGAGGCGTTTAAGGAATTTTCTTCTTAATTTAGGTCATGGTAAAAGGATTGAACCTGACTTACACACAAAGATTTATTCTGTTGTAGAACAGATGACCGATCAAGAAGCAGAAATATTTGGGTTTATCTTTCGTAATTCCAATAGAGAGATGTTTAAGCAGATGCATCTTAATACAACAAGTATACCTGAAATAAAGGATTACCCGGAGGACATATTACAAGATGCTTGCAATTCACTTCATGCGTACAGATTAATTACTGTTAGCGATGCAACAATTGGAGCAATAATGACTATTAAACAAATCACCCCCTTTGGAGAATTATTTTACGACTATATTCTTACAGAAAATGAATGAAGTTATTTACAGGTTCGTATGGTATCCTATTTGTACAGCATTTCAAAAAATGTCATTATCCCAATTAAAGTCTTGGATCAGTTTAAATAAATTAGTCTTAATTTTAATAACTGTTTATTTTTTAATCTCTATTATCAAAATTGAACATCCCGGGGTTAATAATGATCAGTTGATGTTTATCAATGCTGCCACTATAAAAGAAGAGAATTACTTTTTATGGAAAAGTTTTCATGGAATTCCTACGATGATTTTTCCTTACATTGGGGCATTAAAGTCTTATCTTTATCTGCCGATTTTTTATATTTTTGGGGTTAATATCTGGTCCATTAGATTACCTCATATAATTATTATTTCTATCTCGCTCTTTCTTTTATATAAAACATTAATATTATCTTTTAATAAAAAGATTGCTTTGTTAACAATTTTACTGCTGGCATTTGATCCAAGTCAGGTTATATATTCCAAGATAGATACTGGTCCTACCGTCTTAGAATTTTTTCTAAAAGTCTTAACAATTTATCTTTTCTCACTTTTTGTAAAAACTAAACAGAGAATGATTTTTTTAAGTATTTATCCAATACTTTTTTTGGGCATTTTCAATAAAATAAATTTCTTTTGGTTTGTAAATGCCTTTATGTTTAGCTCCCTACTTCTATATGGCAGAAATTTTTACAACAATTTTAAATCTTTGGGTAGGTTCGTACCGTTAATTTTAATAGTAATACCTTATTTTGCATTGCTACGTTTTTTTATCAAGTTATCAAGAGAAACTGTATTGAGCTATAGAAATTTTAGCAATGAAATAAGTTTAGATAATCTTTTAGTTAACTTTCCCATCTTTTATAAAAACTTAACAGAGGTAATTAATGGTAATCTTTTTTTCAATATAGCTTACGGATACAATCCCACTATTTTTGGAACTGCCTTTTCCTTTTTATTAATTTCTCTATTATTTTTAGGGATGTTTATTATCTTAGTAAGAGAGTCTAAATTTATAAAACCCTACATTTTTGTTACTTTGATTACCATATTAATATCTTTACAAATACTTTTAACAAAAAGGGCTATCTCGGCCTGGCATTTCCTGGCAGTTTATCCATTTTTCACAATAATTTTTGCCGCTGGTATTTTCCATTTATACACAATTGTCAAATCAAAAATAATAAAAAAAATGATAATTGTTTTGATTTGCTTAATTGTTGTTTATCAACTGCAGGTAAACTTTTTATATATCAATAAATATTCACAGCCGACAAAATCTGTGGCACTCTCATCTACAATTTATGATTTAATTAATTATACAAAAATTAATCACTCTAAATTTGTCTGTTTAGATGCAGATATTTGTAATCAGTTATTAAGCTTTGATCAGGAAAAAAATAAATATTTTGAACCTTTCAGTTTTCTTGACTCATCCACCTACAGAGATTCTTTTGCCAGAATAGTGGGTAATTTTAATAAACCTGATAAGTTTTTATATATAGCGCATTCTGGTATAAATTCACACTTTCCTGCTTTAAAGCTTGGTTTTTTCAAATTCCTGAAAGATTCAGATGTAGAGTTTATTAAAATTCAGGAATTTACAGACGGGAATAATATAATCTTTGAAATTTATAGAGTAGGATATGCTCTTAATCCACAAATCCGAACATTGGATCGGATAAATTAGTATTGGGAACCTGACAGCTTTTCTCCATAATTTCTTTACTTGGAATTGGAGTAGGTGGAATTATGCCGATATGACCAAATTTCTGTTTTACTTCTTTTGAAAACTCTTCCGGTATGACTATGTTATAGACTGCTACATTTAGTGAAGGGTGAACCAAATGGGTATTATGCAAATAAAAGAAATATCGGAAGCCAACATTTTCACCCAGTTTGGCAATATAAGTAATTCCGATACAGGGAAAACCTTTTTTGTTGGCATCTTGAGCAATAAAATCTACTGCTGCTTTTCTGTCTAAATAACCTACCCGGTATTGCTCCGAGGAAATAAAATAGGAAAAGTTTTTAAGAAAAATAGTGGTCAGTAAGATAATTACAAACGTTAAACTCAACTTATGACTTTTAATTAAAAGGGCTAGCAGTAAACTGACAATTGTTAAGAATATTACCTCCAGATTTGCAAAATAATATTCCGAAATAGGAGTATGGGAAAAGCTAAAAAAAAGTATCATCCCTAAAACCCAAGTTAGTAATATTAACAATTCTTTAAGCTTTAAGAGTCGATATTTTATTGCTAAAGAAGGTAAGGCAAGAAAAATGATTAAAAAAAGTATCTGTAAACTTTGAGGTAATGATTGGGGGGCTAGAAATAAAGAATCCAAATTTTTAGAAATCATTTCAACTACTGCTATAAATTTTTCTAAGCCGGCCTTTCCGGGAGGAGAAGAAGTAAAGTTCTTGATTAAACTTAATGTTTGTAAAAAATTATGTCTGACTTCAAATAAAATAAGAGGTATTGAGGTTAGTGCCAAACCGGATAAAAATAATAAAATTTGTTTTAGGTTAGGTAATTTGCGGGATAAAAATAAAGCTACCGGTAAAGCCAACAGTACGGGAAAGAGAGCTATATGGATATGCCAGATTAGTCCAATTAGAATTCCTAAAATTGGTAAACTTGAAAAATTACCCCGGCTTATCATAAATAGTATATAGAGATACCAAATCGCCCAAAGTTTGGTCGGCAAGGTGGGGACTATCCAGCGATCAAATCCAATTGTTGAAATAAGGATTGCATGTAAAAAAGCTGCAATTAGTCCAACAGTTTTATTGAATAATTTTTTTAAGACAAAATAGTAGCTGAAGATGGTGAAAACCCCTATTAAAACTCCCAAGAAAGTTACACCGATAGGATCCATTTTAGTGATTAAGAAAAAAGGTACAAGCAGATAATAAAAAAATGGTCCAACAAAAATTCCCTCGGCAGAAGTTAATTGACCAATTAATCTGAAATGATGATTGACAACAATATCTTTGACAATCCAGGAATATAAATCTCCATCATGGGCAAATTCAAACCTTTCTACCAGTTGGTAAGATCTGAAAAATATTCCAATTATTAATATTAATCCAAGTATTAATAAATAAGGCTGGCGCATTCATATGATAGTAACAATTAAAATTTGAATGTGCAATTATGGAATGCTCAACTACAACCTCTATGAAAGTTAAAGCCATAAAAACAAGAAGATTCTTACCCCCCAAAGACGATCTGTGGGAGTTACTTTCTGCAATAAGATCTTTAGATGAAAACTCTGTTGTTGCTGTAACAAGCAAAATAGTTTCAATTGGTGAAGGTAGATGTATAAGCATACATGAAATAGATAGAGATAGTTTAATAAAACAGGAAGCCGATAAGTATCTGCCACGCCGGTTTGTCCCAGAAGAATTGGTTATGTATACCTTAAAAGATAACATGCTGATTGCATCAGCAGGTATTGATGAAAGTAATGGAAATGGATATTTTATCCTTTGGCCAAAAGATGCAAATAAAAGTGCAAAAAATATTTGGCAATTTTTAAAAAATAAATTTAAGTTAAAAAAGCTGGGAGTAATTATTACTGACTCAAGACTCATTCCCCTAAGACAAGGGGTAGTAGGTTACTCAATTGGATACTTTGGATTTAGACCAATTAAAGATTACAGGGGAAAAAGAGATTTATTTGGCCGGGAATTTAAAATGGAAACCTCCAACATACCGGATAGTTTAGCCTCTGCGGCAGTTTTAGAGATGGGGGAGGGAGAAGAAGCTCAACCGATTGTTGTTATTTCTAAAATTTCTGATATTGAATTTATTGATAAAGAATATAAAGGATCAGGAGATGATAGTTTTGAAATTGATGAGAAAAAAGATGTCTTCTATCCATTTTTATCTTCAGTTAACTGGAAGAAGGGTGGGAGCGGTAAAAGTTAAAAGTTTTTCTTAAACCTTCATCCAAAGATACTGTTGCCTCCCAACCCAATTCTTTTTTTATTTTTTGAGCTGATGCTACCAACTCTTGAACATCTCCTTTTCTTTCACCTTTATCATCAATTGGGACCTCAATACCGGCAATTTCAAAAATCTTTTTGATAACATCCATCACTTTGGATCCTGTTTCAGTGCCGACATTATAGATATGTAATCCTGTTTGATTTAGCGGTAAAACATGAGCCTCTGCCAAATCATCAATATAAATAAAGTCTCTGATTTGTTCACCTTTCCAGAAAAGCGGGATGGGCTTTTTTTCCAAGATGGCTTTGATAAAATTGGGAATAGCATGTGTTTCAGGATGATGCAGTTCTCCCGGGCCAAAAGGGTTAAAATAGCGGAGGATAACTACATCAAATCCAAACAATTTATTATATAAAATACAAAATTGTTCCATAGAAACTTTAGTCAGTCCATAGGGATTTTCCTGCTCTCCCAAGGGATCTTCTTCGGTGATGGGATTTTTGGTAGATTTTCCATAAACACAGGCACTGGATGAAAAGATAATTTTTTTAACTCCTATCTTTCTCATTGCTTCCAGCAATTTAGTAGTCCCGATGATATTATTTTCTGCAAATTCCACAGGCTTTTTAACTGACTCACCTACTTCAATAAATGATGCCATGTGAATCACTGCATCATGAGTAGGTAGTATTTCCTCAAGTTTTACTTGATCCAAAAGATCCGCCTCTACAAAGGTGGCCCGTGGGTCAACACTATCCTTTTGTCCATGTGATAAATTATCCACTACCGTAACTTGATGCCCATGGTCTAAAAGTAATTTGGAAACTGCAGATCCAATAAAGCCGGCACCGCCTGTAACTAAAATTTTCATTATGGTACACTCATTTTACTTTAAAATTATGAAAAATAAAATCATTCTGACTATTTTATTACTAGGTGTGATTTATAAGTTAATGATGACCAGTGGGGGAAATTTCCTTTTTAATATGGATAACGGGCGGGATATGGTTGATGTTCGGGAAATGGTAGTTTTGCAAAAGCCCAGATTAATTGGCCCAACTTCCGCCATTCAGGGACTTTTTAACGGACCTGCCTGGTATTATCTTTTAGCTATTCCGTTTGTTTTAACAAAAGGAGATCCCTATGGTGCTATTTTAATGGAAATTGTCTTTTGGACGCTAGGTGGATTTTTCTTACTTAAGATGGTTGAGAAATGGAATAAATGGCTGGTGATTCCCATTGGGTTAATCTGGGTAGCTTCCAACTATATCTCTTTAGCGACTGTTTATTCCTTTAATCCTAATCCGGTCACCCTACTGGCCCCGCTCTCAATTTACCTGCTCTATAAATATCTGACAGAGGAAAAATTTATTTATATTGCCTCAAGCTTTCTTTTGGGAGGATTATTTTTCAATTTTGAAATGAACTTTGGGGTGTTTATTCCGCCAATAATTTTTATCACCACCTTAATTTTTAAAAAGTCTCTTTTGAAAACAAAAAACTTCTGGTTCGGGTCTTTATTTTTTATATTATGTCTGCTACCCCAAGCCTTCTTTGAGTTAAGACATAATTTTTTTATGACTAACTCTACGATAAGTTTTTTGAGCAGTTCACCAGGCAATACTCATAATCTTTTTCTTCGTTTCCAATCACTTTTTGAAAGTTTTTTAAGTGTATTTTCCGCCACTTTAATGAATCAGCGGGTGTTTACTCTGATATCTTTACTTATTTTAATTCCACTAGCTTTTCTTTTAAAAAAAGGAAGACAGGATTTACTGGCGTTAATTTCTTTAATTTATATTACCATCCCTCTTATCTGTTATTTATTTTTACCTGTTTCGGTAAATCCCTGGCATCTGGGTCCTGAAACTGTGGCTTTTATTATCTTACTGGGTTTTTCAATCAAAACATTATGGGAAATACACTTTAAAGGAAAATTAGCAGCATTAATAATAATTATTCTGCTACTTTTTTATTCTTTTTCCAATATTGGAAATTTTTTATTCCACGATAGGTTTCAAGAAAATTTAGACCCTTCTTCATATAAAAATGAAATAACAGCTATTGATTATGTGTATAAACATGCCAATGGCCAAAATTTTAAAGTCTATACTTATCTGCCGTCAGTTTATGATTATCCCTATCAATATCTGTTTTGGTGGTATGGTCAAAAAAAATACGGCTACATTCCCGGAGAATATGTCTATTCCCCAAATAAACCCCCTTATATTCCCAGTCAGGATAAATTTCAGGGAAAAAAGGATAATTTTTCGGGGCTGGTCTTTTTAATTAAAGAGCCGGACAGAATAAAGATGAGACAAGCCTGGGAAAATGATTTTAAAAATATGAAATTTATTTCCAAAGAATGGGTTGGTCCAATAGAAGTTGAAATTAGAAAAGAAATTACGACACAATAATTTCTCTTTCATTCCGGCCTGTTTTTTTCAATTCTACTCTGGTAATTTTTTTGGGCAAATAAATTTCTGCTTTTTCCGCCCATTCAATCAACACCAGATTCTGCGGATTAGACCAAAGTTCGCTAAGACCTAACTCTGCTATATTTTTTCCCTCCTCCAGTCTGTATAAGTCTACATGATACAAAGTAGCACCAGATGGGATTTTGTGTTGGCGGATTAAGACAAAAGTGGGAGAGATAATTTTTTCTTTAATACCTAAACTCTTAGCAAAGCCTTGGACAAAAGTGGTTTTACCGGCACCCAACTCACCAATTAAAGCAATAACTCCACGCTTTTTTTTGGCCATTTTTTTGGCCAGATTTTTAGTCTCTTTTTCCGAATTTGTTAAATATGTTGGCATGGTTACGTAAGTATATAAAAGATGGCAGCCCGATGCCAACTATTATTAGGATAATCCCAATTACTTGTGGAAAATTGATTTGCTTTTGAGATTTAACTGCTGCTACAGGCAGAGCAGATGGAGTGGCTGTTGCAGTAATGCCGGCAATTGATGCCATTTTAATTTCCGTTTTGCTGACAGTTTTTGTCTGATATGATGTAGCTTGGACTATTGGAGTGATATTTGGAGAAGGGGAATTAGTAGTGATGATAGTTTCTACTGAATCACTCCCTTGAGTGACTGAAACAAGCCTAACGGTTACTTCATTACTCCAAATTGGTCCTGATCCAGACGATGTATACCTGCCAACCTTGAAGATATAGTCCCCTGATCCAATAAAGCCGGAGTCTTCACTATCTGGCTTTATCTCTATATTACCTGACCAATTACCAGAAGAATCAGTAGTGATAGGGTATTGACTTTGGTAGGCACTACTATTTTTGATCCATGATCCAGAAACTTTGGTCAACCCAAAATAATTTGAACTATCTGATTTTTTAAAAGCACCTTTAAGATAAAAAACAGTGTTGGAATTATTAGGTAAGGACAGACTAACTGGGATACTAAAAGATTGGTTAGAATTAATTTCTGAAGGAGAGTTGGAAATGGTAAATGAGGAAGAAGATGGAGAAGAGGTAGGGGAAGATGATGGTGCAGGTGTGGAGGTAGGAGAAGGGGTTGGTGTAGAAGTGCCATTAGTAGAGCCCTTTGTAGGTGTTATGAAAATTATCCATCCACCAGTACCGTCGGGATTCCTTCCAGCAGATTGTCCAGATGATGGAGTAGTAATATTACTAGGATATGTTATCTCATCTATCGAGGTAGCTGGAGACGCTTTCAAAACTAATTTTATCGTATCGCCACCATTATTAAGAGAGTTATACCAGTCAATGGTACAAAAGCTACCATTGCAACTGGAATTAGCTAGATCTTTTTTATTATTTGCTGCGTCAATTAGCTGATAGAGCGATATGTCAAAGCCCTCGTTATAAACTTCGACCCAATCTGAATTAGAACGAGTGCTGCCTGCCGCATAAAATTCATTTATCTTAATAGTAGCGGCAGAGATTATCCGAGGAGTACTAAGAAACGCAAAAAGAACAAACAATATTACTAATATCCTCACATTCTTATAGTAGCATCAGAGGATATGCCAATACAAAGTTACTAATCCATTCTCATGATCAACAATTACTCCTCTACCAACAGATGAACCTCCGGCAATGCTGTAATTACAAGCAGCAGAAGTTGAATAGGCAACTCCATTCTCGGCTGCCAAAATCGCTCTGCCCACACCCTCATAACTTTTAGGTGCAATATCTAATCCGGTATGGGCAGATGGGAAGCCAAAGATCTGATAAACCTCGCCATATTCTGTGGTAATGGTAGTTTCTGATGGATAACCTTGAAGCGGTGAGCCTAATTTGCCATTATCCAAATAATTATGAGGATTTACTCTATTGCCGACAATCCTCCCTCCCTCCACCTTTGCATTTTCAAAAACTTCAAAATGTAGATGCGGCCCAGTAGAACAGCCGGTTGAACCCATGGCGGCAATTGTTTGGCCTTTGGTGACCGGACCAATTTTAGGACCGACATTAGAGATAGCTTGAGAGATGGAGTTAATTTCCGCCTGAAGTTGGGCAATTAGGGATTGATATTTGGCCTCATCATTTTTAGTGACCCTTAAAAGTTCATCTTTGGCATTTTTTTGCTGGAGCAGTTGATTTTGATAAACAGATAATTCTTTATTTAATTTTTCCGCTTCTTGCTGTCTTGTTTCTTTATCCTGTTTTTGTTCGTTATAGGCAAGTTTTGTGGCCTGAAGTTCATATAATTTTTTCTTATCATAGCTTTGGGCAACCTGGATGTATTTTAGTCTTTCCAAAAGATCTGCGAATCCATGAGAGGAAAAAAGTAAATCCAGGGTGGTGATGCTGTTGCTATATTTATATGTTTGAATAATTCTTTTTAATAGAATTTCCGAAAGTGAATCCAGTGTGCCTGAAATTCGATCTATTCTTCCCGAGAGATCATTAATCTCCCGTTCCAGCTTTTCA
>OBEQ012597883.1_pt1 | contig 11463 bp, 13 predicted proteins | sample 1670901 | NCBI WGS metagenome assembly OBEQ01 (sample SAMEA104232315, study PRJEB22302) | groundwater metagenome | biome: forest; feature: aquifer; material: groundwater | place: USA | collected 2011-08-07 | depth 5.4 m | reverse complement strand
ATAGTGACAGAATCTCTTCAAACCGTCCTGATGTGTACATAGCAATATCCAAAGAAGTACAAAAAAGAATAAAACAATACTATGGAAAAGAATCTGTGGTAATTTATCCGCCTGTAGAACTATCAACTAGCAACAATCAACTCTCAAATAAAATATCGAAAGACAACCAAGGTTTTTTCCTCATCGTTTCAAGACTCGTGCCTTACAAACGTATTGATATTGCCATTGAGGCGTTTAATAAACTTGGGTATCCACTTAAAATTGTCGGTATTGGCACTTTGGAAAAGAAGCTTAAAAAACTGGCTGGCCCCACAATCGAATTTTTGCAAAACTTGACTGATGCTGAGCTTGGTTGGTATTATACAAGGTGCGTTGCTTTGGTTTTTCCCGGGGTTGAGGACTTTGGATTAACCATTGTAGAAGCGCAGCGTTTTGGAAAACCAGTTATTGTCCTTAAAGCTGGGGGAGCAGTCGAAACGATTCTGGAAGGAAAAACTGGTGAGTTTTTTTTTCCACAGACTGTGGATGCACTTATCGATGCAATAAAACGGTTTACAAAAAAACGCTACAACAAAACACACGCTGTTGCCCAAGCAGAGAAATTTAACAAAAAGCAGTTCCAAAAAACATTATTGTCTTATATAGAAGAACTGCAAAGGCAAAAAAAAGATATATGAAAGTTATTATTTTCGCAGGAGGCATCGGGACACGGCTGTGGCCGCTATCGCGAAAAAACACTCCCAAGCAGTTTGAAAAAATAATCGGCGACAAATCAACGATCCAACAAGCAGTCGATCGTTTGCTTCCAGAGTTTTCTTTTTCGGATATTTATATCGCAACAGGGAAAAGATACCAGGATATTGTGAGAGAACAACTTCCTCAAATTCCCTCAAAAACTTTTGTATTTGAGCCTCAGATGCGCGACGTTGGCCCGGCAATTGGACTTATGGCCTCAATTTTAGCTAAGGAATTTCCAAACGAACCCATTGCGATTCTTTGGAGTGATCATATGGTAAAGCAAATCGAGATTTTTAAAAAAGCACTTTTTATAGCTGAAAAAGCGATTTCGCAAAAACAATCAGATTTTGTTTTTATAGCACAAAAACCAAGGTTTGCAAATCAAAATATGGGATGGATAGAAGTGGGCGAAGAATTGGAGCAAACAGATAACGTTACTGTTTTTCGTTTTAAGAAACTTTTTTATCGGCCGAAATTACAAGAAGCGGTTTCTTTTTTTGAAAACAAAAATTTTGTCTGGAATCTTGGGTATTTTGTTACCACCCCTATCTTTTTACAAAATATGTATAAGCAATTTGCGCCCTCGTTGTTTTCTTCTTTGCAAGAAATCGCAAGCAGCTATGGGGGAAGCGACTTCGAGCAAAAATTACAAGATATATATCCAAAGCTTGAGAAAGTAAGTTTTGACGATCTTGTTTTAGTAAAAATGGAAGCAAACAATACGCTTGTTATTTCTGCAGATTTGGGCTGGAGCGATGTTGGCGCGTGGGAGTCGTTAAAAGAAGCACTCAGCAAAACCCAACAAGAAAATGCAACAAAAGGAAAAGTACTTATTCAAGACTCAAGAGACAGTTTGGTTTTTAATTACAACGATCAGCTGCTCGTTGGCATCGATTTGGAGGAAATGCTTATAATAAACACAGCGGATGTTATTTTAGTTTGTCCGAAAAAATCTGTGCCGAAGATAAAAAAACTCGTTGAGAGCTTGAGCGGAACCCCACATGAGCATCTCACCTAATCTATGCCATACCAAGAGATTAAAAAAAAACTGTATTACGAACTTGCCAAGCGTTTGATAGATATTATTTTCTCGCTGTTTTTAACTCTTTTGTTTCTTCCACTTATTCTTCTTGTTTCTTTGGCGATAAGACTTGATTCCGAGGGGCCGATTCTTGCAGATACACCAGAGCGTGTTGGGAAAAATGGCAGGCCGTTTAAAATGTATAAATTTCGATCTATGATACAAAATGCACACGAGATCTTGCGCCAAAATCCAAAATACGAAAAACTTTTGCAGGAGTATAAAAAGAGTAGTTACAAGCTTCGCGATGACCCAAGGATCACAAAAATAGGACGGTTTATTAGGCATCACTCGCTCGATGAGATCCCCCAGCTTATTAACGTGTTAAAAGGAGACATGAGCATTGTGGGGCCACGGGCATACTATTCTGACGAGCTTAGAGAGCAGCAAAAAAAATACAAAGGCACAGAAGAATCGGTAAAGATCGTGCTTTCGGTGAAACCTGGTATTACCGGATACTGGCAAGTTTCTGGAAGGAGCGAAATAAATTTTGACAAACGGATTCAAATGGATGCAGTGTATGTTACAAAAAGATCAATTCTGTATGATTTTTGGATTATGCTTAAAACTCCCTGGGCAATGGTGTCTGGAAAGGGAGCGCTGTAGCCTCGTGGCATGTTTGTTTTTTTGCTTGACAGGGCAAATATTTTTTGGTTATGATGTAAGTTATGGAGTTAAAAAAGATCGATTTAGTATCGGTCGAGGAGCAAAAAGTAAGCGATAATGACTCAACGACAATTCCTGCTATGAGCAAAAGAAGAAAACTAAAATTCAAATTCAAAAAGAAACCACATGGCATTATCCTTATCGTTGTTCTTGTTCTGCTTCTTTTGAGCGCTTTTTTTATTGGATTGCCTTTGCAAAAAGTTTACATCTCTGCACAAAAAACCTATAAACAAGCAAAGATTGCCACAGATTATCTAAAAAAACAAAATGTTGAGGTAGGAAGCGTAGAACTAAAAAAAACAAAAGATGACCTTGCTGTTACGCAAAAAGAACTAGAAGGGCTTTCGTATCTTCGATTTATTCCTCTTTTAGGTGGTTATTATAACGATGCGGCGCATCTTGCCAAAGCAAGTTCGTATGCGCTCGATGCTTCCATAGTACTTGTTGAGTCGGTAAAGCCGTACGCCGATGTGTTGGGTCTTAAGGGGCAAGGAAGTTTTGTGATGGGATCGGCCGAGCAACGCATTCAGACTGCAATCTTAACTATGGGAAAAATTACTCCTCGTATCGATGACGTTGCAGCGTCGTTTTCCAAAGCAAAACAAGAAATTGATCAAGTTGACCCTAATCACTACCCAGACATTGGCCCTTCCTCAAAAGTCAGAAAACAGCTTATCTTGGTGCGAACACTAGCCGATGAAGGAGTTGTCTTTGTTGAGCAAGCAAGGCCGCTTATTAAAGTATTGCCGTCCCTTATGGGTGAATCAAAGACAAAAAAATACTTAGTTCTTTTTCAAAACGATAAAGAGCTTCGGCCAACCGGTGGATTTATCACCGCATATGCAATCTTTCGGATAGATAAGGGTGTTATCAATGCAGAAAAGTCAGAAGATATTTATTCCCTCGACGGTTCAGTTCCAAACAAGCCAAAAGCACCAGATGTGATTACCAAATATTTACCAAATGTTTCTGTCCTTAATTTACGAGATTCTAATCTGTCACCAGATTTCGAGCAGTCAATGAAGACATTTCGAGATATGTATGAGAGCGCGAGCAGTAAAGTTCCCGTTGATGGCATTATCGCAATAGACACCAATGTGCTTGTTTCGACTATTAAGATCCTCGACGATAAAGTTGAAGCAGGGGGGTTAACCTTTACGACAAAAGAAGACCAAAGGTGTCATTGTCCACAAGTTATTTATGCACTCGAAGACAATATCTCAAGACCAGTTAATTATATTAAAGCAGATAGAAAAGGGTTGCTGGGCCAGCTTTTGTATGCGATCATGCAAAAATCTCTTAAATCTTCTCCAAAATTGTATTGGGGGCCACTCCTTCAGAATATGATCACAGAAGTAAATCAAAAACACGTGCTGTTTGCTTTAGATAATCAAGATGCACAGCAAGGACTTCGAGCCCTCAATGCTGTTGGGCAAATCAAGCCATACGATGGTGATTACCTGCACATTAACCAAGCAAATTTTGGCGGACAGAAAGCAAATCTGTTTACTACCGAAACCGTTAAGCAAGATATTACTGTAAATTCCGATCGAACTATTACGAAAACAATAACCATTAGTTACAAAAACCCATACCCGCCATCGGATTGTAACTTAGAGCGAGGAAATCTCTGCTTAAATGCAACGCTTCGAGACGTTGTACGTATTTATGTACCAAAAGGAAGCGAGCTACTCGATAGCAAAGGTTCGCAAGTTCAAGTGACAACGTCGGAAGATTTGGGAAAAACAGTATTTGAAGGCTTTTTAGAGGTTCGGCCGCTTGGATCTGCAACCTATATGGCTAAATATAAATTGCCATTTAAATTGGCAAACGATTCAGTGTTGCCATTACTTATCCAGAAGCAACCTGGTACTGATGCAAACGAATATACAATAAATGTGAATGGTGGACTGTTTAAGAAGTTCCCACTCGTAACAGATATGGAGTTTAAGATTAAACCGTAGTATCTTTTTTGAATGAAACATTTTAAAACAGAAGCAATTATTCTCAAACGAAAAAATATTGGGGAAGCAGATAAGCTGTTAACGGTTCTTTCGAAAAAACACGGTAAAATGCAAATAAAAGCGGTTGGTATTAGAAAGCTTACCAGCCGAAGATCACCACACGTTGAACTGTTTAATCTCTCAGAGCTTTCTCTCTATCGGGGCAGAAGTATACCAGTCCTAACAGAGGTTGTTTCCCGCAAGCATTTCCCAGAGATTAAAGACGACTTAACAAAAGTTGGATTTGCCTATCACATTTGTGAGCTTATTGATGGCCTTTGTGCAGAAGGCCAGGAAAACGAATATATTTATCATCTTTTAGTTCAGACTTTCATGAGATTGTGTGGTAGCGAAGATATTCTTACAATAATTCACGAATTCGAAATAGAACTCTTGACCTCTCTTGGATTTTATCGGCATTCAGAGTTTACAAAAATGCTTAATACAGCTGCATTTATCGAACAAATTTTAGAAAAAAAGCTCAAAACCCATCGCATGCTCCACAAATTTAGCTAAATTATTATGTCAATAGACGATTTAAGAGGAAGAAGCCGTCAAGAGCATGATTATATTTATGAAAGGGAAAATGTCGGTGGAACGGGGGTTTCTGTTGAATTTAATTCACGCTTTCCAGCAGGTTCGAGAGATGAAATTAGAAGATTTCCAAGAGATAGAAGCTTTTTGGAGCAACATAGAGGAGAGCTTGTCTATTTTGTTGGGAGTGAGATAGTTGGTGCACTTCCCTCTTACGTGCCCGATTCAGAAAATTATCATAAGCAGAGAACGAGTGCATTAGTAAACATAGCAAGAGAATTTTTTAGACGAGGAGTTGATTTAAATGATTGTGCACGAGTTGGTGTTGATTATGTTCCTGAGCCGCCTGGTAGAATGCCAGCTCCACGTAGAAGAATGTAATTATTCTTTTAAACCTTACCTTTTTCTGCTATCATACAGCCATGGATAAGAATTCTACCCCGATTAAATCGGAGCTAATGGAAAAAGTTGTGGCCTTATGCAAGCGGAGGGGGTTTATTTATCCTGGTTCTGAGATCTATGGTGGACTTGGAGGAACATGGGATTTTGGGCCAATGGGAGCGCTTCTTAAGAAAAATCTTAAAGACATCTGGTGGAAAGACATGGTGCAACTGCGCGACGATATTGTTGGTTTAGATGCTGCAATTATGATGAACCCAAAAGCCTGGGTTGCATCTGGGCACGTAGAAGCATTTACCGATCCACTTATTGAGTGCAAAATCTGTCATCAACGCTTTAGAGCAGATAAACCAGAAGAAATTAAAGCTCACGAGTCAACACACAAAGGAAAAACTGTTGAATGGACAGAGCCGCAAAAGTTTAATTTATTAGTAAAATCATACCTTGGTATTATCGAAGGCAAACAATCAGAATTATATCTTCGTGGAGAAATAACTAACGGAGTTCATGTTAATTTTAAAAACGTTGTCGATTCAACCAGGGTAAAAATTCCCTTTGGTATTGCCCAAATTGGAAAAGCATTCCGAAACGAAATAACTCCTGGGAATTTTATATTCAGATCAAGGGAATTTGAACAAATGGAAGTGCAGTTTTATATTAAACCAGACGAAGCAGAAGGAAAAAAGTGGTTTGACTATTGGAAACAAAACAGAATGGATTTTTATCTTTCACTTGGTTTAAAAAAAGAAAATCTCAGATTCCGTGAGCATGAAGATTCAGAAAGAGCGCATTACGCAAAAGCTGCAACAGATATAGAATATAATGCGCCGTTTGGCTGGTCTGAGATGATGGGAATTCATAATCGTGGAGACTGGGATTTGTCCCGTCATCAAAAATATTCAGGAGTTGACCTTACGTATCGGGATCAAGTTACAAATGAAACATTTATTCCATGGGATATCGAAACATCTGCTGGAGTAGATCGCTCACTCGTTTTTTTGCTCGTTGACGCATATCACGAAGATGATCCTTCGACAAGCTCAGGACAAGGAAAGAGGGTTGTACTCAAACTCAATCCCAAACTTGCGCCGTATAAAGTGGCAGTGTTCCCACTTTTAGCAAATAAAGAAGATCTTGTGGCAAAAGCCAGAAATATTTATCAATCTTTAAAACAAGATATGATGGTTGCTTTTGATGATCGTGGAAATATTGGGAAGCGATATTTAACCCAGGACGAAATTGGAACGCCGTATTGTATTACCGTTGATTTCCAAACGCTCGAAGACGATACGGTGACTATTCGCGACCGCGATACAACAAAACAAGAGAGAGTTTCTGTAGCAAAATTGCAAGACTATCTTTTAGAAAAACTCCGATAGTTGACAAAGCAGTTTTTTTTGCCTTATGATAGTAAATACCATGAAAAATAAAAATATTCTTGTGGTTTTGATCTTGGTTGTTTTATTAGTTGCTGGTGGAGGAATTTTTTTTGTTGCCAACAACTCTTCTCAAAAACCAGCGCCAAAACTTCCTTCTTCTCAAGATGAAGTAATTCCAACGATTTCTCCGGATAAGATTGGCTTAACTGTTTCTGCCAGGGACGACAAAAAAGCAGTAAAGTTTTCTATTGCCAATGCAGCGGGCATTGCTGGGGTTGACTACGAAATTTCTTATAACGCAAAGGGTAATATTCCAAGGGGCGCTATTGGGCATCTGGATGGGCCAAAATCTGCTGAGTCAATCGAAACAAAATATATAGACCTTGGGACGTGCTCGTCTGGTAAATGCAAGTACGACGAAGGCGTAACTTCGGTAAAATTTACGCTTAAAATCACCATGTCGGATGGCAAAGTGTATCAAACAGAAAAAACCCTCGACCTCTAGTTCTTCGTGTGAAAACGCCTCTTGACATTCTGTGAAAATCGCGCAATACTAGATATTGTAGTGTTTGGTAGGAAAAAGTAGTCCTTCTGCTCAGGATAAAAAAATATGCTTATTGGGCAATATGAAGGCAAGGTATCGGAAAAGTTTCAGATTGCATTTCCAAAAAAGTTTCGAGAGATTTTGGGAGACAGACTGATTATCACGAAAGGTTTCGAAGGCTATTTACTCGTCGTATCAGAAAAAGATTGGGAAACGCTTTTAGAAGGAACACAAGGACTACCGTTTACGAATACAAGAGCACGGAAATTACAACGATTTTTGCTTGGAAATGCATCGGAAGTAGAACTTGATGATAAGGGACGATTTGTTTTGCCAGAGTATTTACGTTTGCATGCTGAGATTAAGGATGAGGTAATTTACGCTGGAATTTCGAGATTTGTTGAGATTTGGAATAAAGATCGATGGAATAAGGAACAAGAGCGATTAGCAAATGCCATGCCAAATGTTTCTGATAGGTTAGATGAGGGAATGAATTGAATGGAGCGGTATCACACAAGCGTACTTTTACAAGAAGCCATTGATGCATTAAACGTTAAGATAGGTCAGAAATATATTGACGCAACAGTAGGTGGAGGCGGACACACGGAAGAGATTCTAAAACGCGGAGGAATAGTTTTGGGAATTGATACAGATTTAGACGCGATAGAATACGTTCAAAAAGAATCAGGAATCAGGAATCAGGAATCAGGAATTGAGAAGCGATTAACTCTTGTTCACGGGAATTTTAAAGACATTAAGAATATTGCGCTAGAGCACGGGTTTGAAAAGGTTTCTGGAATACTGTTTGATTTGGGAGTGTCGAGTTTTCAGTTAGATAATCCAGAAAAGGGATTTAGTTTTTTGCGGAATGGACCGCTCGACATGCGAATGGATAAGAATTTAGGGGTACGGGCAGCAGATTTGGTTAACGCATTGTCGGAGAAAGAACTCGTGTTACTTTTTCGAAGATTTGGAGAAGAAAAAAATTCACTAAGAATCGCAAAAGCAATTGTACAAAAGCGGAAAAACAAACCATTTGAAACAACATCAGATTTAGTAACGTGTATGGAAGGAGTTTATAACTTGCGGGGTGAGGTTTCAAATAAAAAGAAAGCAGAGATTAGTAAAAGAGTGTTTTTGGCACTGCGCATTGCAGTCAACGACGAGCTTGGTGTGCTTACACAAGCACTACAAGATGCCAAATCGTTGCTTAAATCAAACGGCAGACTTGCCGTGATAACGTTTCATTCATTGGAAGATAGAGTAGTAAAACAAGCGTTTTTAAAAATTCAAACTGATGGATTTGGAACGATAATAACAAAAAAACCAATCATGGCATCAGCGGCTCTGCAAAATGAAAATAGCAGGAGCAGAAGCGCAAAGCTTCGGGTGTTTATAAAGGAGTAATATGAAAAAACCTGTGCTTTTTTTAGGATCAATACTTTTTCTGATTGTTGTTTTGTCTGTTGTGCAAATTATTGTCTCAAACAGCTTGTCCACAAAAGGTGTTTCGCTTGGAAAGCTTGAGGACGAGATACAATTGTATAAAAAAGAAAACATGCTCTTAAAAGAAAAAGTGTTAACCATTGCGTCATATACCAACGTTGCCTCTAAAGCTGCAGAAATTGGACTTACAAAGCACGTGTCAGCTGTCTATGCAGACACCTCTTTTCCAATTGCAAAGAGACAATGATTTGGCGATATAGGTTTGTACTACTACTTATTGTCGGGTTTTTTTTGCTCATTTTTTCTCGTCTTTTTTACTGGCAAGTAGTAAAAGCGGAAGAATTGTCCAGTCTTGGACAGTCCCAGTATGGAAGGTTTATTAAGCTCTATCCTAGGCGCGGAGAAATTCTTTCAGCAGACAACTTTCCTCTTGTTTCTAATAAGCTCTCATATCTTGTGTTTGCCAATCCAAAGCAGATTAAAGATAAAAAGAAAACAGTTGATGAACTCTCTTCGCTTTTAAAGGTTGATTCGGCAAGTATGAGCGCACTCCTTTCTTTGGATAAGCTATGGGTTCCATTGGGGAATAAAGTCGATGAAGATACAAAAACTGCTATTTATAAAAAGAATTTTCCGGGGATTGGGTTTGAAGAACAATCTACTCGTTTTTACCCAGAAGCATCGATGGCGGCAAGCCTCCTGGGCTTTGTTGGTAAAAATAGCATTGGAGAAGACAAAGGATACGTTGGTCTTGAGGGATACTATGATTTGCAACTTCGTGGAAAACCTGGCCTTGCTGTAGAAGTTTCGGATGTGTTTGGTCGTCCGATTCTCTCTCGTATGGACAACAATACCAAAGAAGTAACGGGCAGATCGCTGATTCTTTCTTTGGACCGAGCAATTCAATTTATGGCTGAGCAGTCGCTAAAAGATGGTATTGAAAAATACGGTGCAGAAGGAGGTATGGTTGGTATTATAAATCCAAAAACTGGTGGTTTGTTAGCCATGGTTTCTTTTCCCTCGTTTGACCCAAGAACATACTATACATACGAAGAACGGCTCTATAAAAATCCGTTTATCTCAAATCTCTACGAACCTGGTTCAACGTTTAAATCGCTTATTATGGCAGCGGGTCTTGACGGGGGCGTGGTCAAGCCGGATACAACATGTCCTTCCTGCGATAAGCCAGCTTCTATTGGCGGGTACGAGATTCGAACGTGGAATAATCAGTATCAAAAAGACATTTCGATGATTGACGTGATTTTGCATTCAGACAATACTGGTATGGTGTATGTTTCACAACAACTTGGGCTAGAGCGCATGGTTTCGTATTTGGAAAAGTTTGGTATTGGTCAAACAACTGGCATTGATTTAGAGGGTGAAACCGCAAGTGTCCTAAAAGACAAAGAAAAATGGTATTCAATCGATGTTGCAACGACAAGTTTTGGACAGGGAATTTCGGTAACTCCTATTGAGCTTTTGGATGCATTTTCTTCCCTTGCAAACGGTGGTGTTCGTATGGCGCCTCATGTTGTCGAAAAAATTCAAACAAGCGATGAGCAAATTATTATTCTTCCTACAAAAGAACTCAGCCGTCCAGTAAGTGCAAAAACAGCAAAAATTATGACAGAAATGCTAGTGAATGCGGTTAATAACGGAGAAGCAAAATGGGCAAGGCTTAAAGATTATCGAATTGCAGGAAAAACAGGCACCGCGCAAATTCCAATTGCTGGGCATTACGACCCAAATAAAACAATTGCATCATTTATTGGTTTTGCACCAGCAGATGACCCAAAATTTGCAATGCTTGTAATTATTGATCGGCCAACAAGCTCAATTTACGGTTCAGAAACAGCAGCGCCAATATTTTTTGACATAGCAAGAAAAATATTACAGTATTATCAGATTCCTCCAACAGGGCAAGAGGAGGTGCCAAGCAAATGACAGGACGAACACATGACCTAGCGGCATTTACCGCACTGTCGTTCATTTTGGTAACGCATCCGTTGCCGCACCTAACTATTGCGACAGTTATTGTTGCTTTTTCTGCAAACATGATTGGTGGGCTTACTCCAGATATTGATCAGCCAACTGCAGATTTATGGCACAAGTTGCCAGCTGGTTCATTTTTTGGCAAACTACTTTCTCCTCTTTTAGGAGGACATAGGTTTATTTCTCATTCCATCTTTGGTATTGTTCTATTTGGTTTAGGAGCAAAATATCTTTTATCGCTGGCAAGTTCAGTTCTTTTGGTGGACATGCAAGTTGTTTGGGGTGCGTTTATGATTGGGTATATCTCACATTTGGTCATGGATACCTTAACAAAAGAAGGCGTGCCATGGCTTTTCCCAATTCCCATCCGCTTTGGCATTCCACCCATTCGCTTCTTGCGCATAAAAACTGGCGGAATAATCGAAAAGTCAATCATTTTTCCAGGTCTTATTGTTTTTACTGTTTATCTTTATTACACACATTCCCATATCCTGCTTGATTTTATCAGGCATCATATAAAGTAATTATCTTGATATGGCCTCATAGATACCACTTTGAGCTATGCCTTGTATATTTGCTTGATGAAGAGCCCCAAATAGTGCAAATCCCTTATCGAAAGCGGGTTTTTCTCCAGGAAGATATTTACCCACCTCTGTCGCAAGTCCTTCAAAATCTGATGTT
>OBEQ011014142.1_pt1 | contig 11464 bp, 10 predicted proteins | sample 1670901 | NCBI WGS metagenome assembly OBEQ01 (sample SAMEA104232315, study PRJEB22302) | groundwater metagenome | biome: forest; feature: aquifer; material: groundwater | place: USA | collected 2011-08-07 | depth 5.4 m | reverse complement strand
TGTGGCATAGCACGGCTTCAGATTTTGAAAGAATATTTTGGTGATGCGAGATGGTGAAGAAAGGTTTTTTCGGAGCAATAATTTTGTGTGTTTGGGGGACAGCTGTTTTTGCTCAAACAGAAGTAAGTTTGCCTCCGCTTACATCAAAACCAATTGTTGGTTGCATGCTTCCCATTGAAGCTCCTTTGACTCATAAGTATTTAAAAACTTATCCGCCTGCTGAAAAACAGGGATCTATTTTTTCTTTAGATATTTCAATTTCTCCACTTTGGGACACCGTTCTCGGAGACAGAATTAAAAATAACACAGTTCAATTTGGTGGATCGGCAACGCCGTGGAAAAGTACTGATATGTTTGGTGGTTGGCCTGTTCCAAAAGTTACTTTTGCGACATCAGATTTACGAATCATCTTAGAAGGCGGAGTCATGAAGACTTTAGACGGTAATTTTGTCCGAACCATGGGACAATTTAATGGTGTTTTTGAGGGAAGCATTTGGTATGTATTGGTTGGCACGGAAGGGTTTTTTGGCCAAGAAGAAATTCCTAAAATCATAAAAGGAATTAATTTTGATGCAGATTTTAGGCGTCGTTCATATGGAGGTCAGGGTTGGTTGGGGATTAAAATCGGAGATTTTAATCGAAACTTTATTGCTGGCCGATATGGAAGTGGATATGCACGAATAGAGGGGGCAAATCATTTTGATGTTCCGAGTATTAGTGAGTCCGATTGGTTCCCTGTTTACCTTGAAGAATTTAGAACTAAATCTTTTTCCGTTGAAGGCAAAGTAAGGGTAAAGAAAATAAGCCAGTCGGTACGATTTGATCGAGTAGAGTACGAAAGAGTGGCTCCATCTCCTGACCCACTTCGTTTTGGAGAAAACCGTCTTGAAGATTTGTGGTTAAGAACTGAGACAGAAATTATTCCTTTTTCTCATGCACATTTCTTGCGTGGGGTAATGGTTTTGACGAAAGACTTTAAAGATCAGAACCGACTCATGTTTATTAATGATTATTCATCGGTACGAGTTTTTCTTCGTCTTTCATTTTAAAGCGGCCATTGAGCCGTTTTTATTTTACAAAGTTGAGTTTGACCTATTTTATGCAATATTTGCATCTTTTTGTCAAATATGCTACCATATGGACATTGAGGGTATCTTTAACAATAAGGAGACAGAAAGTGAAGAAAATAAGCAGTAAGTTGTCATTATTTTCATTATTTGTTGTTTTGTTGGCACTGTCTGTTTTTGTCAGTGGATGCAACAAGAAGAGCGGAGGATCTCCAACAAGTCCTTCGCCGACAGACCCACCGATTGGGACTGGCGGCATCCCTCATGGAAGCGAGGGGTGTCCTAGCGAATTCCAGCTCCATGACGGTGCCACGGGGGCGCCAGTGAGTGCCTGGGTTCGCATCGTTAATGCTCCGCCTTGCGGGGGTACGGTGCGCGTAAACACCATACCTGCAGTTGTTCTGGAGGTTTATCAGGACATTGCAGAACAAATTAAGTTTTTAGTTCGGGTATCTAAGGACGGTGAGCGTCCAATTACGCCTTGGGAAGATCCGGGGATTAACCATCCTTGGGGTGTTTTGGGAGGAATTGTCCCTTGTGGACAGTGGATCCGTAGGGATTTCGGAAATTTAATTCCTCCAGGGATTAGTGAAAGTTCTAAGCCCAAAATCACTGGGCTTGGAGTAACCTTGAGCAAGCCACCTACTGTTTCACCGCCCTGGTTTGGTCCACTGGACTGCCAGAGTACGGTATCCAGTGAATGCAACCTAGGTCAGGTTATGGTCACTCTCGACCTTAATATTGTTGATTGATACTAGTAATTGAATGTCAGATTTTGGGGCGCGTAGCGCCCCTTTTAAATACAAAAGTTTATAAATGTTGATAAGTAATAATGTGTCTACAACAAAAAAGTTCTATAATATTAGTGTATGTGGCAAAAAGCTATTCTTGTCGGGGTAGGCATGGTTATAGTGGTAGTTGTTTCTTTTCTTTTGGTTTTCAAAAATATATCATACGCCGAACAATTTAATGGCCAGATTGAAGAAGTTAAGCAAAATTCCATATTTGCAAGCGGATTTTTTGTTGACTCTAAAACCAACAAGTTGGCCGAAGATAGTAACAGTATTGAGATTTTAATAGGTTCAGATACGAAAATTATCAAGACACTTCTATATATGCCTACTCAGAAAGAACTTAAAGAAACAGGAGGCAAGTGGAATCCTGGTAATTTGAAAAAAGAGACGAAAGAAGTTTTAGTTGAAGAACTAAAGAGTAAAAAAGGTTTTCCAATTATGGTAAAAATGAAAAAAGTGCGTCAGGGTATTCAGAAATTTACTGCCATAGAAATTGATTTTACTGAACAAATATATAGTGACTAAAATTTTAAAAAATAATTTATTAATTCCGATAGTTTTAGCAGGAACTTTGGTTTCAATTTTTTCGGTTTACGCATTACAATCAAACGATCCGCCACCATTTAATAGTGAAGCGAGTATTAGTGGTCAACAATGTACTGATTTAAATAGCGTAAAGGATTGTTACTTTTCTTTAAGGATTAACGATTATAACAACTATCAAGCATATCTCGGTAAGGTATCTACAAGTGTTTATGACATTCAAGATCCGAATGGTCCACCTGACGGGAGTCAGATTAAAATAGAAATGTGCTTGGGTAACGGTGGAGGTTTTGGGAGTGGAATTGCTTGTACATCTATTGTCCCCGGTCAGTATCTTGTTTCCCCAGGCACTCTTGAAGGTGAATTTGGGGTCAACCTTGATAATTTAGGGCAAGCAGCATTTGTTGATGTCCACATTAGAATAGTAAAAGCAGGTTCCAATTCGGTTGTGTTTGGAAGCGGAAGAAGAGTCCACATTGATTCAATAACTGTACCCACGAGTAAGCTTCAAGGGGATGAAATTCCTGTTTCATGGGATAGTAAAAACTCATTAGGTGGAAAGTTCTATTTTGGAGGTCCCATAAGCTGTAACATTTCAAACGGTGGGTTAATTGCGGATATTGGTTCTACTTCTTGTACTGGAACTGGAGCGGGTACTGCACAGATTGAAATACAACAGCGTGGTCCTACTGGTTCAGGAGCTGATTATGTCAGTGACATAAGGACAATACAGATTAATCCTACTCCTACTCCTACTCCCATTATTACCGTACCTCCTGGATGTGGAATCCCTGGAAACTTTATTCTAAATGGAACTTCTTGCACAAATGGCCAAATACCATTGAGTTGGAGTACGTCAACCTGTGTTATTAATTATGAGATATATGAACGGCAGTGGACTACTGGTTCTTGGCAAAAGATCGGCACAATTATAAATGGAACAAATAACTTTACAGCAACTCCTCCTCAAGGAGTTGACATGTACTATTATATTAAATCAGTAAATTCTTTTGGATCAAAAGATTCTAATGTCATAGGTGCTGGAAGTTGTGTTGGTGGGTCTACCCCCACTCCCACACCACTTCCAGGGACTCCTTCATGTAATTTGTTTTTTAGTCCTGCAATTGGTAATCAAGGTTCGCCCTTAAGCATTACAGTAGGCGTTCAAAACGATGCCGATAATCTTATAGACTATTCTTGCAACGGAAGTATTGGGTCAGGACAATTACCACCCGGAACATATAGTATTAATTTTCCATCGGACTCACAGTCGTGTACCGGAATAGCCAGAAATTCTTCTAATCAAACAGGTAGTTGTGGTGGCTCGTTTACTGTTAATGGGTCTTCTGTAACACCTACGCCCACACCTACGCCTAGTGTGCCTCCTGGAAGCGTTTCCGATTCTTGCTCTGTTGTTGTTTCAACTCCACCTCCGCCTAGTGCAACCATTAGTGCCAGTCCCAACCCTGTAAACTATGGGTCCTCTTCAAATATTTCATGGTCATCGTCAAATACAACTTTTTGTAGTATCCCAGGGATAGGTTCTGGACTATCTGGAGGACCTACTTCTACTGGAGCATTGACTTCAAATAAGACCTACCTCTTAACTTGTCAGGGTATCGATGGGTCAACTATATTTGATACTGTTACTGTCAACGTAAATCCTCCCACAGCAACTCTTCGTGTCCGTAGCAATGTCGGTTCTGGTAATTGGACAATTTCACCAACACCCACGACTGGAGGATCAAGCGGTACCGGTTCTAATTATATTTCTTATGGCGTTGTTCCTGGGACTGCTTACACGGTAACTCCGGGATGGATTTCTTCCGGCTACAATCAACCTTCAGGTATTTATGTGACGCCTTTGTCTCCAAACGAGACAAGAGATGTTGATATTAATTACATTGTTATCCCTCCTCCCTCTGTTTCAAATATTTCCATAACCGAACCAAATTACTGTGTTTCCGGTCCAGCGGTCACAGTTGGTTGGACATATTCTGATCCATCTGGTAGTCCTCAAAGCGCCTATCAAGTGCAAATTACAGATTCAGGTAATTTTAATAGTCCAATACATGACACGGGAAAAATAAATTCTGGTTCCAATGCTTATTTTACTGGTCAAGGAATTTTAGGATTCAATACCACCTATAGAGCCAGAGTAATGGTTTGGAACAGCTCAGGTTTGGCTTCAAGTTGGTCAAGCACTTCAAACAGTTGGAAAACACCTTCTTATGCTTATCCTCAAGTGGATTTTAGTTGGACCGCAAATGGGATAGTAAACAATCCAAGTCCGCCCGTTAATAAACCTGTTACATTCACTGACCAGACGGTATTCAATGGAAACCCGAACGGGCGACAATGGAGCTGGACATTCGGTGATGGCAGTTCATCAACTACTCAAAGCCCAGTGCATACTTACTCTGCTGAAGGATCTTACTATGTAACCCTGACCGCTACAGATAACGCCAATCAAGTTTGCGCCAGAACCAAAGGTCCCCTTATTATCCAAAAACCGATTCCAAAATGGAGAGAAATAGCCCCCAGATAAACATGAAAAACAAAATAATAATTACAATTTGTTTGGTCGTTATCATAATAGGTGGAAGTATTTGGTTTTTAAATAAAACACCGATTGTTAGTTATCAGTTTAAAGGGACGACATTGGAGATTCGGGGGGACAACATGGCTCTGATTGGTAACTACATTAAATTAGAACAAAATAATCTGATGGTTAATGGCTCCAATATTGTGTCAGTATTTTTTAACAGCAACACTAAAATTATTAAAAATACCATAGAGGTTAAAAACGGTTCTGGTTTTGATAAGCCCACAGAACCTTCTGATAAAAAACAAAAAATCGTAACTATTGCCGACTTGAGAGCTGATTTGAAAAACAACAATCTAGTACTTACAATTAATGCAGAAGATAATATTTATAATTTAGATAGTTTTACTGCAATAAAAATAGAATATACAACTTTAATATTTAAGTAAAACAAACTATGAATTTTCAAAAATCCACAAAATATATATCAATTTTTATAGCTACACTAGGATTTATAATGTTTTTATTTACAGCCAAGGCTCTGGCCGCATCTATTAGTATTAGTGCCAATGTTCAGGGATATTGTTGGAGTGTCACTGGGCCAGCTGATTTTACTGGATGCAACGACGCTTTTGGTTTTGTTCCTGAGGGGCAGTATTCCGTTTCTTTAACCCAGGTTCCGTCTGGTTATTCACTTTCTTCTCTTGGTGGAAGTAGTAACCCAGCTAATGCCGGCGACATTTCTTGGGTGGGTACTTTTACTGCTAACCCCACTCCTACCCCAACTCCTGTCCCCACTGTTGACGCTAAAGCCAACGGGTCAGATGGTCCTATTACTGTGCCTTATGGTTCAACTGTCACTATAACTTGGACATCTACAAATGCTACATCGTGCTCTAGTCCCGCATTAGGTTCGGGTCTTCCGGCCAATGCTACTGGAACCCAATATTCATATACTGCCACTACTAGTGGCACCTCGAGTATTACTTGCACAGGCCCTGGAGGCACAAGTTCTCCGGATTTCGTCACTGTAAATGTTGGACCACCACCCACTCCAACTCCTGACGCTCCTGCTTGTAATTTTAATTTTTCTCCTTCAAGTATAAATCTCAGTCAATCAACGACATTTAACTGGACCTCTAATGACTCTGACGGTCAAATACCATATTCATGTACCGGAAATCTTGGCAGTGGCACACTTAGTGGTGCCAACGGGGGTCCGCTTACTGTTGTTCCCAACCCAACAACAACTCAAAGTTGTGCTTTTACGGTCCATACCTCAGGTTCAACAAAAATTTGCAACGCTTCCATAACCGTTACTATTCCTACTCCTACTCCCACACCTATTCCCAAAGCAGTAGATATTAAATGTGGAGGTAGTGATACCTCAACCACTGTTCCATATGGCGGTTCGGCAAATGTTTCTTGGACTTCGGGAGGGGTTTCCAACTGTACAGTTTCTCCAAGCGGTTGGACAGGAACATCAAATTCGGGCATTTCAACTGGTAGTTTGACATCTAATAGGACTTATACCATCACTTGTCAGTAGAAAGACACGAAAAATCTCAATCAAAAATTCACCTATAGGTGAATTTTTGATTGACCAAAGTCTCAAATTTCAGTATTTTTAATAATATGGACTTACTGTTTAAGAAGAATTATTTGACCCAAATAGAAAATTCTACAAAAGGTGAGAATTATTTGTTTCGCAATTTTTATGTTGAAAAAGAAGGAAAAATTGAGGACTCATTAGAAGACGGTAAAAATTCCTGCGCGGTTATGGTGTCTCATATACTTTACTCATTTAATTCTTTGTTAGATTTTATTGGGAAAAAACATTGGATTAAATTTATTCATCTTACAGTTGTTTCAACCGAAAAAGATATTATTGAAAATGGGTGGAACGAAATAGAGGACTTGAGGTCGGGTGCAATTTTAATTTGGGAGAAAAAAGATGGTCGCAATGGAGAATCGCATAACCACATCGGATTTTACATAGGGAATGACGAGGCAATCAGTAACGATTCAAAGGGAACCGGTTTTCCGCACAAGCATAACGCTACTTACAACGGAACTCGTAAGATTGAAAAAATACTTTGGCATCCCGAGTTGGATAACGGCTAATGCATGAAATTAAAATCAAACTTCCTATCTGCAATCAATATGATGCAGAGCACGATTCTCAATGGGCGCATCGCATATGCGCCATTTGTTCGTTGTGGATGTTGTTAAAACTTCATGACCCAGATTTAAATGTTTCGGTCATGGATTTAGTCACAAAGGGGCTTGCAAAAGACGGATATATTGAAAGTGTCGGCTGGAAACATGCGAAAATTGTTGAATTGGCGAAAGACTTTGGACTGGAGCTTCAATACGCAAAGAGGTTTTTTTATACTCCTGAAGAAAAAGAATCAGGCCTTTTGATAATTAACAGTAACCTTGAAAACGGTCAGCCAGTGCTGGCTTCGGTTAATGGTTCTAAAGACAGCCACATGTTAGTTGTTCATGGTTTTCAGGAGTCTGACGGAGAATTAAAGGGATACTATATCCAAGATCCTAATGGTCGCGTTCGTGGTCACAATTACTTTCTGAATAAGGAGGAATTTTTAGAAAGTTGGCGTGGGGGATTGATCTACTAATCTAATAAGATTAAAACCCATTATGATGGTGCCCATCGTAATGAGAAAAAGTGTGGTATAATATTTAAAAAATACTCTCTCAGTTGAGCATTTAGTTCCAGGAGCTCTTTTAATTTATCAGAAATCATGGTAAGATAAAGTTCAAATTTGAAAAAATATTGGGGGCGTAGCTCAATTGGTTAGAGCGCGGCCCTGTAGAACGTGCAGCTTTTTGTCGAAAGGCGAATTGAAAAATTCCGGGATAACGGTGAAGGCTAAATCTTCCATAAGACATGCGAACACCGTGGGAACCTCTTTCTAAAGAGGAGCGCCGTAGAGACTAGATACCGGAGTCCCTAAAGATTTATTCTATGGGAATGATATAGTCCATGCTGACACGAAAGTGTTGGATTAGTGCACGGCCGAGGTTGCGGGTTCGAGCCCCGTCGCTCCCGCCCAATATTTACATTATTAGATAATGAAGTGGTATGTTTTAGTTATTTTTTTAGTGACAGGATTTTCATTTGTTGGATTTTTAGTTATTTTTTTCAATTTGGATCCATACAAAGCTACGGTTTTAACTAAATATCTGTTTTTTTCTTCACTTTTTATGACCATTTGGGGGTTCGTTACTTCAGCTTTAAATAGGTTTAAATTTAAGATAGATTGGCCAGATTTCTATAATTCATTTAGAATAGGTTTTATTATTTCTTTGATTGGTTGTTTAGGTATTTTTTTAATTAAATATGTCAGATATTAAAATAAAGTCTGAAGAAGAAGAAAATCTCAAACGGCAGCTAGAGGGTCGTCATGATGTCGAGTCAGAACGTATGAAGCGCTATTTAGCCATGCCTGATTTGTCGCGAACTCCCGGTAGTCCCTTGAAAGAGATAGTTGACCGAGCTTCAAATGTTAGCAGCCTGAAGGGTTTTGATGTTATCCAAGTACCAGAAATTACTCCTACGGATATAACCTTTGATCTTTTTAATTTTCCGCAAGATCACCCGGCTCGATCTCACTCGGATACATATTATGTCGACGATAAAAATGTCTTACGAGTTCACGACACCGTGTTTTGGTATTATTATTTGAATCACCCCGATATTAAAAAGAGAATTGAAAATAAAGAAATATTGGGAGTGATTTGCCATGGTAAGGTATATCGCAAAGATGAAATCGATCGTTCTCATATGAATGTATTTCACCAATTTGGAGGGCTTTTAATTGCGCCCGATGATCTCAAAACAATAACCCCCGATGATTTGAAAAAAGCACTTTCCGAGATTGCTACTAGCATTTTTGGCGATATAAAATTTAGGTTCTACGATCATACATTTCCATATACGGATCCAAGTTTTGAGATGGAGGCGGAGGTAAATGGAAAGTGGATAGAAATGCTTGGATCGGGAATGGCAAGAAAAAGCGTATTAGCCAACTTTGGATTAACTGGTTATCACGGCTGGGCGTTTGGATTTGGTCTTGAGCGTTTAGCTATGGCATCAATGGAATTGCCCGATATTCGTTTACTTTGGTCAGAAGATGAAAGAGTTAAAAAACAACTCAAGCTCGGTAATAAATTCAAAGAAGTTTCCAAATATCCGCCGATAACTAGAGATATATCTTTTGTGGTTAATAAGGATTTTATCCCAAATGATTATTTTGATTTGATAAGAGATTTGGGAGGGGACTTGGTTGAGCAAGTTGAGTTGTTAGACAAATATGAAAATGTCGAAAAATTCGGAAAAAACAAAATTAGTTATACTTATCGCATTATATATCGTTCAAACGAAAGGACATTGACTACGGAGGAAATAGATCCAATACAGGTCAAAATATATAATCAAACCGCTGAACAATTTAGTGCAGAATTGAGGTAATTTTTGTGGGTATTTTGTCTTGCTTTTGACTCTCGAAAATGTTACAATTAAAGAACAATAAATAACCCCGCGAAAGCGGGCTACTCGTTTGAAATAAGCTAAATAAAATGGCAGAAAAAGAAGTTAAACAGACATATACAGCCAAAGACATCCAAGTTTTGGAGGGTTTGGAGCCGGTTCGAAAGAGACCTGGTATGTATATTGGCTCTACTGGAGTTGAGGGATTACACCATTTGATATGGGAGATTTTTGACAACTGTCTTGATGAAGCTATGGCTGGCTATGCCCACTCTATTGAGGTGGTATTGATGGCGGATAGCAAGGTTCGTGTTTCAGACGACGGTAGAGGTATTCCTACAGATATTCATCCTAAACTAAAAAAATCAGCACTTGAATTAGCCGCTACCACACTTCATGCTGGAGGTAAGTTTGAACAGGGCGCCTATAAAGTTTCAGGTGGTCTTCACGGGGTTGGCTTGTCGGTTGTAAACGCACTTTCAACTTGGATGCGAGCCGAAGTGCATCGTAAGCCGGATATTTTTGCTCAAGAATACAAGATAGGTAAACCGACTGGACCGGTTAAAAAGGTGGGTACAACTAAAAAAACAGGTACCATTATTACCTTTCAGCCCGATCCTTCAATTTTTAAGGAGATTAATTTTGATATTACTACAATTCTTAACCACTTACGTCAGCAGGCATATCTGACTAAGGGAATTAAAGTCACAGTCAAAGATGAAAGAGGTGATTTGTCCCGGGATTACACTTTTTACTTTGAAGGAGGGATTGTTTCATATGTAGAATATTTAAACCGCAACGAGGAATCGAAACACAAGACGGTTTTTTATGTTGGAAAAGAACAGGACAACATTTTTGTTGAGGTTGCCATGCAGTATACAGATGAAATATCCGGTAAGGAACTAAGCTTTGCTAATAATGTCCATACGACAGAAGGGGGTATGCACTTGACCGGTTTTAAATCAGCTATCACCAGAACTTTGAACGATTATGCACGCAAGAATGCTTTTCTTAAAGAAAAAGATGACAACCTTTCTGGAGACGATGTCAGAGAAGGATTAACTTCGATTGTTTCCGTTAAATTAAAAGATCCACAATTTGAAGGACAAACAAAAGCTAAACTTGGAACTCCTGATGCCAGAACGGCCGTTGAAAATGTCATTAATGTGGAACTGGCGGATTGGTTGGAAAGAAATCCCTTAGATGCTAGGCAGATAATGGAAAAGATAATTTTGGCTTCCAAGGCACGTCTTGCTGCCAAAGCTGCTCGTGAAACAGTTCTTCGTAAGGGTGCTATGGAGGGTATGACCTTGCCCGGAAAACTTGCAGATTGTTCAAGTCGAGACCCATCCGAATCGGAGTTGTTTATTGTTGAGGGAGACAGTGCCGGCGGTTCGTCAAAATCCGGCAGAGATAGAAGAACACAGGCAATACTGCCTTTGAAAGGAAAGATTTTGAATGTAGAAAAAGCCCGTCTTGATAAAATGCTTACATCGCAGGAGATAAGGGCGTTGATTATTGCTTTAGGTACTGCAATTGCGGAGGAGTTTGATTTAGAGAAGCTTCGTTACCACAAAATAGTAATCATGACTGATGCCGATACGGACGGCTCTCATATTAGAACCCTGCTTTTAACTTTATTTTACAGATATTTCCCGCAATTAATTAATAAGGGTCATTTATATATTGCCCAACCGCCATTATATAGAATCCAAAAAGGAAATAAAATTCAATACGCCTATAATGATTCAGAGAAAGAAAAAATTCTTGAGGGATTAAGGAAAATCTTATCTGACGGACAACTAATCAAGGCAAATTCAAAGAAAACCAAAAATGACCTGCCTGCGCAGGCAGGAGATTGGGAGGTTACTCCTGTTGATGATAATGGGCAAATTGAAAGTGAAGAAGAAGTTATAACAGATAATGTTGCCGAAAAAATAGCCGGAGTTGCAATTCAGCGCTACAAAGGTTTGGGAGAGATGAACCCGGAACAATTATGGGA
>OBEQ011689207.1_pt1 | contig 11465 bp, 10 predicted proteins | sample 1670901 | NCBI WGS metagenome assembly OBEQ01 (sample SAMEA104232315, study PRJEB22302) | groundwater metagenome | biome: forest; feature: aquifer; material: groundwater | place: USA | collected 2011-08-07 | depth 5.4 m | reverse complement strand
GTAGTTCCGGTCGCGGAAGTGAAATTAAGAGAAGTGACAGGTGTGCCGGCTAAATTCGTGACACCGGAAGCATTTAAGTTGGTGGTGGTGACCTTAGAAATGGTGGTGTTGGCTAGAACAGTGAGGCCGCTAATATTTAAATTGGTACTGGTGACATTAGTGGTATTAATATTGGCCGGTGAGAAATTGGTTGATGCTAAGTTAGTAAAAAAACCGTTAGTGGAAGTAACTGAAGTGCCGGTTGCAGTCGTGAAACCAAAAGCGCCGGATAATGTGCCGCCGGTGAGGAGTAAATAATTTGAGGCGGTAATAGTGTCTACTACCATGGCATCCGTGACAGAATTGTTTGGGAGAGATAAAACACCAGAAACATTTAAGTTGGTGGTGGTAGCGGAAGTGGCGGATAAAGTTGTAAAGCTGGTATTAGTCGTAAAAGTAATAGCACCGTTGGAAAATTGCATGAGTGGTGTGCCGGTTACCGCCGTACTGTTCATGTAAAAAGCAAAATAATTTGGGGTTGAGGTATTAACACCACCACTAGATCCCCCGCCGCCTTCATCGGATAAACAAGTAAACTTACCGGTAGTCGCATTATAATTAACTGTTTGAGTTTCACCGCTACAATCTGTAAAATCAGTTTGAAAAAAACCACCGGCAATTGTAGATGTACGGAATGTTGAATTCCCCAAGATATTTAAAGATGTGGCCGCTAAGTTGGTGGAGGTGACGCTCGTACCAGCAGCATTACCAAAACTAAAAAGACTGGCAACATACAAGTTGGTGCTGCTGACACTAACTGCAAACACGTTTGTAGAAGTCACCATTGTGCCCGAAGCGTTGGTAAAAGTAAGTCCGCCGGTTGTAAGCGCTCCGGCCAAAGTAAGGCTGCCGCCGGCAGTTAATTTATTTGCTGAAGAAAAAAATTGTATATCCCCTGTTCCGCCGCCGCCCTGAATGGTGATAGTGTTGGTGGTGGTAGCGTTTAGTTGCGGATTAGTGCCGCCTAAAATTAAATTACTGGAAGACAGAACCGGAATTTGATTGCCGGAAGCGGATTCGCTGGCTGTGTAACCGCCCAAGGTGCTGGCGTTAATTGCAAAGCCGGCGGATGTAATTCTTTGTCTTGGGCTTAAAGTTTCAAAACTAGCGGTGGCACAAGACGCGCTTACTTGAGAACCGACTTGAACATTTAAATAAATGGCATCATTATCTTGAAAATTAAAATCCAAAACATCACTGCCGGCAGCTGTGTCTCCGATGCCAAAATTAAACACGCCGCTTTTTACTGATACGGTGCTGGTGGCCGGAACTGTTGATGGCCAAACTTTTGAACCGGAACCAACTGTTGAAGTGGTGTAAAAAGAAAATTTAAAACAATAATTTGTGCCGGCAGCGCCACCCAATAAATTACCACTGGAATCCAAAAGTCTTCCTTGGTAATTTAGTATCTTTGGCACACCCGCAACAGCTTGTGAAAATGTGGGTTTTAAAATGAAATACAAAATAAAAACAATGCCGAAAAATAAGATTTTCTGCAGGTTTTTAGCCGTAGTTTTTACTCGCTGCCCCCTTAGCGGCATAACGTAATAATTTACCAACTTATTATACCATAAATTTGGCTATTTTTAAATGAAAAAAGGTGGGCTGTGGATAATTATTTTTAAAACAAAAGACCCTTTTTTTTAAAGGGTCTTTTGTGAGTAGATTTTTTGGCAAATTATACCGCCCCAGCCACTTTCAAGCCTGCCTGCCGGCAGGCAGGTCCGCCAAAACTGCATCAGCGTGAGTATCAGGCTTAAACTCGGAATATGTTTTGTAAATCTGGCCTTCTGGGTCTATTAAATACGAAGTACGTTTGGTAAAAATTCCAAATGCATCGTATTTTTTAATCACCTCTCTGGTATCATCCGACAATAAAGTAAAATTTAAGCCGTATTTTGCGGCAAACTTGTAATGACTGCTGGTTGGGTCAGCGCTAACGCCCAGAATTTTTACGTTTAATTTTTCAAAATCAGTTAGTTTTTCTTGAAACCCGCAGGCTTCACCGGTGCATCCCGGTGTGTCATCTTTTGGATAAAAATATAAAACAACCCACTGACCGCGGTAATCGGACAATTTGTGATTGACCGCATTTTGATCCGGTAATTCAAAATCCGGCGCTGGTGTTTTTTCTGGCAACATACATTAAAAATTCAAAAATTACAAAATTAAAAATTCGTTTTAGAGCCCCCTGTCAGAATCGGACTGACGTTTGTGGTTTACGATACCACCGTTCTGCCACTGAACTAAGAGGGCAACACAATTACATCAGAAACAACACAGCCAACAACCCAATTAACCCCGTAGTTTGCGCTATGATATGCGGTTTTTGCTTTTTAAATTCAATAAATACGGATAGCAACAAAGCCATCCCAAAAAACATAATCGCGAATAAAAATATATTACGCGACACGCCAAAAATATTATTTACTGAAGAAATTTCTTTGGCATGCTGATATTTTTCAACAGGATTTTCCCAAAATGGTTGGCCTACCAATACTCCTTCGTTTGTAATTGGCGCGGCAATTTTTTCCGACAAAACTACGCTAGTAGTTTGCGTGGAATTAATTTGAAAAGTTGTTGAAGAAGAAATATTTTTTGTTGTACTAGAAACAGAAATAGGTTTTTTAGCAATATTAATTTTTGATTTCGTTGTTACTTTTGGTTTCGTTTCAACGACCGGTAAATTTACCGGTTCGGCAAAATGTTGCACTGCAAAAACAGATGTTTGGCCTTTGTAATCCCCCACCTCCAGACTCACGCCCAGATCCAAATAATCTTTATCTACTAAATTCGCGTAATGTGTCGGACTGTTTTCCCAAGCCGCCATTATATCTTCGGCCGTGGCAAAACCAATGGCCAAATTTTCTCCTACCACCACGTAATGATAGCCGCTTTTTGCGACAAAATCCGCTACAGTTTGGCCGCTTGGACTGGTATGGCTAAAATATGATTTACGCACCATATCTGTGGCTTTGGCTGTGGCCGCTATGGCTAATTTGCTGTTATTGCTAAGTAAACCAATACTCTTTTGAGTGCGCAGTTCATTGGTTAACACTGCTATTTTTTTGGCTTCTTGAGACAAAATATCCGGCGCGGTAAACACCGATGTCGGCAAAGATAACGCAAAAAAAACAATTATTGCTTTGCACACCAAAAAAACCAAACCATAAAATACGGCGCGTTTGGTATGCAAAATATGCGGATGAAAATTATTTTCCGCGTGAGGAATAAAGTATTTTTTCAGTGTTTTTTTCATAATGATTTAACGAAATTGATTCAACGGAATCATGCCGGGTAACGTCCATTGAAATCCGGCCACCGGGTAACGTCCATTGAAATCCGACGCTGTAACACTCATAACTACCCAATATCATAGCACAAAAACAGAAAAAAATCAACCCGCTCAGGTGCTTGCGCGTTGAGCGGGTTGATCTTGATTTCTGAGACTAAAACTGAATCTTACTTAATCGCGGCCAAATATTTTGCAACGGCAGCGCGGGTTATTGGCCCGTAGTAACCGGTTGCAGTTTGTCTGGCAGGGAAAAAGCCTGCTTGTTTGAGTAATGTCTGTAATTCACGTACTTCAGCGCCTCTGTTGCCAAGTTTTAATTTCTTAGCCAGTTCGTTTAAGCGGGTAATTTTTATACCCAATACCGCTTGGATTAAAGTGGAAGGAGTGTTAAGCAGCACAGTTACTTCCTGAACTTTGGTTTCACCTCCGTTTATGCGGCGGAATTTAATATAAAGTTTGTGGGCAGTATTGCCGCTAGACAAAGTAAATGTTGTGCTGGTGGTATACGGCATCCAAGAACCGCCGACAAAATCCGGAGTTTCGGAAATAGCCATCCAGCTGGCATTACTGACATCAAAAGTCAATTGAACTGTAGATGTATTTCCCAAACCGGCACCAATAGTAATCGGGTGATCACCAAATGATGGTGGGGTTGGGGCAACGTAAGTGGTACCGGAACCACCTCCGGTAGATGGAAGACTGCTAACAACAACTGTTCTTACTTTTTGCACAGCGTGATTGCCGTTAGAATCGTCACCGTCATAAGTTACGTGATATGTGCCGGCAACAGCGGTATTTACCACATCACCACCAATGGTAACTAGTACTTCGGTGTAATAATTATCGGTCAAAACTGCGCCCTGTTCGGTGTAAGTATCGCCAACGGTTAAAGTAACGGTTGCGTCACCATTGAGAGTAATGACAGGGGCTGTGGTGTCTTGGATAGTAACGTGAGATGTAACAACCACGCTAACATTGCCACTAGCATCAGCGGCGGTCCAACTAACCAGTGTGGTGCCAAGCGGAAATAAAGAAGGTGTGGATGTAACAACTGGAGAAGGATCAACCAAATCGGTTGCCGTAGCAGGAACTAATACAGGAGAAGTAAATAAGCCGGTAACTTCAAAAGTTTGATCCGCAGGCGCAGTTACTTCCGGAGCGGTATGATCAACAACAGTTACTGTGGCTGTGCTGGTAGCTCTGTTTCCGTGCGCATCGGCTGCGGTACAGGTAATTGTTGTTTCGCCCATTGGGAACATAGGATTAGATTCTGGGGAACATTCTACCAAAGCAACACTACCATCAACAATATCTGTGGCGGAGGCAGTGTAAGAAACCTCTGCGCCGGCGCTGCTGGTGGCTTCAACTGTTAAAGAAGGGATTGTGATAGTGATTTCAGGAGCAGTAGTGTCTTGGACAGTAACGGTAAGGGCTACACCAACACGAGTGTTACTATTTGAATCAGTTGCCGTACAAATTACATCTGTATCACCAAAAGTGAAAGTGGATCCGGAAACTGGAACACAGTTGGCAGACGGAATAGCGACGTCACCGTTCACATCATCAGTTGAGGTAACAGTTCCGTAATCAACAACTGCGCCGGCGTTACTGGTGGCTTCAACTGTAATATCAGGAATTGTGTTTATAACCGGAGCAAGGACATCTGACACGGTAACAGTTCGTCCTACTTGAACGGCGGCATTACCATGACTATCTGTAACATTGTAAGTTACATAATAAGAAACTGGCGCAGAAGTATCTACCACAGAACCGCCAATAACAATCTGGCTTGTAATATCTCCGTCAATATTATCATTTGCGAAGGCGCCGACTTCAACATAGACATCTCCAACATGGAGATTGACAGGATCAACACCATTTAAAGTAATTACCGGTTTAATGGTGTCTTGAACTACCACATTAAATGTAGTGGCTACCGCAGCATTGCCATGAACATCTGCTGCGTTACAAACAACAGGTGTTGTGCCTAAAATAAATGCCGAACCAGATGCCGGCAAACAAGTGGCAGCAAAAGTTCCGTCAACAGCATCAACTGCGTTTGGGGCGGTGTAAGTAACGGTCGCTCCGTCAATACTGGTTGCTTCTACAGTTTCATTACCGTGAGGAGCAATTACCGGTGCGGTGTGATCTTGAACTATTACATTAAAAGTAGAAGTCGCTGTATTGTGAGCCACATCTGTGGCTGAACAAAGCACAGGTGTTGTACCCACAACAAACAAAGTACCGGATGCTGGCGAACAAGTAACAACAACTACAGCATCAACATTATCTGTGGCTGTAGGTAAAGTATAAGTAACTGGCGTGTTTGAAGCGGTGGCCTCAATTACAACATCAGAATGAGAAGCGATTACTGGTGCGGTGGTGTCAACGGGAAGTGTGTAATAAACAGTAATGCTTATACTATCTACACTCAAAACACTAACACCGTCCTCATCACGCCCGGCCGAAAGCACTACACCAAAAGTTGAAGAATTAATATCTGAGACAGTCCAGAGAGTACTTGTCCATTTATCGGTGGCTGATCCATAAGTTTTCACCGTATCTGAAGAAGGCCAAACAGTTGAACTATCGTGGTTGGCACCTATTACCAAAACACCTTTTACCAGCTTAACAACATCATCTTTAACATCAGCATGACTACCGCTGCAATTAAAGTAACAGGTTTGTTTTCTTTCTATTCGCACTTCAATTCCGTTTATAGTGGAACTGGCTGGGATATTAAAATTAAAACCGCTCGCTTTTAAATAATGCGTAGGATGACCGTGGTTTGAAACGGTAGTTGTCGTATAAATATCGTTGGAGCTTAAAGCATTGGCTGGATGCAACCAGGCAAAACTACCAACCGCACTATCATCTGAAAAAACTGAACCGTTATTTGGCCCGCTGGTTGTAGCCAAAGCCGGCATCGCAAAAGCTAAACCAAAAACAAAAACTGCTGCCGAAACAGCCAGTCCACCAAATTTCTTAGCGCGGTTCATCTTGCTCTGTGCTGCTTGCTGCATATTTTTTAATTTAGAGTTAATTTAAAGGTATCTATTTATAGCACAATAATTACAAAATGTCAATAAAAAAAACACGCTTAATTTTTGCGTGCCAACAAATGCCTTGAGAGCCTATTCCCTATCCGCAAATACCACCAACCTTTGGGAATACTCTTTAGTTTTTTTATTCCATACGCCGATGCACGTAATAAGGGTTATATGTGATTTGTCATCGTTGGAAATAAACACATCCGAAGGATTTTCTTTGGAGCTATATGTATGGATCTTACGCACAATAAAAGTAACGTTCGCCCCTTTGTCATCTTGCACTATAATTTTATCTCCGGGCTTTAATTTTTTTAAATTCGCAAATATAGCTGTCGCGCCATTGTACCAATTTACATGGCCGGCAATGGCCGCAGTCCCTATTTCTCCCGGGCGAGGACCCAAATTATACCAAGCGGCATTGCGGGGTAGTTTGGGCGCGCCCATAGCCCCATCACGTGTGATACCCACAGATTCAATGGCCGCATCAACTTTTAATTTGGGAATTTTAAGACGGACGGGAATTCCCGGGTTCGCTTGTGCCGGAATAAGAAAAGGTTCAAATGACGTATCGCTAATCAAATTTTGCGAAGTTTGAACGCTGGCAGATGCGGCTAATTTCGCAAAAGAATCTCCGTTGAGAAAAAGGAAAAAAAGCATTACAGAGAATACGCTTCCTGTAATAATAGCAACGGACAATGATTTTTTTACCGGAATTTTTGATCGCATGTTAATTTGTAACCACAAGAGCCAAACAACATCTTGTATGGCTCTTAATCACTAGATATTCTTTATATACAAACTAAATCGTGCGTTTTTTTAGAGCCACAACAAATGATGTCAAAACTAACACGGCACCAATCGGTAAGACAACATTCCAAGGAAGACTTCTTTCTGCGGGAACAACGCCTATCAACCAATATACTAACATCGCCAAAAGAGTTGTCCACTCAAACACACTCCCCTGCACCACTGTTCTTGGGAATACCGCAAGAAAAGGAGCGGTAAATGGCCAGGTAATAGTGTAAATAAAACTCGTAAATCCCGCCGCAGCATTTGCCCCAGTCAGCTTGAGTACAAAACGAAATACAAGCAATACCTCGAGTAACGAAATAAAATACCACACAATTTGAGTACCCTTGAATAAGGGTTTTGTAGTAGGAGAATTATGAGAATCCATATTGTTATTATTACTTAGTACTGCGCGCTTAAATAAGCCCGGGTTATTGGTCCGAAATTTCCCAAGGCCGGTTTAATTCCTACCTTCGCTTGAAATTCAGCCAAAGCTCTGCGAGTCAGAACCCCAAAGTAAGCGGTCGCGCCAACTTTAGCCAAAGCTTTAGCGGCCGGACCTTTATCTTGAGAAATCAAAAATTGTTGAAGGGTTTTTACATTGTCATTACGAGTACCAAACCTAAGACTAACCGCAATCACTCGAACTTGCTGACCGAAATCAGAAGCGGTAGGCGTGCTTACAGAAACATCTGTATTATTTGAAGCTGTGGCCTGATAAGAAGGCGTAGCAGGGGTAGCGGCAACTGCTGGGCTTTCTATTGATACTGCTGGAGTTGCGGGTGTAGCTGGAGTAGCGCTTGGAGTTGGGGTAGGTGCCGGTGTTGAAGCTACAACGGTAGAAACAGTAACGGTGTTTGCATCAAGTGTAACTGCAGTCTGAGCCAAAGCTCTACCGGTTAAGGTTGCGCCGGTGTTTAACACAATCGCTGTTTGATCCAAAATATTTCCATTCATTACAGCGGTCGTACCAATAGTTGTTTGACCGGCAACAACCCAATAAATATTACCTGCCTGAGCCCCGCCGCTAAGAATAACTTTTGCAGCCGAGCTAACATTAAGATTTTGCGCAATCTGAAAAATCCAGACATCACTGGCGCTACCGGAAAGAGTAATATCTGTTGGGATTGTTACGCCCGTATTCCATTTATATAGTCCTGGAGCTATTGTTAATCCACCAATATTGCCGGCGCCAAGTTCTGTTGCTGTCGGATTTGTTCTGCCCGCACCATCAGTATAAGCAGTTTGCATATCAAGTACTGCTGTGGTCAGGTTGGTGGGAGTTGGCTCGGCATAGCCTGGTGCGTAAACTTTTCCGCTTACCAAGGCTGAGGTAGAATATGCGCCATATGAAGGAAGGACTAACCCAAATCCAGTTATATAACTAGCGGCTGCCGGACTAAGTCCAAGATCTCCTACAATAGTAGTGGCTCCAGTAGTTGAAATTCCTGTTTTGGAGAGGATTGCAAAATTACCAGCTGATCCAAGATTTACGGCTGCTGGACCGGCCGCGAATGCGGCAATTGGTGTCGCGGCAAACATGGATAAAATAAAAAAAGCAACCGTTTGAGTTGCTACCGAAACTTTGCTTAAAATTTTCATAAAGGAAATGAGTGAGAAAAGAAATTAAATGTGTTTAATTTCTTTCGAGCGAATGAGTTTATTTACTAACGAAGTGAGCGAAGAGGGTGTTTACACACTCTTCCGAACAAGTGCCGTAAATATGGGAACCTATATATGGGCTTTAGCCCCTATAGATTAATTTAATTAATTAAATTGCTTACATTGATTTTCTATAGACCTTTAATTTTCCAACTTATAGTTTACCACGTTTTTGAAAACTATAAAAGCTTACACGTTGAAAAATGCAAATTTTTTCTAGAGCGGGCGATGGGAATCGAACCCACATCTCAACCTTGGGAAGGTTATATACTACCACTGTACTACGCCCGCAATATGCAAGGAGGCTCCCCAACTAAGTCGAGAAGCCTCCTTGCTGTATTTTATTAAGCGTCGCGTTTCAGAGGACGTTACGCGACGTGATTCCGTTGAATCAACTACTGTGAAGCTGAAGGTGCTTCTGCTGGAGCGGCTGTTACTTCCGCAAACGGGTTATGAACTTTAAGGTATAAATGAATATTTCCATCCTTAGCTTCTTTGTCCAAATAACTTAACAAATCCGGAAATCGGAAAAGCACTTGGCTAGCGCGGACTTTTTCTACACTCACAGTTTGTCCTTTTTCATTCTTAACCTTCTCGGTTTTTTTATCATCTAACCGAATAATATGATAACCGTAAACGCTTTCTACCAACGTAGGATTGACTTCACCTTTTTTAAGTGAAAAGGCGGCTTTCTCAAATTCCGGCACCATTTCTCCTTTACCAAACCAACCCAAATCCCCGCCCCGTTCACCGGTGCTGTCGGTGTTGTACTGTTTGGCCAGCGCGGCAAAATCAGCGCCTTTTTTTACTTCTTCCAAAACTTCTTCGGCCTTACCTTTCAAGTCTGTTTTTGTTTTTACATCATCTTTTATTTTTTGCGCCAATTTTGTCTGTAAAATAAACGGACGCATTACTTTTTGTTCGTAAACTTTCATATCCCAACCGTAGCGTTTTGTTAACTCCGCGCTCGCGGCCGCTTCATCTTTAAATTGTTGCAACATTTGCTCTTTTAATGTTTGAACATCTTTATCTTCAATAGTCACTTCGTATTTTTTGGCCGCGTTATTTACCAATAAATTATTTACCAAACGCCACAAAACCTGGTCGGTCATTTGTTCTTCGGTAAGATCCGCCCCGGGGCTGCGGTCTGGTGTGGCGCCGGCCTCTCTTTGCGCCTTATCATAATTATGCATAATATGAATAGCCTGTAGATCTTCCGCGAAAGCGGTGTAAGGAATTTTATCACTCCCCACTTTTACAACCGGCAAATTCAACGCTTTGGCTACAGCCAAAGAAAATTTATCAGTAGCTGTTTTGGTATAAACTTTATAAATACCCACTCCCGCCACGGCCGCCAAAACAACCACGGCTACACCAAGCCAAACAAAAGTTTTTTGTTCCGAAAGAGCTTTCTTGACGGCAGACAATTTATCTTTTATGCCCCCTTGCGCGCTTTTTATTTCATTGTTACTTCCTCCCAGGTTTTGCTCGTCCATACTCAACTTATTATATGATTAATTAGTAAAATACCGCCACCACTTTTTATAATTTGAAATATTAGTCCATCCTACCACACCGCTATTTTCTTGTCTATTGCTTATTTCGTCGGTTTTTGGGACCACCAATATCTGCTCGCCCGGCTTTATCATGTTTAATTCCGTGCGCGCTTTTTCTTCCGCAAAGCTGTCGGATTTTACATATTTAAGAACTTCCAACAATTCCATTTTTTTTGCTTCCAGTTTTTTCTCTTGGTCTTGTAAGTGTTGTATTTCTTGCGTCACCAAATAATCCTGATAATAAGCCCGGCCATACCCAAACACAACCATTATTGCCACAATAGTTGCTACCAACATAAATAGTCGGGAGCTTAAAAAATTTTTCCAACCACTGTTTTGCGCAGAAGGCATAAATCGTTAAAATCCGATTTTCTAATCACTATTATATCACACCTGCCTGCCGGTAGGCGGGTCCAGTTTAAACTGTTCTTCAATCAAACGTTTGGCTTCTTTCAAATCTCCATCCGTTAAATCCGGAATTATTTTGATAAAATTATTATAAATTACCTGCATATTAGCCACTTTAATATTTTGTTTATACTGCTGGCTGATATCCGAAAGTAAAATCTGGATTTTGGCCGGATTCTTTATATTTAATATATCCAAAACAAATTGCTGGCTTTTGGTAGCAATAGCGATACCGCCAAAATTAAACAGGCTTTGCGCGATGCCTTTTTTTCTTACGGCCACATCTTTTACGTCCAGATAACTAACCGAAGATAAAACTTCGTCAAACCAGCCCAACCGGTGTATGTCCACGACCCTGTCACTGGTAATGACCAAAACATTGGCGCGGCTCATAAACCAGGCGCGGAAAATTATATAAACTCCTAAAAATATTCCCAATCCGTAAACTATATTCCCCCACCAGCCATAACCAAAAAGACGAAACATAAAAAACGAAGAGGCAAATAAAAATGCCAACCCAAATAAATACTTCCAAACATAAGTTAGGATGTACGGTTGAACCACAACGTTGATTTTTTCATCGTCTTTTAAATGAATTTTTTTGGCTAGAGACATAACTTAAATTTTTACTGTCATTCCCCGCTTAGGCGGGGTAGGGGTGGGTTG
>OBEQ010077529.1_pt1 | contig 11465 bp, 9 predicted proteins | sample 1670901 | NCBI WGS metagenome assembly OBEQ01 (sample SAMEA104232315, study PRJEB22302) | groundwater metagenome | biome: forest; feature: aquifer; material: groundwater | place: USA | collected 2011-08-07 | depth 5.4 m | reverse complement strand
GAACTGGGCTTATATCCGTGTCACTGGCGGTGCTGCGCCTGCATTGGTTGTCAATAAAATTAAATGTCACAACTAAATGCTATCTATAAATTTAAACTCAAAATTAAAGCTTTTACTGGGAAGCCTGCTGGTTGTAAGTTTCTTCTCTCTAGGTTTAAATAGCGCCTTTGCAGTTGGCAATGCATATTTCCCGCAAGCTACTACATTACTTCTAACTGGAACAGGTTTTAGTTACACTATTATTGCTGGTTCAGATGCGGACTCCGTTGTTGTCTCCACGAACTCTTTTACGATAACAATTTCTTCGGGCCAGTCTTTCACTATCACATCAACTGATCTGCATTCGTTTATCGGCAGTAGTTTTACAACTACTTGTAATGCAGCTAAATCTCTAACTACTCTTAGTATTAGCGGTCTTAGTAGTTCACAGACATTTACTATTACCCCCACCCAAAATGCTTTGTGTAATGCAAGCGCAGGCGGTGGAGGTGGCGGTGGTGGTTCATATACGCCAACTTTGACACCAACACCAACACCAACAGTTACTGTCACTCCTACGCCAACTTTGACTCCAACCCCAACAGTTACTTACGCTCCAACACCTATACCAGGACCTATTACAGCTCCACCAACAGCCCACACTAATAAGCTGTATCGTAAGGCATCTGATCCCAAAATATATGTTCTTGGCGCTGACGGCAAACTTACCTGGGTGAAAACATTAGAAGAGTTTAATGCCGCCGGGTATAACTGGTCAGATGTTAAAGTTATCTCCGGTCCGGAATTTGCCAAGCTTGGTGTAAAAAGTTCACTTGGACTTAAGCTGGGACTTAAGAAGGGTGTGAAATGGTTGAACATCAGAAAAAGCGGCTCTACAAAGGGTGCGATTATCGGAAAAATGATTCCTGCTGATATGTACGAAAAAACAGGTCAAAGTGGCGCATGGTTTAAAATTAACTTCAACGGTCAAGATGGCTGGATTCATTCAGGCTATACCGTAGGTAAATAAGGTAAATAACTAATTTATAATCTAGCACAAGCTTAATCGAGGCTCTGCCTCGATTAAGCTACAACCTAATTACCTAAAACCCGCCAATATGGCGAGTTTTAGGTTCGGCTAAGGATTTTTTAAGTGTACAGGGGCACCCTTAACACACTTTTAACACATTGCGGGGGGGGCTATAGAAAAGCTTCTGTTTGATTGACCATTTTATCGAGGTCAAACTTGAACAATACTGTTTGGTGAGCCTGTATTCCCAATTCTTTTCTGAGATGGTCGCTTCCTAGTATGGATTTTATTTTCTCAGCGATGTCGCGAGGGTCTCGGGAAGCAACCATAAAGCCGTTCTCGCCGTTATCTATTATCTCAGGCATAGCTCCTACGCGAGTAGCAATGACCGGAGTTTTTGCCGCCATGGCCTCTATAAGGCTCCATGGGAAGCCTTCTTTCACTGATGCAAGGACAAACACATCAAAGGCGGTAATGAAGCGGTAGGCGTCAGGAATGTGGCCAAGAAGGAACACTTTTTTGTTCAACCCCCTGTCATTTATTAATTTTTCCAGCTTAGGCCTTTCTATTCCGTCGCCGATGATGCAAAAGACTATGTCCTCATCTTTTAGCCTGTCGGCCGCCATTATTAAATATTCCAGGCCCTTTGAAGGGTAGAAATTGGCTATCGTACCGACTATATTCTTGGTTTGAAAGATTTTTCCTGAGTGTTTGGCTATTTTTTCGAATAATCTTAATCTTGCCTCTTCTCTGGGTAAGTAGTCCATCTTGTAAGTATCAATGCCGTTATGGATCATTACCGTAGCTTGGCGCGGTTTTATCTTCAGTTTTTCGGCTTGTTTCAGGTCATGGTCGTTGTTGACTATGATGATATCTTTCCAACTAGCGCTTTTCTTCTCAAGCTGGAGCCACAATTGTTTCTGCCACCAAGGCCAGGGGTCGTTGAATGTCCATCCGCCTATTCTGTAGATAACTTTCAGGTTCGGTATTCTGCTTGGGAAAACGGTGGCCAGGGAACCGACAAAACCAGCCTTTGAACTATTAAGAAAAACGGTATCTGGACGGAATTTTTTAATTAGCTCTCTTATTTCAAAAACACTCCGCAGGTCTTTAGCCGGGGCCATTCTCCTTCTAAGGAATTTCAATTCATGAACGGGTATGCCGTTCTTTTTGAGCTGTTTTGTAAAATCTCCATTGCCCTGCTCGCCGACAGCTACTAGCAATTCAAGCGTAGCCGTCTCAAGTCGGCTTAAAAAAGTAAGTAAAAATCGTTGAGCCCCCCCGAATTCCGACTGGGTAATGATAAATAGGACCCGTTTTTTTGAATTGATTTCCGGCGCCATATATGGCATTATAATATAGAAAAATGGCTGAAAAATCAATAATTGTATTCACGACTGCCTATAAGCCTTTTATAGGCGGCTCTGAAATTGCCCTGGAACAAATAACCCGGAGATTGCCGAATGTCTTTTTTAATATCATAACTCCTCGATACGAAGTCAGGCTCAAGAGAGAGGAAGTATCGGGTAATGTAAGGATTTACCGTGTTGGCCTTGGATTGCGGTTGGATAAGTTTTTACTTCCAGTTTTTGGCCTCTTAAAGGCGTTAAGTTTAAATTCCTCGATTGTACATTCTTATCAGGCCTCATATGGTGGGGGAGCCGGTTGGCTTTTTAAATTACTCAGGCCCGATTCAACATTTATTGTGACCCTGCAGGAGGGGGAAGATTTTAAAAAGCAGAGTTTTATGGTTAACTTTTTCAGAAGGATGATTATTAGGAGGGCAGATGTAATAACTGGAATTAGTCATTATCTGCTCAACTATGCCAAGGAGATTAATCCAGGGGCAAAAGATTTTCTTATTCCTAATGGTGTCGATCTAGAATTTTTTAGAACTGATAATTTACTGAACGAAAAATTAAAAATAAGCCTAGGAATTTTGGAAGGAGAAAAAGTGATTATTACTGTTTCACGCTTGGTAGCAAAAAATGGAGTCGGAAGTTTGATAGAGGCGATGGCCAAGATTAAATTTCCCAACAAGCTCTTGATACTCGGTTCTGGCCCTTTGGAAAACGATTTAAAATTAATGGTTAAGGCGCTTGGATTAGAAAGTCGGGTCAGGTTTTTGGGTAATATAGATAATTCTGAGATACCTCGCTATTTATCAATTTCCGATATCTTTATTCGTCCTTCGCTTTCTGAAGGTTTGGGGATTTCTTTTCTGGAAGCGATGGCTGCTGGCCTACCCATTATAGGTACGCCGGTGGGCGGGATACCCGACTTTCTTAATGACGGTGTCACCGGTATTTTCTGCAAACCGGGAGATTCTTCTGATATAGCTGAAAAGATAACCCGGCTACTTAGTGATGAGATGTTGATGAAAAGTATCGGAGAAAATGGCCGGAAGCTTGTCATTGAAAAATACAATTGGGATACTATTGCTCATCAATTTTCAGAATTATACAAACAAATAGGTCTATGAAATCTATATTAATAACAACCGGTATTTTTCCTCCCGACATAGGCGGGCCGGCTTCGTATGGCAATCTACTGGCCAAAAAATTGTCAAAGGACTACAAGGTCACCATTATAACTTATTCTTCAAAGAGGCGTTACGCCGGAGATAAGGACAGTCATTTTACGGTGGTCAGGGTTTGGAAAAAAATACCTAAAATTTTAAGACATTTGGTATATTTCTTTCGGGTTCTTTCAGCTGTAAAAAACCATGATGTGATATTGTCCCTGAACGCCGTAAGCGCCGGAGTGCCGGCTCTGATAGCGGCAAAGATTCGCAAAAAAAGATTTTTTGTAAAGATAGTGGGTGATTATGCCTGGGAGATTGCCATCAATAATAAAAAAACTTTTCTTCTGATGAGCGATTTCCAGAAGTCAAAAAGAAAAGGGAAGGCAAAATTATTGCATAGTCTTCAGTCTTGGGTTTGTAAGAGTGCCGACGGCATTATCGTTCCTTCGGAATATCTTTCAAGGGTAGTGAAGGGATGGGGAGCGCCGGCTGCCAAGATAAAGGTCATATATAACGAAGTCGATTTTAAAGTATCAAGTTTGAGCAAGGAAGATGCCAGGAAAAAGATAGGGATATCTGGGAATATCATAATTTCCATCGGCCGGCTGGTCTATTGGAAGGGATTTAGGATGCTTATTAAAATAATGCCGGACCTTCTGAGAATAAATCAGTTTTTCCGTCTGGTGATACTGGGAGACGGTCCCGAAAAGCAAGTTTTGGAGTCTATAGTTAAAAACCTCGGACTTGAAAAGAAGGTATATCTGGTCGGTAAAAAGTCCCAGGAAGAATTGGCTGATTATCTTGCGGCCAGTGATATCTTCGTCCTCAATACCGGCTATGAAGGATTCTCCCATCAGATACTTGAAGTGATGACGGCAGGCGTACCGGTAATCACTACGGCCGTCGGCGGTAACAAAGAAATAATCCATCAGGGCGAGAACGGGTTTATGATAAAATATAACGACGAGTTCAATCTGATAGAGGCGATAAAGACGGTTTGGCAGGTTCCGGAAATGCGCCAGCGTTTTATTGATGGCGGCTTGAAGACGGCTAGCTATTTTAATGTAGACAAGATGTACGACGAAACCATAAAATTTTTGACCGGCAATAACTGATATATGAAGCTACTTATGATAACCGGGCTTGGAAGTGCCAGGGACTTGGTCTCCGGAAAAAAAGGGGCTTTTTATCATACCTTGGAGGAATTCAGCAAGCATTGGGAAAGAATTGATATAATATGCCCGCGAATTACGAATTACGACAGAGATTCCCGGCTTCGCACGGGAACCTTATCCGACCAATTACGAATTACGAATTTGTTTGGGAATGTTTATTTGCATATTTCGCCGTGGCCATTGATATGCCATCCCCTATGGTTCCTAAAGAAGGGACTGGAAATATACAAAAAGGAAAAATTTGACCTGATGACGGTACAGGAGTTCGCCCCCTTTTATAATGGCATCGGCGCCAGAATTATCTGGCAATTCATCAAGGTGCCGTATATTTTAGAGCTCCACCATATTACCGGCTATCCAAGGGCCGGGAATTTTAAAGAAAAATTATATAAGAATTTAACCAGGTTATTTATAAAGTGGGATGCTTCAAGGGCCATGGCGGTGAGAACTGTGAATCGGGAGCAGGTGCCTGATTTTTTGATTGCCAGCGGTGTGCCGAAGGAGAAAATACTCTACATACCGTCAATATATTTGGATTTGGGCGTATTCAAGCCTATGAATTTTCCTAAAGAATATGACCTGATATTCATCGGACGCCTGGAAAAGAACAAAGGGCTAAACTTATTTTTGGATGCCATAAAAAAGTTAAATTGCAACGCTATTATTATCGGTGACGGTAGCTTGGGAGATTCTGTAAAATTGGAAATTGAAAATTGGAAATTGAAAATTAATTTCCATGGTTGGGCTAAAGACCAAAAAGAGATTGCCGAGCTTCTTAATAAGTCGAAAATCTTAGTCATGGCCTCCTATAATGAGGGTGGACCGCGGGTAGTGCCGGAAGCTATGGCTTGCGGTGTACCCGTACTGGCGACAGCGGTCGGGATAGTACCCGACTTGCTTAAAAACGGCCATAGCGGAGAAATCATAGCCTGGAAGGCCGAAGATATAGCCCAAAAGGCGTACAGGCTGTTAAATGATGTCGAGAGGTATAAAGAATACAGCCGTAGCGGCCAGGAAGCGGTTAAGCAGTTCGAAAAAAGAGCGGCAATAAAAAATTATGCAGAAAAATTAAAGGGGTTGATTTGAGCTACACAAAAAGTTGACTAATACTCAAAGCCATGCTATCATAAGACACGGTTCGGAGTTCATTCAAAAGGAGGACGAGATGGAAAGCCCGACACAAAACTTCTATTGACGAATTGGACAGATCCACGAAGCCCCATTGGGGGAGGCCACACATGAGTTCATGTCACTGGTTCACGACCAGAGAAGTGGCACTAAGCCTGCTTGTGGGTGCCGCGTCTCAAGCGATGGTTTTGTGACTCAAGTGACTATTCCTTGTCGGGAACATTTTTGGGCAGAAACTAGTGGGATATTCTTCGTGCCCATGTTTCTTAGCGTCTGCGCTGTTGTCGCCTTCACTCTAAAATTACTTTTTGGGTAGAGCGTCGCCATTGGACCATAAACCTGCTTACATAGAGCCCGCTTCTTGCGGGCTTTTTTCTTACCAACTCCTAATAAATTAGATCTCGAATTACTATAGTAATCTCTTAGGTGGATATTTCCTAAGGCCCTCGGGGCCTCTTCTTTTTATTCCCAATATCTCTAGAAACTTTCCGTCTTTTTTCAAGGCAACTTCCAATGATGATTTTCCATTCAAATGTTTGAACGGTTCCTCTTAATCAGTAAAGGGCTTCGTTCTTCGTACCACCGTTTAAGTCAGACTTCAACGGTGGTATATAACTGGCGGTCAGTTATAATTATAGTAGAGAGTTTCTAAGCTCCTATCTTGGGCTGCTTGAACATGGCGATACTCATAAGCTAAAAAAGATGGTATTATCTAGCCATTATAATGAACTTACTTATCATAACTCAAAAAGTGGACGAAGAGGACCAATTGCTGGGATTTTTTGTTGATTGGCTCACTCGCTTTTCTGCAAAATTCGAAAAGGTGACGGTTATTTGCCAGAAAAGCGGTCGATTTAACCTGCCAGCCAATATCGAGGTGGTCAGTATCGGTAAAGACAGGGGATTATTAAAGGCCAGCCAGCTGTTCAACTTTTATTCGGCTATAATTGGCCGTCGGAAAGATTATGATGCGGTGTTCGTTCATATGAACCCGATATGGGTTGTTTTAGGCGGCTGGTGGTGGAGAATTTCTGGAAAAATGATCTATTTTTGGTATACCCACAAAGCAGTGACGCCAAAATTGCGTTTGGCGGAAAAACTGGCGAATACGGTATTCACGGCTTCCAAAGAAAGCTTTCGTCTGGCGTCATCAAAGGTCATTGTAACGGGTCATGGAATTGATACCGATTTATTCAGGCCTGATTATTCAAAAAAACTTGCCGGATTAAATATTCTGAGCGTCGGACGGATAGCTCCTGTAAAGAATTACGAGACACTTATCCATGCAGCCAGCCTACTTAAAAATAAGGGGATACTATTCTCCGTAACCATTATCGGCGAACCAGCCTTGGAAAGCGATAAAGATTACGAGGCGGCTATTAAGAAAATGATAAAAGAACTTCAATTGGAAGATAATTTTAAGTTTTTAGGCAAGGTGAATCATCGCGATATCCTGCCGTACTACCAGTCTCATGATATTTTTGTTCATATGAGCAAAACCGGAAGCGTTGATAAAACTCTCCTTGAGGCGATGGCCTGCGGAATGAAGGTGCTTAGCTCGAATGATTCGGCCAAATCATTCCTGCCGGACAGACTGATATTCAATAATGAAAATCCTGCTGAACTAGCCGATAAAATAGAGAATATGTCGCACGAGCAGCCGGATCCGGCGTTGAGAAGCTATGTAGCGGCAAATCACAACCTTAATACGCTTATAAATAAAATGAGCGACATCATCAATGGCTGAGCTTACTGTTTTATACTTTGGGGTTTATCATCCTAGTTACGCAAGAAATTGGGTCCTGATTAATAGTCTGAAAAAAAATGGAGTCGAAGTTATTGAATGTCGGACGAAACCGGGGAGGTTGAGTTTTTTAAAATTGCTTTACAACTTTTTCAGAATAAACAAGCGATGGGATGTTATGATAGTGGGATTCCCCGGTCAGGAGGTGATGTTCCTGGCAAGGTTTTTGACCCTTCTATCATTCTCAGGGCAGGCCCGAAGGCCTATAATTTTTGATGCCTTCACCTCTCATTACGGGGGATATATTTTGGACAGGAAAAAATGGCCAAGCAACAGTTTCCGGGCGAAATATTTTAAATTTCTGGATAGGTGGTCTTGTAAATTAGCCGATTTGGTTTTACTTGATACCCAGGCTCACATCAATTTTTTTGTTGAGCAGTTCTGGTTACCAGGAGGAAAATTCAGGAGAATATGGATCGGGGCTAATGATGAAAACTTCAAGCCGATTTCAAATATCGATCGGGACGATAAATTCCGGATAATATTTTTCGGTACATATGTACCCTTGCAGGGGGCCGAATATATAGTTCAAGCGGCCAAACTTTTAGAGAATGAAAAAGACATATTTTTTTACTTCATAGGGAAGGGTCAGGATAAAAGTAAATGCCTTAAGCTAGCTCAAGATATGGAATTGAAAAATATTATGTTTATTGATATGATGAAATCCGAAGATTTAAAGATGGAAATAGCCAAATCGGATATTGTTTTGGGACTGTTTGGAAATACGCCCAAAACCCCTTTGGTAATACCGAACAAAGTATTTGAGGCTCTAGCTATGAAGAAACCGGTTATTACCGCCGATACGCCGGCGATAAGGGAGTTACTCAGCGAAGATGAAATTTTTTTAGTGGCGCCGGCAAATCCAAAAGAAATAGCCTCAGCGGTTATTAAATTGAAAAACGATCCTGAGCTGAGATCAAAGTTAGCCGAAAAAGGCTACGGAAAGTTTATCAGTTCGGCCTCAACTGCTATTCTCGGTCAAGAGCTTAAGAAAATCATAAAAGAAGTTTTAAATGCCTAAAAAGATAAAAATTTTAGTAACCGGTTCAGCCGGATTTATAGGAAGCCATATTTATGACCTTCTTTTTGATATGGGCCATGAAGTATACGGGGTGGATGACCTGTCGGGAGGTTTCATGAGGAATGTCTCTCAGCCGAAATTTTTTGACCAACTAGATCTCAGGGACCGAAAAGCTACGGAAGAATACATTAAGTGGTTAAAACCGGATATTATTTTTCATCTGGCCGCCGATGCCACCGAAGGCAGAAGCCAGTTCACTCCATTTAGCGCCATTGACCGCAATCTAGTAGCCTATGCCAATCTTCTTATACCGGCTATAAAGAACGGCCTGAAAAAGATGGTCCTAACAAGCTCAATGAGCGTTTACGGTAAACAGCAGGTGCCGTTCCATGAGGATATGATACCTCAGCCCGAGGACATTTATGGTATTTCCAAGGCCAGCATGGAGAAGATGACCAATGTCTTATCCGAGGTGTACAATTTTAAATATGTTATCATCAGGCCTCACAATGTTTACGGTGTCCGCCAAAACCTTTCTGACCCTTACCGGAATGTAGTCGGTATTTTTATTAATTGTTTAATGCATGGCAGGAACTTTTATGTTTATGGCGACGGTTTGCAAAAGAGGGCTTTTTCTCACATCAGCGATGTGGCGCCATTGATGGTTAAGGCCGCTTTTTCTAAGAATTGCGAGGGGAAGATGATAAATATAGGTTCGGACGAGGTAGTCTTGCTCAAGGATCTGGCTCGCATAGTGCTGGAAGAATTTTTTGGAACGAAGAATTTCCCGGTCAAATTTAAACCCCGACACATGCCGGACAGGCCTCAGGAGGTCAAGTATGCTTATTGTACTCATATTGAAGCCAGGAAACTGCTTAATTTTAAAGCCAAAACGGATTTAAGAAAAGGCATCCGAGATATGATATCCTGGGCTCGAGGGCTTGGCCCCCAAAATTTTGCCTACCTCGCAAGTTTAGAACTTGATCATCCCAATGCTCCCAAAACATGGAAAGCGAAACTTATCTGATATATGTCCAGCGGATTGTTTAAAAATTTTTACGATCAGTACTGGTCGGGAAGGAAGGAAAAGAGCGACCGCTATCGCTACAAGATTTTTTTGTCGTGGATAAAGCCGGGAACAAAAGTTCTTGATGTCGGTTGTGGCGATGGATACCTAGGCGCTCTTCTTAAAGAAAAGAATCATTGTGATGTTACTTGTCTTGATATTTCTGAGCCGGCGCTTAAAATGGCAAAAGAAAGGGGCCTCAAAACAGTCATGGCTGATATTCAAGATAGCCTGCCCTTTCAAGACGGCTCTTTTGATTATGTGATAGCGACTGAAGTTGTGGAGCATATTCCTTTTTCCGAAGCATTGCTGGAAGAGATCAAAAGAGTATCGAGAAAATATTTGATAATATCAATACCCAACATAGCTTTCTGGAAATACCGCCTCCAGCTTTTACAAGGGAGATTCCCCAAGCAATGGGTATTGCAGCCTTTCGAGCATCTGCATTTTTGGTCGGTCAGTGATTTTAAGGATATGCTTGGATCGTTGTCCATCGATATAGAAGAGATAAAAGCGGGCAGTGGGAGGCGGTATATAAGGGATATCTGGCCCAACTTATTCGCAAGTCAGGTATGTTTTAAACTACGGAAAAAATAATTGTGAGCATATTAATCGCCGGCTACCCGTACATAAGAGAAAGTTTTTTAAAGACTTTTGATTACTATCCCGACAAGGGCGTATTCTTTTTGTTGCCGGAGATTTGGAAGGCCAAGGAAGGCAAAGTTGTCTTTACCCCACCCAAAAGGCCCAATATTTTTACGACGAGAGTCTTTTTTTATCACTCGCATTATCCCATCATAGGAGGTCTGTTCAAGGGGCTGATGCCGTCTTTCCCTTGGGTTCTATGGAAACTCCGGGGTAAAATAAACCTGGTTTACAGTCCGAGCGAACCGGTTCTGCTTACTACCCTTTACCAGGGATTTTGGGCCAAGGCCTTCGGTTTAAAATATGTGGTATTCACATGGGAAAATGTACCTTACGATAAAAAGTTTACGGGCCTGAACGGTTTAATCAAGAAAATAATTTTAAAAATAAATTTAGCTTTGAGCGATGGCCTGATATGCGGTAGCCGAAAAAGCGCCGAGATTCACAGGAAACTCACCGGCAAGCCGATAGGGGCGATACCATTAAGCGGAGTTGATGTCGGTCTTTTTAGCCCGGGGCAAGTCGCGAAGGTATTCATGGAATACGACCTTAGAGATAAAGTTGTTTTTACTTTTGTGGGTGCAATCGGGAAGAGAAAGGGGATACACAATATCATTAAGGCATTTCCGGGGGTTATTGAAAAAGTTCCGAATGCTCGACTGGTTATTGCCGGAAGCGGAGAATATGAGGAGGAAATAAAAAAAATTATTAACGAGTTGGATTTGGGAGATTCGGTCATAGTAATTCCTTGGGTGAGTCACAGCGAGCTGATTAAACTTCTTTCAGCTTCTGATGTTTTTTTGTATCCCAGCCTGGCTTACGGCGGATGGGAAGAGCAGTTCGGTTATTCAATGGCGGAAGCCTCGCTTATGGAAGTGCCGGTCATCTCTACATTCTCAGGCTCAATAGAAGAAGTGGTTTTAAACGGGAAAACGGGGATCTTGGTCAAGCCTGATGATGTTGATGATCTGAGGTCCGCAATGATAAAGTTGGCCGCCGATCCCATCCTGAGAAAAGAATTGGGCAGAAATGGCCGGCGGTATATATCGGAAAATTTTAGATATGAGATAGTGGCTAAGAAATTTTACGATTT
>OBEQ012251754.1_pt1 | contig 11466 bp, 9 predicted proteins | sample 1670901 | NCBI WGS metagenome assembly OBEQ01 (sample SAMEA104232315, study PRJEB22302) | groundwater metagenome | biome: forest; feature: aquifer; material: groundwater | place: USA | collected 2011-08-07 | depth 5.4 m | reverse complement strand
CTTTGCTCGCAATGACGATCTTTGAAGGTGTGTCATTGCGAGCAAAGCGAAGCAATCTCTAAATTTTCTTGCTAGGAGTAAATGATTCATCATGCTAAATTCTGTGGGACAGCTATGATTTCTACTTTAGAAAATGTTGTGGAAAAATGATGTACAAATCCATCATTCCGAAAAACTCCTCGATCTTTTCTACTTTGGTTTACAGATATCTCCCTCACAAACCGTGGCGCTTTTTGCTTCTGCAGAATCAGGAAGCGGTGCTTCAACCTTGAGAGGTTGAAAGGACCGGCTCTCAATGTCCACAACCAGGATGCGATGATGGTTGGTGTCCGCTACGTACAATTTACCATTGGCGATCGTCAGGCCGCCGGGCTCACAAAGTTCGGAGGTCTTACCGTTCCCCACAAAAGTTTTGGAGGTATGAGCGACAGGATCCACTATTTTGATTTTGTGATTGTAGGTGTCTGCAACGTAGAGTTTCCCATCGTAAAATAGAACTCCGAGGGGATGCTGGAGACGCGCAATGTCCTTACCTCCATCCACGTCGCCAAACTCGAAAAGATCCTCACCGATAATAGTTTGTGTTATTCCATCCATAAGACGGATGGCACGAATGGCACTAACTTCGCTGTCTGCCACCCATAATGTTTTCCCATCGGTCGTAAGACCGCTCGGCTGGGCAAAGGCCGCTGAGTGTGGTGGCCCGTCAATACGTGCCTCACGCCCACTTCCCATAGCAGGGCCGATTCCTTGCGTCTTTAAGTTGAGAACCCAAATCTGATGGTTTCCTGCCATCGCAATGTAAAGATAGTCACCTACCAAAGCCAAATCCCAAGGCGAACTAAGATCTGTCTCTGTCGCTTTTCCAGTTCCAAACTTTTCCATAGCTTGATGACTTGTACCTGCAATGGTTTCGACTTTTTTAGAGAGTGTGTCGATACGCCGAATTAAATGATTCTTGGTATCAGCCACATACAGATAAGGTTCTTTCCATGCCATCCCTTGGGGATGGTGAAAAGAGGCTTGCCGATAGCCTCCATCATCATGCCCTTGCTTACCAGAACCTATCATCGCTACTAACTTTCCATCAAAGCCAGTAACAACGATGCGGTTATGATTAGAATCAGCAATGAAAAGATGCCCATTTTTTTCATCAGCAATCACTTTACCTGGAAAAGAGAGGGTATGTGGACTTGCCTTCTCTTTTTCGAGTGTAAAATGCAAAGAACGATCATTAAGTTTACCGGCTTTTTTGGCTTTTTTGATTAAGGCAGCAATCGTTTGATCAAAAAGGTCATATTGCCCTTCACCTGATATGCTTTCTACAATGGAACCATCCACATCAATCAACACACGAGTAGGCCAGGCGTGAACGTCAAAACTCCTCCAGATTTTGAAATCGGCATCGTTGGCCACAGGATGTTCGATCTCATAACGGAGAATCGCTTGGCGGATGTTATTGCTCTCTTTTTCATTATTAAATTTAGCCGAGTGAATTCCAAGAACCACAAGTTCGTTAGGATATTTAGCCTCTAGTTTCTTCAGATCGGGAATGATGTGCATACAGTTAATGCAACAATAAGTCCAGAAATCGAGCAGCACAATCTTCCCTCGCAAATCAGAAAGTTTGATTGGCTTTTCGGCATTAAGCCATCCTACCGCACCATCCAATTCAGGTGCCTTAAGAGTTGCCGCCATGCTCATGGGGGAAGAAGTTAAAAGCAAAATACACCAGCAAGTGAAGAGAAAATGAACATGCATATGACAAAAAAACAAAGAAAACATCCTCACTCAGTTTTCTAATTTCTTCGGCTCAATAAACACATCACAAATCAATTTTGCAACGACGGAGCTGGCCGACTCGCCGTCACAGCAGATTTTGGTTGTGCGTGGTATCTTTGAAGAAACTGAACCGGTTGGTAAGGCTGAATATTGCGGGGATCGTACTTCCCTCCAACCAGACTGGGATATAATATTTTGGAAGAACGCAATTTTGGAAAATTCGGGTCAATAACTCGTCCCACCTCAAAATGGCAATGGGGAATAGCCATAAGGTAAACTCGCCCACTTGCACTCGATGAAGTACGCCCCATCCAACCGATGAGATTCCCACGGTGAACCAAATCCCCTTCGTTAACCTCTAATCGATCAAGATGGGCATACATGGAAACAAAAGGTTGGCCATCAGCAAATCGATGTTCAATCATGATATAGCGTCCATAACCACTTCGACCTTCTACACGATTAGCCACGACCACTACCCCATCCAAAATCGTATAGACTTCATCCTTGGGAAGGAGGACCGCTTCCTCCCTGCTAAAACTATGTCCTGTTTTGGGATCATAATATTCGATTTTTACTGTTTGATCCAGTTTCTCAAACTGGTCGGGCAGAATATCAACTCCTTTATGGAAACGCGTGCCATTACCTCGAGTCCATCCAGGGAGGCCATATTCCTCGTTGGTCCGTGTCCGGGCCACATAACCTTCCATATCATCTTCACACAAATGCTGATTGGGAGTTGGCAAACAAGGGATCTGACTAAGTCCTGACGGTGAAGGTCGTGCAAAGATCCTCAGTAACTCACTCAATTTTGCATCGCTACTTGAGGTAGAAATCAGAAATATACCACAAGCTACGATCCGTAAAATGAGTTTCCGTTTTGGCATTACTTACCATTACCGCGAAATGATGTTGATGACAAGTTTAGTACCGCTTCAAATACGACCCGGCACTTGTCATTTACAACGCGTTTCTCCATGATCAACATACCAGCTTCATCCAAAGTGCTGACAACCAAATATCGTTTGTGGTAATCTATTCCTGCATTAGGGCAAGTTTGGAGGGTTTAACCGCCTTTCATGACCAATGCCTCACACACGAAATGCTGGAGTGTTCTTTGTTCTTACAGTTTCATGGATAATCAAAACGTGTCTAAAAAAATTAAAAGAACCGCTTATCAAAAGTAGAATCCAAGCGCTTTATTGAAGATAACTAAAATGACTCCCCTACCTCCCTGCGTTCTTTATACTCAAGACGCCGATGTGATCGAGCGCGTGCAAGGTTTTCTTAAATCGATTGCCAAAGTTTATCATGTGAACTTAGCCAATCGTATAGATTCCCAACTTCGGCATCTCGGTCCAACCATTCTCGTGGTGGATCTACAAAGTGAAAATGTTTGGGAGATGCTTACCCAAACCCAAAAGTTACATTCTAAGACCCTGATTATTACTTTGGGAACACCACGGTCAGATCCCATGCTCGAGGCGGAATCCATAGGCGTTTTTGCTGCAGAAGATCTGCAAGTTGATCGGCGACGTTTTCAAAAATTAGTTTTACGAGGACTCGATCATCTTAGGCTTGCGATCGAAAATCAGCTTCTGCTCGAAGAAAATGCCAAATTCGAGGCACAGCTTACTACGATTCCCAAAAGGTCCGAGCGAGAAAGCACACCTCTTCCCTTACGACATCTTTATCGAGCGTTTCGTCACTTTGATAATGTAGAAGTCCTCTTGGATAGTCTTGTGGAAGGGGTTGCTTCTGCAACCATGGTATATCGGGTAGGAATCGTTTCCTGGGTGCGAAGTAGCGGCACCTACCAACTACGCGCAGGGTTGCGATGTTTAGAGGATACTCGGAAAATCGAATACAGTGAGGCAGATCCTTTTATACGCTGGCTGGAGATGCATGCACATCTCGTTTCTCGTTCGACACTTGATCATATTAAAAATCCAGCCGAAAGAATGTTGCTCAAGCAAACGCTGGATGCTTTTGGTGCGGAAGTCATTGTTCCTCTCCAATCCCATACTCGGTTACTTGGATGGCTTTTTATCAGCAACCGCGTGACGGGTGTTCCCTTTGATCATTACGATCTTGAAGATTTGATGATCGTGGCTGAGCACATTTCCACTAATCTGGAAAATGCTTTTCTTTACGAAGAAACAACGATTCAAAAAACTTTATTAGGGACACTCCTACATACCATGCCTACCGGCATTGTGGCTGTGGACCGAGAAGGCACAATGCAATGTGTGAACCCCTCCGCACAAAAACTTCTCGATATCACTTCAAAAGAAGTGCTCAACCAATCCTTGGGCAATCTCGGGAGCCGCATCACAGATGTGCTTTTAAGGACGCTCAAAGGAGAAGATCTGTCGCAACCTCGAAAATGGACTCATCCGCTCACGAAATGCATCCTTTCCGTCCAAGCCCATGGCTTAATGGATAAAAATGTTCGAGTCGGCGCCATGGCGATGATTGAAGATCTGACTGCTGAACAGATGATGCGTGAGAAACAAGAACAGCTTGAACGAACGGCTTTTTGGACGGAACTCGCGGCTAGCATGTCTCATCAAATTCGGAATCCTTTAGTTGCTATTCGAACCTTTGCCCAACTTCTCCCAGAAAAATACGATGATCCAGAATTCCGTAATGAATTTTGGAAGCTCGTGCCCAAAGAAGTCGACCGCTTAAACGAAATCATCGATCTTATTAACAACTTTGCCCATCCTCCTGAACTCGTGTTTACACCTCTGGATCTGAAGAAAACCATCCAAAATGGAATTGAGTTTGTACGGTTCTTATTCCCTTCCAAAAATATTCAGATCGAGACTTCCATTGAGGAAAATCTCCCTCCTGTCAAAGGAGATGAACATGCAATCGCGGAATGCCTCGCTCACCTGCTCACGAATGCTGTAGAAGCAACTGAGGAACAGAAAAATTCGCGCGTCGTCCTTACCGTTAAAAACTTGAATAGCACGACGAATAGTGTCGCCATGACCGTTCAAGATAATGGCCATGGGATTCCACCAGAAATCCGCAACAAAGTCTTCTCTCCTTTTTGTACAACTAAACCACTGGGCATGGGCTTGGGATTACCCATCGTTCAGCGCACCGTACTTGATCATAACGGACGGTTGCATATCGATACAAGTAACAAAGGCACGAGCGTAACCATCATGCTCCCTGTTTCGCAATCGAATGGATCATGAGAATTCTAATTTCTCTTTTCAGTCATGAATCACATTCTCATCGTCGATGATGAAGCGGGCAGCCGGGAGTCTCTAAAGGCTGTTTTTTCAAAGAAATATCAAGTTTCCTTGGCAGAAAGTGCAGAGGACGCCATGAAACTCCTCTCGAAAAATCGTATGGACCTCATTTTGCTGGATGTCTTGATGCCAAATAAAAATGGTCTTGCGTTTCTGAAAGATGCAAAGGAACGCTACCCTAACGTGCCCGTGATCATGATAAGCGCCTCGAGTGCTGTTCCGCCAGTCGTCCAATCCATTCGCAATGGCGCTTATGATTATGTGACGAAGCCTTTTGATGTCATCGAACTTCGCCGCTTAGTGGAACGAGCACTCGAAAGCAGTTCCCTCCATCGGCGAGTCGAAATTTTAGAAGGCGAAGTTTCTCAAGAGTTCCCCGTCCATGGTATCATCGGAAAATCTCATTCTTTTAAAAAAGCATTGGAAGACGCTCGGAAAGCGGCCGGTGGCGATTCTACTGTCCTGATTTATGGTGAAAGCGGCACAGGAAAAGAACTGATCGCTCGCCTGGTGCATACGCTAAGCAAGAGGAACGAAGAACCTTTTGTTGCCGTCCACTGTGCATCGTTGCCAGAAACTCTCATGGAAAGCGAATTGTTCGGATACGAAAAGGGTGCTTTTACCAATGCTGATCATCAAAAACTTGGACGGTTTGATCTCGCAGGTTCTGGGACACTTTTTTTTGATGAGGTCAGTGAAATGTCGATGGCCACTCAGGTAAAACTCCTTCGGGTTCTCCAAGAACGGGAATACATGCGTGTGGGTGGTTCTAAAATTATTCGGACAGATGCACGGATCGTCACCGCAAGCACTAAAGATCTGCGGACGGAAGTGAATGCCAAGCGTTTCCGAGATGATCTTTTCTATCGCCTGAGTGTTATCCCCATTTCACTACCTCCTTTACGCGAGCGGGTTGAAGATATTCCCCTTCTGACACATTATTTTTTAAATTATTTTAAACAAAAAATGCTTGCGACTATTCGTGTATTTGACACACATGCCATGGAACTTCTCTGTTCCTATCGCTGGCCTGGAAATATTCGCGAGTTAAGAAATATCATCGAACGCATGCTGGTTCTCCATGGCAAAAAAGAAGTGATCACGGTGGAAGACTTAGCCCTAGAATTCCAAAATAAAAGCGATGAAACGGAAATCATAGGATTCTATTCCCCGATATCGTCGTCAAAGAATCGGAATTTAAAACTTTCTGAAGCACTTGGTCTTTACGAACGCCAGCTCATCGAAAATGCCATAAAATCAGCTGATGGTGTTCAAATAAAGGCTGCCAAAATCTTGGGAACCACACGACGAATTTTAAAGTATCGAATGGAAAAGCTGTCGATTCATCCGTCGGATTCTGAAAATAGTTAAGGGCGCATCCTTAAGACAGTTTCAAATTCCGAGTCTCGGGTTCGGAGTTTCTCCCTCTATAAAATGTGATGATTTTGCAAAGCTGTAATCCGTTCGATTAACGTCGGGTGAGAGTAATGATACGTACTATACGCCGGGTGGGGAGTAAGCGTAGCGAGATTTTTCTCAAAAAGTTTTAGAAGAGCCGTTTTTAAAAAATCAATTTCTTTCATTTGTACGACAGCATAGGAATCCGCTTCGTATTCGAATCTCCGAGAAAGCACATTGAAGATAGGTTTTAACCAAAAAACAAACGTCTCTGCAGTGAGACCAAAAATAAGAATGCCCACAGGAACCGAAGGCCCGGAAATACCAAAGGCCTGATACATAGGCACCCAATTCATTAACCAACTTAGGATATAAAATCCTAAAAAGGTAAAAGTCGAGGTGATCAAAAGAGACTTAAGGACATGCTTCTTCTTATAATGGCCAATTTCATGAGCTAACACAGCAACGAGTTCAGGGATGTTGAGTTGCTGAATCAACATGTCAAAAAGAACAATACGCCGTGATCGACCCATCCCTGTAAAGTAAGCATTGGAATGGGTTGAACGTTTTGAACCATCCATCACAAAAATTCCTCGCGTGGCAAAAGCACATCGCTGAGCCAGTTCTTCGAGACTTCGTTTAAGATCGCCTTCCCCCAAAGGAGTAAACCTATTGAACCAAGGTGCAATCCATAATGGATAAAGAAGCATCATCAGAAGCTGAAAACCAATTACGAAAAGCGCAGCCCAAAACCACCAAAGTGGACCCGATCGCATGATGAGAGCGAGTAAGGCGTAAAGAAATGGTATGCCGATGGTAAGCATCAGCAGGAACGTTTTTGCTTTATCGGACCAAAAAGTCTTTAAGGTGGTCTGGTTGAAACCAAATCTCGCTTCTAAATAGAATGTCTCGTACCATTCCATCGGGAGATGGAGAACCGCATTAAACAGTGTAAAACTCAAGATCAAGATTACCCCTTGAGTCATTTCCCCGAAAGGGAAAACCGAGGACTGTTGTTGGAGCCATGGAAGCAGACCCGAAAAAAGATAGAGCAGAGTAAGAACCGCACCCACAACAGCTTCCACATGCCCAAAACGTGAACGTGCCAGAGTATAGTCGATGCTACGGTTGTAATTTTCTGGCGAGATGAATTCCCTTACAATCTCGGGAAGCCGATCCCGCTGCATCTTCACATAACGGACATTGAGGATGGCAAGCCCTCGTTCCAAGAAAAAGTGCACCACAAAAAAGATGAGGAAAAGAATAAGAAAAATCTGATGAGAAACTTGTAGGCTCTGCATAAAATTTTCATCCATGATATAATTCCATGGAATCGAAACGCTTGTTCAAATCTGTGGCCGCAATAGAAGTGGTTTCAAAACTATGATGATTTCTTTCGTTTTACCGCCGGTAGGCTTTTTTCTTTCGAAGGTGCTGGCAGTTTTCGTTCAATCTCACTAAGGCGATATCCAAAACCTGGTCCTCGGATACTCGAAAGATCAATCATCCCCTTCCGACGTTGATAAATTCCGGGGTGCACCTTTTCTTCGGGAAGCGACACCGCTGGATAAAACTGCATCGTGTTGGTTTCGACTCCCATGATCGTTCCCGCATAAGCCGCTAAAAGAACATGCGAAATCTGAGCGAGCATCGGATTAGTCAAGTCCTGAACCATAAGGGTCATGCCGTGCGCCTTAGCCCAACAAAGGCTTAAGAGAGCGCCGGTTTGTGTCTTACAGGTTTTAAGAGCCACTCCGCTCCAACCCAATGTTCGCCCAAGTTTGATGAGATGCCAATCATGAGCGCTTTCATCCATAAAAAGCGGTTTACGAGCTGAAACGCTGTGAACATCGATTTGATGCGCTTCCAGATCGTAGGGAAACGGTTGCTCCACATAAAGAATCATCCCATAGATACGCGGATCATCCATCATCAGCCGATCCAAAATTGTATTCACGTACTCAGGATCTGTGACGGTACAATTGAAATCTGCGGTCAACCAGGAGACATTCTGTTCCATGGCAAGCTGCCCGATTTTAACGATACGAGCAAAATCCCATTCCACATCATTGCCGCGAAGTTTAATTTTGAGACATTTTAAGCCGTCACATTGGATCCAATCTTTCAACAAAACAGGATAGCCATCTTTGGGTTCAGATCCGTTGAGCTCTGAATTTCCAATCGGATCTTTCCCGCCCACGAGGTGCCATGCCAAAAGTCGATCGGGCCGTGATTTCACAAAAAAATCCGCTGGGTACTTGCGCTTAAATGAAACTTTACTTCCTTTGGTTGGCCTCATGAAATGCGCCAAATCCACATTCATGAAGCCCGCATGATAAGTCTCATAGATTGGTAATTGATGGAAAACTCCATAAGCATCATGAAGAGCGATATCAAAGGCCGAACAACAAACGAGCGCTGCAAGTAAAGGCATCGGCTCAGTTCCCTTCCTCCTCTGACCGTTTATTTTTGAAAGCAAACGCGGAAGGACTCGACGCTGAAATTCATAACCAATCTCCATAGGGTGACCCGAGTAAAAAAAATCGGCCCATGCGTCGACAAGCATTTCGCAAAATCGCTTTAGCGTCGCCTCACGTTCTTCGTAGGAAATGGAACTCGGCCAGACCCATCCGACACTAAGAGGAGTCTCACCCCATCCCTCTGCAGTTTTACCTCGAGCATCGGCGACTCTCATGCAAACTCGCGCACAGACCACCGATGTCATAGTTGCACTCCCAAACTTGATCGGCATGCGCATCTCTACAGGGAGAAAATAAAGAGATGCCGCGGCGGGGTGAATATCCGTAGATTTTGCCATGGTTTTTACTTCCTACCACGGCATGCTTCTGCCTGTCGGCGAGCACGATCAAAATAATCCAAACTACGCTCGAGTTTGAACTCCTGTTCCAACTGTTCGATAGACAATTTTGGATCGAGGGATTGCAGAAGAAAAAGCGCCTCTGCCTGCGCTATCTCCATATGAATTTTCCCAGGATACGTATTTCGCAATTTCCTTAACACCTTAATATTCTCATCAAGATGGTATACTCCATAATTGAGATTAATGGTTTCCTCTAAGTATTGCGGTAGTTTTTCAAAGCTTTCTTGGAGCATGCCCGCTTTATTGATCAACCGGCCAAGAGGGCTGATCAGCTGATTACTGGTTGCCACCGTTCCTACCACGTAACAGGCACATTCCAAGGCTAGATAACGCAAACGAAGTCCTCCACGGAACATGGAGGGAAAGAAAATAATTTTTGGCCGCGCATTTCTGAGTTCCGCAAAGACCTCGATGAAATTTAAATCAAAACAAATCAAGACGCCGATCTGCCCAAATCGAGTATCTACCGTAACGACGTGCGAACCTGGGGAAACTCCACTTTCCATCTCCGGAATTGCCGGAATCCTTTTATGATAACTGGATATGGGTTTGCCCTCGGAAGAGATAAAAACGGCTGAATTATAAACACGCCCGTTTACTTTTTCGAGAATGGGACAAAGAATCATGCACCCTAATTCCCGAGCTAACTTTCCAAACCGCGATATTGTTTCTCCTTGAAGATCTTCCGCATGCTTTGTGTAGGCCCCCAAGGGATAAGATAGATGAGCAAAAAGCTCAGGTAGAGCAATGATATCGGGTGAACTACGTCCAGCTTCACGAATCAGTTCTTCAGCCTCACGAATCGAAGGTAAAAAGAATTTGGGTTGATTATGATGTTCTGCAATGCTGATCGATACAATTCGAATAGGTTTCATAGGTATAAAGAAGAATATGTCATGATTAGGCTCATAAGCGAATTTATCATAATCCTAAAGTAAAAAGTGCTTCTGGAACAAACACCGTCCGGACCACCTTGCCTCTTTTAAGGAGCCTCTAAAAACTGTGATATGTGGCGTTGCCGCAAAAAGATGCAAGGAGATACACTATCATCCCATGAGCCGCAAAAAAAATGTTTCCTGACTTAATTTCAGAAGAGAGTGCATGAGATTTTTCAAAAGTGAGTTTAAGGATTTCAGATTGCTTCAGCCCCTGGTTCCCAAGCTTCGCAATGACCGATTCCCAAGGTGTCATCGCGAGATTTGGGAGAAAGGGATCGTGGCGATCTCTGGATTCCATGGGATGACTGTGAAGGAGATATAGAAAACTGAAATGACTTGACGGGTAAGAGTATTACTGGTAATAGTCTTACATGAAAATAACATCTAAGGGACAGGTCACTATCCCGCTGGAATTCCGCATGCGCTACGGATTATTACCCGAAACCGACGTGGAATTTATTCCAGGAAAACAAAGCTTGCGACTTATGAAATCCCCGCGAAACAACCTGAGAGGCACTCGGATCGTCGAGCGCATGCGCGGCCGTGGTGACGGTAGACTTTCTACTGACGAAATTATGCGCTTAACTCGGGGAGAAGATTGAACATTCTTGTGGATAGTAATGTTCTCCTCGACGTATTGACCAATGATCCGAAATGGTTTCATTGGTCTTCACAAGCACTCAGTATTCATGGGGAGAGAAATATTCTTGCCATCAATCCCATCATTTATACGGAGATCTCATTACATTTTTCCACGATTGAAGCGTTGGATGAAGCGATTCCGGAAAAAGACTTTAAACGATTATCACTGCCTTGGGAGGCGGGATTTCTAGCAGGGCAATGTTTTCTTCAGTATCGTGAAAGAGGAGGTGCGAAACGTTCTCCTTTACCTGATTTCTATATTGGAGCTCATGCAATCATCGAGCGGCTTATTCTTTTGACCAGGGACGTCACGCGGTACAAGACGTATTTTCCACAATTACAGATTATCGGACCCTAAACTTACATGTTATACCAAATGCATGAAATTAGTTTACATTCCGCGTGAAAAAATCACGCCGTTGTAGGGGCGGGTTTGAAACCCGCCCCTACGCGGATGTCAAATTATTTAAGACGTTTGCTATATTTTAAAATGCATCGCGAACTTAAATGCGCCCGTAGCTCAACTGGATAGAGCGTCAGCCTCCGGAGCTGAAGGTTG
>OBEQ011503783.1_pt1 | contig 11466 bp, 11 predicted proteins | sample 1670901 | NCBI WGS metagenome assembly OBEQ01 (sample SAMEA104232315, study PRJEB22302) | groundwater metagenome | biome: forest; feature: aquifer; material: groundwater | place: USA | collected 2011-08-07 | depth 5.4 m | reverse complement strand
TGCATCACGCGCCGGGCGATGCCGGTGCTGGTCTACCGGGATGGAAAGCGGGCCGTTGCGTAAATCCGGCCAGCTGGCGGCGGTGGTGCTGGCCGCGGGTGACGGCACGCGGATGCTCTCGCAGATCCCGAAGGTCATTCATTCGCTCTACGGCAAGCCGTTGATCAATCACGTGCTGGACGCGATTCGCGGTGCAGGGATCCGGCGCATCATCGCGGTGGTCGGCTACCGTTCGGACCCGGTCCGGGATCGTCTTGGCAAAGAGGTCGAAACCGTGGTGCAGCGGTCGCTGAAGGGGACTGCCCACGCGGTCCAGCAGGCGCTGCCGCGTCTGAAGAATTTCCGCGGGGACATCGTCGTCCTTTACGGCGATACGCCGCTGTTGACGCCTCAGACGGTGCGGGGGCTGATCGATGCCCACCGCCGGGCCAAGGCGGCCTGCACGCTGCTGACGGCCCAACTCCAGGAACCGACCGGCTACGGTCGTATCGTGCGGGACCAGCCCGGCCGCATCGTGCGGATTGTCGAGGATGCCGACGCGACGCAAGCAGAGCGGGCGATCGAGGAAATCAACGTCGGCTCTTATTGTTTTAATTCGAAGGCGCTGAGCACTGCGCTCAAGCATTTGAAGGCGGCGCCCAACGGCGAGTATTATCTGACCGACACGGTGTCCTATCTGGTCAAGACCGGGGCGCCGGTGGCCTCTGTTCCGACGCGCAGCGTGGGGGAGTTTCTCGGAATCAATACGCGCGCGGATCTAGCGCGCGTGCAGACCATCATGCGCAGCCGTATTTTAGAGAAGTTCATGCTTGGCGGCGTGACGATTGTCGATCCGTACACGACGTACATCGACGGTTCCGCCTCGATCGGCCAGGACACGGTGGTTTATCCGCATACGGTGATTGAGCAGGGGGTCCGGATCGGGCGGCGTTGCCAGATGGGCCCGTTTTGCCGGGTCGGGACGGGCACCGTTCTGGCGGACGGGGTTTCGGTGGGCAATTTCGTTGAGCTGGCCAACTGCCGCGTGGGGGCCAACTCGCGCATTCTTCACCACAGTTTCATTTCCGATGCGGAAATTGGGGCGGGGGTTTTCGTGGGAGTCGGTACGGTGACCGTGATGAGCCATAACGGGGTCGGTCCGTCCCGTCGGTCTCACCGGATCCGGATTGGCGATCATGCCCGTATCGAGGGAGGATCCCTTTTCCTGGGGCCTTCTTTGGTCAAGCCGGGTCAGGTGGTTAAGGCCGGTTCAACCATCAGGAATCCTCATTAAGATGAGCAACGAAGATCAACCGATACTGTTCAGCGGGAACGCGCATCCGGTGTTTGCAGCCCAGGTGGCTGCGGCGTTGGGGATACCGCTTGGCGATGCGTTGGTGGGCCGCTTCAGCGAGGGGGAAATTCGGGTCAAGATCAACCAGAACGTGCGCGGCCGGGACGTTTTCGTGATCCAGCCGACCTGCCCGCCGGTCAACGACCATTTGATGGAGTTGTTGATCTTGCTCGATGCGCTGCGCAGGGCATCCGCACGGCGCATCACCGCGGTGCTGCCTTACTACGGCTATGCGCGCCAGGACCGTAAGGATCAACCGCGCGTACCGATTACCGCGAAACTGGTGGCCAATCTGATCACGAAGGCGGGGGCCGACCGGGTCCTGACGATGGACCTGCATGCGGGGCAGATCCAGGGCTTTTTTGACATTCCGCTCGACCACCTGTTTGCGGTGAACACGTTCGTCGACTATTTTTCAAAAGAGCGCGTGATTTCAGATAGGGTGGTCGTTTCTCCGGACGTCGGCGGCATCAAGATGGCCCGTGCCTATGCGAAACGGCTTCGTTCGGCGCTGGCGATGGTGGATAAGCGCCGGATCAATCACGAGGAGACCGAGGTGCTTGACATCATGGGCGAGGTCGACGGCAAGAACGCGCTGATCGTCGACGACCTGGTTTCGACGGCCGGCTCGCTCGTGCAGGCGGTCCGGGCGCTGAAGGAAGCGGGGGCCCGCGACGTCTACGCGGCAATCACCCATCCGGTCCTTTCGGGTCCGGCCAAGGAGCGGCTCAGCGGCTCCGCGCTGAAGGAGCTCGTGGTGACCGATACGATTCCGATTCCGGCCAACCGGCAGATTCCGAAAATCAAAGTTCTTTCGGTGGCGCCGCTGTTTGCGGAGGCGATCCGCCGCATTCATCAGGAAGAGTCGTTGAACGTTCTTTTTCAGGAACACTGGGAAGAGGGTGCGAAGAGTGAGCCGGGGGGAAAGCCCCGGGTTAACCGGATAAAGGTCAAGAACTGAGATGGCACAACAAGCTGAAAAAGAAAAGGTGGTTCTGGAGGCGGTCGTCCGGGGTTCCAGCGGCAAGCAGGCGGCGAACGCGCTGCGCCGGGAAGGGTTCGTTCCAGGCGTTGTTTACGGCGAAAGCGCATCGTCGGTGCAGGTTCAGGTTGGCTCCAAGGAGTTGTCCCGCGCGCTGCATACGAAGGCCGGTGAAAACGTGCTGATTACGCTGCAGCTTCAGGATTCGTCGAAAAAGCCCTCCGAAAGTATCGTTCTGATCAGAGAGCTGCAGCAGCATCCGGTTTCCCATCGGATCATCCACGTTGATTTTCACCGGGTTTCGCTGACCAAACGCATCATGGTCACCGTGCCGTTGGCGTTCAAGGGAGAAGCGGTCGGGGTCAAGCAGGGCGGTGGTATCCTGGAGCACATCCGTTGGGACCTCGAGGTGGAATGTCTGCCGACGCAGATCCCGTCGGAAATTCCGGTGGATGTTTCCCGCTTGGAGCTGGGTCAGACGCTGGCGGCCAACGCGGTCGTGCTGCCCGAGGGGGTCCGGCTCGTGACCGAGGCGGAGCTTCCGATCGTCGCCTGCGTGATGCCGAAGGAAGAGGTACCGGTGCCCGCGGCGGCGGAAGAAGCGGCTCAACCAACGGAACCGGAAGTCCTCAAGCAGAAGAAGCCGGAGGAGATCGCCGCCGAAGAGGCGGAGAAGGCGAAAGAGAAAGCGAAGTCCCCAGCGGAGCGGGGGGAGGACAAAAAGAAGGCTTGAAGTTGATCGTTGGTTTGGGGAACCCGGGCCCCCGATACGCGGGAACCCGCCATAACGTCGGTTTCATGGTGGCTGTCCGCTGCGCCGAGCGCTGGTCGATCGATGTCAAGCATCTGTTGTGCCGTTCGAAGTTTGGAGAAGGAACCGTGCATGGCGAGCCGGTTCGTCTGGCGATGCCCCAGACCTTGATGAACGCTTCGGGAGAGGGGGTCGGCTGCCTGCTGAAGCGCTGGCGCCTGGACCATTCGCAGATGTTGGTTGTCTGCGACGACGTGTCGCTGCCATTGGGCATGATCCGGCTGCGTTCCAAAGGGTCCGACGGCGGGCATAACGGACTGGCTTCCATTCTGCAGCAAGTGCAGACCGACCAGGTGGCGCGGCTGCGGATTGGTATCCAAACCCGACCGCAGGCAGCTGGAGAGGATTTGACTCCGTTCGTGCTCGGGCGTTTTAGCCCTGCGGAGAGGAAACGGGTAAAGGAAAGTGTCGAGGTTGCGGTGGAAGCCTGCGAGGTTTGGATGACGCGTGGGGTTTCCGCGGCGATGAATCTGTTTAACAGGAGAATAGAATGTCACGCTTAAATCGGGTCTATGAAGCCATCCTTATCGTCCATCCTGAGCCGACGGAGGAAGTGCTCTCCAAATTGCAGACGCAGTTTACCGATCTCGCGGGCCGCCACAGCGGCCGAGTTCTGGACAGCGTCAATTTGGGCAAGCGTAAACTGAGCTACAAGATCGGGAAGTTCACTGAAGCGACGTATTTGCAGGTGCGCTTTGAGGTTCCGCCTGCGGAGGTGGCCGGTTTGAGAAAAGCGGTCAGCATGATGGATCTGGTGGAACGGGTCATGATCGTTGAGGGGACCACGGTGGTGCCCGCAGTTTCGGTGGCGGAGAGCGCGGCCCCCTCGGTGTCCGCGTAAGTTTTCGATGATCGACGGAGGCTTTCGATGGCTAATTTGAATAAGGTGTTTTTGATCGGGCGGCTTGCACGGGATCCCGAATTGCGGTATATCCCCAGCGGCACTGCGGTGACGACCTTTACCGTGGCCACCAACCGGGCCTACACGCTGGCCTCCGGGGAGAAACGGGAGGAAAGCTGTTTCGTACGTGTGGTGGCGTGGGCTCGCCAGGCTGAGCTGTGCGGGGAGTATCTGTCCAAGGGATCCCCGGTTTTCGTCGAGGGCCGGCTGCAGAGCCGCAGTTGGGAGACCCCGGATGGACAGAAACGGTCCACGATCGAAGTGGTTGCGCAGAACATTCAGTTTTTGGGAAAGCAACCTGCCAAGGCGGCGGACGTCGCCGATCTAGAGGAATCCACTGAGGCGGTGCGCGGACATGCGCCTGCAGTCGGGGAGCCCTCTGCCGCTTCCGCGGATAGCCCGGATCTTCCATCGGAGGGAGACTTGGGGGAGGCGCCCTTTTAATGCCTGTATCTACCGGTTATCGGGAGCGGGAAGATTCCAAGGGACGGGGACAGGCCGGAACGGATCGTCGGCGCCCCCTACGGCGTAAGGTCTGCAAGTTTTGCGCCGACCGGCTGGAGTCGATTGATTTCAAGGATACCGCGCGACTGCTGAAGTTCACGTCGGAGCGCGGCAAAATTCTTCCTCGACGTGTTTCGGGCAACTGTGCCAAGCATCAGCGCCAGCTCGCAAGAGCCGTCAAGCGGGCGCGCGTGATCTCACTTCTGCCGTACCTGGCTGAATAGCACCGAGGGGGCCTGATGAAAGTCATCCTGGTCAAAGATGTGGACCGCTTAGGCAAATCGGGGCAGACGATCTCGGTTAAGGACGGCTATGCGCGAAATTTTCTTCTGCCCCAAGGGTTCGCGCTGCCGGCCACCGCTGAGCACCGCGCTCGAGTCGATTCCGTTCGAATCGCCCAGTTGCGGCAGGCCGAGGCGTTGAAGGCGAGAGCGGTTCAACTGGCCGGTCGGTTGGGCCAGGTGTCCTGCACGATTTCGGTCAAGGTGGGGGATCAGGACAAGCTTCACGGGGCGGTCACCGCAGCGCACATCGCCGAAACGCTTCGTCAGCAGGGGTTCAGCGTTGAAAAGCACCAGATCTCTCTGGAAGGGCCGATTACTCACCTGGGAACCTTCGAGGTTCCGATCAAACTGCATTCGGAAGTTGCCGCCAGCCTAAAATTGTCCGTCATTCGGGCGTAGCCGGTCACGATGCCGACCGTCGATCAGCTGGTTGAGAAACTGCCGCCGCAGAATCTGGAAGCGGAAACTGCGGTGCTCGGCTCGTTGTTGATCGACGAGGAGGCCGTTCCAATCGGCATGGAACTTCTGCAGCCCGCCGCTTTCTATCGGGAGGCCCATCGGAAAATTTTCCGAGCGATGTCCAGTCTGTTTTCCCAGCAAAAGCCGGTGGATCTGGTCACACTGACCGAGGAGCTCAAGGCGGCCGGCCAGATCGAGGAGATCGGCGGCGCCCACTATTTGGCATCGCTGACGACGATCGTCCCGACCGCGGCCAACATTTCGCATTATGCGAAGATCGTCAGGGAAAAGGCGATGTTGCGCACGCTGATTACGACAGCGACCCAGATTGTCGGCGAGTGCTACGAAAACCAGGATGATGTGGAGTCTCTTCTGGACAAGGCCGAGCGGCTGCTTTTTGAGATCACGACCAAATCGACCGACTCCCGGGCCTTTTTCCTGCGCGAAATGCTGACCGATTCGATCGAGACGATCGAGCGGCTCTACCAGCGCAAAGAGATGGTGACCGGCGTTTCGACCGGCCTGCATGACTTGGATGTTCAAACCGCGGGGCTGCAGCCCTCCGATCTGATCATTGTGGCGGGCCGTCCCTCGATGGGCAAGTCGGCGCTGGCAGCCTGCATCGCCGAGCACGTCGGGATTGTGGACCGCACGCCGGTCGTGATCTTCAGTCTCGAAATGTCGAAGGAGCAGCTCGTTCACCGGATGCTCTGCTCGCACGCGCGTGTGGACGTGCACAAGGCCCGGACCGGCTTTCTTTCCCAGTCCGATTGGCCGCGGCTCACCACCGCGGCCGGGAAACTTTCGGAGGCCCCGATCCTGATTGATGACACACCGGCCATCTCCGCGTTGGAGCTGCGGGCCAAGGCCCGCCGGCTCAAGAGCCAGCATCAGATCGGATTGATCGTTGTGGATTATCTGCAGATGATGCGGGGCTCTTTCCGCTCTGAGAACCGGCAACAGGAAATTTCGGAGATCTCGAAATCCCTGAAAGCGCTTGCGAAGGAACTCAACGTGCCGGTGCTCGCGATCAGCCAGCTTTCCCGGGCCCCGGAACAGAGGGACGACCGACGGCCCCAACTCTCCGATCTGCGGGAGTCGGGCGCGATTGAACAGGACGCCGACGTCGTGGTGTTGGTTTTCCGCGAGGAGGTTTACCATCCCGCCGAAGAAAACCGTGGCAAGGCGGATCTGATCATCGCCAAGCAGCGAAACGGTCCGGTCGGTTGCGTGCCGGTGGCTTTCCTTAAGGAATATACCCGTTTCGAGAATCTTTCACGTCGATCTGATTAAGTAAAACGGCTTTCTTTTCCCACCTTACTGTGTTACATTAACCCATTAAATAGTTATGCTTAACGCTCCTGGGCACTCAAAAAAATTCTCCCTGCAGATTAGCTTGGTTTTTCTCTGCGTTGGCAGTTTGCTTCATTCGGTGGCTTTTGCCGAGGAAAAGTTTCAGGTGACCGCCGTAGAGGTCGATGGCAACAAAATCGTATCCACGGCGACGATCCTGGCCAAGGTGAAGACCCGACCCGGCGATCGTACGACCCAGGAAATGGTGGATGAGGATATCAAGCGGCTGTACAGCACCGGTTTCTTCACGGATGTGTCCGCCGAGGTTCGGCCCTATAAGGAAGGGCAGCTGGTCCGTTTTCGCGTGAAGGAGCGGCCGTTGGTGGCCAGTGTCGTGATTACCGGAAACCGCCATTTCCGCGAACAGAAGCTGCGCGAGGAGATGAAGACAAAGGAGCAGGAACTTCTGGACCGGCGGCAGTTGAAGGAGGACCTGGAGCGGATCAAACAGCTCTACAGGGCGAAAGGGTTCCATCTGGCGGCGGTCAACCAGGAAGTGAAACTGGACGAAAATACCAACAAGGCGACCGTCTTCATCGCGATCGTGGAGGGCGGCAAGATCCGCGTTCGGCGGATCAATTTCGTGGGCAACAAGGCCCTCTCATCGAGGCGTCTTCGCAGGGCGATGGCGACCAAACAGGGCGGGTGGTTCACCGCCGGCTATTACCGTCCCGAAGTGTTGGAAGAGGATGTGGAGCGGGTCAAGGGGCTTTACCGGCTGGAGGGGTACAGTGACATCGAGGTTAGCGAGTCCGCGGAATTCGATGAAAAGAAACGATGGTTGTCCGTGACGATGACGGTCAACGAAGGTCCCCGCTATCTGGTTGGAGGGATTGCTTTTCGCGGCGTCGCGCAGCTGCCGGAAAAAGATTTGCGATCCCGTTTGAAACTGTTGGGCGAGCAGCCATTCAGCCAGCAGCGCTTGTCCCAGGATGTCGCCCAGCTGCAGTCGGCCTATTTCGCGAAGGGATACATGTCGGCGTCGGTCGAGCCGACCACCGTTTTGAATTCCCGTACCAACCGGGTGGACATCGCCTATGAAGTGACCGAGGGTTCGATCGCTTACGTGGGACAGATCATTATCCGCGGCAATGTGAAGACACGGGATCTGGTCATCCGCCGGGAACTGCGGATCGCGCCCGGAGAGCGTTTTGACGGGGAGAAACTTCGTCGATCCAAGGAACGGCTTTACAATCTGGGTTATTTTGAAGAGGTGACGCTGGAAACCTCCCCCGCGGATCGTCCGGATCGGCGCAACCTCACGGTGACGGTCAAGGAGTCGAAGACCGGGGAATTTTCTTTCGGCGGCGGTTTCAGTTCCATCGACAAGCTCATCGGATTTGCGGAGATCGTGCAGCGCAATTTCGACCTGTTCAACTGGCCGTCCTTCGTCGGCGGCGGACAAGAAATCAAACTTCAGGTGCAGGCGGGCACCCGGCGTCGGAACTACGAGCTTTCGTTCACGGAGCCGTGGATTTTCAACCGCCCGTATCTATTCGGTTTCGATCTGTATAACCGGACCCGGACCAAAGGTGAGGGCTACAGCTTTGATCTGACGCGGCGCGGTGCCGATCTGCGGTTCGGGAAAGCGTTCAGCGATTACGACCGCGCGGACATGACCTACCGCATTGAGCGCGTCAACGTCAGCGATGTCCCGGACACCGCTTCGTCGGCGCTGAGGGACGAGATCGGACGGAATACGGTTTCCTCGGTGAGCTTGGGTTATACAAGGGACACGCGGGACAACATCTTCATTCCGAAGTCCGGCTATTTGGTCGGCAGCAAGGTTGAGGGGGCCGGCTCGTTTTTGGGCGGGAATAAGGATTTTTGGAAATGGACCGGTGCCGGCTCCGTGTACTTTCAGCCGCTCGTTGAAAACCAAGTGCTGGAATTCAACCTGAACCTGGGGCTCACGGATGCGTTTGGCAATTCTTCGGCGGTCCCGATCTTTGAGCGGTTTTTCGCGGGCGGTTCCGATACGATCCGGGGCTACCAGGAGCGGCGGGTGGGCCCGAAGGACCCGGCGACCAATGACCCGATCGGAGGCGAGGCCACCGCAATTTTCAACGCCGAGTATACGGTTCCGGTCGTTGAGTTTCTCAAGGGCGCCGTCTTTTATGATGTGGGCAATGTCTGGAGCAGTATAGATGATTTCGGCAGTGGGGGATTCAAGTCTGGGGCCGGGTTGGGGGTCCGGATCAAGACCCCGTTTGGTCCGGTCAAACTGGACTACGGCTATCCGATCAACCCCGATAGCAACGAAAAGAAAACCGGCCGTCTGCATTTTTCTGCCAGCCGCAGTTTCTAACCGTCCGAAGATGAGTGATCGAACATATAGTATGATGATGCGCATTTTGGCGAGTTTGTTCCTAGCGATGGTTTTTTGTGGCGTGGCTCCGTTGGTTGTCCATGCAGCCGAGTCGGCCGGCGCTATCCACAAGATCGGCGTGGTGAATATGCAAAAGCTGTTTAACGACTACAAGGGCACCAAGGCTTCGGTCGCCCGGCTCAAGGGGATCGGTGAAGCAAAACAGGCGGAGCGTGACCGGATTGTTTCCGAGATCAAGGGAATGCGGGATGAGATCGCGCTGTTGAATGAGGAAAGCCGCGCCGAACGCCAGAAGGCGATGGAAGAGCGACTCAAGGTGCTGAATGCGTTCGACCGGGATGCAAAAGAAGAGCTCTTCAAGCAGCAGGACCAGGAGCGCGGCGTGGTCTTCGGCGAGATTGAGACGGTGGTGTCTTCGTTCGCCAAAGAGAAAGGGTTTGATCTGATCCTGAACGGGCAGGCGGTTCTTTACGGCATTGAAGCGGCGGATGTCACGGACCAGGTCCTTGTAATTTTGAATGACCGTTATGCGAAAAAACACCCGGGGTAATACCGGACCTTCGAGGGTCCAGCGCGGAAAATTGAAGCCAGCCATTTCCGGCAGGCAGAGGGATGGCATGACTCCCCGTCCGCTTCGCGTGATCGCCAAATTGATTGGCGGAGAGGTGGTGGGGGACGGGGATACGCTGATTACCGGCATCTGCGGCATCAAGGAGGCCAAGCCCGGCGATTTGACTTTTGTGGCCAATTCGAAATATCTGCATCTGCTCAAATCCACCCATGCTTCGGCGGTGATCACTTCACAGGAGGTGGAAACTGCCGATAAACCGATCATCCGGACCGAAAACCCATCGCTGGCGTTCGCGAAGCTGGCTTCAACGTTGTTGACGCCGGTGCTCGACCAGCATCCGCGGGGGGTCAGCCCCAAGGCGATCTTGGGGCGCCGCATTCGCTTGGGCTGCGGGGTGGCGATCCAGCCGTTTGTTGTCCTCGAGGACGACGTGGAAATCGGGGACCGGACCGTGCTCTACGCCGGTTGTTACGTGGGGAGGAAGACGCGGATTGGCAACGATTGTCTGATTTATCCGAACGTCTCAATCCGTGAGCAGGTGGAGATCGGGCACCGGGTGATTATTCATTCAGGCACTGTGATCGGATCGGACGGTTTTGGTTTTGCTACCGTGAAGGGGATCCATCATAAGATTCCGCAGGTCGGTACCGTTGTGATCGAAGATGATGTGGAGATCGGCGCCAACGTGACGATCGACCGGGCCCGCTTCGAGAAAACCGTTGTGGGAAAAGGAACCAAGATTGACAATTTGGTCCAGATTGCGCACAACGTGGTGATGGGTTCGAACTGCATCTTGGTTGCTCAGTCCGGGGTTTCCGGCTCCACGGTTTTGGGGAATAACGTGGTGTTGGCCGGGCAGGCCGGGGTGGTCGGGCACATCACAATTGGGGACAATGTGGTTGTTGGGGCGCAGTCGGGTGTGTCGAAATCGATTCCCGCCAACACCAGTGTGTGGGGGTACCCGGCCAAACCGTTGCAGAAGGCAAAGCGGGTCAACGCCGCGATTCAGCGGCTTGAGGATTTGTATAAAACCATCGAGATGCTGCGGCGGCGTTTGGAAGCGCTCGAGAAGCGGCTCGGAGATCCGGCCGCGCAACGGGGCGTGGCATTGAACAGCTCAAGGGGCAAGTGAAAGTATAGTGGTTACTGAACTGAAAAACGCGACCGCATTGGCCGATGCCGAGTTGTCCGTTCGGAACGAACCGAGCGCCAATCAGCGCACGATTCGGCGCACCGCCCGAGTGGAAGGGATAGGGCTTCATACCGGCTGCGCGGTCCGTGTGGATTTTAAACCCGCTCCGCCGGACAGCGGAATCACCTTTGTCCGGACTGATCTGGCCGGCACCGCACCGGTGACGGCGTCCGTCGCTTCCGTGTTGGATGCGAACCGTCGTCCCCGTAGGACTTCGATCGGAAACAGCCGGGTCGAGGTTCACACGATCGAGCACTTGATGGCCAGCTGTTTCGGTCTTGGGATTGACAATCTTTTGGTCGAGTTGAGCGGCGAGGAGGTTCCGGGGCTCGATGGCTCCGCTCATCCGTTTATTGAGATTTTCAAGCAGGCCGGGCTTCAGGACCAGCCGGTGCCCCGTCGGGTCATTCAAATTCGGGAGCCGGTCTGGATCGAGGATGAGTCAGCGGCCGTTGCGGTGCTGCCCGATGACGCATTCCGGATTTCCTACACGCTCAGCTATCCGGTGCCGAGCTTGGCTGCTCAGTTTTTTTCGGCCACCGTGACGCCGGAGCTTTTTGAAGCGGAGCTTTCCCCGTCGCGCACGTTCTGTCTGGCTCAGGAAGTGGAGGCGTTGCGGCGAATTGGGCTGGGCAAAGGGGCCACTTACGAGAACACGGTTGTGATTGAGCCGACCGGCCGCGTCATCAACAATCACCTGCGCTATCCTGACGAGTTCGTCCGCCACAAGGGGCTGGATCTGATCGG
>OBEQ010155292.1_pt1 | contig 11466 bp, 7 predicted proteins | sample 1670901 | NCBI WGS metagenome assembly OBEQ01 (sample SAMEA104232315, study PRJEB22302) | groundwater metagenome | biome: forest; feature: aquifer; material: groundwater | place: USA | collected 2011-08-07 | depth 5.4 m | reverse complement strand
CCACGACGTGCCCGGACGCGCGCGCCTCACGCCGCCGCCGCTGGTGGTCAGGCACGGGACCCTGCTGACCGCGACGGGCAAGCGCATCGACGACGGAACCATCGTGCTGCGCGGCGGGCGCATCGCCGGCATCGGCGACGCGTCGCTGCCGGCGCCCGCGGGTGCGCGTGAGATCGACGGGCACGGCAAGTTCGTCACGCCCGGCATCATCGACACGCACTCGCACATCGGCGTCTATGCCGTGCCCGACTCCAGGGCGCACGACGACGGCAACGAGCAGACCGACCCCAACACCGCCAACGTCGCGACCGAATGGGCCTACGACGCGCAGGATCCCGCCATCACGCGGGCGCTCGCGGGCGGCGTCACGGTGGCGCAGATCCTGCCCGGCTCGGCGAACCTGATCGGCGGGCGCGGCATGATCGTCGAGATGCGTCCGGGCGCGGGGCCGAGCGAGGTGCGCTTTCCCGGCGCGCCGCCGACGCTCAAGATGGCCTGCGGCGAGAACCCCAAGCGCGCCTACGGCCAGAAGGGCGGCCCGCAGACGCGCATGGGCGAGTACGCAGCCTTCCGCGCCGCGTTCCGTGCCGCCGCCGAGTACAACCGCGCATTCGCGATCTACGCCAAGCGGCGCGCCGAGTGGGACGCCAGGCATGCGCAGGCGGCGCGCCTGGACGCCAGGGCAGCCGGGGCGGGCAAGAAGCTGCGCGTGCGCGCCGAGCCGGCGCCGGATGCGCCCGCGCGCGACGCGCGCAACGAGGTGCTGGGCGCGGTCCTGCGCGGCGAGGTGCTGGTGCAGGTCCACTGCTACACGCAGCACGACATGCTGCAGATGCTGGCCATCGCCGACGAGTTCGGCTTCCAGATCCGGTCGTTCCACCACGCGCTCGAGGCGTACAAGATTCGCGACATCGTGGTCGCGCACGGCACGGCCATCTCGACCTGGGCCGACTGGTGGGGCTTCAAGATGGAGGCCTTCGACGGCATTCCCGAGAACGCGGCCTTGTTCCTCGAGCAGGGCGGGCGCGTGGCCATCCATTCGGATTCGGCGATTGGCATCCAGCGTCTGAACCAGGAGGCGGCCAAAGCCATGGCGGCGGGGCGCGCGGCGGGCATCGACGTGAGTGACGACGCGGCGCTGCGCTGGATCACCGCCAATCCCGCGTGGATCCTGGGCATCGACGACATGACCGGGACGCTCGAGGTGGGCAAGCGCGCCGACGTGGTGGTGTGGAGCGCCGACCCGTTCTCGGTGTACGCCAAGCCGGAGGTGGTCCTGGTCGCGGGTGTGGTGCGCTACGAGCGAGCGCGCGGGCTCCAGCCGACCGACTTCGAGCTGGGCAACTCGTCGCTGCCGGGTGTGGTTGCGCCGGCTGCGGGCGCGGCGCCGGCTGCGGACGCGGCGCCGGCTGGAGGCTCGCGATGAGCCGGGGGCGAGCAGGTCTGGCGCTGGTCGCGGCTTCGGCGGCGCTGCTGCTGTTCGGCGCGCGTGCGCCCGAGGCGGCGGTGACGCCACAGGTGGTGGCCATCGAAGGCGCGACCATCTGGACGCGGCCGGGCAAGAAGCTCGACAACGCCACCATCGTGCTGAAGGACGGCAAGGTGATGGCCGTGGGCACGGGCGCGGCGGTGAAGATTCCCGCCGGTGCGCAGCGCATCGACGCGCGCGGGCAGATCGTGACCGCGGGTTTCGTCGACGCCTACACCAGCCTGGGGCTGAGCGAGATCCTGCTCGAGCCATCGTCGGGCGACGGCGCGCTCGACGACGGGCCGGGTGACGACCAGGTGCACTCGGCCTACCGCGTCGTCGACGGCTACAACGCGCAGTCGGTGGCCATCGCCATCGCGCGCACGGGCGGGGTCACGTCGGTGATCAGCGTGCCGGGCGGCGGCCTGGTGGGAGGCGCGGCGGCGTGGATGTCGCTGGTCGAGTCGACCCGGCCGGGCGACGCGGTGCTGGTGGCGCCGGTGGCCATGCAGCTCACGCTGGGCAGCGGGGCGCGCTCGGTCGCCAACGGCTCGCGCGGCATGGCGGTGGAGCGCGTGCGCGAGCTGATCGACGACGCGCGCGCGTTCGCCCGGCGCAAGGGTGACTACGAGCGCAACGCGACGCGCCGCTTCGCCGCGAGCCGCCTCGATCTCGAGGCGCTCGCCCCCGTCGTGCAAGGCAAGCTTCCGCTGCTGGTGTTCGCGGACAAGGCCTCCGACATCCTGTCAGCCATCGCGCTGGGCCAGGAGTTCGGCGTGCGCGTCCTCATCGGCGGAGGCGCCGAGGCCTGGCAGGTCGCCGCCGAGCTCGCTCGCGCCCACGTCCCGGTCATCTACGACCCCACGCGCAACCTGCCCAACAGCTTCGACGCCCTGCACGTGCGCGACGACGCGGGCAAGCTCCTCGCCGACGCTGGCGTGACCCTGGTGATCTCGACCATGGCCGATGGCAGCGTCGTCCGCAACCTGCGCCAGCTCTGCGGCGTCGCCGTCGCCAACGGCATGACCTGGGACCAGGCCCTCGCCGCCGTCACCACCGCCCCGGTTGCCGCCTTCGCCAGCAGCCCCTTGCGCGGCACCCTCTCCCCCGGCGCCCCCGCCGACCTCGTCATCTGGTCCGCCGACCCCTTCGAGCTCTCCTCCCGCCCCCTCCACGTCCTCATCCGCGGCGTCGACCTCCCCCTCCGCACCCGCCAATCCCTCCTCCTCGACCGCTACCGCCACCTCTGACTCGGGGACGGTGTTGCCAATTTAACTTTCGGACGCAACTCCTCGGAACCCCGAGGGGGACGGTGTTCCCAAGTTCACTTTCGGACGCGGGAGTGCAGTCTTCGAAGACACTCCCGGGCCCATCTGTCACCCGGCAGACGCGTTCGGCGCGTCCGCGCGCTCGGTCCCCCGTCCCCAGATGTTGATTCGGAATCGTCGGAGGACTCCGGAGTGCCCCAGGACGGAACACTCCCGGGCCGAAAGTGAAGGTGGGAACACCGTCCCCTTGGGACGTTGCGGCCGGGGATTCGCGGGGTTGCGGGCGAAAGTTAATTTGGCAACACCGTCCCCGCCGAGGGGGAGCCGTCGACTCCTACAGGTTCTCCCTGAAGAAGCCGAAGATGCGCTCGTAGTACTTTGCCAGCAGCTTGGGCTCGCGTGGCCCGTGCGTCTGCCGCGCCAGCGGCACGAAGTCGAACTTCTTGCCCGCTCGCAGCAGCGCATCGGCCAGCGCGATGGCGTGGCTGAAGTGCACGTTGTCGTCGGCGGTGCCGTGCATGATCATGAGCGGCCGCTGCAGGCTGCTCGCGTACTCGAGCAGGCCGTTCGCGTCGTACACCGAGTTGTCCTTGCCGTCGGGCACGCCCAGGTAGCGCTCGGTGTAGCAGGTGTCGTAGTCGAGCCAGTCGGAGACCAGCGAGATGGCGATGCCGGCCTTGTACACGTCAGGCCGGCGCATGACCGCGAGCGCGGCCATGAAGCCGCCGAACGATCCGCCCGAGATGCCCACGCGCGTCATGTCCATGGCCGGCTCGGTCGAGCCGAGCGCCTTCAGGCCGTCGACCTGGTCGGCGAGCGGCACCTCGGCGAACTTGCCGAAGATGGCCCGCTCCCACTCGCGCCCGCGCCCGGGCGTGCCCCGGTTGTCGACCGAGACGACGATGTAACCGTGGTCGGCCGTCCACTGCGCCATCAGGTAGGCGTCGCGCGAGCGGTGCACCATGGTCGAGCCCGGCCCACCGTAGACGTTGACCAGCACCGGGTACTTCTTGCCCGGATCGAACTGCGTCGGTCGCACCAGCGAGGTCCAGAAACCCTTGCCGGGGCCGACCTTCTTGATCTGCACCTTGGCGGTGAGCGGCAGCTTCTCCGACTCGTCGGGCAGCGTGCCCGCCTTGGTGCCGTCGGCGCGCACGACCTCGACGGGGAACTCCTTGTCCTCCCAGGCGCGGTAGACGATGCGCGCGGGCACGTCGCGCGCGTAGGCGGCCCTGGTGACCACGCCCTCCTCGGACAGCCGCTCGGGCTCGCCCCCGCCCAGCGGCAGCTTCCACAGCGCCCCGTCGACCGGCTCGGTCGCCGCCGATACGATCACGTACTCCTTCTTGGGATCGACCCACGTGATGCCGTCGAAGCCGAAGTCGGGCTTGGTCAGCGCGCGCACCAGCTTGCCGTCGGGCGAGTGCAGCTCGAGCTGCCAGTCACCCGAGCGCTCGCTCGCCCACAGGAAGCCCGAGCCGTCGCGCAGCCAGGCGTAGTTATCGTGCAGGTTCAGGAACACGTCGTCGTGCTCGTGCACCAGCTCGCGCGTCTTGCCGCTCTTGACGTCGACCGCGAGCAGCGACAGGTCGTGCTGATCGCGCGACAGCACCTGGATGGTGAGGGGCGCCTTGTCCTGCCAGTTGACCCGCGCCAGGTAGGGGTAGCTCTTGCGGTCCCACTCGATCCACATGGTCTTGCCGCCCGCGGCCGCCGCGGTGATGCCCAGGCGCACCGCCACGTTGGGCTTGCCCGGGCGCGGGTACGCCGACGGCGTCACCGGATCGAACGGATCGATCGGATCCGACAAGTAGAGCTTCTCCACGCCGGTCGTGTCGGTCTCCTGGTAGACCACCTGGCTGGCGTCGGGCGACCACCACCAGCCGGTGAAGCGGTCCATCTCCTCCTGGGCGATGAACTCGGCCTGCGCGTGCTCGATCTCGCCGCCCGCGCCCCTGGTGATCTGCGTCGCCGTCGCCTTGCCGCTGGTGGGCACGATCCACAGCTCACCGCCGCGCACGAAGGCCAGCTTGGAGCCATCCGCGGACAGGCGCGCGTCGAAGGGAAAGGCATTCTTGCCATCCGGGCCGGCCAGCTCGGTGGCCGCGCCACCGTCGAGCGCGACCCAGTACACGCGGCCCGACAGCATGGCCAGCACGTGCTTGCCGTCGCGCGCGATCTGCACCGAGGTGAAGCCGGCCAGGCGCGCGGTGCGCATGCGCTCGCGCCGCGCCTTCTCTTCCTTGCCCAGCTTCTCCTCGGCGCCGGCGAGCAGCTTCTCGGCCGAGATCAGCTCGCGCGTCTGGCCCAGCTTCACGTCGAAGGCGTAGAGCGACATGGTCGGATCGCGTGGCTTGGCGCGCAGGAAGACCACCTGGCTGCCGTCGGGCGTGAAGCTCGCGCCCACAGGCCGACCCAGGCTGTAGCCGCGCGTGGCCACATAGTCGCGCAGGAAGGCCGCGTCGGCCTCCGCCTGGGCGCTCGCGGGCGCGGGCGCATTGGCGGGCCCAGGTGCGGGGGCTGCGGCCGCTGCGCCGGCCGCGGGCGGCTCGGCGTGCGACTGCCCGGGCGGAGGCGTGGGAGGCGCCGAAGCGCCCGGATGGCTGGCACCGCCGCAGGCGGCGAACGCGAGCAGCAAGGAGCACGTGAGGGTACGTCTCATGGGCGCGCATCCTACTGCTACACTCGGGCCGTGCGCGACGACCGATCTGACGAGACCGATGCTTTTGCGCGGTTCGATCGCACGCACCGCCGCATCGAGGAATGGCTGGGCGTACTGGAGCAGGCCGCGGTCGACGTGGCGAATCCGGAACGTCGCTACGACGCGCTCAACGACCTCCTGGACGCGATCGGCTTCTTCGGCCGGGGCGCCAAGCGTCACCACGACGACGAGGAGCAGACGCTGTTCCCGCGCCTGGCCGGGGTGGCCGAGCTCGCGCCGCTCGTGGCCGCGCTGCACGCCGAGCACGTCGAGCACCAGGCCGCGTTCGACGCACTGCGCCAGATGGTCGACAGCTTCAACCCCGACGAAGGTCCCAGCCGCGCCGACGAGGCCCGCCTGCCCGGGCTGGTGGCGCGCCTGGTCTCGCTCTACCGCAGTCACATCCAGCGCGAGGACGCCGAGCTGTTCCCGGCGGCGCGCGCGGCGCTGCCCGTGGGCGCGGCCGAGGAGATGGGCCGCGAGATGATCGCCCGCCGCCGCTGAGCCTGTGCTAGACGTCGCGTGTCGTGAGCAAGCAGTTCTCTCCTGAAGACGTCGAAGCCTGCGTCCGCGTGCTGCAGGCGATCTCCGACCATCGCGCGCACCTGCTCGATATTCCTGAGGATCTTCGCGAGAAGCTGCTCCAGCTGGCGGGCCTGGTCAACCACCCGGATCGGCTCGAGCTGCGCCAGATGGCGCGCGCGCGCCGGCGCCGCGACAAGCACGAGCGGCGCGAGCACGACGCCCAGCTGGTCAACGCCACGGCCATGCGCCAGGTGCGCCAGCTGCCCGTGTACGTGGCCCTGCCCGGCGTGCCCGGCGCCGAGGTGCCGCAGCTGGCCGCGCTGCCCGCCGCGTCGATCGACATGCCGGTCGAGTCGCACGAGCACGGCGAGCATGCGCACGCGCCGCTGCCCGGCCAGGCCGTACCCGAGCTGAAGGAGCCTCGCTCCTGCTACGTCTGCAAGGTCGACTTCAAGCGCGTGCACTTCTTCTACGACTCCATGTGCCCGGAGTGCGCCGAGCTCAACTACGCCAAGCGCACGCAGACGGCGCGCCTCGACGGGCGGGTCGCGCTCATCACCGGCGGACGGCTCAAGATCGGCTACCAGGCGGCCCTGATGATGCTGCGCGCGGGCGCCACCGTGGTCGTGACCACACGCTTCGCCCATGACGCGGCGCTGCGCTTCGCGCGCGAGCCCGACTACGCCGAGTTCGCCCCGCGCCTGCGCCTGCACGGCCTGGATCTGCGCCATTCGCCCTCGGTGGAGCTGTTCGCGCACTACCTCTCCGACACCCTGCCGCGCCTGGATCTGCTGGTCCACAACGCGGCCCAGACGGTGCGCCGGCCGACCGGCTTCTACTCGCACCTCATCGAATCCGAGGAAGCACCGCTCTCCGACCTGCCCCAGCTGGTGCGGCCGATCCTGTCCGCTCACGACGAGCTGCAGCGCATGCTGCGCTCGGGCTCCGTGGCCCTGCCGACCGCGGGCGCGGCCAACGCGCTCATGACCTGGCAGGGCCGCCAGGTCGGCGCCGGCCTGCTCGCGCCCGCACGCCTGTCGCAGGCTCCCGTCACGCCCGAGGACGTCGAGGCCGGCACCGACGTCTTCCCGGTCGGCCGCGTCGATCAGGACCTGCAGCAGGTCGACCTGCGCCGCATGAACTCCTGGCGCATGACCCTGGCCGACGTGGCCACGCCCGAGCTGCTCGAGGTGCACCTGGTCAACGCCATCGCGCCCTTCATCCTGACCAGGTCACTCAAGCCGCTCATGATGCGCGACCGCACCGACGAGAAGCACGTGGTCAACGTGTCGGCCATGGAAGCCTCCTTCTCGCGCAAGAAGAAGACCGACAAGCACCCGCACACCAACATGGCCAAGGCCGCGCTCAACATGCTCACGCGCACCTCGGCCGCCGACTATGCCGACGACGGCATCTGGATGAACTCGGTCGACACCGGCTGGGTCACCGACGAGGACCCTCTGCACCACGTGGAGCGCAAGCAGAAGGAGCACGACTTCTTCCCGCCCCTCGACGTCGTGGACGGCGCGGCGCGCGTCTGCGACCCCTTCTTTTCGGGGCTGCTCAACGGCGTGCACCCTTGGGGCAAGTTCTTCAAGGACTACCGGCCGACGGGCTGGTAGGTGAAAGAGGAAGTGGCTGACCGACGCAGAGGCGCAGAGGCGCAGAGGCACAGAGAGCGAACCAGATCTTGTTGGTCCGAACGGGTGAGAACGCCGCCATTGGGTCGTTCCAACGTCGTTCGCACCAACAAGGTCTGCTCTGACCTCAGCGCCTCTGCGCCTCTGCGCCTCTGCGTCGTCAGGGGAGCGGTCGTACGCCTAACGCGGCAGTAGCTTCTCGATCGCCCCGGTGACTTCGGCGGACTCGGGCGTGACCTTTGATTCGAAGCGGGCCACGACCTTGCCGTCCTTGTCGACGAGGAACTTGGTGAAGTTCCACTTCACGTCGCCCTTGATGCCCTCGGGGGTGTCCTGGGTGAGCGTCTTGTAGATGGGCGCGATCTCGGGGCCCTTGGCGTGGACCTTGGCCATCATGGGGAAGGTCACGCCGTAATTCTTCTCGCAGAAGGTCTTGATGTCCTCGGCCGTGCCGGGCTCCTGCTGACCGAAGTCGTTGGAGGGGAAGCCCACGATGACGAAGCCGCGCGCCTTGTACTTCTCGTAGATCTTCTCCAGGCCCTGGTACTGCGGCGTGTAGCCGCACTCCGAGGCGGTATTGACGATGAGCAGGACGTTGCCGCGGAACTTGTCCAGCTTGATGGTCTCGCCCTGCAGGGTCTGCACTTGATGGTCGATCACGAGTTCTCCTTGGGGAGGGGTGGGGGCCGGCTCGGGGGGGGCCTCGGCCGCGGCCGGCGCCATCGGTGAGGTCGTCTTCACCGATGCGGAGGGCGTGGATGTGGACTTGGATCCACAGGCGGCGGCGATCAGGGTGAGTGCCGAGAATGCAATATACTGCCTCATACCATCAACCTCCGAGTCGGAACTGGCGTGCGTACCCGGTCTCCAGATCGGAGATCGTTACCAAAACGATGCCGCTGCCATCGACAGCGTACTCTTCTTGTACGAGCGGTCCGCCGGTTCGTCTCTCTACCGGCACGTCGTGGAGCGCATTTCCGTGCAAGCGCAGGGCCGGATCGAATGGGAAGCGAATGTCACCGAGCGGTGTCAGGTCTCCCGATGGAATACCACGCTCGTCGACCGCCGAGCACTCGGCGAAACGGTAGTGACCCAGGTTATGCGCCGCACGGTAGACACGCCGCAGCGTGCGCGCCGGCGCTCCGGGCGCGGGCAGGGCGACGTCGCGGGTGAAGATGGGATCGAATTCGACCGCACGGCCCCCGTCAGCCTCGCGGAAGACGCCGAAGTGACGTGACAGCATGTCCTGCAGGGTGAAGCCCGACTCGGCGTCGGCGGCGATGGCCAGGCCCAGCGCGGTGGCCGCGAACGGGTAGGGCGAACGGTGCACGCGCCGGCCAAACCGCTCGCGCAGGGCGCGCCCGATCAGGGGCAGCGCGCTGGCCCCGCCCACGACGTAGATGCCCGCGACCTCCGCCAGCTCGGCGGCGCCCTCGGCGCGGGCGGCCCGATCCGCGTCGTCGTCCTCGTCTTCCTCGTCGGCGCTGCGCAGGACCGGCGACATGCCCATGATGGTCTGCTCGACCAGGGGTGCACACGCGGCGTAGAAGTCGGCCACTGAAATGGCAATCTCGCCCGCGCCGATGAAGTCGAGGTCGAGCGAGATGCGCCGCGTGTGCGGCGTGAGCGCTTCCTTGGCGTCGCGGCAGCGCTCGCACACGCGCGCCCAGGCGCCGCGCGGCAGGCCGGGCACGTCGCGTCCGAGCGAGCCCAGCGCCAGGCGCGCCAGCGTGTCGTCGAAGTCGTCACCGCCCAGACGGTTGATGCCCGCGGTGGCGACGACCTCGTGGTGACGGCCGAGCGCGCGGATGAGCGACACGTCGAAGGTTCCGCCGCCCAGGTCGTAGACCACGATGGCGTCGCGCCGGGAGTTGAGCGTGTTGCGGTAGCGGTGGGTGTACTCGAAGCCGGCGGCGGACGGCTCGTTGAGCATGGCCAGGACGGCGAAGCCGGCGCGCCGGAAGGCCTCCATGGTCAGGAAGCGCTGCGCGCCGTGGGCGTTGGCGGGGGCGGCGATGACCGCCTCGAGCGGCTCGTCACCGGCGCTGCGGGTCACGTTGGAACGTTCGCGGATGGCGGCGCGCAGCGCGGCCAGGTAGCGCGTGCACAGGTCGAGGGCGCGTTCGCGGTCCTCGAGTGAGGCCTCGGCCAGCAGGCGCTTGAACGAGCGGTGCAGCGTCCAGCCCGCGTCGCTGGCGGCGGCGCGCTGCGCCTCGAAGCCGAAGCGCCACTCGGCACCCGCGCCTCGCTCCGCGGCCACCGAGGGGAACCACTCGTGCGCATCGCCCGCGCTGTCGAGGAACGAGACGAGCGGGTAGTTGCCCCGGTCGCCATAGGCGACCACGGTGTGGGTCGTGCCGAAGTCGATGCCGAGCCGCAAGCGGGAACTCCCGCCCGGAGTATAGCCTCACTACCAGCAGGGAACGAATGGCAGGGCGGGGACGCGGCGGTGGCGATTCGTGACCAGACAGGTCTTGCGCCAGGCCAGGTTGATGCCGCACTCCCGCTGGCAGTAGACGAGCTGGTCCCCGAGCTCCACGTTGTAGAGCTGGATCGATTGGACGGTGCCCAATGCCTGTGGATGTTCCGGGTCGTACCACTCGTCGTTCACGCCGCGCCGAATCTGCCACTCGTAGACCGGCGTATCCGACCAGCGCAAGTTGACGCCCTCGTCGCGCGCACCGTACTTGAGGTAGCCGTGGCCCTCGATCTTGATGGCCACGACCTCTCCATAGCTGACCGAGCTGGCCAGACCGTGGGTGCTCTCGAGCGACATCCCGAGCGACTCGCTTTGGCTCCACACCAGGTTGATGCCGTTGTTGCGCGAGCCGTACTTGATGTACTGGCCGAGCGTGCTGTTGAACAGGGTGTAAGTAACGCCTGAGAACACCGGTATAAGCGGCTCCACGCTGGCCACGGCCTCGGCCCGGATCTGCCACTCTCGCGATTCATATTCAGATACCAAGGGCGGGCCGACGCCCGACTCCTGCGCGGCAATCTCCTCACCCGTTTCACCGTCGACGCCGAGGTCGTCCTGGATGCAGCCCACGAGCAAAGCAGAGACCACGAGCGCACCGACCAGCGAGACCGTCTTCATCGAAATTCTCCTTCGTGAATGCATCGAACAGAACCGGGGATGAACGAACGCGTCGGTAGCGACGGCGCACTTCGCGCCGCCACTACCGACCGTCCGACGACGAGGCTTCACTCGTCTACGCGCAGACTGCCGAGGCCACTACCAGCAGGGCGAGTCGGTCAGGTAGTTGGTGTAGTAGCGGGTCAGCTTCGGGGTCGGGATGTTCTTGCAGTTGTTTCGCCAGGTCAGGTTGATGCCGCAGTGGCGGTGGCAGTAGACGACCGATTCACCGCGCGTGATGTTGAACAGCTGGATCGTGGAGCCAGTGGGCACTTCCACGGGCTCCGGGTTGAACAGGCTGTCGGCGGGCCCGCGCCGGATCTGCCACTCGTACACGGGCGTGTTCGACCAGCGCAGATTGATGCCATTGTCACGCTCGCCGTACTTGACGTAACCGTTGGCGAGGAACTTGATCGCCACGGCTTCGCCGTAGTGCAGGGGGCCGGTCGCGCCGTCGACACGCTCGATGCTGATGGCGTTGGCGCCCGGGGCGTTCTCGCTCCACACCAGGTTGATGCCAGTATCACGCTCGCCGTACTTGACGAACTGCTTGAGCGTGCCGTTGTAGAGGTCATATTGCCCGTACGACTGCGCCGAGCCAGTCGCGGGCGTGGTCGTGGCGCTGCGCAGCTCCCACTCACGCGCCTCGGCTTCGCCCACCGTGAGTGCATTGGTGAAGTCGCCAACGGAGAGCCCCGACTCCTGCGCGGCGACCTGCTCGTCCGCCT
>OBEQ010903321.1_pt1 | contig 11469 bp, 9 predicted proteins | sample 1670901 | NCBI WGS metagenome assembly OBEQ01 (sample SAMEA104232315, study PRJEB22302) | groundwater metagenome | biome: forest; feature: aquifer; material: groundwater | place: USA | collected 2011-08-07 | depth 5.4 m | reverse complement strand
CCCCGCATCTCGAAGGCGCCAGCGCTTGGCTTCGTGATGCCCGTTAAGATCTTGAGGAGGGTGCTCTTCCCGGCCCCGTTCTGGCCAATGATCCCAAGCGCTGTGCCGGCAGGGACCGACAAGGTGATGTCTCTGAGTGCCCAGAACTCGCGGTGGTACACCCTGCGTCCAGCCGTCATCCACTCTTTGAGCCGATCCGCCGGCTTGGTGTACAGCTTGTATCGCTTGGAGAGGTTGTGGAGCTGTATCACTGAGGGGTCCTAGTCCGGATGTGCCTACACCTCATCAGCGATCTCATCCTTGAGACGGAAGAAGATGGCGGATCCTATGGCGAGGCTCATGAGGGCGGCGAGCGCTGTGGTCCCAAGGAGTGACCAGGAGGGGACGAGGCCGTCCAGGATCACCCCGTGATAGCCGCGCAGGAAATGGGTCATTGGGTTCAGGCGCAGCAGGCGCCTGATGCCGTCCGGTAATACCTCCTCCAGATAGACGATGGGAGTCAACCAGAACCAAAACTGGAGCCCGATTCCAACAAGCTGTGAGATGTCTCTGAGAAAGACGTTGAGGACGGAGACCATCAACCCCAGTCCGAAGGCAAAGGCGAACTGCAGGACGAGGAGAAGCGGGAGGATCAGATAGGCCCTGTTAGGGACATGTCCGGTCAGGAGCAGAAAGAGGAAGAAGATCGAGAACCCGATCAGGAAGTTGATGGCGCTCGAGAGGACGATCGAGCCGCTCAACAGTGTCTTCGGGATGCGGATCTTTTTGAGGAGCCAGGCCTGATCCAGGAAGACCGTGGCCGAGCGGCTGACCACCTCGGCGAAGGCGTTCCAGGGCAGGAGGCCGGCACACAGATAGATGCTGTAGCTGTACACGTCCGGCATACCTGGGAGTCTCGCCTGCATGATGCGGGAGAAGACCAGCGTATAGATGGTGATCATGACTAAGGGGTGCACGACATTCCAGACAATCCCCATGAAGGAGCCGGCATATCGACTCTTCAGGTCTCTGGCGACAAAGTGCACGAGCAGGTCTCGGTGGCCGACCAGGTTCTTGATCGCCGCTTGCAGATGCGACGGGGTCATCCAGTGTAACGGGGACGGCGGCCTGGGTGCCAAGCAGGAGGCCTGGTCGGGATGACCGGTGCCGGGAAGAGGTCTTACCATGTTACAGCCGTGATCACTGACAGGCCTCACAAAATCGCTATATGTATAGCAAATCACACCAAAGCGGCGGGCGTCCACTATGTCTATGGTTCTCATCATCGGTCTCGTGGGAGACCGATTGATGGTGTATTGTAGAGTGTCGTTCCAGTAAAGTCAATCGGTTGAAGTAGCGCCTCGATTTTCCTCTTGACAGCTTAAGGGCCTTACTGTTCAAATGGTGAACACGTCAAAGGCTATATGCGATGGAAAAAGAAGCGCAGCGTCATCTCGATATACTGTCTGAGATCGAGCGAGGCCAGCTGATCACCCAGCGTGGCTTAGCTCGAAGGCTCGGCATTGCGCTGGGACTGGCCAACTTGCACCTCAAGCGTCTGGTGAGAAAAGGGTACATCAAGGTGACAACGATCCCTCCTAATAGGGTGAAGTATCTGTTGACCCCGAAAGGCCTAGCCGAAAAGACTCGGTTAACGTACGAGTATCTGGAGTACTCGCTGTACCTCTACCGACAGGTCCGCGTGTCGCTCAGGGAGACCCTGTTGCCGTTAGTGCGGAACGGTCACCCCCGCTTGCTGATTTACGGCGGCGGAGAGGCCTCGGAGTTGGTCGTCTTTACTCTCCGGGAATTGGACCTGAGCCCAATAGGGGTTGTGGATGGGGCGGGGGGCGTGTGTGAGGTGCTGGGCCTCCGGGTCTGGTCAGTGGAGGGTCTGTGCGAGCTGGAGTTCGACCTGATTCTGGTCGCCATCTTCGGGCCGGCTGATCATGCTGTCAAGGAGCTGATCGATCGTGGTATTCCACGTGAGAAGATCGTGACGTTGAGGCAGTAGCACGTTGATGGCCGGGTGCCAATGAGAGGCGCCCCGATCTGTTCAGGCCTGAAGAGGACTACCCTGGTTGTGAGGGTTTCGATCCCGCTGAGCTGTGGCCGAGGCGAGGGGTCGGTTGTGCAAGTCTTAAAGTCTTCCCTGTAAGTGAGAGGGCGAAGCTGTATCCGCGGGAAGGGTTCAGGGCTAATCGGTTTGTTTGAGTTGAAGGGTGCCTCAACGCTCGATATGGACGCAGAAGACTGTACCCAATCCTGGTATGCCCTGCGTACCAGATCCAGGCATGAGAAGATAACCGCACGATGTTTGGAGCGGCGAGGCTTCGAGGTCTTCCTCCCGCTGATTGTCAGGGTTCGCCAGTGGAAGGATCGGCGCGTCCGCATCCCATTCCCGCTCTTCCCTGGCTATTGCTTCATCCGATGTGCGGCGGAGTGCCAATGGGAGGTGCGGCAGGCCGTTGGGGCAGTAGCATTCGTTGGGATCGCAGGTCGGGCGATGCCAATTCAGGAGGAAGAGATGAGTGCTGTCCGGCGGCTTGTGACCTCTGTTCTTCCAGTTGACCCGCACCCGATGCTGGAGCCAGGGATGCCGGTTGAGGTGATTCGCGGCCCTCTAGCAGGTCTCCGCGGCGTCCTGATTCGGAAGGGACTACGGGCTAAACTTCTCGTCGCTATCAGCCTCATCAGTCAGGGCGCATCAGTCAATATCGAGGCTGCTGATGTGGTGCCTGTGTGAAAAGAGGGAAGCGAGTTACACGAATCGGCCATTCGATTGACTCACTTCGATCGTTGGGGTAGACAGGAAGCTCCTCCGATAGCCAAACTGCAGAGAAGAGTAGTGAGATCCGTGGTAGAGCCGCCCAACGCGTCCAAGTCCCAAGATACCTGCCGCATCTGCCGATCGTCGCGGTTGCGCGTCTACCTTGATCTCGGCCGGACCCCGCTTGCGAACGCCTATCTCAGTGAAGAGGACCGAAGTGGGCCGGAGTTCACGGAAGAGCTGGCCCTGCAGCTCTGTGAGGACTGCGGGTTGTCCCAGTTGACCAAGGTGGTGCATCCGGACCTGATGTTCAAGAATTACCTTTACGTCAGCTCCACGACGGAAACGTTCCGCAGCCACTGTATGGAGCTAGCCACGACGGCCGTCGCCCGTGCGAATTGCCGACCGGGCGACCTGGTGATGGACATTGCGAGCAACGATGGGTGCCTCTTATCGAAATTCCGTGACGTAGGGATGCGGGTGGTGGGCGTAGATTCCGCGGAGAACCTCGCCGCCGAGGCGAACAAGTCGGGTATTCCGACGCTATGCGCTTACTGGTCGAGCGACGTTGCTGACACCGTCGTCAGCCGGTTCGGCCGGCCGAAGGTGATTACCGGAACGAACGTGTTCGCGCACGCAGACGACGTGCACGAGTTCGTCCGCGCAGTGACACGCTGTTTGGCGCCTGGCGGCTTCTTCATCATCGAGTGCCCGTACATAGTGGACTTCATCGAGCGTACCGAGTTCGACACCGCCTATCATGAACACCTGTCCTATCTCGGCATCCACCCGCTCCGGGCACTGATGACCCGGTACGGGCTGGTCCTTATCGATGTCGAATATTTCAAGGACATCCACGGCGGCACGATCCGGGTCTTCATCGGCCGTCCGGGCGAGCATACCCCGCAGGCCAGTGTGGACCTCTATCTACGCAAGGAGGCTGCTTTCGGTATCCTCGACTTCCGCCGGTACCAGGCGTTCGGGAGCAGGGTTGAGGAGAACAAGGAGCGCCTCCTCAAGCTGGTTCACGAACTGCACGCGCAGGGGCGTGCGATTTGGGCCTACGGGGCCAGTGCCAAGGGCAACACGCTGATGAACTATTTCGGGATCAGCCGGGACCTGATCCCCGTCGTCGTGGACGACAATCCGAAGAAGTGGGGATGGTATACCCCCGGCTCGCACATGCGGATTACCGGCATCGAGGAGCTATCCCGCTCGAAGGTCGACTTCCTGTTGTTGCTGGCGTGGAACTTCGAGGCTGAGATCCGCCGGCGCTGTCGTGCCATCGACTATCGCGGAGCATTCATTCTGCCGGTTCCGGAGGTCACAGCCCTCTCGTAGGGTGAACAGGGGCTTCCGCTGGCCCCATCCAAGAGGGAGAAGCATGCAGGAACGTAAGGTTGTCGCGGTGACTGGCTGCTTGGGGTTCATCGGTTCTCACTTCACTCGGGCCTGTCTACAGTGCGGATGGATGGTGTGGGGCGTGGACAAGAAGACCTACGCCGCCCGTACGGAGCTGCTGGAGGAATTCGGACAGTTCCCGTCATTCCGGTACCTGGAGGCGGACATCGCCAAGATGGATCACCTCTACGACGTGGACTATGTCTTCAACTTCGCCGCGGAGACCCACGTGGACAACAGCATCATGGACAGCCAGCGCTTCACCTGCTCGAACATCCTAGGGGTGGAGAACCTGCTCGAGCTGATCCAGGCGAAGCGGAACTATGAGATGCCGGTTCTGATCCAGATCAGCACCGATGAGGTCTACGGCGACGTCCTGAACGGTAACCACAAGGAGACCGATCCGCTCCAGCCGAGCAACCCGTACTCTGCCAGCAAGGCGGCGGCGGATATGCTGGTCCTGGGCTGGCATCGGACACACAAGGTGCCATACATCATCGTCCGTCCCACCAACAACTACGGGATCCACCAGTATCCTGAGAAGCTGATCCCCAAGGCGATCAAGTATCTCTCGTTGGACAAAAAGATTCCCCTGCATGGCGATGGGTCCTATGTACGCAACTGGCTGCACGTCGAGGACGCGGTGTCGGCCATCATGCACATCGTGTCTCATGGCGAGCGTAACCGGATCTACAACATCTCCGGCAATTACGAGGCCTCCAACCGGGAAGTCATCGTCAAGGTACTGGAGGCCTATTTTGGCGCACCCGCAGACCTCGAGCGGTACGTCCAGTTCAACTACGATCGTATGGGACAAGACGTCCGGTACTCCCTCGATGACTCCTCGCTGCGCGCGCTGGGCTGGAGCAATACCAAGAACTTCGACAGTGAACTGAAATCTGTGGTCGAGTTCTATAAGAGCCGCTTCATGTGGTGACGGACGTCGCCGGAGGCCCCGCCTCCGGGGAGTCGGTTGCTCGTTCCCATTCAAAACACCCTCGTGATTCCGCAGATGTGACCATGCCGCCCACAGCGCGAGACAGCTTGAAAGTGGAGGTTCTTGTCCTCTTAGGTTTGGCCCTCGCCGCGACCGTATGGATTGCCTATCATATCCAAGACCTCGGGTTCCGCATCGGGCAGCCCTCCATTGGCCTCGACTACGCCATGGGCGTGCTCTGGTGGACGGTCCTGGCGGTCGGTCTCGTCTGGTTCGGCGGAGAGGACCGGAAGCTCCTCCTGCTCGGCTGGGTCGCCAAGTTTTTTGTCGTCCTCGTGGCCATGCTGTTCTATGAGCAGCGATACGGACTCGACGCCTATCTGTACTTCAATACCTCGGTGACCGGGGAGCACTGGATAACGCCAGGGTACGACTGGCGCGAGGAGTGGTACCTGTTTACGGATCCGACCCTGGGGGAGGATACCTATCGGGTGGGGCAGGGGACGGAGAACATGATCCGGATTGTGATGCTCCTGTCCCTCATCGTCGGGAAGTATTACCACGCGCTCAAGGTCGTTTTCGCGTTCTTTGGGTTGCTCGGCTGCTGGGCCTTCTACCGAGCCGTGGTGGTCATCCTCGGCCGGCGGGTTCCTTCGGCCTTTTACTGGCTCGTGTTCTTTCCCTCCATCCTCTTTTGGTCATCCATTTTGGGCAAGGATCCGCTGATTCTGCTCACCCTCGGCATCGTCGCCTATGGAGCGGCCCGGATGCTCGTGCGGAGCGAGGTGGCGGGGTTCGGCATCGTGGGCGTGGGGTTGTTCCTGGCCTTCAATGTGCGCCCCTGGACCGCCATGATGGCAGGCTGTTGCCTGGTCCTTGCCGTGTTACTGCAGCGGGGACACGTCTTGTTCCGCCTGACGATCGTGGCGGTTGTCCTGTCTACCTTCCTGTTCGCGTGGGGACCGATCCAAAAGCGCTTCGAGCTCGAGGACATAAAATCCTTCGAGCGACTCTATGTGAAGCTGACCGAAGGGCAAGACGTCAAGTCCGAATGGACCGCGTACACGGCGGAGTTCGGGGGCTCTCGTCGCGCCGTAGAGGCCATGCAGGTCGCCGAGCAGATGCGGAGCGGGAACTACAGGGGCGTGCTCCCGCTCGTGATCTTCACCGGGCTGTTCCGGCCCCTTCCGTTTGACGCGAGGAACAGCTTCAGCGGCTTCGCGGCGGTCGAGAATACGGCGCTGTTGGCTCTCGTGTTCCTGGCTATCTGGCGTCTCCGATGGACGATGATTCGGGACCCGGTGATCGTCTTGGTCGTGTCCTTCTGCATCCTCTGGGCCGCGCTGCACGGGGGGATCGTCATGGCCAACTTCGGTGCCGGGGTCCGGTACAAGCTTCAGGCGCTACCCTTTATGGTCATTGGGTTATTCCTACTGCTCCACCCTACGGGGTACGCGCAAGGCCGGGCGCACCCGCTTACGATTGCCCAGGACGATCCTGGCCGGCGGCCCGGCTCTCTCGGGGCGCAAACGGCCTGACCCCGAGGCCTGTGTCCTTATAAGGCGGTTCGCCGCGAGTCGGTCATCCATGAAGCTCTCCGTCATCGTGCCGGTCCATAACGAAAGCAAGAGCATCGTCCCTTTTTACGAGCGGGCACGGGGTGTGCTGGACTCGCTGCAGGGTATTCGTGAGTGGACCATCTTTTTCATCAACGACGCGAGCGAAGACGACTCGCTGGAACAGATCCTAAAGCTGCGGGAAGAAGATCCGCGCGTGAGTATAATCACCCTGTCGCGGCGGTTTGGCTACCATGCCGTTCTCGTGGCGGGGCTGACGACCGCCGCGGGCGACCTGTACGCGATGGTCGACGTGGACTGCGAGGACCCGCCGGAGCTGTTCGCCCGGTTCTACGAGGCGATTCAGGGCGGCGCCCAGGTGGCCTACGGTATCAGATCGAATCGGGAGGAGCCGCGCGCGATTATCTTCATGCGTAAGCTTTTCTATCTAGCTAACAAGCGGATCGCCGACAGCGAGATCGTCATGTGGATGGCCGAGTTTGCTATGATCACCCGTCAGGTGCGCGATGCGATCATCGCTCCCCACACAACGTACCCCTTTCTCCGTGCTGAGCTCGGTTACGTGGGCTTCAAACGTGTCGGGATTCCTTACTTCCGAGCGAAGCGGACGCAAGGCCACTCGCATTACAGCCTTTGGCGGATGACCCGCTTTGCGGTGGCCGGGATCCTGTCGAGCTCCACGTTTTTCCTGCGTCTGGTGCTCTACCTGGCTGCGATGCTTGGCGCGGCCTATCCGCTGATCGTGCTCGCGTTTGGCCTCTCCGGGAAGGCAGCTGCGTACCTCGCGCTCATACTGACCTTCTACTTCCTACTCCTCAGCGTTCCGATCATCGCGCTCTACCTCGCCCGGACTTATAAGAACGGGGTGGCGAGACCGGTGTTCGTCATCGACCGGACCCGCACCTGTCTCTGATGATCGGACACCAGCCGGCCGCCCAGGACACTTCTTGCCCGCTTTGCGGGAAGACCGACAGCCAGGTACGGTTTCGCGGCGTGACCGATTACCTCACGGGCGAAGACTTCGAGGTCCGACGCTGCGCGTCCTGCGGCGTTGGGTACACCTGGCCGCAGCCTCCCTCCTTGAATCGCTTCTACCCACGGCAGTACCGCCAGTATGGCGGGACGACCCAGCGGATCCTGAAATTCCTGTACGATCGCCGAGTGCGCGACTGGGTCCGGGACTTGGGGCCCTCCGGCTTGGCCCTCGAGGTTGGTTGCGGCGCCGGCTGGATGCTCGGAGCGCTCAGTCAACAGGGCTGGAAGACGGTCGGCATCGAGCGTTCCGTGCTCAGCGCCGTGGCCGCGCGGACCACCGGCATCCCTGTTTTCGTCGGGGACCTCGACGGATTGAAGCCAGATCCGAGCTTCGATTTGATTATCCTGTTCCAGGTCCTCGAACATCTCCAGGATCCTCTGGGGACGTTGCAACAGGTGGCCAAGTTGCTCAAACCCGGCGGCAGCGTGGTCCTGGCTGTTCCCAACCTGGAGGGATGGCAGGCGAGGGTGGCCGGGAGGTCCTGGTTCCACCTGGACGTGCCGCGCCATCTCTACCACTTCTCGAAGCGATCACTGTTCCGGATCCTGAGCCAGGCGGGGCTGGCGGTTCGGTACACGCGCTTCTCCTCGTTCGAGCATGACCCCTATGGCTGGGTGCAGAGTCTCCTGAACCAGCTCGGGTTCCCCCAGAATCTTCTGACCAAGATGTTGATGGGCGTGGACCGCCGGGCTGTGCTCACCCCGGTCGGTCTCACCATGGTGGTGGCCGGGGGTCTGCTGGTGGTGCCGAGCTTTCTGCTTGCGATGGCCAGTTGGGCGGCTGGCGCGGGCGCGTCGGTGGAGGTGGTGGCGGCCAAGGCCAAGCGTAAGGCGGACGCGCCGGACGACGCCTTGGGGCAGCAGGCTTTCTACGACGATATCTGGGTGGCCTGGCGCGACATGCAGCGGTTTGCGCCGGCCCCCCGGTATCTGCGGCGAACGGTGATGCGGGAGCTCAGGCGCCTTGAGTTCGAGTCCGTCCTGGATATGGGGTGCGGGGAGGGCACGCTCCTCAGAATGATCGCCGAACGTTACCCAAAGGTGTCGCTGGCCGGTTCCGAGCTGAGCGCGACCGCGCTGCGCTATTGCAAGGAGCAGCTTCCCCGGGCCCACCTGTTCCGTCTCGACATCGTGCGGGACGAGGTCCAGCCTCAAACGTACGACCTGATCATCTCCGTGCAGGTGTTGGAGCACCTCAAGGATGATCTGGCGGCGCTGCGGAACTTGTGGGCGATGTGCCGCCGTTACGTGCTGATCAGTGTTCCGGGCGGGGAGCTCGACGAGCACGGCCGGAGAATGGGGCACTACCGCCATTATACGAAGGACGGTCTCGTTCAGAAGATGGAGCAGGCCGGGTTCCGCGTAGTGCGGATCTTCACCTGCGGGTGGCCCGTTCACTCGTTGCTCTACCGCCAACTGGTTCGGCGCCTACCCAGAAATGCCGTCGAGCAAGTCGGTCTGGGGCAGTACGACTGGAAAAAGCGGACGATCATGAATCTCGCCGACTTCGCCTACCGGTTGAATCTTCCCTTCGTCGGCACCGAAGTGTTCGCGATCGGTGTTCCCACTCACGATACGCCGGGCGCGTCCCCGTAGTGGCATGAGAACCATGGGGCAGACGGACCGCCGCAGCCGCGTCATCATCTCGCTCTTCCTTCTGCTGTCACTGGCTGGCATGGCGGTGGGCGTGTTCATTGCGCCCTATCTGGTTCCTCAGTCCAGCTCGTTTCTGAGCGCCTCCACCCTTGCGGGGTTCAACAATTCGCTTGCATACGCGCTGTACGTGCTGTTCCTGGGGCTGGTGATCTATCTGGCGACTCGGCTCTCCCCCACGCGGGCCGAGCTGGCCGAGCCGCTGGTCGCCTCCAGACCCTCCCTGGTCCCTCCCCCGATCGTGACCTTGGTGCTCGGTCTGCACGTCGTTCTCTTCGGCGCCCTGTACGCGTTCAAGCACGGCTTCGTTTTCGCGGAGGCGCTGTACTTCCAGGATCTCCTGTACCGGATGAAAGCCGGTGCCGTCCCCTTCGTGGATGTGCACTTCTTTTATGGCCCTGCGCTCCTGTATCCGGCCCTGTTTCTGAGTCGATATGTCGGGATAGAGCTGGCCTACGCCGTCTATTACGTGGCCACATACGTGGTGGGGCTCTACCTCATTTATGTCGTGCTCGGCTGCCTGCTCCGGTCTCACCGCGAAGCCCAGGCCTGGTTCGTGTTTTTCGCCCTGGGGCTCTTCAACCCGTACACGGGCCTGAATTACGCGATCGTCCGGCACATGCTGCCTGTCGTGGCACTGTTGGCGGCCTGGTGGTGCTTCCGGACTCCCAGCGTCGGCAGCCTGGCGGGGACCGTCGTGGTGGTGACCCTGGCCCTCGTCTACTCGCCGGAGATCGGCGTGGTGACGCTGCTCAGCGTCGGGACGCTCAGCGCCTTAGTTCTTCTTCGGCCGAGCGGAGGGCTGGTCTTGCGCGCGCACCCGCTCGTTCACCTCGCGGTTCCTGTTTCGTCGGCGGCACTCATGGTCCTCCTCTTCCATGTCATAGACCCCTCTCACCGTGCACTGGCGAGTTATTTCGAGCCGATCCTGACGTTTTCCTCGGGCGGGTGGAACACGCCGATCGATCCCAGTTTGCCCACCCTGACGATGATCGCGTTGACCATCATGGTCGGCGTCGTGATCGTGCGGACGGTACGGAGCCGCGGGTGGGATGAATCGGCCGTCTGGTTGGTGTCGTACGGCGTGCTCATTCTCTTGATGGAGCGAGCGGCCTTTGGGAAGGCCGACATCAGCCACATCGCGTACAGCGGGCTCCCCCTCTACCTGTTGGCCGTCCGCTGCGCGCCGGGGTTCTGGACCGGGAACGGCAAGAACGCCTGGATGGCCGTCCTGCTCTTCGTCGGCCTGGTCGGGCCCCAACAACTGTACCACGGGATGCTGTTCCTGCCTTACGTCGAGCGCAGCGTCGTCCATGCCCAGGGCATGAGCGGCGGTCACGCCTCAGGCCGTAGCTCCGCCACCAAAGAGGCGATCCAGGCGGGTATTGCGCGAGCGGTCGAGCACTTCGGCAGAGACCGGCTCTATTACATGCACAAGTTGGAGTATTACCGGCTGCCGATCTACCTTCGCTTCGGGCTCGAGCCCATACTTTACTTTCCCTCGCTCACCTCAGCGTTCGCCGACAAGGACATGCGGCGGGTGATCGACGAGTTGCGCGAGCGACGGGCAATCGTCATCGCTCGTCGAGCCGACTTGGCCCAGCCGCCTCCTGCCGGCGAGTCCGGGCCCCACTGGCTGCTGGTCCTGACGAGCTCACCCCTGCCGGGCTCGTCGGTATTCGAGTTGACGAACCGTTTCCAGGCCAGGCTTGAGGCCCCTCTGCTGGAGTTCTTGAAGGCTGAGTACGACATTGGACTCGAGGACGGAGAAATCCTCGCGCTTCTGCCCAGGGAAGTCGGCGCAAAGGTGTCCGAGGGGCTGCGCCGCCACTTTTGACATTCGCAGGCCGTGATATTATAGGTGGTTACCAAATTCTCTTCGCCCGTCTCCGTGTATCGAAATGCGTCAGTTCAACTGTGCAATTCCCGTTGACGCGAAACCGTTGAGCTATAAACGTGACAGCATCCATAACCGCTTAGTGTCTGCGATGAAATAAGTGTATCAAGTTAGGGGTGACGATGTGGTCGAATGGTATAGTTCCAATCGCCGTGGAAAGCATCACGCAGCAGGTTGATCTTCGCCCACTCTTCGTCGGAGATCTTACGGCCGACGGGAT
>OBEQ010465640.1_pt1 | contig 11469 bp, 17 predicted proteins | sample 1670901 | NCBI WGS metagenome assembly OBEQ01 (sample SAMEA104232315, study PRJEB22302) | groundwater metagenome | biome: forest; feature: aquifer; material: groundwater | place: USA | collected 2011-08-07 | depth 5.4 m | reverse complement strand
TCATACTAAATCATGGAAGAAAAAAAGAAATCGCGCCCCCTATGCTTTTGATTTTGATGTGGGGAAATGGGGGAAATGGAAATGGGGATAAGAAATGGGAGGAAATGGGGGAAATGGGAAATGGGGATAAGTACGATTAATCCCTAAATTCTGTGGCAAAATAATTTCCCCCTATTTTCTAATTCGCTCGCGACCTAATTTTTACGACCCCAACAAGTATAAAGTAGTATTTATTTACGATCGTAAATAAATACTACTTTCGGTAATGGTAATGGGGACAGTTCATTGACACCGTTGATCAAGAGATTAGTCTAAAAATCTACAGAGGGGAGCCCTATGTAATCTAGGATTAGGCTGATGTGGACAAAATAATTTTTTGTGATATAAACATAGTTAGATTTTCCGTTCACGTCAATCCATTTTGACTATCACATAAAGGAGATTTTTCTTGGATAATGTAAATGCGCAATCATTGGGTAAGCATCCGAATATGTTCTGGGTTATCGGCGCGTTCCTTTTATCAAAAGGAGTAGGCATATTGAAGGCGCTCAAAGCGCTGAAGTATGCGAAGTTTGCGATTACGGCAATCACCATGTCGATTTCGGCGCTGCTCTACGGCTTCGCCTTCGGCTCTTGGTATTTTGCCACCGGACTTGTGCTTCTTCTGGTGCACGAATATGGACACGTAATTGCGTTGTGGAAGAAGGGTATTCACGCTTCCGCACCAGTGTTCATCCCGTTTCTCGGTGCTGCGGTTTTTGCAAAAATACCAGAAACGAAAGATGATGAGGCGTATATCGGTTATGGTGGGCCACTCATTGGAACGCTCGGTGCACTTGCATGTATCGGGGTCGCACTCATGTTCCCCGAAGGTTCCTTTTGGTCAGTGCTTCTGCATATCCTCGGGAATGTGGGTCTGTTCATTAACCTTTTTAACTTGATACCGGCGCGACCGCTTGATGGGGGACGGATTCTTCATCCACTTGGTACGGGTGTCGTGTACTGCGGATTCACTCTTCTTTTGATTCTTGCATATATGACACAGGACCTCTTTTTCGTGCTCATCGCACTCTTCTCGGTTGAGAACATGCCGGTGCGTAAGTGGGTGAGGTGCATGCTTTGGAGCTTTTTGTGTACCGCGTCCGCCTTTGCTGTTGTTTTCTCACCTGATTTAACGAACTTCTTTAAGTGGTTATGCATTTCAGTCCTTACTTGCCTAACCCTTGCCCCATTGTATATGGCATGGAAATCAAGAGGTGAACCTATGCCCGATATGCCGAGCGAGACGGAAACGATATCTCGCTTTGTGAAAATAAAATGGCTCGTACTCTACCTCCTCCTGCTCGCGGTCATTAGTGGAAGCATGGTGTGGCATTCCCAACACCTGCCGAAAGAGGTTCGCGAAAGTTCACTTGTACGTTTTGTTCATCAATATTAATTGCACTAAAGCGCCTTTCTTAAGGCGCTTTTTTATGGCCTCTCTCAGGGTGGGTGAACACCCTCGCCTTCAGGCGACGGCTTCAGCATGATACGATTGATACATGGGCAACGACTATCGTAAATCCTCCCACACCACCTTTCGTATTGAACTCCACATTGTGTGGGTCACCAAGTATCGCTACAAGATATTGAACGGAGCAATCGGAACGCGTACCCGTGATCTCCTGGAAAACAGGGACAGTCACGATTGATTTAGTAAATTTGTGGTTTAATTAACTCATGACTAATCTAATAATACTTGCGGTTGTTGCGGTGATGCTCGCTGTGCTTCTTTCATTTCTGAAAGAGAAGTTTGGAGACGAAGGGGAGGGGGGAGGTAGCGAAAAGGAGAAAGCAAAATATTCCTATACACGCAAGCAATTTTTTATGAATCGGGCTGAGCATGAATTTTATGATGTGCTGGTCGGTGCCATTGGTGATCAGTATTATGTTTTTGCTCAAGTGCATTTGCCTACGGTTCTTGAACATTCCATAAAAGGGCAGAATTGGAATGCCGCGTTTCGTCATATTAACGGCAAATCTGTAGATTTCGTCCTGTGCGATAAGGCATATATCTCTCCAAAACTTGCTATCGAACTCGATGGTCGTTCGCATGAACGCGAAGATCGCCAATTGCGTGATGTTGAAGTTGAACGAATTTTTAAACAAGCTGGACTCCCGCTCCTTCGCCTCGAAAACCACGGCACCCCTAATCCCGTTGAACTTAAACAAAAAATTGCAGAAATTTTAAGACAGGGCTAATGAGCTAATGCTAATGGGGACAGTCACGATTAATCCCTAAATTCTGGGAATGGGGATAAGAAGGAATGGGGTGGAATGGGGAATGGGAATGGGGATAAGTACGGTTAATCCCGAAATTTTGTGATTCAATAACAGAAATTTTCTGGTAGAATGATTTGATGAATCCATTTCAATTTTTTACAGGTGGTAATATTTTTATCACCCTTGGAATTTTTCTTCTCCTATTTTTTGTTTTTCGAGAAATATTTACTTGGTATTGGAAGGTTAATAAAATGGTAAGTCTTCTTGAGCAGATTGAAGAAAATACACGCAAAGAGGGAGTGGTGCAACTCACTGACGAAGAGATACGCGCCCCAGGTCCTATTGTGAGTGAGAATAATAAGAGTTGGTTTACCCGCCCTATCACCACCCCAAAGCAAGCAGGGGATTAACCATGATTCGTAGGAAATAGGAACAGGATGCGCGTGAGATGGGGTGGAATTATGATATAATTTTTTTATGATCGTGAGTACTTTTTCGCGTGGCGGAACTTTTTTGATTGGATTTCTGTTCGGGCTTTTGATCCCAACGCTGATTGGTATGCGTTTAATTTATTATTATCCCGTCCTAACATCTGCAACAGCGGTTTCAATGGCAGAGTATAATGAGCTCTATGGGAAAATGGGAGCAGCTGAAGTGAGGTCGTCCGAGATATCTACTGCGATGGATCAACAAAATAAAAAATTAGAACCCACACGAAAACTTCTTTTAGATCATTCTTTGTCCGCACTTAGTGTATATGAGCCCGCCCAAACACCTCCCTCAAATGGTGGAATATACATTGAGTTTAGTTGGGATCCGGAAGCTCCAGAAGGTGCAACTCTTGCTCTTTTTGATAATCAAGACTGTCACTCTTTTGACCAAAAAAATCCACCATCAGAACTTGTGACCTTAACAAAAGATCAAAATAGTTATAGGCGTGTAGCGCAAATAATATCTGCGGCAAAATTTTGCGGACAAATTTGGAAAGATTACCCCAAGGGGATTCCCGTATCTGATCCTGCAACGTATGTCATGCCTGAAATCCCATACCCCTCGAGGGCAGTTGATGATCTTTGAGAAAATGGAAACAGAGAAACAGTTGGACAGTTGGTTTCAAAATAGAACTAACTTAAAACGAATCTTTAATCACCTCATGCTATAATCCCCGCATGACCGAGCATTCAGCACAACCCAATAATCCTTTTCAGGGGAAAACCTTGCAAGCTATTTTGGAATACTTGCTCACAGAGTATGGATGGGTGGAGCTCGGAGAGCGTATTCCCATCAACTGTTTTTTGAATGACCCCAGTATTCCTTCGAGTCTCAAATTTTTACGCAAGACTCCGTGGGCGCGGCAAAAAGTTGAGGATTTATATCTCGACACACTCCACGAGCGTTCTTAGGGAGAGAGGAATTTTTCTGTTGACTTCTTTTCTCTTGCAACAAGCAATATTCCGAGCACTATTGCGCCGATCATAATGGTAATACCGACATCACGTACGATAGCGCCGATGAGTGTATCGCACTGCATGATGTGTGGGAAGCGAGAAAGAATCACTGCCCAATCGTGCTCGCCACCCAAAAGTACAAGTTGTTGTGCGCGCGCATCGGCGATATAACGACCAACACCGATCATGTTTTCGCCTGTCCACCAGAGCATGAGTGTTGCGGAAAAGAGATCTTGTTTTTGCAAGAAGGGAATAATGAGGAGGAGGGGAAGCAGTATCTGAAAGAGAGAACCGCCGGCAAAGTACAGCAATTCTCCAAAGAGTGAAAAGAGTACGTGTCCCGCTTCATGGAAAATGAGATTCGCATTATCGACCATGGGCACCCATGGCGTGGTGCATGCGAGCCATGTGAGCCAGACAAGGATCAGGAGTCCCGCAATTTTCCCGAATATTTTCATATGCATAGTGTAGCATAGACCTGCTTGCGGATAAGCTTTCGGATAAATTTTTCGATTTTTTGAGCGAAAAATATTTTACACAACAAGCTGTAGCTTTGCTACGGTGCAGTTGTGTAAAATATTTTGCAGGCAAAAAATTGGGAAATTGGACGGAATGTTATTCGCAAGCAGGTCTAAATAAAAAGACTCGCCACTGATGTTCAGTAACGAGCTTGTCATGAGTACGTGCGAGTTTCTCAACCTTCTTTGCAACCCTCTTGTTTGTAGTAATGAGATTGTTTGATGCGTGTTTTTTCTTGCACTTGATTGACCATTTTCCTTAATTCGTGGCAGGTAATGCGATCAGCGCGTAGCTGGAAATGCTTTGCGATGCGCTGCATTTCTTCGATAGTGAATCCCCGACGCTCTTCATTCACGACCGGGGTAAGTACTTTGTAGAAATCCGAGAGTGCGAGTAACATCGCAAGATCTTCATCGAAGGCATGTGCATTGAAGCTTGGGTCCAAGAATCTTTCTTTGAGCACTTCACTCACACAATAAATTTCTTGTAAAACAAGTTTTTGCAATTCGTGCGGGTCAAAGTTGGGTTGAGCGAGTACGTCGAGGGGCTTCAATGTTGCCATGAGTTTTCTCCGGATAAAAAACAGGGGGTTGGAAATGCTACATCCATTGCAAAATTAGCATACATGCGTGTCCTGTCAAGAATATTCTGGGAAAATAGAAACTGAAGAAACGGTGTCAGGCAATGGAAATGGAAAATAGGATCATGCACCGCTAGTTTGAGAAATGCGCGGTTGGCGACATGTTTGGTGTAGAATGAATAGATGACTATGAAAAGAATTTCCGGTGGTGTGGTGCACAAAATTCCTTCGGATTTACGAGAGAAGCTTGTCGCTCTTCCGGCATCGCTTGCCGCATGGGAGGATATCACGCCCTTGGCTCGTAATGAGTTTATCTGTTGGATTGAAGATGCCAAGAAACCGGAGACAAGAGCGCATCGCATCAAGCGGACATACACCGAAATCGCCGAAGGGAAGCGTCGTCCTTGTTGTTGGCCCGGATGCATCCATCGTTAAAAATAGTCATACAAAAAAGTAAAGCATCGTGAAAGCAGTGTTTTTGTTTTCCATTGTTGGGTGGGGTAGAATACAGCAAGTAATATGAAAAAGAAGATAGTAGAAAATAAAACAGTTATCTATCAGGCAAAGTCCGGAGCGATTAAGCTACGGGGGGATTTTAACAAGGAAACTCTTTGGGCAACTCAGGCCCAAATTGCTGAGGTTTTTGATATTGAACGATCAGTGGCGACAAAACATATTCGGAATATTTTTGGAGATCAGGAATTAAACGAGAAAGCAGTATGTGCAAATTTTGCACATACTGCTTCAGATGGTAAGACATATCAAGTGCAGTTTTATAATCTCGATATTATCCTTTCGGTAGGGTATCGTGCAAATTCAACACGTGCGATTGAGTTCAGAAAATGGGCAACCAAGACACTCCGCACACACATTGTGGACGGCTACACTATCAATCGTGCGCGAGTAGGAAAAAATTACAATGCTTTTATGCAGGCGGTGACTGATGTGAAGGCATTGCTTCCTGTCGACACAAAAGCAAATACTGCGGATATTCTCGAGCTTGTACAATTGTTTGCTGATACATGGATGTCGCTTGATGCGTACGATAGGGAGGTGCTTGATATTGGCAAGCCAACGAAAAAGAAAGTAGCACTCACAGGAGAAAAACTTACACAGAGTGTCTCTGTTCTCAAAGAAGAACTCATCAAAAAAGGGGAAGCAACAGAACTCTTTGCTACTGAGCGTACTCATGGCGCACTTGAAGGAATAATCGGAAATGTGATGCAGTCTTTTGGGGGAGCTGATGTCTACGGAAGTATAGAGGAAAAGGCGGCGCACCTTCTCTATTTTATTGTAAAAAATCACCCCTTCATTGATGGGAATAAGCGTACCGGAGCATATGCTTTCGTATGGTTTTTGAATGTGGCAAAAATACTTGATACAAAACGCTTGAACCCTGAGGCATTGACCGCAATCACTCTGCTAATTGCTGAAAGTAATCCAAAAGACAAAGAAAAAATGACGAAACTTGTCACGATGCTCATTGCGAAGAAAAATTGAACATTATTCCTTCACCCACGCGAGGGCTTCTTCGCGGGTGGGGAAGTAGCGGATGCGATCGATTTTTGCTCCCTGCGCATACAAGCTTGCGTGAATGGTTTGTATTTCCGGTGATGCACCGAAGGCGGCAGTTTTTACAATATTGAGACCCGCAATGGCACGATGTGCCAATCCTTGTGCATAAGGATCAAATGTGATGACACGAGAGAGATTGGTCATGATTTTGATCGGCAGACCTTTTTCGGTGAACTGCGATGCAAGCTCGAGAATTCGCTCTTGCATGTCCGCTTGATTTTCCATTGTTGCATGAGGAGCGTAGTCAATCTGAATAAATCCCTCCGCGTTTACATAGACCTCACTTGTTTCTTGCATATCATGCAGTATAGCAATATGTCATGGCACTCATCAAGATTCTTTTGTTTCAGGAAGGTGATATGGTATATTCTTTAGTGGAAAAGAGTATCAATGGAGCATATATGAAAATCCCGAGCAAAGTACCCGAAAAAGGTTTTTATTATCACTATAAACATGATCCCAACGGGGAAGTGAACAATTATGCCTATGAAGTGATGGGTGTCGGGGTGCATACGGAAGATGACTGCCGTCCTGATGATGCACACATGGTGGTATATCGTCCCCTCTATTCTTCGTCGGTCTATAAGGCGGGGAAACTCTTCGATCTTCGTCCGCTTCTTATGTGGATGGGAACGGTCATGATTGGTGGAAAGGTCTTTCCGCGATTCCAAAAAATCATCGATCTCAAAACGATTGCGCTACTTGAGGCGATCAAGAAGGATATGTACGACTGAATGAAACCACCTTTTGGTGGTTTTTAAATGAGCAGGTTTTCAATCGCTGCTTCAAGTGCCTTGGGGGTGGAGACAATCGCGTGAGGATTGCCCTGCGAAAGAAGCGTTTCATCATTAAAACCCCAAGTTACGGCAATGGTGGGAATGTTGTGTACTGCCGCCTCTTTAATGTCACCGAGTGTGTCGGTAATAAAAATCATTTGATCGAGAGAAACATTGTATTTTTCCGCAATCATTGTAAATTTATGTGTTTTGGATTTGTGTACATCCGCACCAAGAACGTCGGTAAACAAGTGATCAAGATGATGCGTCCGGAGATATTCAGTGATGCGTGTGCTGTTGCTTGAGGAAATGATCGCAAGGGTGTGCGCATCCTGCTTGAGCCCATTGAGTATTGCAGGGATTCCTAGAACGGGCGGAATGGGAAGTTTTCGTTTTTGTGACTCCTCGCCATAGTCGAAATTTTTCGGCACCGCGGTCATGTCGATGCCGTGTCTTTTAAATGCATCAAAGATATTTTCCGTAGACATCATCCGATACTCTTCTTCGCTAAACCCCGATGTGGTCAATTGGAACATTTCAAAACACACATCAAATGAATCGATAATCGGCCCGTCAAAATCAAAGATAATCACTCGTGACATGGAGGTATTGTAGCGTGTTTGCGCAATAGCACCAAGAAAAAAACAGAAAAAAACAGAAAAAGAAAAACACCCCAACAAGGGTGCGTGATCAGGTGCGATCAAGAAAATATTCTTCCATTTTCTTCGGTTCCACAAAACACCGATAGTAGGTGTGATGTCGGTCGCCCGAGGTAAAAATAAATGGCGGCAATCCCGCAAATTTGTAGAGGTAGTAGACGAGCGCTCTTCCGCTCCGACCGTTTCCATCAATGAACGGATGAATGTGTTCATACTCAAAATGTAATCGCGCAATAATGCGAATATTTTTCTCGCGCGTCAGTGTGTGGTGCATCTTTTGCCAACGTACCACTCGGTAAATATGCGTTACCATTGCCGCGGGGATAAGTTGGGGAGGCATTGCGTTACGTCCACCGATTGATACGTATACATCACGCCATTCACCGACATATTTTTGGGGAATTTGCGGGTGGCCTTTGAGGGTTTGTTCCGTCACAATCAGTGATTGTGTTTGTTTCACCATCGCATGATTGAGTAGCGTGTGCGCATGTGCCAACTGATGAAGTCCGAGCATTGCCCCGACATGTCCGAGTACTGCACCACCCTCAAGTTGCTCTTGTACGAGTGCTTGGTCATCATGAATGTTCTCAATTGCGTCCGATTCGACAATAAACCGAAGCAGAAATTCCAAGTCAGTTTTATTGGGTTCCACCGATAGCTCCTTTACTATGTGCTTTCTTTAAATAAGCCTAGCATACTTGATAAAAAAAGCTAAAGAAAAACCTCCCTGTGAGGGGAGGGTGGAGCGCCTGTTAAAAACTAATGGAAATAACGCGTGGGGAGAACCTCATAGTGCACCGTATTCTTGATACGATGCGGATAAATGAATTTGCGAGCGTAAGCATCAATGAGGTGAATAACAGAAACCCCATCCTTCCGAGCGTTATAGAGAGCCTTCGCAAGGCCATCGTTGTCTCCGGTGCTTGCACCATGGGCCGACTGTATTAATTGCTGAAACAGAAAATGATCCCAGATTTCTCCGAGAATAAGCTCATCAGTGCGCCCTCGTCCGATTTTGAGTTCGTACTGAATAAATTGCTGCAAATGCTCGGCAATAATATCCGCCTGGCGTTTTCCTTTTGCCATTCATAACCCCAATAAAACTGTGTACAAAACTATACACGATTATAGGGACTCCGGTGGATTATTTCAAGACCTTATACTGTGTTACAATGTCTGCATAGCAAAATCATTAATATTATATTTATGGACAAAGTACAGCATTTTGAAATTCCCGCAGATGACATTACTCGCGCACGAAAGTTTTATGAAGCGGCATTCGGGTGGAACACCGCCGAGTGGCCTATGCCAAGCGGGGAGCCCTACATCGGACTCCACACCGGCCCTGTGGATGAAAAGAATATGTGGAAGGAGTCGGGCTTTATCAACGGCGGCATGTTCAAGCGGTCGCCTGCGCTCCCCGTAACCGGTCCTACGATTGCAGTAACGGTCGCCGATATTCATGCATCGCTTGAGAAGATTAAGACCGAAGGAGGAGAAGTGCTTGGCGAAGTGCAGAATATTGGTGGTATGGGGCTCTATGCCTATGTGAAGGACACGGAAGGCAATGTGATCGGTGTGTGGCAAGAATTGAAAAAATAACTTCCTGAGAATATTCAAAAAAACAGCCTCTCCGAAGAGGGCTGTTTTGCTATTGCCGACAACCTTTTATATTTTTGCACTGAGTCTTTTTCCGGTGAATTTAGAAAATCCCCACGTAATGAGCATGCCTAGCAAGAGTGGTCCAAGCATGGGAGAGTTTGTTGTCGCCCCTTCTCGCGCATACCATAGACATATACCCAAAGAGAGGGCAAAAGAAAAGAAGAATATTGCACTCACCGTAAATTCTGCCACGAAAGTGAAATGCGTCTCCCACTTAAATTCTTTTTCCTTTGAGACAATCTCGAGGCGTTGCGCATTACGAATGACGATGCTTACACAGACACTTGCCACAAGTGCGAGCAAAAGTCCCAGAGTGAAGAAAAAGAAATTGAATCCTTGGGGGAGTGTGCTAATTCCTCGCGACCAAGCGATGATGGCGCCAATCGAGGTGAGGAGTGTGCAGAGCCCCCAGAATTTCCGAGGCATTTTTGTGTCGAACATTGTTTGCTCCTTAAGGAGAACATTCCTTTTTCAGGTTAGCATCTTCTCAAAAGAAAGAAAGGTGTGTTGGTTGCAAAAAGACAATAAATACGTATACTGTCAAGAATCTTATGACTGAATCAGTATCGAGCGAAAAAATAGAAAAGAGTGTCACCGGACCAACGGAAGAGTTGGTGCGCGCCATGAGTGCGCAAAAAAAGGAACCTGAGTGGATGCTCGAGCTTCGCTTGAAGTCGCTCGCACTATGGCAGCAAACACAAATGCCCAACTGGGGTCCCGATCTTTCAGGACTCAAGCTTGAGGGAATGACCTATTATGTTGATCCTGAGGTCAAAGAAACCGATGATTGGAAAGAACTCCCAAAAGAAATTACCGATACATTTGAAAAGCTCGGCATCCCGCGCGCGGAGCGTGAGTACTTGGGCGGTGTCGGTGCGCAGTACGATTCCGGAATTGTCTATCATCGCATCCAACAACAGCTTGCCGACAAGGGAGTGATTTTTGAAAACATGGATGTTGCACTCGAAAAATATCCCGACCTTGTGAAAGAACATTTTATGACAAAGTGTGTTCCTATTACCGATCATAAATTTGTCATGCTCCATGGTGCGGTGTGGAGCGGTGGGACATTTATTTATGTGCCGAAAGGGGTGAAGGTCTCACTTCCGCTTCAGGCATATTTCCGCATGAACAAAGCACGCTCGGCGCAGTTTGAACACACGCTCATCATTGCCGACGAAGGCGCGGAGATCACCTATATCGAAGGCTGTTCCGCACCGCAATATACCGAAAGCTCGCTTCATGCGGGTTGTGTGGAATTGTGGGTGAAGAAAAATGCGCGCATCAAATATATCAGTGTCGAAAATTGGTCGCGCAATACCTATAATTTGAATACGAAGAAAGCGCTTGTCTTTGAGGAGGGAACGGTGGAGTGGGTCAACGGCAATATGGGCTCACATACGACCATGCTCTATCCTTCGTCGGTCTTGCTTGGTCGTGGCGCACGCAGTGAATCGCTCGGTATTGTGATGGCCAATACCGGCCAAGTGCAGGACACCGGAAGCAAGGCAATCCATATGGCACCGGACACGGTTTCAGTCATTCGTTCAAAATCAATTTCCAAAGGCGGGGGAGTGTCCAACTATCGCGGTTTCGTGCGCATGTTGCCGGGAGCGGAGAATGCACAGTCGTCAGTCATGTGCGATGCGCTTATTCTCGATGGGGATTCGGTTTCCAATACCTATCCGGTGATTAAAAATCAAAACAGCAAAGTAACCATCAATCACGAAGCGCGTGTGGGTAAAGTGGGGGAGGAAGAAATTTTTTATTTAAAGAGTCGTGGATACAGCGAAGCCGAAGCGCTTCGTCTTATTGTTGGCGGCTTTATGGAGCCTATTGTGAAGGCGCTTCCGCTGGAGTATGCTGTTGAACTCAATAAGCTGATCGAACTCGAAATGGAAGGAAGTGTGGGATAGCAGAATTTGAGCGCTCTGCTTGTCCTTCCTTCAATAAATTCATTCAACGTATAACTCATACGTTTCTCGAAT
>OBEQ011989646.1_pt1 | contig 11470 bp, 9 predicted proteins | sample 1670901 | NCBI WGS metagenome assembly OBEQ01 (sample SAMEA104232315, study PRJEB22302) | groundwater metagenome | biome: forest; feature: aquifer; material: groundwater | place: USA | collected 2011-08-07 | depth 5.4 m | reverse complement strand
ATAAAGGAATCGATCCTCGGAATAACACATATACAAGAAAAGTTGCAAATAGATAAAGCATTCCAGTTTTGTATCTAAATCTTTTTCCTTTTCTTGTGTACAAAAACCAAACAGCTGTCAATAAAAAAAACATCCCAAAAACTGTTTCTTTGATAAAAAGAGCAATAAGTAAACTTACTAGACTAGCAACATATCTTTTTTTGGAGTTGTTTGTTATCCCTTCTATCCAAAAAAAAATGGAGACAATGATAAGAATTGATGGTAACTGTGTCTGCAAATGGGTATTTGCCCATGTAACTGCTTCCATGTGGCTTTGTGTAGCTGCAAAAAAAAGTCCTGCTAAAAGTCCAATTTCTTTAGATCTGGTTAGTTTCAATGCAAGATATAATATAAGTAAAGAAGTAATTACGTGGATAAAAAGGCTAAATAAAGCATACCAAGCGTAGTGTAAGCCAAATAGTTTATACTCTAAAAAAAATAGTAAATTCCATAACGGAGTAAAGTGTACTCCATAAAGTTTTGGGTGCGTAAACTGCTGGATAAAGACATCGAGAAATCCAAAGGGTCTATCAATAAATTGATTAAAGAGTCCAAAGTAGTACCATTCATCTTGCACGAAGTATGCACTCCACACATTAAAATAAGATATGCAAGTGACAATCAAATAAAAAACACATGCAAAGATGGTAAAGTGATTTTTATAACTACTTCTTATGCTTGCGATGATATCTTTTAGAATTTTTACTATCTTATTCATTTGTTTTTCTTGAAGTTTTTATCTCGCAAACAATCCCTAATTGTACTGCGCTTCTTGTAGGTATTGCTTGTGTTGTAACAACGTTAAAATATTTACTAAGAATTTCTACCTTCTCTTTTTTCGATCTTATAAATCGTCCTCTGTCAAGACTGGTAATAAATCGCTGAATCCGGTGCGGAGGGTCAGGAATGATATCCGCAACTATTACTGTTTTTTTTACAATGTTATTAATTTGTGGAAGGAGAACTCGAAGTTCTTCATCAGAAAAATGATGAATAGTTGAAATTAAAAGAACCGCATCAAATCTTTTTTTATATATTTTTGAAGATTTCATAACGTCTGCTTTTATAAATACTTTATTCTTATGATTTTTATAGCGTTTTTTTGCGTAGTTTATGAAATCCTCATTCATGTCCCATCCAAAATACTGTACATGACTAGAAATCACCTCGGCAAAGTCTCCCGTACCGCAACAGAAGTCCGCAATAGTTTCACACTGATATTTGTTTAGGTACTTTTGAATAAATTTTTTCATGCCTCTTTGTTTGCCTGCAAGCAAAAATCTCACAAAGTTGAATAACACTGGATTATCGAGCAATGGATCACTTACTCTATGGGAGAACTGAACGAAGTTATTTTTCATAAATTAGCATAATAACAAACGTACCAATTAATAAATAAATAATTTGGCCAAAAACTTCTAAGACAAAATCTAATTTCAGCAATGCAAAAAAAATGCTTACAAAGAATAAAATAAATCCAATCTTTAAAAGATATATCTTTTTGGGATTGAAAAGTATTAATATTAAAATCCAATCAACCACATAGGGAAGGAAAAAGAAAAGAGAGGTCACAATATTTATGTAAGGTTGATTAACAATATAGGAAATGGAAAAATGTGCTCCAATGATTAGGATAATTTTTGACAGATTTGATTCATACCAACCGAACGTTTGTACGAGGAATTTATTGATGTTTTTTTTCATTGCTACTTCAATCTATCTTTCATATAAAGAAAAATGCCTATAAGAACAACTCCCGTGAATGCAAAAAATGATATAAAAAATCCACTCACCACTAATTTTTGCGGTGTGTACTCTATCGAAAACGCACTACCGTCTGATTTAACAAACCATGCATTTGCGTATCCATTTGCAACAAAGTGATCTCCGTTTAATTTTTTTAAAGTCCAATTGGGATTGAAACTCTCGCCTAATACAATAACTTTTTTATTCAGGTTCGCATCTGCTGCTAAATTATAAAATGTCTTATTTGCAGCTCTGCTAGTAAGATTAATTCTAGGACCAGGACTTTTTTGCACAGACGCCATAGCGAGTACTTCTGGAGACGTAATCCTATTCAGTTTCACATCTTTTAATTCAAGGATTGAATCAAATTCTACTCGAGTTAGATCAGGACGAGTACAGACGTAGTAATAAAGCCCATTGCTATCAGGTGTTCCATAATCCATTTCGAATTTCTCCCATTCTCTACTATTTTTAAGATTTGTACCCCTCTCGGAAAAAGTCAAAATTGGAACATTGTTTTGGTTAACATTTATGTAGAACTTCGTAAAGCCTCGAATCTGTCTATATAAAAATGAGAGTCTAAATATGCTACCTGCATCGGCTTTAACACCTGGAAAGCTATAGCAATTGCTGACCTGATCACTCCTTCCAACAACTGTGATATCAGTAGGCATATCTACTACTGTCGTTGCAGAATCAACTATACGAAGCTTATGTAAACCTTTCTTAAGAATGACATCTCCTAGGCTATACCAACCGTTACCAAAAGACGTGGCCCTGCTTACAAACTGTTCGTTATCAATTGCATAAGTAATTTCTTTTTCTATGCTAGCATTCTGTGCAGACAGTGTGTTACTTTTTACGAGCAATGAGTACTTTTCTTCTTTTGGGATAGACAGAAGGTATTTTTTATTGGTTAAATCTGTTGTATACCATGTCTTCTCTGTGGACAGTTGGAAAGAATTATTTATCAAATCAAATACTTGATTAATTTCCTTGTCACTAACTTTTCCAAGAAGTGTACCCGCGATATATGTAATGTTTATTTGTTCAATCCTCAGAAAATTATGTGTTTTTAAAAGTATACTATTATTTTCAAGCTGCTCCTCGGGAGAAAAATTTCTTAACACACTATCTAATTTTTTGAGTGTTGTTGTATATTCGCTTAGTTGCTTTTCTATCTGTTCGCTACCCTTTTTTTCATCAAGGAGTCTTTCTATTCCTTTTTCATTTCTCAAAGATTCCTCTGTAAGAAACTCCAACTTCAAAGAATTAGTTTGATTAAGATTTCGTTCTTCTTTTTCTTTAATAATTGTTATCAATGGATAAAAAATGGAGTTTGAAGTAAACGTTGGGAGAAATGACGCTTGATCAATATAGTCATATTGAAGATTACACATGATACACGATGCTTTTGTATATATGTACTTTGTCAATTGCAACACCTCATCTTCGTACTGAGTCTTATTTCTATCGGAAATGAAAATTACCTGATTAGGCTGAAAGTTAGGCAAAGATGCAACATCTGATATTTGTTCTATTGTTCCATTTACATAAGCAATTTCATTTGTTGCGGTAACCTCATCGTTTTTATTCTCAGCCTTAAGTTCATATAACTCCCACTGACCAAAAGATTTTACCAATCGTACGTCCCTGGAATGTAACGCAGCTTCGTAAGATTGAGGATTATTTGTTTTTGATCCTTCTTGATTCCACAGAAAATCTTTTTGTAGCAAGAAAAATTTTATTCCTAAAAGTTTTGCAATGTTTTCCCATGTAGGATCATTTTTAAAGATCAACGTATCCAATCTCTCTGTAATCTGTAGTTCCTGTTTAGACATACCAAGTTTATTCACTATCGGAGCGTCCGTTAGGAGACTCGTTAATGGCGTGAGACTCCAATATCCCCACGTATATGTATCAACTTTGTTTTCAAAGTTGACTTGAGGAAGAAGAAACACTTTTGACTCGTTATTTTGATGAGACTTCTCCCATTTTGCAAAGTCAAAAACATACGCAGGTACAACAACTTTCATTGACCTCTGTCCGACGATATAATTAAAAAACTGTCCATTCAGAAATGGAAAACTGTAAAGAATAATTCCGATGCAAAAGAAACCATATCCAATATTTGCAAAGAATGTACTCTTCTCACTAAATTTAGATAAAAAATAATTTAATGAAAATCCAAGAAGCAAAGCATAAGAAAACCAAAGAGCAGAAGCAAATTTATAAAATGGCGTTCTAAATGCGATGAAACCGGGAATAATATTTACTAAAAATACATAAATTGCACCAAAAGGAGGATGTGATCCACTAATAAACATCATTGAAAACAATGCGAGAAATGAAAAAAATAAAATATATTTTCTTGGTTTCTGTTTATTAACGATAGCTAAGGAAAAAAAAGCGAGGAGAGGAATAAGAAAGCTCAAAGAGATGATAAATTTATTGCTCAGAAAAAAACTTGCATAAGCATGATGTTGATTTTGATACCATTCTGGAATTCCTTGTAATCGAAAAAGATTCATCAATGAACTTTCCTTACTTATATAGTTTATCCACGTCAAAACTCCACCAAGTCCTCCAACTTCTTTTACTACGTCAGAATATGAGTGAAAAACAAAATACAGATAAGTCAAAAGCCAATATGCATTGAGAACAAAGCTTACACAAAAAATTCCCGCAAATAACTTTGTTAGTGCCGTAAGTTTGTCTTTACTAATTCCATTTTTAAGATAAAAAAATAAAAAAGAAATGACAGAAATAATCATCCCTCCAAACAACGGAAGACTAGCTTCACCATTGAGGAAAAAAAAGGTGAGAGAAATGAAAAGAACTGTTCGCAAAGTACTTCTTTTTTTCTCTTCCCAATCAAATAAGAACATCATCACTAGCGGCAGGGCTGCATAAAGAGAAAATTTTGTGCGTTCTACAATAAACCATCCCTGCAGCAAAAAATGATTAAACATGTAAAAAGTGACTACTGGTAAAACGAAATAATGGAGATTTAATTTTTTTTGAAGAGATCGAGCAAAAAGATACATTGTTATACCCGGTAGAATGAACCAAAAAATAAATATTACTTTTTGTTCTAACTGAAGCGGTATTCCCAAAAAAGAAATAGCAGCTTCAATTCCGTGGATAAAAAATCCAGGAAGAGCTTCTGTCTGATCTCGTCCAAAACCAAAGCGATGAGTCCAAACTGACAACCTATCGATAAAATGAGTAACAGGGAATATAGGCAAACCTGCATCGTGGCCCAAGATTACTTCTGATCCTCGAAACCATAAAAGAGGAGTTAAACCAAGTAAAAGAATAACTAATATTTCAAAATTCCGTTTAGAGAAAAATTTTTCCATCACGTATGTATCCTACACAGATACTAAAAAGAAAGGGTAATCATAACATACCAAACGGATTAATTATTTAATCTTTATATCCTCTCAGACTAGTTGTAAATAAATGATAATAGTAGCTTACCCTTACGTGTCTTGAAATATTCCAAATGTATAGATCGTCAGATACTTTTCTCAATTCTTGAACTTTACTTCTTTTTTTAACCGTTATGTGAGCGTGCAAAATATTCCACAGAATTGCTTTTTGCACTGCAAACGCAAGTGGAAATTGTAAGGTAAAACAGTATACAAGAGAAACGATTTGACAAAATAGAATATGAAGAGGAATAATTTTTAGTATTGTAGTAAGTTGAAAGTTTTTAAGATATGTGTATATTCTATTTTTGTAAGAATGGTACAGTATAAAAGAACTTGGTAACCTCTTTGCTGTTTGACCCCCTCTGTGGTAGATAAAAGATTTTGAAGTAAAGAGAATTTTATATCCAGCCACCCATGCTCTATGACATATGTCTGTTTCTTCAAAATAAGCAAAATAATCACTATCAAAGACTCCTATCTTTTCTAGGACTTCTTTCTTAAAAAGCATACAAGCTCCTTTCATAGAGTAAATTTCTGATTCCTTATTGTACTCTTTTTTATCTTTTTTATTATGTCCATAATGATAAAGAAATCCTGATGTAATAAAATAGGAACCAACAGAATCAATAATATTTTTTTTTGGGTATTGAAGAATTTTTGGCTGAACTCCAGCAATATTTGGAGATTCTTTTATTTTTGCAACCAACGGCTCAAGGAAATTTTTTGTAACGACTGTATCATTGTTGAGAAAAAGAACGAATTCTCCAGTTGTTTTTGCGTAGCCAATATTATTTCCTTGAGCAAAGCCGAGATTTTTTTTATTTTGTATCAAAAAAAAATGTTTTTTTCTCTTTTGAATTTTTTTTATCTCATCTATTGAATCGTCCGTTGATCCATTATCTACGATTACTATCTCTATTTTTTTATACGATATTTTTATAAGAGACTCTATACATCTTTTCAAATCCTCAGCATTATTCCAATTGACGATAATTATTGAAACTTTTTTATTATTCTGATCCATCGTACCATCTATCTTGGTTCATTCTGTATATCTAAAACGATCGCTTGCAAAATAAACTGAATTCCTAAGATAAAAGGAACAACAGATAACATAACTGTTGCAGTTGTAGCAGGTCTTGGACCGAAGCTATGAAACGTGATATACACTCCCATCGCAATTCCGAAAAATAACATAATGCCACCTGAGTAAAAAAACAAAGCAATAGGATGAAAGTTATACATGACATATTTTCTATTAATTCTTCTCAAAAAACCTAAGGTCAGTACTGATAGTGCCTGAAAGATAAAAGTTATATAATTTACGTCGGAGATCTCAGTATCGTACTTCACAGGTGTAAAAAAATCTTTTACTCTAGCATTAAGATAGGCATGTTGCATAAGGTATGAAATTTCAAAATCAAACCTGTTCTTTAACTCTCTCATATTCATCTTTTGTATTGTAGATAGCTTAGTAGCTGAAAAAGCATTCAAAGTGTCGAAAATTGTGTAATAGCCACTTGCAAGTTTCGTAAGCAAAGTGAAAACAATATTACCAAATAATCTGTGCGTTGGCATTTTATTGAGCGAATACTGATCGAGATATCGATTTGATTTTGCATAGTCACATTTGTTGTTAATGATATTTTCTATCATAGGAGTTAGATATCTGCCTTCAAATTGATTATCAGCTGCAGTAATACAAACAATATCTACAGATTTATGCTCAATAAAATATAAAAAGCCTCGTTTCACAGTATATCCTAGCCCACAATTCCTTGTGTTTTTTAAAAGCACAATCTTTTTATTCTTTAATGCCATTGCCTTTACTCTTTGTGAAGTTTGATCTGTACTTCCATCGTCAATAACAATGTATTCATCAATATACGAAGGCAATCCTTGAATGGTTTTGATGATAAAATCTTGTTCATTATGTGCGGGAATAATAATTCCAATTCGATTTTTTTTATACATAACTAATCATAGGTGACACTTTTTTTATATTCTATCAGCTCCTTAGCAATTATTTTAAAGTTATAAACTGGTTTGTATGCTAGATATTTTTTTGCCCTTGTAATATCTAGAACAATATTAGCTTGTCTTTTTTCTCGAGGGAGAACTTCAATCCCCAACTGAGGATCCACTATGGCACTAATTATCTCTGCTGCCTTCTTAACTTTTATTCCTTTTCCTGAACCAATATTAAATACTCCAGAGATATGGGTTTCCATGGCAGCACAATAAACTGCCTGCGTAGCATCTTCAACACTGAGATAATCCCTCAACTCTTCTCCATCGTATACTTTTGGCTTTCTGTGAGATAAAGCTGCTCGAACAAAATTTGGAACTGCTCGATCAGTCTTGTCTTTAGATCCACAGATCACGGAAAATCTAAGAATAATTAAGCTAATCTTTTGTTTTTCTGCATAAATTCTACAATAGTATTCTGCTGCTAGTTTACTTGCAGCGTAAAAAGACAAAGGATCTGGTGAATCATCCTCTGATATTAGCTTTTTTCTTTCTTGCAGTCCGTATATCTCCGCCGTACTCGCATACACAAAAGACTTAATTTGCTTCCCAAATGCCTCCAAAAGGTTTATTGTTCCTTCAGTGTTAGTCTTAAACATTCTTAGAGGATCGTCTTCTTTCTTACTTTTTGGTACAAATGCTGCTAAGTGAACTATCGTATCAACATCTCCACATTTTTTTACTATTTTTTCTAAAGATCTTCGATCAGCTATATCCGCATACATAAATGTAGTATTTTTATTTGAAAAAAAATAAGACGGAAATTTTTTTCTACCTATCACAACCACATGTATACGATATTTAATACTATTTTCTACTACTTTTTGACCTAAAAATCCAGTTCCTCCTGTAAGTAGAATCCTCATTTCTATAGCTTCTTTCTCTGTCTGTTTAGTGTTCTAACATTTCGTGTGATCTCTGAAACAGTAGTCAATATGGGTTCAAAATCCATTCCTCTAATCCAAACCAAGTTCTTCTTTAGGGGATTTATCTTCTTTTTTATTTTTGGAATATTCTCGCCAAATGCTAACTTTATATAAATATACGGCATATTCAATCCTGCCTCGGTAAAAAAATGATGAGTTGTAAAGAACCTTCCTATATTTATCTCAGTAGGATTTGGTATTCCTTTTCTGTTATAAGTAAGATCAACACCAAAAAGTCCATGCGGTTTTTTATCTATTGCGAAAATGCTCTTCATTGCAATGTCATCTACAATAGAATCCGATACTGTAACGCCAGCCCCTGTTACTCCTGTGATACCTGAGGGAGAAATTTTAGCAAGCTCCCAGTACAATCTCCTTCTCCCCTGTGCAACGATAAGTTTTCCATTCTTCCATATGGACATCCACGTAACACTCTCAGGTCTTAGAAGCTCAGAAGCTGTAAACGTTCCCCAACCACTATGAAAATCTATCCACGCTTTCGCTGTTTTTAGGTTCTCTACTGCCAGAGACCCTCTTCCTCCTGCTCCTGTTGTGGCCCGAAGCCACATAGATCCTTCAAACCCGTCAAAAGCTTTCTTGAGATCATTTCCTGTATTAATCATCATTGTTTTTGGAACACTGATACCAGCTTTTTCCCATGCTATGTATGATAAATACTTATTTTGACAAATTCGAACAGTTTCTTTTGAGGGAAGAAATACATTTACACCTATCATTTCTCTGTTCTCACTGAAAAATTTCATTTCAGTATCATTCTGAATGTGGATAAAATCAATTTTTTCATCTTGTATGATTTTATTTACAATGGGAAAAAAGTGAGAATCATCGACAGAAGGGACTAAATATCGTTTACTTGTCTCTGCTCGCATTAAGTAATACTTATTAGCATCAATTCCTACTATATAGAATTTTTCAGGAGTAGCTCTTAGCGAACGAACAAAATTTGTTGATGGAGAACCTCCTGCACCTGTAACTAGAATTCTTTTCATACTTTAAGACCTCATACAAACCTTCAGTGCTTTTGCAGCATCTTTGGGACTAACACATCTTTTCGATCTGTGTAAAAATGCAATTAACTCTTCTCTTAAAGGCTCCTTTTTTTCTACAGGAATATCTACCTTTACTGGTTGCATCATAAGAATATTCTCAAACCCGTTTGAACTACTTTTTGGAATTTTTGGTAGTTTATACATGGTTAGCGTCTGACTTATGTAATCAAGCTCCAAGTATCCTTTTGTTCCAGTCACCGTTAGTTGACGTATCTTAATGGGTGTAAGCCAATTGACTTGTATAAGAGCTGACGCATTTTTATACTCGATTAAGGCTTCAGCGGCATGCACAATATTTAAATTTCCGTTTCTCGATCGTCTAATTGTTATTTTCTTTGGAAATTCTTCGAGAATATGATTCGCAATATCAATATCATGAATGCCTATATCTATAAGAACGTCCGAGTTCACGATGTTAAAAGGCAAAAGTCCTACTCTTTTTGCACTAATAGCAATAATTTCACCTACTTTTCCTCTTTTAATCAACGATTTCATCTTTAAAACCACAGGATTAAATCTTTCAATGTGACCTACAGTAAAAAAACGTCCACTTTTGTTGGAAAGATTTATCAAACGTATCGCTTGTTTATAATTACTTGCAATCGGTTTCTCCAGAAGAGTATCGACTCTATTTTTGAGAAAAAAAGAGGCAACATCAAAATGATAAAGAGTTGGAACAACTATTGATACTGCATCTGGTTTTTCTTTTTTCCACAATTCTTCATAATCTCGATAGTAATGAGTTGCATACGTTTTTGCTATCTTTTTTGCCAATTTTATATTTATATCTGCTATCCCAACAATTTCAACATTTGGTAACTGCGAGTATACTCGCAGATGATTTTTACCCATATTACCAACTCCAATTACAGCAATTTTTCTCTTCTGCATGCTAATGCATTCTTCGTATGACGTGTATTATCTTTGTAATATCCGTCTCTGTTACGCCTGGATGAACAGGCAAAGACAACACTTCCTTAGATATCCGTTCTGCAATAGGGAAGTCTCCTTTTTTGTAGCCTGTTACTTTTCTCACGTGCTTGTGGATTGGCAAGATCGATGGGTAGTAAATACCTGTGATAATTCCTTCTTTCAAGAGAGTTTTTTGAAGTTGATCTCGAGTGAAAGGAAAATCATTTGTTACTCTAATGGTAAATTGGTGGAATACATGAGTTTTTCCAGAATCCATCTTCGGTACAATAATTCCTTTTATATTTGCAAGCCCTTTTGTCAACAGACGAGCATTCCGTTGTCTCTTTTTTGTCCATTGTATTAGATGTCTCAGTTGATACAATGCGATAGTTGACGTTATATCTGTTGAGCGATAATTATACCCAAGTCCTAAGTAATGATATTGTTTTTCTGGATCTTGCCCATTGTGTCGAAACGTCCGTGCAAACTTATATATATCTTTTCTGTCTGTTAATAATGCACCACCTTCTCCCATCGTGATATTTTTTGTGGCATAGAAAGAAAAACATGCGATATCTACCAATTCCGCAATTTTTTTCTTTTTATAATCGGCCCCTATTGCTTGACAGGCATCACTGATGACATAAAGATTATGTTTTTTTGCAATTTTTCCAATTTGTTCGTAATCACATGGTTGTCCATACAAATCTACAGGTAAGATTGCTTTCGTACGCTGCGTGATTTTCTCTTCGATAAGCTTTGGATTTAGTGTGAACGAGTCTTCCACAATATCTGAAAATACTGGTACGGCCCTACACATAAGTATAGTATTTGCTGTTGAAACGAAAGAAAAAGCTGAGGTGATAACCTCATCTCCAGGTTTAACACCAATAGCCACTAGTGCTGTATGTAAAGCTGCAGTCCCCGAGTTAACGACAACGGTATATTTAACTTTATTTATTTTCGAAAGCCTTTCTTCAAGCAATACAGTTTTTTTCCCCTGTCTAATCTCACCAGATTGAAGAACAGTTACTACCGCTTCGATAGTTTCTTTGTCTATAATTGGCCTTGATATATTAATCATAAATTAGTTGAACTATTTTCAAAAGTTATTTTATAAAATAAAGTTACTATATGTTTCTTACTAAGACAAGCTGATAAATTGGCCTCTGATTATCATTGTCGTTAATTTTTTCTAAGGAAAATTTTATGTCATGAAACATGAATGGAAAAGCAGACTGACTGTCTTTCAAACGTATTCTCCAATTTTTCACGTCATAATCAAGAACATAAAATTTATATTGTCTAAATT
>OBEQ012700676.1_pt1 | contig 11471 bp, 14 predicted proteins | sample 1670901 | NCBI WGS metagenome assembly OBEQ01 (sample SAMEA104232315, study PRJEB22302) | groundwater metagenome | biome: forest; feature: aquifer; material: groundwater | place: USA | collected 2011-08-07 | depth 5.4 m | reverse complement strand
GGCGGCCCTCACCATACTGATTACGAAGTAGATTTTGCTCCTTGCAAAGAAGTACAGGGGCGTTTTGATCATTTGGCCAGCCTATCGGCCAAACCGCTAAAGGCATTTAATAGCGCTAAAGGAGATTGCCAAACCAGTTCACCCAATAGTGGTACCACTATCAAATTTTGTCGCCGAAATATTGGGTTGGCTTTAAAGACCGGTGAGGATGTCGGGACGGCTGGTGGGACAAATGGCAGCAATAATCTAGATTTTCAGTTGTCCGATCAACGAACACCTCCTTTAGCGTTCGCTAATCCGACGCGATGGCAAAGAGGTGGCGAACATGTAGTGTGCCCGGTAGATTATTTTTCGGAGCCGGCAAAAAGCGCCTTAGAAAAACTATTTGGCGATTCATCTGGAACCAGGCGAACAACCACGCCAGTTTGCGGCAATGTAGCCGAAGACGTTAAGGCTACAGCTCAAGGGGTCTGGTTTTCACCAGGCAAGCCAACCTACCCTGAAGATCAACACGTTGCCTTGGTACCGGATAACATTAATCCGGCCCAGTTGGTGTTTTCGATCGGGCAATCGCTAAAAGATATTGGAGTTAGCCCAGAGAAATATGTTTTTCTGCCCTCGGGTTCGGGAAGTATAAATAAGGACTTTAAAAGCGTGACTTCTGATGGACATGTTTACTGTTATCAGACATCTGTACATGGCCTATCGTCGCAATTTGGCAATCGTACCCAAGTGCTGTTACTCCAACTAATAAATGACACTGCCCTTAGAATGGGACCGGGTTCGGGAGAGTCCTGTGGAACTGGGCCATGGAGTTTTACAGCCTACAAAGACTTCGAGCGCTAGCTACCTCAAAACCGCTACTACGCCGTTGACCTCCTTAAATAGCTGTTGCAACAGTACCAACGGTGGCCTGCCAGATTCAAAACCTTAGTTATTCTGAATGTTGACGCAGTGGATGGTTGGATTCCAGCACGGTTACAACTGGTTCGTATTTACCATCTTCATCTAATCTACCTAGTGAGTTATGGATGTAGTCAGATAAAACTTTAGGTTGCCATGATCCCTCGCGAACTAGCTCGTACTGAAAAGCTTCAGCGTTTAACCCAAGCTCCGCAGCTGTTTTAAACTCCAGGCTATCTTTGCCATGGACATCCGCGATATCCGTATTGAGGTTCACTTTAAGCTCATCACCCTCCAAAAAAGCGTCTAATCCGTTTTCGGTCAGCCACATAAGGTTGTCGGAACCAGAGGGTTCAAAAAATTCCTCAAGCGAGGCTAACTCTCCCCACAACGCATTAACAGTTAGCTGGCCTAATACAGCCGATTTTATCAAGGTACGCGCTCTATCATTCTGCAAATCGGTTGAACTCCTTACGAGATCGTGGAAAAGTATTCTGTCATCCCCCGAAACCTCATTAGTAGCTTGAAGTTCTCTAATAAACCCATGCCCCTGCTCCCCATCGACAGAATTATTCTTCATCGCACTTAACGCTAAGGAGGCCAGGTTTTGTTTATAGCGAGTAACTTCCCCTATTTCTCCCACAAACTCATATGCAGGAGTAAAGCGGGGATCGAACCCCTCTCTATTCTCCGATTCAACTATGTATACCATAAGTCATACTTTACCATATTAATAAGCGCATGTCTATGCAAAAAACTCCCTGAAGCCCTTTGGGCTTTCCTATTATTTGTGTTTTTTGGGGTGGTGATGAGTGAGCGCCGCCAGCCAAACTAAAATCAAACTAGTTACGACACCAACGCCTACGACGATGGCCTGGTATTTTTCCAGGTTTTGCCAGAGCAGGCTATGCGAAATGTTGGCTTGCAGTGAATTGCTAAGCAGCGGCACGGTCAGTAAAGCCAGCAGGCCGCCAGCACAGAGGGCTGGCACGGCGTGAAGCATCAGTTTGGAACGAGTTGTAGCATTACGCGTCAGCAGCAGCGTCAAGAGAGTTACCATGCCAATTATTATCAGGCTAAGCTCTGCCCCGGCTAGGCTGACATTGGCCGTTTTGTGCAGCAGATTGGCCGAATCGCTGCTAGAGTAATTAACTAATAAGGCCGCGGCGCCGAGGCTCAAAAAAGTCAGGCTGGCACTGCTGCGCAGCAAATACGCCAAAACCAGAGGGCCTACAATCAGAGCGATTAAAATCACGCTCGGCATGAGGCCATTCTAGCAATTACGGCTGCAAAATGGTAATGCTTCCGGGCGTGAGGTTAAAGCAGCCCGCTTGGCCGGCCGCCAGCTCTAATACATATTGAGCGGGCCGAGAGCTGGTGAAGGTTTGCGGATAAGTTCGCGGCGAAATGTTGGGCTTTACGCTCACTACTCGCCAGCTGGAATCCAGCCAGACGATATCGATATTAAATCGCATATCCTTCATCCAAAAAGCAAGGTTCCCAGGTTTATCAAACTCGAACAACATACCCCGATTGACGCCGATGCACTGACGACCACCGAGACCGCGGGCTTGCTCGGCCGGTGATTTAGTGACCTCGACCGGAATTTTTTGGGTGAGAGTTTTTAGATAAGCATCAGTTCGATAGGACTCTGAACAAGTCAGCGCTGGTAACCTGGAAGCATGCGCGCCCAAAGCCACCAACGGCAGCATAACCACCGCCACCAAAACCCAGAAATACTTCATAGTCTAGGCCTAGCCTAACATACACACTTGAGCGCAGTACAAGGAAGCTGGCGAGGAGTGAGTGAGCCGTATACAGACATACGGCGAACGAGCCCCGCAGGCAGCTGACGCCGTAGTGCGCCAAGAGCGTCGACGGCCTGCCTGGCTATGCTAGGCAGCAGGCCGACGCGGTGTGTATGTTAGGCGCCGACGCGGTCCTTACGATGCCTAGCCTTGGCATTGCGCTCTACGTAGTCAATCATCTTTTCGGCCACGTTTCGGCCGGTGATTTTTTCTGGAGTCATAATGCTGGCTGAAGAATTCACTTCCAGTACCAGCGGGCCACGGCCAGATCGCATCATATCGACACCGCAAACCGGCAGACCCATAGCTCGGGCAGCTTTAATAGCTGTTTTGGACTCTTCATCGGTTAATTTAACTGGCTTACCGACACCGCCTTGATGAATGTTTGATCGAAAATCCTCATCCAAGCTCTGTCGCTCGACACTGGCCACAACCCGGCCGCCAACTACCAGCGCTCGAATATCCTGGCCAGCCGATTCCTCAATAAATTCCTGCACCAAAAAGCTCACGCCTTCAACAAAAAAGGCCTGCATTACAGCTTTAGCGGCTTTACGAGTCTCCGCTAACACCACACCCGTACCGTGAGTACCGCGAGCTACTTTGATTATCACCGGCGCGCCGCCAGCCAGTTCGATAACTTCGTCAAAGTCTGCCGTTTCGCGAGCAAAAACAGTCTTTGGCACACCTACTCCCTGCCGAGCTAATATCTGATACGAGCGTAGTTTGTCGCGCGAGCGGACAATGGCAATTGAACTAGCAGTGGTATAAACACCTTGAGTTTCGAACTGGCGAACCACAGCCGAGCCATATTTCGTGTAGCTGTGGGCGATCCGCGGAATAATAGCGTCAATGCCAGTCAGTTTTTCGCCCTTGTAGTAAACAACTGGGTTACCTTTTTCAATCGTCATATAACACTTGGCGTAATTTACGATCAAGACATCGTGCCCACGGGCCAAAGCCACTTCTTTAAGGCGAGAAGTGGTGTAGTTGGCTGGGCCTCGAGACAGGATAACAATCTTCATAGACATATTCTCTTTTTAAAAATGGTTTTCTAGCTTACCATTTAAATAATCTGAAAAGGCGGCTTCTTTTTCTTCCAGGAAAGAACCCGTTACTAGCTGCGGGGCTTCGTTAACTTCTAGACAATACCACGTCCCGGTTTGCTTGTCTTTTACCAAATCTACTCCGGCTATATCAATCATTAAGGCACTCGCTGCCTTAATACCCATTTGCCTGATAGACCCTGGGATTGTGCCTTGGTCAACCAGCCTTGTATCAACCTTGAGTTGAGGATCTTTTAGCCTTGAATCCGATAGCCTATGAACCCGGTAATTAACTAGTCGCACTTGCTTGCCCAGTAGCAGCATCCGGTAGTGTCCATCATGGGCAACAAAGGCTTGAGCGATTAAGTCTAACCCGGCCTGTTTGGCCTCTTTGCAGACTTTTAGAAAGTTTTGCTTACTTTGAATCAGAAAAATATTGCGGCCTTTTTTACCACGAATGTCTTTTAAAACAAACTCTGTTCCCAAATATTTAACAATCTGTTTATATGATCCGGCTAATTTTTCTTTTGGAATAAACATGGTTTTAGGAATCTTAACCCCAACGTCTTGCAAGACAAGATACTGATGGAGTTTGTTAAGAGATTGATAGTAATTCAAGGCTGCGCGGTCAAAGAACGGTACGTTATGCTGTTGCAAGTATTGAGCAGTAGCTGAAGCGAGATCCTTATTGGAAGACGTTACCCAGAAGTAAACCAGATCAAAGTCCTTCAGGTCTCTATTGGTCTTCCCGCCAACTCTAATTTTTGTCTCATCCTCATCGATGTAAAAAATCAGATCCTCAAACGGAACAAAACTAAAGCGCAGCTTTTTATTTTTGGTTTCTATGTGCTTAAAAAATTTAGTAGCTGCATTGGTCGCCTTAAGGTTACCGGCTCTAAGTACCAATACTTCAACCTTCTTTTTCAGTCCGTGAGAGACATCAACTAAAAATCGCCTCTGTAGTGTGCGACGGCCAATTAATACTGGAAAGCGGCTTGAAGAGCGATCGGCTAATGAAAAATTAACATCTAGGTTGCGGTTCTCTATCGTTATTTTAAGCTTAACCATATAACGAAGTTCGCTGTAGCCAAAGGAGTTGCGAATTGAACGAATTTGATAATCGGAGACTTCGATCACCGCGCCTGTGTAAAAAGGTGAGCCCGGGCCAAAGAGCACAAAGGATAACTTGCCGTTTCGCTCTTTAATGTTACTAGCCCAAATCGAAGAAGAGTCGGCGCCGGTGTCGACTTTGGCGGGGACATTCTCAATGCCGAGTCTCGAGAAATCAATCAGTATTCGTGGCCCAATTGTCTTTGGCTGGGTTTCTTTAACCATAGGTGTTATTATAAAACTTTTTAATGATTTTGTCTATGATTATTTTTCTTCCCCTTAATTTTAAGCTAAAAACAATTTATAGCTAACTTTGGAGAAAATTTTTATATACTAGGTAACATGTCAGTATCTGATTCAACTTTTCACGACCAAAAATACCGTAAATACTTTAAGAAGTACGGTGCAAACCCTAAATCGTTGCTTTGGGGGAGTTACAAGTCCGCGGCTATCCGTTACAAAGAACTAGTCGACAACCTTGACATTGAAAACAAAACCATCCTGGATGTCGGTTGCGGGATGGGCGATTTAATGCCTTATCTGTTCGCTAAAACTAGCAACTTCAACTATCTGGGAGTTGATATCAACGAAGAATTTATTAATATCGCAAAGGATCGCTATCTGGGGCAGAAGTTTAAAGTCGCCAATCCTTTTGACGGTAACTTCAAAGCCCGATATGACATAGTTTTGTGCTCTGGGGTGATGAACGCCAATGTGCCTGACTGGCCGATTCAGAGACAGAAAATGATAACCAAGCTTTTCGGCTTAACCAAAGATTGTTTAGTTTTTAATATGGCCGGTGGACAAGGGCGTTATACCAACACTTCGTTGATTGCCTATGCGAATGCCGAAGAAATCAAAGCTTTTTGCCTGATACTGACGCCAAAAGTAGCTCTAAAAGCCGACTACCATCCCAAAGACTTCACCATCACGATGTTGAAATAGCATTGTCTTGCCGATCTAAAATGTCAGGCAGGTATTTTTCGACAAAAACCCGCATTACTTCATCAGCCGGCGAGAAGCGAACTTCTCGGGGAATTTCTAAAAGACCCAACCGATGAAGGCGCGCAGCATCCTTTAACGAAAAACTCGTTGCGGCAGTCATAACCGCGACGGCCTGACTTTCGGGCAATCTTTCAAGCTCACGGACCAAAAGGGCTTGCTCAATATAATCTAAAGGCTGGCTACTGTAACCACCGTTATTAAAGAGTCGCGAAGCTCTGTCGACAGAAACTTCTCGAGAAAACTGGGTTACTCCATCGGCTGGTTTAGCACCTTGACTACGTGAATCATAATAAGCTCGGCTTGCTTCTAGCTTATTACCGCCTCTTAGCTTTGTTTCGAGAGCTTTGAAATAATGAGCGTTGGTGGGACGTAGTCGGCCAAACATTGCCTGGACTTTAGTTTCTTCCCGAATTGCTCCAGCTTCTTGCAGAGTGCCGTGACGTCGGCCTCTGGCCTGCGCTAAAGAAACCTGTTTAGCTAGTTCGGTGTTATATTCCTCCTGCTGTAAATGTTCCAGCTCGTGAGCAGCAACTGGCAGAGCGCCAGCTGGGGCAAGTTGGGTAAGGCTGCGGTCAAAGCTTTCAGGAATCCATACTACGTGTTTGGCGCCAATGGAAGCAAAGCTCTCCCGCCTGGGGTGAGTAGCTACTTGCCATTTTTTATCTTCGGGCCAGCCATCACGTTTTTCAACCTCATCCCAAGTTGATGTTTGATCACTAAGCAGCCCCCATCCTCGTAAAATAAACTGCAGAAAATCCTTCATTTGGGCCGCGTTCCACTTTGTTGTGTCGAGTTTTTCGAGTACCTCTGGACTAAAGCGGGATGGCGGGGCTTCGGCTTCCGAAGTTGTTACCAAATCACTGATGAGCTGACGTAGCTCGGGGCTAATAGGAGAAAATCCTTCGGCACCCGACGACTGTGCAGCTCCGTGCTTTAAAAAATCCAAGCGTTGAGCCAAAGTGTTTTTATACGTCTTAAAGTCTTGCAGCTGATTGCCTCTGTCTCTAGCCACCGCCCGTTGAAGGAATGGCATTTGTGCTGTTAGTTGTTCACTCCAAGTCATATTTTGTTTGTTAGAATCCGCTGCTGACAATTGTTGACCAAGATAAAGGGCATAGGGATATAAACCTGCCAGCTGCTCGTTAACCCTTGCCACATGCATATCAAGCAGTGCGTGTTCGGCTATATTAACCGAGCCGCCCTGCCCCGCTTTTAGTCCTTTTCTCACCTCTCGGTAAAACCGGCGGTAGGCTTGCAAACTGGTAATTTTATCAAGTAGCTTCTGCGGCTCGTAATTAATGCGGAGCGGTTCTTGATCAACAAACTCACCATCTTTGCTCGAGTCCTCTTTTAGTCGATCAGCCAGATCTTGCTTGTACCATTTCAAGCTTCTGGTAGCTATTTCTTTGCGGGTTTTTTCGTCGACTCTAGTTTTTATCAAATCAATGTTAGACAAAGTTTTGGTAACTATTGAAGCGTCGTCTTGAGCTAGACCGAGTCTCACCAAGTCCTCGGCGGCGGCTTTTTGAGTCGAAAAGTAGCCAAGGTAGAAAGATTGAAGGCTTTCAGATGGCTTGCGCTGGCGAAGTTGTTCTAAATCTAAGGGTGTTTCACAGGTTAAGCCACCGAGCTTACCCGTAAATAAGCCGGTGGCGAAATTTTGAACTTCCAGTTTTTCTTCATCAGAAAGCGGCATTTCTGGTTCGGTAAACAGCGATTCAACATTTTCAGGTACACCCGAACTATTCCGTTCGGTATAAGGCGCTAACGAGCCTGGGGACGGATCGGCCATGGATAGGTTATATAATACTACTTTTGCTAACGCAACTTTTTACTTTTGGGCGTGGTGGACGCGGAGGTAGGCGATAACAATAGCTGCCAGCAGCACAATCAGCAGCAAAGTCATCAGTGTGAAAAAGCCTTGTTGATTTTTATTCCTAAGCATTGGCCTCATTATGCTACTGGTTTTGGGTTTTGCAAAGCATCTTCCAAAAACTAAATATTTTGAATGATCGTTCAATTTATCTAATTGCGTGGGGTGGGAATAAATCGAGCGATCGCCGGATTTATTCCCACATTTAACAGTTAGGCATTAGCTAAAGAGGCGTTTTTTGCCATCAGTCTTTTTTAGGCTTTCCAGGAGCTCTTTTTGATCTTTAGATAACTTAGTCGGTGTATCGACAATGATGGTTACGATGTGGGCGCCGCGTTTACCCCGAGCAGAGTCGAAGGGGCCGTAGCCTTTGAGATGCGGCACGCCGTGGCCGGATAGTTTAAAGTCGGTGCCGCTCTGGGTGCCGGCCGGCACCCGTATGCGGACCGGGCCGTCGACGGTCTCGACTTCGATCTCGACACCAAGAGACGCATCGACCATACCGATGTGCTCGCTCGATAAAATCAGCTCGCCCTCGCGGGTGAATTTTTTATGAGGCTTGACGCCAACGTTGACGTATAAATCACCCTTTGGGCCGCTAGCGATGTCTTCGCCGCGCTCGTGCAAGCGGATGGTGGCGCCGTCATCGATGCCGGCCGGGATTTTGAGCTTGACGGTCTGGGTTTTGCGCTGCGTACCGCGGCCATGGCAAACCGAGCAAACCTTTTCCGGAATCCGGCCGCGGCCGTTGCACTTCGGACAGGTGCTGGCCTGCTGGATGTTGCCAAAAATGGTCCGTGTAACCCGGGTAATTTGACCGGCACCTTTACACTGGTCGCAAACTTTAAGCTCGTGGCCGGGCTCGACGGTTGTGCCTTTGCAGTGCTCGCAAGAATCTTCGAGGTCCAATCGCAGTTCGACTTCGGTGCCAAAAACGGCTTGTTCGAAGCTGATTTCGACGTCGGTCTCGACGTCACGGCCGCGGTTGGTTCGCCGGGTGCGGTTACCGGCCTCTTGACCAAAAAAGCTACCAAAAATATCGCCTAAGCCCAGATCGCCGAAGTCGAAGTGGAACTCTTGGCCTTGACCCTGACCGCTAGTGCCAAAACCAGCAAACGGATTGCTATCGCTGGCTGCGCTAGAGCCAACGCCGGCGTGACCGAATTGATCATAGCGTTTACGTTTTTCGGAGTCTTTTAGGACCTCGTAGGCTTCGTTGACTTCTTTGAACTTGTCTTCGGAGCCGCCGCGGTCGGGGTGGTGCTGGACAGCCAGCCGCCGGTAGGCTTTTTTAAGCTCATCAGGGCTCGCGGCCTTACCTACACCGAGTACTTCATAATAGTCAAGCTTGGCCATTTTTATTCCCCGGCCGGAGATTCTTGTTTGGCCTTTAAGCTGTCTTCGATTAGCTTAATTATTTGATTGATTCCGGTTAGTGAGACCGGGTCCCAAATGCTTCTATATTCGCCCGGCCGCCATCGGCGTTCAAATTCCGGGTGGGGCTTAGCTTTACTGTGATCCGGGTAGAGCCTTTGGGCAACAAATTCAAATTTTTCGACAGGCAAACCTTCAACAGGTTGCGGCCTGTCTTTGATGCAGATGATATTTAGATGAGTTCCATCTTTTAGATGAGTACCGGCTAGGAACATCCAGTCATTCAAGGGTCTATCAGCCGTTAGCGCCTCGATTTTAGTCTCGATTTCTGCTGGGCCCAGTGGCTGAGGCTCGACTTCAACGGCCGAACCATTTGGGGAGTTCTGTTGATTCATTTAGCTAGCTCGTCCTTTAGCCACTCGGCGGCTTTTTTAGAAATGGTGGTTACTGGTACAGCTTCTAGCACAAAGGTGTCGTAGCGGTGGAGTTTGGCGACTTCGGCTTCGACTTGGTCAAATAAATCGCTGCGACTTTCCATCATCATCAAAATTTCTTTGGTATGATCTATTTTACCCTGCCAACGAAAGTCCGAGGTCACCGGTAGCTGCCGAGCACAAGCAATCAGCCTTTTATCAAGCAAGACCTTAGCGATTTTAGTCGCCTCGGCCTTTGACCCGACCGTCAACCACAATTGGCAAAAACTATGCATTATTCCCCACAACCTCCCTACCATAATTTATTAGAACCTCAACGCCTCGAGAAAGATCGGCCATCTGCTGCTCAAACTGAGGTGGTTCAGCCGAGTATTCAGGTGCAGAAATAAATCCGCCTCGATCAACATCTATTAAAAATCTGGCCGCTATTCCTTCTCGGGAGAATTTTGAAACTTGCAGTACACGGCCCGAAACAATCTCTCCATTTCTCTCGGCAACGTAGGTTGTATCGGTACAGCCCCAACCTTCTCCAGTATCGGGATCAGTGCCAATTTTGGACCTAGTACGGGTACCGGCTACATCCTGGCTGGGTCGATCAGGATCGGCTCTGTACTCAACGCCTTCAAATAGGCTATCTGCATGCTCGGCGCTAAAGGTCTCCGGCTCTTGTGGTCCCTTGCGATCCATTAATTTTCTTCCTCTCCGTTCACCACCTCGCCCTCTGGCAGTGTAAGAATCGTGCCACCGGCTAGCGCTAATGCCACTCGGGTAATCAATCTGGCTCGTTGTTCTTCAGAGGTGTCACCAAATCGCTCCCTAGTAACAAACCGCTCGGCTTCTTCCACGTGTTCAGCCGTTACGGCATGGGGGGCCACAAACTTTCGACCACTCACGTGGCTAGTGATAGCCGTGTAGTAGATCGGGAAATAAGAAACCCCCTCCTCATGATTGGCGTGCCTCAGGACCAATATACCAACTGTAACAAAGTCCGTAGCCGCTGATTGTTCCATAACGGACTGGATCTCTTCTCGAGATTCAAACTCTCTACCGAGGGCTACTACGCCGGGCTCTTGAAGAGTACGTAAATACATTTCGGGCGTGGCAAATTTGGTTGGATTAACATCCAGTGGAAAGGTTGGTTCTCCTCTATCACTCGAGTCAGCCATATTACTTCTCCTTATCTGCCACCCAATTAGTTACAAGTACTTAATCAGGTTACTTCTTATCGTTAGCGTCGTCCACCACTTCGCCTTCGGCGGGAGGCTCGGGTTGGAGGTCGCGGCCGTCGGGGATTTTAGGGACGAGAAAGTCCGCGGCGGACGGTCCTTCCAGCAAACTTTCGCCATCCGCCCCAATAAGCTCATCGAGCTCTTCCGGACCTTCTCCCGGCCTAGACACTTTGTGTCCGTATGATCTACCTTCCACTATTTTTCTCCTTTATCGTCAACGACTTCGCCCGCCGTCGCTAAAGCTATGGCGGACTTCGGTTGTTGAATTAGTTTATTTTTTGTCATTGTCAACAACCTCGCCTTCGATTGGTTCATTCTTGTCTTTGCCAGGCTTTTTCTTATCTTCCTTTTTGTCCCCGTCTGGCTTTTCGCCTTCGGCTGGTTCGGCTTTGGCGGTTTCCTCGTACATTTTAGCGCCGATTGGCATGATTTTATCGCTTAGATCCTTAGCGGCTTTTTCCAACTCGTCTTTGTCGGTCGCTTCTAGATGACCTTTGGCCTCGTCAATCGCCTCTTGCAAAGTCTTGGTGTCTTCTTCGCTCAATTTGTCTTTATGGTCGGTCTTCATTTTTTCGGCTTGGTAAACGGCGTTGTCGAGCTGATTTTTGGCCTCGATCGCCTCGCGCTTTTGCTTGTCTTCTTCGGCGTGGGCTTCGGCGTCTTTGGCGGCTTTTTCGACCTCATCTTTACTT
>OBEQ011980189.1_pt1 | contig 11471 bp, 9 predicted proteins | sample 1670901 | NCBI WGS metagenome assembly OBEQ01 (sample SAMEA104232315, study PRJEB22302) | groundwater metagenome | biome: forest; feature: aquifer; material: groundwater | place: USA | collected 2011-08-07 | depth 5.4 m | reverse complement strand
TCCTTGCCGGCATCAAAGGTGGTATAGCGCCGAAGAACCAAGGCACAGATCACCAGCAGGGAAGGACCAGCGGCAAAGGCCGAGGCCAGGAAGCGCGGGGCCAGGATGGCAGTCAGCCAGTAGTGACGGCCGGGCAGACCACAGTAAAGGAAGGCGGTGACGGTATGGATACTGATCGCCCACGGGATTGAAACATAAATCAGCGCCTTCACCCATTTCGGCGGCGGCACCTGCTTCTTCTCGGCATTGAGCATAACCCAGCCGCCCACCAGGTTCAGGAACAGATAAACGTTCAAGACGATCATGTCCCAGAAGAGGATCGAATTGGGGGTGGGATGCAACAGCACGTTCAAGGCTCGCATCGGCTGGCCGAGATCGGCCAGGATGAACATCAGACACATGGAAACCGCCGCCACCGCCATGAACTCACCGAGGATGGTGATCCGGCCGAACACCTTGTAGTTGTGGAGATAATAAGGCAGAACCAGCATCACGCCACCGGCGGCAACGCCGACCAAAAAGGTGAACTGGGAAATATAGAGGCCCCAAGAGACATCCCGGCTCATGCCGGTGTAGCCCAGACCATAGTTAAACTGCTGAACGTAGCAGGCCCCCCCCACCCCCATCAGAACCAGAAGGCAGGTCATCCACGTCCAGTAGCGACTGTCACCAGTTAGTGCTTTCTCAATCATGACATTTCACCTCAGATGATGTAGAAAATCGACGGCTTGGTACCAAGCGCCGGTTTCCGCTGGATGGTAAATTTCTCCTTCAGGACCATGGAGACCTCAGAAGCCGGATCGTTCAAATCGCCGAAAATCATGCCGCCGGTGCCTTGACTGGCCTCGGCACAGGCCGGCATCTTGCCCTCGGCCAGACGCTCGTAGCACATGGTGCATTTTTCGACGACCCCGCGCATCCGGGTAGGATATTCCGGATTCTCGTTCTTGACGAAGGGCCGGGGATCGCGCCAGTTGAAGCTTCTAGCCCCGTAAGGACAGGCGGCCATGCAGAAGCGGGAGCCGATACAGCGATGAAAATCCATCATGATAATCCCGTCCGGATTCCGGAAGGTCGCCTTGGTCGGGCAGGCCCGCACACAGGGAGGGTTATCGCAATGGTTACAGAGGGTCATGATCGGCAGGGTATGCAAGGCCTCATTGCGCTTATACTGGCTCTCATCCGGAAAGGCATGGGCGTAAGTCTCGGTCCAGATCCACTTGATCTCGTCCTTCTTGTTACCGAAGTCAGGAACATTGTGGACAGAGTGGCAGGCAGTGATGCACTTCTGGGCCAGCCCCGGGTCGGCCGCGAACTTCTGTGCATCGATGACAAAGCCGTAACGCTTGCCGACCGGCGCGGCGGCCGCATGCCCGCCGCCATGTCCAGCCGCCGGCTCACCGGAGCTGGCCTGCACCTCACCCTTGAGGAGTGAGTTGAAGGCGGTGGGTGCGCCGATTCCGGCAATGGCGGTAAGACCGGCGATCTTAAGAAACTTCCTTCTGCTGTTATCCATTAGTTGGCCTCCTTAGGCTGGATATGGCAATCCCAGCAATAAGGGTTAACGGCTGCGTATGTATGACACTCGTCACAGAATTTCTTCTTGCTGGTGTGACATTTCATACACCCCTTCTGCAAGCTCCTTACATATTCGGTGCCGTCGGGGGTATGCCCCGTCCGGGCGCCGCCCATGCGGACGATATCGTCCCGCCACTGATTAAGCATCACCATATGTGAGGTGCGCATCTCGGCAGTAGGGACGACACATTGCTTGGCATTGGTCGGCTTCTCAGGCACCGGCAGTTTGCCGCCGCCGCCAAAACCGTACCAGATCGGGAACGTCACCAGGCCAACAAACACGACCAAACCGGTTATGATTTTATCTTTATCGTACATTGGCATCACCCTTCCATCCCTTCCAGAGGTTCAGACCGAAGGCCGGTCGTCCGTTCTTGTTCACCCTCCATGATCAGGGCGTTGCCGACCAGCTCGGAAATGCCGCAGACCTCGACATCCGGGTTCCAGTACTGCATCAGGGCAAGCAGAGTCGCCCGGTCGATGGCACAGACGCAGGAGAGCATGTTGACGCCATGCTTGTCGCGAACATGTTTGACGGCATTGGCCCGGGGCAGACCGGCCCGCATGCGCAAATCCATGATTTCGCCGGTGTTCAGGCCGGTGCCGCTGCCGCAGCAGAAGGTCTGCTCACGGATGGTATTTTCCGGCATCTCGTAGAAGTTGTTGCAGACATTCTTCAGGATGTAGCGCGGTTCCTCCAGCATACCCATGGCCCGGGCCGGATTGCAGGAGTCATGGAAGGTCACCTTGCGATGGTTATTGCGGGAGGGATCCAGCTTCAACTTGCCGTGTTTGATCAGATCGGCGGTGAATTCGCTGATATGAACCATCTTGGTGGAAGCGGCATTCTCAAAGACCGTCCCGGTGATCGGCGACTTGGGCACCTGCAGGAAATCGGTCGGACCGTTCATAGTGTCCATGTACTGGTGCAACACCCGCCACATATGACCACACTCGCCACCGAGAATCCACTTGACCCCCAGACGCTTGGCCTCAGCATAAATCTTGCCGTTCAGCTTCTTCATCAACTCGTTGTTGGTGAAGAGACCAAAGTTACCGCCCTCGGAGGAATAGGTGGAGATGGTGTAATCCAGGCCGATGTGCTCGAAGAGCAGTATGTAGCCCATGAAGGTGAAGATGCCAGGTTCGGCGAAGACGTCAGCTGAGGGGATGACGAAGAGAATCTCGGCGCCCTTGCGGTTGAAATTCAGACTGTTCAAACGGAGGCCGGTGACCGTTTCGATATCATCGAGCAAGAACTCGGCGTTCTCCTTGAAGGTATGGGGCTGCAGCCCAAGGTGATTACCGGTCCGGTTGGAGTTGGAGGCCGGCTCCAGAATCCAGTTGGTGTTGACCCCGACCAGATGCAGCAACTCACGCCCCATCATGGTGATCTCGGCGGTGTCAATACCGTAGGGGCAAAACACCGAGCAACGCCGGCACTCTGTGCACTGATAGAAGTACATGAACCACTCCTTCAGCACCCCAACCGTCATTTCCCGGGCGCCGGCGAAACGGCCCAGGATTTTACCGGCCTTGGTGAACTCGTTGCGGTAGATCGAACGCAACAGTTCAGCTCGCAGCACCGGCATATTCTTGGGGTCGCCGGTACCAAGGAAGAAGTGGCACTTATCGGCACAGGCCCCACAACGGACACAACAATCCATGAAAATCTTGAAGGAACGGAACTTGTCGAGCCGCTCCTTGATGCCGTCAATTATGACCTCCTTCCAGTTCTCCGGAAGCTTCCAGTCATCATCCTCCACTTTCCAGTCACGGGCCTCGCCGAACTTACCGGGCAAATTCTTGCCGTGGTAGGCAGCGATTTCCTTTTTGCCGGGATAACAGTAGTTCCCCGGCTTGAAAACAGCCGGCGTATCCATCCAGTCCTTGGCGGGGATGGCGCCCGTCATCAAAGACGGATCCTTTGCCACGCTAAGGCTCATCGGTCCAACTTTAGTATCTGCCATTTTCGCAATCCCTTAAGTTAGCTGTTTTCAGGCTCATTCAGAGGCCGCCGGAGCATTCTCGTCCGCTTTCGGCTCCAACTCCTTTTCCACCGGCAGTCCTGCATCAACCATGAACTCCCGGAAATCATCCTCATAGGCCGCATAGGAATGGGGCTTGATGGACGGATCGTTCCAGGGGTTGATATGGCGGACCATCCGGCTGTTGTTGGCCATGTTCCTGGTGGGACTCAGGAAGACCCCGCCCAGGTGCATCAGCTTGCTGAAGGGGAAGTAGGCCATCAGGGTAGTAACCAGAAAGAGATGGACGAAGAACAGGCTGCTGATGCTTTCCAGGGGCGCTGAGAACTGAAAGGTCACCAGGCCGTGGGTCAGGGTCTTGATGCTGATCACATCCACCCGGAGGAAGTAGCGCATGGCCACACCGGTAAGACCGATCCCTAAAATCAAAAAAAGCGGGAAGTAATCGGCCGGTAGCGAGATGTAACGGATCGACGGCAAGACCACCCGGCGCAGGAACAGGAAGGTCACGGCGCCCAGGAATACCAGATCAGTAATGTAGAGGGGCGGAGCGCCGACCTGCAGAAAGCCGTCACCAAACTCCAGGGCATGCACGAAAAACGGCACCGGATTGGTGAACAGGCGCATATGGCGAAGGACGATGACCAGGAAGGAATAGTGGAACATCAAGCCGAACAGCCAGAGGTACTTGCTGCTCCCGTAGGCCAGTTTCGGCCCTTCATGAATCTCCGCCTGGGTATTGCGAAACAGGGAGCGGAACAAAAAGATTTCCAGAAACATCCGGCCCAACACCCCGGAGGTGGTGGAAGGACAATCCAGTTTGTTCTGCTTGATCCAGGGCAGTGAGTTCTCCTGCCCGCAGGTGGTGGGGATTCTGAACGGCACCGGTGACTTGGCCCAGTTCACAATCTTCGCCACAAAGAAGAAAACGAAGGTGACAAAGGCCAGCCATGGCAGTACCACCCCGAACAGTGTTCGCCCCCCTGGCAGCACTTCCGCGCCCAGGAAGGCAACCAGCATAAGCGCCAGGACAATTGCCAATGAATACAAGACTTTCATTTACGGTTACCTCGCTTCTAGTTGACTGTGGTTAAGGTTGCCCATCGTTCTCCGCCTGTTGTTGTCTATTCAAATCCTCCCGCACCACCGCGGAGGGACACTTTACATTATCGGTAAGGATATGACGACCGCTCTTCAACTCCCGGATTCGCACCTGATAAAGCAGTTCCCGGTTGGCCATATAACGATCGAATCCCTGCAGGGCCAAACTGTCGATGCGGCCCGCCAGTTCCGGCCATTCCTGCTCCAGTTCCGCCGACCACTCCTTCCGGCATTCCTGACGGATGATCCTCTTCAGCTCAAAGAGAAAGGCCAGGGCCTGCGAAGGCACCAACTCGGTCTGGACCGCCCGCAGCTTCATGAGGTGTTCAATTACCTCCCCAAGTTCGCCCGGCTCCTCACTGCGAATGACCTTGAACACCTCACGCAACCCTTCGGCAAAACCCTGCCCGAGGGGATTGGCGAAACGATCCTTACCTTTCAGGAACCTTACCGCTTCCGGCTTAAAATCACTGAAAACGAGATCAAGCCACACGTTGAGAATAGAGGTCTCTTTCTCCGCCAGAAGCTGCAGGATTCGCATATATCAAACTCGAGACCAAGATGGGGAACACTGTTGCAAACCGATCCTAAAAGATGAACGGCGGTTCAGTAGATGTCCGGAAGACCTATCATGTTTAATTTCTTTTTTCAAGAACAAAAAACCGGCGCCTGGCGAGCCATGGAGGTGAAAACCTTGGCCTGGCAGGGGAAGTCCGGCGCAAACCGACCAGCTTTCAGAACCATAGAGCCCGACGACGAACCACAAGGTGGTACAGAGAGGGCAACCGGCTAACGAGATTATTACCTCAGAATAGCCGCCTTGTGGACGCAGTAGGCGGCGAAACAAAATCCGGGTCGCCGAGTCCGCAACGCTCCAAAAGCCGCTGCCGCAACCATGAATGCCGCGCTTGAATTCGATTGTTGGCAATGGCCAGCGCCACCGCCCGACGACTGCCGACCACCACCACCAGTTTTCTTCCCCTGGTCAAGGCGGTGTAGAGCAGATTGCGCTGCAGGAGCGCATAGTGAGAGGTGTGAAGCGGGATGACCACACAGGGAAATTCGGAACCCTGCGACTTATGGACGGTGACGGCGTAGGCCAGTTGCAGTTCGTTGCGGTCGGCAACAGCATAAACCACCGGGCGTCCTTCATAATCGACGTCGATGGTTTCCTCCTCCTCGTCAACTCTGGTCACAAAGCCGATATCACCGTTGAAGACCTCCTTTTCATAGTTGTTGCGAAGCTGCATGACCTTGTCGCCGACCAGGAAACCACCGGCCCCTGGCTCCTGCCCCCCGACCCCGCCCGGGCGCAGCAGTTCCTGGAGGCGCAGGTTGAGGTTTTCCAGGCCAACCAACCCCTTGCGCATGGGGGTCAACACCTGGATGTCGCGCCGAGTATCGAAACCATACTTTTTACTGAGGCGACCACCGCAGAGACTGAGAATCTCCACCTCAATCTCCCGATCCGTTTCCCGGGGAATATAATAGAAATCCTTTTCGCCCCGGTAGTCCGGCAACAGTTCGAAATCCTCACCCCGATTGACCAGCCCGGCGTTCAAACTGATCAGACTGCCATCACCCTGCCGGAATATCCTGGTCAAGCGAGCCACCGGAAAGATTTCCGCCCCAATCAGCTCCCTTAAGACATTACCCGGCCCCACCGACGGCAACTGGTCGGCGTCTCCAACCAGCAGCAGAGCGCCCCTGGGCGACAAAGCCCGGACCAGCGCATTGGCCAGATAGATGTCCAGCATGGAGGCCTCATCGATTACCACCAGGTCGCCATCCAGGAAGTTTTCGGCGTTGCGCTTAAAACCATGCCCGACCGGGTCGTACTCCAGCAACCGGTGGATGGTTTTCGCCTCGCGGCCGGTGGCCTCGGCCAACCGCTTGGCGGCCCGCCCGGTGGGCGCCGCCAGACTGATGGTGACACCCTGCTGCTCCAGCAACAGAATCAGGGCCTTGAGAATGGTGCTCTTGCCGGTGCCGGGGCCGCCGGTGATAATTGCCATCCTCCCGCCCAGCACGCTCTGCAGCGCTTGTATTTGTTCGTCGGCCAGCTTCACACCCAGCTGCGCTTGAAGCCCCGGCAACTGCCGCGCTACCGATAACTCGCCCCAAGGCACCATTCCGCCATGCAAGCGCAATAGTCCGGCGGCCACCCCGACTTCGGCGTGGTAGAGCTGAGCCAGGTAGACCTTGTCCCCTGAAAGCACCAGCTTCTCATCGGTCACCAGCCGCAGCAGTTCCGCCTCAACCATATTCTGCTGGGTACCCAGCAAGGCCACGCATTGGCTGACCAAGTCGGCCTGCCCCAGATAACAATGCCCTTCGCCGGCCGCCTCATTCAGTACAAAGAGCAACCCGGCCCGTGCCCGTCGGTGGTCAAAAGGCGACATCCCCAGGGAAATGGCAATCCGGTCGGCACTGCGAAAGCCGACGCCAGGAATCTCCTCGGCCAGCCGATAGGGATTGTCGCGCACCACCACCAGCGCCTCCCGACCATAGGCGCGATAAATCTTCACTGCCAAGGCGGCCGAAATATCGTGGCCCTGCAGAAAGACCATGACCTCATGCAGATTCCGATGTTCCCGCCAGGCCCGGACGATGGCCTCGACCCGCTTGGTGCCCAGCCCAGCCACCTCGCGCAGTCGCTCCGGTTCCTGCTCCAAAACCGCTAGGGTTTCGAGGCCGAAATGGGCGACAATCCGGGCCGCGTAGCTTGGTCCGATGCCCTTGATCATTCCGGAGCCCAAATACTTTTCGATGCCGATCAAGCTATCAGGCTGAACCACCCGATAGGTGGAGACCATGAATTGCCGGCCATGCCGGGCGTCTTGCCGCCATTGCCCGAGCAAGGCGAGGGAGGCGCCGACTCCGATGCCACCGAGGACACCGACCACGGTGACCGCCTCGGTCGCAATACCGACCGGCTGCAAGCGGGCCACGGTAAAACCGTTATCGGGGTTTTGAAAGGTGATTTTGTCCAGTACGCCGGCCAGTTGATCCTGACTAGGCGAATCTGAAACAGGGCTGGCTGAGGTAGGAGGAACCTGGCTCATCGGCGGATTATAGAAAGTTCCGGCGGAAAAACGCACTAAAAAGATGGCGGGGCGAGGGACTCAGCAGCCGTGTTTGACCAAAAAATCGCGGACCATCTCTTCCATGATCGAGTGCTGATTCCGGCCGGTTTCGTTGACAATGATCCAGGTGCAGCGCTGATAGGCGCGAAAGAGCGCGGGCGAGACCTGCAGGTTAAGCAGCAGCAACTCAGCTTCAGCAGACGGGAAATTTTCTGAATCGTCCATAACCGGAGCAGCTCCTGTTCAGCGGTAGATGCCCCGCACGTATTCTATTCTCCGACGCAAAAGCTGACGGCCTCTCGATAGGTAATGGTGGTGCCGCCGAAGATACTCAGGGCTCTGCCCACCGTAACGTCCAAGCGATCACGGCCCAGCTCCCGAACCAAGCGAAGATCAGCGAGGTCACGAACCCCGCCGGCATAGGTGGTGGGAATAGGCGTCCATTCGGCCAGATCGGCGACCAGGTCGGCGGCCACTCCGGCACACTTGCCTTCAACATCGGCGGCATGGATCAAAAATTCACTGCAGAATCCGGCGAAAAAGCCCAGCGACTTGGGACCGATCTCCACCCCGGTGAACTTCTGCCAGCGGTCGGTCACCACGTAGTAGCGGTCGTTACGCTTGCGGCAGCTGAGATCGATGACCAGCCGCTCGCGCCCCACTGCTTTGAGCAACTCAGCCAGGCGCTCCTCGAAAATTTGCCCGTCCCGGAAGACGTAGGAGGGGACAATCACCGCCGCCGCCCCCCGATCCAGCCAAAGACCGGCGTTGGCAGCGGTTATACCGCCCCCCAGCTGCAGGCCGCCGGGCCAGGTCGCCAGGGCCTCGGCAGCCGCCGCCTCATTGCCGGGTCCAAGCATGATCACATGCCCGCCGGTCAAGCCGTCATGCCGATACATCCCGGCATAATGGGCGGGCGGCAGATTCGAGGTAAAATTGGTCCGTAAGCTCACCCCCTCACCATCACTCAGAGTGGAGCCGACTATCTGTTTAACCCTGCCCTCATGCAGGTCGATGCATGGTCTGAACTTCACAGGCTACCCCCCAAAATAAAATGGCGGAAAGACTCGCGCCTTTCCGCCATTGAGAATACTTGATCACCAGGCAAGCCCGGTTTCTACCACCCGGGTCAGGCCTTCTTGACCAGATAGGTGGAAGGATCCAGAGTCAGGGCCTTACCCGGCTTAACGCAACCGGTGGTGTCCTTGATCACGTCCAGGGCGAGGCTGGGGCTATCGACCTCTGGACGCACCAGAACTACGGTGTCGAAGAGATCATCGACCTCATGACAGGGGGCCGGCACTCCGGCCGCACTCACCCGGCTGTCTTCACGGTGTACAACCGCCGAAAACCAGACCTGCAGGTCCATGATTTCCATAAGCTCGCGGATATCGGCCACGGCCTGACGGTCGGCCACGGCAAAGTCAAAGCCATCAACCACCACACAGGCCGGCCGAAAGACGTTCTGATAGACCAGATCGTTGAGACGCTCCTCCAGCTTGGGGCGGGTGAACCCGGCCTCCTTGAAGGTCATGATCAGACGGTTACGCATCACGGCGTCCCGAATCTCCTGAGGACGATCAAGCTTGGCACCCTCGGTAATATCTTGAAGGATGTCGTCATACCAGACCTTGGTCTTCTCCAGGCTGGCGCCGACGCTGACATGCAGCACTTGATGGCCGCGCAGGATGTTGTCCAAGGCGATCTGCACCAGGATGGCGGTCTTACCCAAGCCGGCCCGGGCCATGACCAGCCCCATCCTCTGATTGATCTCCCTGCCGGCCCCATCCTGGGCGAAAATGCGCAACGGATTTTTCGCGATCAGATCTTCTTTCTGCATGACTATTATCTCCTGTGATGGCGAACAGTTGCGCGGCAAGCGACCAAGTCGCCCCGCCTTAGGGCCGTCCCAAGGATGACTTTACCGAATCCCCGACCGGCCCCGCAACGGATAGTTTAAGTTTATTTCTTCTTGAGCTTAAGGCGTTCCTGGATAACCGTCTCGGCAACGGCCTTAGGAACCTGGCGGTATACTGCGAACTCCATGGTAAACTCAGCCTTGCCCTGCGTAAGAGAGCGCAGGATGGTCGAGTAACCGAACATCTCGGAGAGGGGTACCTCGGCATCAACCACCGTGTAGTTGCCCTCTTCGGAGGTGCCGATAATCATACCGCGCCGCTGGTTCAGGCTGCCCATGATCGCCCCTTGGAACTCGGTGGGCCCCTCGGCTGACACCTTCATGATCGGCTCCATCAGCACCGGACTGGCCTTCAGATAACCTTCACGGAAGGCGCCGATGGCGGCCAACTGGAAGGCCACGTCGGAGGAGTCAACCGCATGGGAGGCACCGTCATTGATGGTCACCCGGACGCCGGTAATCGGCGCCTCGGTCAAGGCGCCTTTGGGCATGCTCTTCTGGAAGCCCTTGTCACAGGCCGAGATAAACTCCCGAGGGATAGTGCCGCCGACAATGGCGTCGACAAACTCGTATTCGCCGTCGAAGGGCTCCATGAATCCCGCCACCCGGCCGTACTGGCCGGAACCGCCGGTCTGCTTCTTGTGGGTGTAGTTAAACTCGGCCCGCTGGGTGATGGTTTCCCTATAGGCAACCTGGGGGGCGCCGACCTTGAGCTCAGCACCATACTCGCGCTTCATCCGCTCGATATAGACGTCGAGATGCAACTCGCCCATGCCGGAGATGATGGTCTCGCCGGTCTCTTCGTCCATGAAGGTTTTGAAGGTCGGATCCTCCTTGGTGAAGCGATTCAGGGCCTTGGACATGTTGGTCTGGGCCTTGTTGTCGATCGGGGTCACCGCCAGGGAGATAACCGGGGCGGGAATATGCATGGAACTCATCGAATAGTTGAGCTTGCCGTCGGTGAAGGTGTCACCGGAGGCGCAGTCGATGCCGAAGAGGGCAACGATATCGCCGGAGCCGGAGGCTTCAATCTCTTCCATCTCATCGGAATGCATGCGAACCAGACGTCCGACCTTGACCTTCTTGCCGGTCCGGGTGTTGACGATGGTCTCGCCCTTTTTGATGGTGCCCTGATAGGTCCGGACGTAGGTCAACTGGCCGTAACGGCCATCTTCCAATTTGAAGGCCAGGGCGACCAGCGGGTCACCGGGCTGGTTGGAGACCTGAACCTCGGCCTCACTGTTATCCAGATCCAAGGCGATGTTTTTGACGTCGGTCGGACAAGGCAGATAGTCGCCAACGGCGTTGAGCAGCAGCTGAACACCTTTGTTCTTGTAGGCGGAACCGACCATGACCGGGGTAAACTCCAATTTCAGGGTGCCGACCCGGATGGCGTCGCGGATCATTTCAACGGTGGGGGTTCCCTCAAGAACCGCCTCCATCAACTCGTCTGAGAACATGGAGACGGCGTCCAGCATCTCCTCGCGGGCGATATCGGCCTCTTCCTTAAGGGCGGCCGGAATCTCCTCCTCACGGATCACGTCACCGTTATCGCCGTCGAAGTAGACGGCCTTCATGGTAACCAGATCAATAATGCCTTCCATATCGGCCTCCAGGCCAATGGGCAGCTGGACCGCCACCGCGTTGAGCTGGAGTTTCTCGCGGAGCTGGGCGGTGACCCGGCCGGGGTTGGCGCCGGTCCGGTCACATTTATTTATGAAGGCAATACGAGGAACGTTATAACGGGGCATCTGGCGATTGACGGGAATACTCTGGGACTGGGCGCCGCCCACCGAGCAG
>OBEQ011374011.1_pt1 | contig 11472 bp, 10 predicted proteins | sample 1670901 | NCBI WGS metagenome assembly OBEQ01 (sample SAMEA104232315, study PRJEB22302) | groundwater metagenome | biome: forest; feature: aquifer; material: groundwater | place: USA | collected 2011-08-07 | depth 5.4 m | reverse complement strand
TTTTTGAAAAATAACGGGTCTGACCCCAATAATTCAATAACCCATTAACCATTAACTAGAATCGCATCATAACAGATTCAAAAATACTTCGGATGAATCCATGGCGGGATTTTGCGAGAATGACTGTTTTGTGAGACCTTTGTGCTACATATTCGAGCGTAGAGCCAACGCCTATCGAGCGGTTTACTCGCCCGTTTGCGGCCGGGAGAATAATGACGTCGTGTTCCTGTCCTTCTTTTACGATAGTGGCGGCGATATTATCCGACGGGACAATCTTCACATCGGGAATAATTGTTTCACCGAGCCGGAGTTCTTTGACCCGCTCGGAGAGAAGGGAGTGGTACGCCTCATATTTTGAAGTTTTTGTTTCTTTTGGGACAATCATAAGAACGGTGACGTGCCCGCCGAACCAATTTATAAACGAAAGGGCGGTAATCCCCGCAAGCGCAAGGTTCGGATTCTTGTCCACGGAAACGGGGATGAGAATTTTTTTCATATTCTTCAAATCAAAAAGTTTTACGATAAGCAAACTGCATTTTGATTGCCGAAGGACGGAATCAATGTGCTTGCCAAACATAAATCCTTTGTTTTTCACATGGCCATCCCATCCGAGAATAAGAAGGTCGCCTTTTTCAACACTGACCGTGTTTAATATCGCACTCGTTATTGAACGCGCCACAATAATTCTGGTATCAATGTTAATCTCTTTTTCCACCGCCGCTTCCTCAATCTTTTGGAGCGATTTTCCTTCGCTCGCATGGAACCCGGCGCTAAGCGGCAAAGTTGGCGGAACGGTGCGGACGCGAAACGCCAAGAGATCACCCTCGCGCTCACGGGCTACGGCGAAAGCAATTTCCGAAATGTCAGCGCCGGTTTTCTCAGACTGCACCGGCAGAAGTATCAGATAGTTGCCTTTTTCGTGAAACCGCGCCGAATGTTCGTAAGATATTTCCTTCTCCATGTCTTCGCGCTGTTGTGTTTTTGTGTAAGCGAAATAGTTGATTAAGCCGAGCAATGCCCAAAAACCCGTGAAGTAAATCGCAATCGGGCTAACATGAAAAAGAGAGGCGCCGAGCACCATATAAAGAAGAATTGCCACAATGGGAAAAACAGTGCCGAACGGCACGACGTACTTCCACTCGGCATCAGGACGTTTCCGGCGAAGTTCTATATAAGAGAGATTGAGTTGAACAAAAAGGGCGATGAAGAGAATGTCCGCCGCGCTCGCAATATCTTTCAGCGGCAGAAAGAGAGAAATAAAAATAATCATGCCGAGAGAAAGAATGAGCGCGCGATAGGGCGTTTTGTTGAGCTCGTGAGTTTCGGAAAGGGGAGCCCAAACAAACTTGTCGCGCGCCATCGCAAAGAGTACCCGAGACGACGAGTAAATGGTGGCGTTCAAGGCAGCGATATTCGCAAGAAGCCCGCCAAAAACCATGAGAAAATACCCGAACGGCATGAACTGCTTTGCGGACTCGATAATGGCGCGCTCGCCGTGTCCGTTCAAGATTTGCCACGAAGGCGTTCCTCCCGCGCCGTTCGTTGCACCAACAATCACGAAAGCAATCAAAAGATAGAAAGTTGAAATGACCGCCCAAGAACTGAAGAGTCCGATTTTGAGCGTTCGCGCCGGGTCTTTCGTTTCTTCTCCCGCTTGCGCTTGTATTTCGGAACCCTCAAACGCGATATAAAATAACCCCGCCGCCTGCAAAACGCCGGCGAGTCCGAGAGGCAAGAACGGGGTGTAGTTTATAGTAAAAACTTCCGTATTGCCCAATACATGCTTGAATCCGTAAAAAATATAAAAAGCAAGAACCGCCAATATGCCAAGCGAAATGTAGCCGCCGATTTTTCCAGAAAGGGCGACCCCGCGATAATTAATGATGCCGAGCAGGAAAATGATAGCCACGGCAAAAAATAATTGCCACCCGCGCGCAGAAATATCGCCCAAAGAAAAACCGAGAATCTTGAATACAAACTCCGAAGCAAAAAGACCGAACGAAACGGCGTACAGCGCGCAAGCGACCGACGATGCCATCCAAGAAAACCACCCCGATAGGAAACCTTGAATATCGCCAAGCCCTGCCCGTACCCAATTATACCCTCCGCCGGCAACAGGGAAGGTGGTAGCCAGAGAAACGTAAGCATTCAAATTGAGAAAAGAAATCGCCGCGCCGAGAGCCATGGAAACGACAAGCCCGCCACCGGCAAGCCCCGCCGCATGTCCGAGAAGAGTGAATACTCCGCCGCCCAAAAGCGCCCCGATACCAAGAAGCGTAATCTCCCAAATCCCAAGCGTCCTGTTGAGCAGGATTGGCGGATGGGCTTTCTTATGTTCCGTATGTTTGTGCGGCATTTTTGCGTTTTTACGCGGTTGAGACTTCGATAGTTTTGCTATTAATTGTATACCTGTTGGGGTATTTGTTCAAATTTGACATTAATATACTATATATGTTATTATTTACCCAGTGGCATATTATTATAAGCGGAGGTATCCGATGAATAAATATCGACCAAAAGGTAAGCCGCGCGGGAGGGAAAATATCCCGGCACTTCAAAAGGCGGGGGATGATGCCGCCCTGATGCGAGAAAGCCCAGACGAAGATCTATCTCGTGCGGGACAAGTCATGGGAAGACTGGCGAATAAGTTAATTGAGATGCGAAAAGAACAGCTGGAAAAACTTGATGCCCGTAATCGGGGAAGTAAAAAATTTTATACTTCGGCTGATGCGAGCGTTATTGACGATGACTGAAATTCCCACTCAAATTATTTGACCGCCTTCTTGGGGCAAACAGAGGCCATGTTTTGAGACAGGAAGAAGAGAAAGGACTAAATGGAGGGGTGCCTAAACCCCTCCATATTTTTTACATAGCAACGTCGCACAATGTATCTTTTTATCAGTTTCTTTGTGCGACATGTATTGGTAAATATCTAAAAGCCAATACTTATAGGTCTTTATCACTTCTTGGAGATTTTTTCTTATAAAATATAATAAACTCTTCAATCCCCATAAGTCTCTGGTACGGGAGGAGTTTATTTTTCTTATTCCTGACCACCCTATCAATATCTTCTTGTGTGATACTTTTATTCATTTGTAAAAATATCACGGGATACTGGAGCATTAAATTGTTGCCGTACGTTTTCATCTTGCTGTTCAAGCAACCGATGAGATTATGCACGGAGTCCGGATAAAACACGTCCACGGAGAAATTCCCCTCTTTGCAATACACAAAAAAATCGGTCCGTGTTCTCCGGTCGTCGGTAAAAAAATATTCTCTGTGGACGAACGGCAAGCCGAATTGTTTCACTAAGAGCCCATAAATTTCTTTTTCGCTTTCATTTCCTCGAGCAAGCATCTTTTTCATTTTCCCAGACCTCTCTTTTCCTGTCGTGTAGTCGGTAACCTCTAAACCGAGTTCTTTCCGAAAAGGTACCGCACCGCCATATTTTCTTTGTAATGTCCGCGAATGCGGCAAGTGCGGATAAGCGTCAATTTCTTGAACGGTCGGATACCGCCCGTATTCTTTATAAAACATCTCAAATCCTTTTTTGATGTCTTCTTTGGTAACTTTTTCTTTCATGGCATTAGTTCTTATGGGTTTTTATACTGTTTCACGCAAAGACACTTATTTATATATGTGTCAAATATATTTCTTTGAACTATTCGGAATTTCCTAATAGTTGCCAAACCGCCATTTTTTTATTTTCTTTATCGCTTGAAAACAAATGAAGTTATATATAAAAATTGGAAGAAAATATAGGTTTTACACAAGGTAGCCCCCAAACGGATCAGGGCATGGTGTAACGTAATTCGTTTTTGCTACTTTCCCAGTAGTACCATAACGCAAAAACTTTGCAATTTTTTGTAAGTTACTTTTTGTTTTTCCCCCACAATCTCCGAATGAAGAAAAATAATGAGGTGGCGAAAATGGCCCCCAAGATGTTTGCGAGCATATCCTTTTGCGCATCCCAGATGTCTCCTTGGCTGCCCAAGTAATCCCCCGCCGCGTCCGGTGTGGCGTTGATGGCGAAAATCCATTCCACAAGTTCATAGCTCATGGCGATGGTGGCGATGAGAAATATCGGATAGGTGAAAAGCAAGAATTTGTTTGCGACGAGTCGACGAGTCCAGAGCCACTCGGCAACGGCGAAGGCGTAAAAGCCGACGGTAAAATGCGCAATGCGGTCAAAGTGATTGCGCGCGAAACCGAAAAAATTCGTCACCCAATCAAACGGCACAAGCGAAAAAGTGTAATGCCCTCCGATGGTGTGGAGATAAATAAGCACGAACATAAGCCCATACGCCAGCTTTGAAAACCGAATCTCTTTCAGATACAGTCCGACAAGAACGGCAATGATAATCCAGACTGTAAGATTCTCCGCAAACCATATTGGGCGGCTAAATGGGTTGATGGCTAGGAAGGAAAACAAGATGGCGTAGATTCCCAAAAGCCAAAAGAAAAATCTTGATGATTGCGCATTTTGCATAAATTATCCTTTTATTTTTCCGAATAAGAGAGCGAGGTTTTTCCAGACGATATCTATTATTATATCGTTCCAAATATATGATGCCGCGCTTGAAAGATAGTTGTGCCAGAGGGCTATGAGAAAATTGGTTACGGCTTCAAACGAAGTTTTTATTTGCGGGTGCGAATTGACGAAGCCATGCACATCGATGTTAAAATACCAAAGCGCGATGGAAAAAATGATGAAAAGTACGATGAGTTTCATATGATTTTTGTAAAATTAGGACTTACTCACTTGGATGAGATTCTAGGCGAAACAAGGGTTTTTACGGAGATGTACTAACAGTACATCTACTGGTACATTTGCGGAAAAACCTGACAAAAAACTTGAAGCCAACGACGAAGACGCCCGTGTGCGTATGTCCTATTAAAAATAAGCTTCCGGATCAAGATATGCGTTTTTCGCCGTCGGGAGGGGCATTGTCCATGAACGCCCTTTGCATCCTCCTTGACTCGCGTAACTGCCGACTTGAACACCGTCCGAGGCGAAGACTGTAAAATGCAAGTGCGGACCGGTGGCATATCCCGTGTTCCCGCTATATCCTATTATATCACCAACGCTCACGGTTTGTCCCTCCGCTACTTTTATAAGGTCAAGGTGCGCGGAAAGAGTGGAGAGTCCATTGTTGTGGCGAATAAAGACCCATTTTCCATACGACCCTTTCGGGCACACTTCATCAGTATTTCCCGTGCCAATAACGGTTCCTCCAGCCGCGGCTTTTATCGGCGTACCGCGGTGCGCTGCGAAATCTATGCCATTGTGCGTTCCTGAAGCATAGAGCCGCGCGGCATCTTTCGTGCGGCCAAAGTGCTGAGTGATGCGCACCTCGTCAAGCGGCCACATGAGAATTTTCGAGCCGACGGCGGGAATAAATTTTTTATCCAGTTCTCTTTTCAACTGCGCCTCGTAATCAAAAAGCTCTTTTTCAAAAGCTTCTTTTTTTGCAATGTTCTGCTCAAGAATCTTCCGGTAATTTGATTCTTTGTTTCGAGTAACCGCCAAGAGGTCTTTTTGTTCTTTTCGCACGATGTCCAGAACGGTCTTCTCGTCAATCAGCCGTATCTTGTATCCCGTGAGTTTCTTTTTTTCTCCCTCCCTTTCAATTTTTTTTCCGGTCAGGTCTTCTTTGTGTTTTTCCAGTTCACCAAGACGATCGCTGATTTTATCTCTAAGTTGCCCAAGTTGAAAAGACTCGTCCAAAACGTCGGAGAGATTTTTTTTTGAAAGAACGGTTTCAATCATTGAGCGGGATTCGGCTTGCTCGGTTGTGCGCAACACTTCCGCAATGGCTGCCTCTGCGGCTGTAATTTTTTTTTCCGTGTCCTCAATGCCAAGCCCGAGTCGATCGATGTTTAAATTTGCGGTTTCGAGCCGATTTTCCGTCACCTTGATGCCTGTGCTCATTTTTTGCCGGTCAACATCAAGAGCTTTGATTTCACCTTGCAGGGTTTGCGTTTCGCCACGGGCGACGTCCACCTGCTTTTTATAAGTCTCAATCTGACTTTTTAATTGTTCCAGCTCGCTGTTTTTGCTTGTTATTTTATCGCGAATATTATCAGCTTCGGTGGCAGACACGCTTAAAGCCGCTCCCGCCGAGAAGAGCGTTGCGATAATGAAAAAAAACGCCCATCGCTTTTTATGGTTGTGTATCTCAGAACGGTTCATGTAACTTTTTTGAAGCGGCGCAAAGCCGTAAAATAGTTTCGTCTTTACCTAAAACGGAGGCGACGGTGAACGGGTCGGGTGATTTTTCCTGTCCGGTCAGGGCATAACGCATCGGCCAGAGGACATTTCCCCTCCCTTCCGCGGTAGCATACTCCCATATTGCTGCTTTTATATTTTCCGCAGTCCAATCCCCTTTTACCCCTTCCGTAATTTCACCAAGAAAGTTTATTATTGTTTCAATTCTCGGAGCGGTTTCCGCGGAATTTCTTTCTTTCGGCAAGAGATTTTTCGATTCATATTTCGGCGTTTCAAAGAAAAACCCCATTTGATTGACCATGTCCGGCACTTCGCCGAATCGAACAATCTTTTCTTGAATAATTGGAATAATTTTTTCAAAAATCTCTCTCTTGAACCACGGAGCGGTTAAAATTTCTTCCGGAAGCGCGGCGAGCATTTTTTCCAGAAGTGCGTCTTCGGGGAGTTTCATAATGTATTGCTTGTTGAACCAGTCGAGTTTCTCGGTGTTAAAAACCGCCCCACTCTTTTGCACCTTCTCAAGACGGAATTCTTTTACAAGCTCCTCCATGGAAAAAATTTCTTGTTCCGTTCCCGGATTCCAGCCAAGGAAGGCAAGGAAATTTATGATGGCTTCCGGCAAGTACCCAAGGTCTTTGTATTCGGTCGCCGCCATCGCGCCGTGCCTCTTCGAAAGTTTTGAGCGGTCGGGAGAAAGAATCATCGGGATATGCGCGTACACCGGACGTGGCGCACCGAGCGCTTCTTGGATTAAAATTTGGCGGGGAGTGTTGGCAATGCCGTCGTCGCCGCGAATGATGTGGGTAACGCCCATTTCAAAATCATCAATGACCACCGCCAAGTGATACAGCGGGCTTTCAAGGTCTTTGGCAATGACAAAATCGCCGAGGTCGGTGGTATCAACTTCAATATCGCCGCGAATGAGATCGGTAAAAATTATTTTTTTGTTCGGATTTTTAAAACGAATAACCTCGGTTCGGTCGCCCTCTATTTTCGAGTTCGCACCGCGGGTGCTACGAGTGCGAAAACCTACGGTTTTCGGACTTTCCCTTTCTCCCTCTTGGGAGATATACGCCGCGCCGGTTTCAATCAAATGCTCTGTGTGCTTGCAATAAATCTCTCCCCTCTCCGACTGGTGCGGAATATCGCCGTCATGCTCAATGCCGAGCCATGCGAGTCCTTCAAGGATATTTTTTGTATATTCTTTCGTTGAGCGTTCGCGGTCAGTGTCTTCAATGCGCAGAAGCATTTTCCCTCCATTCTGGCGCGCGAAAAGATAGTTGAACAATGCCGTCCGCACGGAGCCGATATGAAGATTGCCCGTCGGCGACGGTGCAAACCTAACTATTTTCGAGTTCGCGCCTGCGGGCGCTACGGGACGAAAACCTACGGTTTTCGGACTTTCCCTCAAAATATTTTTTTGTGAATGTGTATCAGTCATCATGTTTCAATGCCATTTTTAACAGCTGCCGCGCGATTTTTTCCGCAGCACTCGCATTGTGCTCGGCAAAACGCGATGCCGATTTTTCCATGTCAGACTTCATTTGCGCATTTCCCAGTATTCGGTCAACCTCCGCGAGCAGAAGCCTCGGGGTAAGATTCGCCTCTTCAACAACGATAGCTGCTCCGGACCTCGCGTAATAAAAAGCATTTTGTTTTTGGTGGTCTCCGGCGGACTCGGTAATAGGCACGATAATGCTCGCCCGCCCCCACGAGGCAATCTCGAAAATCGTCGAACCGGCGCGGGAAATGACAATATCGGCGATGCCGGCGGACATGCGGAGAGCGAGGTCATTCAGATAGGTGTACATTTTATATCGCTGTTTGTGGGGAGTCATGCTCAAAATTCCCGAAAGGCGCCCCTCGACTTCGGCTTTATTTTGTTCGCCCGCTTGGTGAATGACTTGGTATCTTTCCAGAATGAGCGGGAGAGCGTCCAAGATGGCATCGTTAATGATTTGCGACCCTTGAGAGCCGCCGAGAACCAAGATAACGGGGATGCCCTCTTCAAGTTCAAGAAATTTATGCGCGCCATCCGTGATGGGGATAAGGATTTCTTTTCGGATCGGATTTCCCGTTACGATAACTTTGTCTTTCGGAAAAAACTTTGCCGCATCGGGATACGAAACGGCGACAAACTTCGCGAATTTCGCCGCCCATCGATTCACGCGTCCCGGCACCGCATCGGATTCGTGAATTAAAACAGGAATGCCGAATATGCGCGCCGCAAAAAGCGCCGGGAAACTCGCGTACCCTCCTTTCCCGAAAACGACATCGGGGAAAATTCGGTACATCATTATTATCGCCTTCAATACCGCGAACGCCGTTCTTATGACATCGAAGAAATTGCGGATGGAAGCGTATGTCCGACGCTTTCCCGTTTTTATCTCTTTGTATGAAATATCATTTTCAAACAAAGCGCGATTGTCGTAAGGTTTGTCGGAAACAAAAAAAAGCTCCGCAGCCAAAAGCCGTTCCTTCTCCTGCAATTCGCGAATGGCCTCCACAATGGCGATAATGGGGTAAAAATGCCCTCCGCTCCCGCCGCCGGTAAACATGATTTTCATAATGCTCTCATTATACACGGAAAAACGCTTGGAGAAAAGTTATGCCGCTATTCGAAACCAAATCTTCTTTCCCACTCTCAGTACGTCGCCAGCCTCTATGATATCGTGAACGTTTATTTTCAGCGTATCATTTTTTGTAACCGCGCCCTGCTCGAAAAGCCGGCGGATTTCCGCGTTGCTTTTCTTTTCTTCTTGGTCTTTTTGCTCGGAAAAATATTTCTGCACGATTTCAAACGCTTCGCTTCCTTCCGCGATCCGAATTTCCGGCATCGTGTCAGGCATCCCGCCTTTTTGGAAAATATTGATGAATTCTTCTTCGGCGCGGATTGCCGCCGCTTCGCCGTGATAAATGGAAACAATTTCTTTCGCGAGGCGCATTTTCGCATCGCGCGGATTGCCGCCCTTCGCGATTTTTTCCAGTATCTCCCCAACCGAATCCATCGTGGTATATGTGCAGAGTTCAAAATAATTATTGAGAGCGGAATCAGGAACGGACATGACTTTGCCGTACATGTCAGCGGGAGCGTCCGTGATGCCGATGTAATTCCCAAGCGACTTGCTCATTTTTTCCTTGCCGTCGGTGCCGACAAGAAGATCGAACGAAAGCACGGCTTGTTCGTCCAGCTTGTTCGTCCGCAGAACATCGCGCCCCATAAGCATGTTGAAAGTCTGGTCTGTCCCGCCGACTTCCAAATCGCAGCTTTCGTATATCTTTGCGATAAGTAAAGAATCGACGCCCTGAAGCACAGGGTAAAGCATTTCGTGCATAAAAAGTTCTTCCCCTCGCGCAATCCTCTCTTGAAACATGTCTCGCTGAATGAGGCGTCCGTGCGTGATGTGCTTGAGTGTCCACAAAAGTCCGCGGAACGTAATGTTTTCGGTAGTCTCTTTCCGCAGGTGTGTTTGCTGCATCCGCGTTTGCTCAAATACTCCCGCCTTTGCCATAAGAGAGTTTGCCGGAAAGACAATGACATGCTCGGCGCCGCTCGGTTCTTTTTGGGTAAGCGTTACATCTTCCGGAACAAACATGTCCGCCACGCCATAAAACCAGTCCGAGTTGCGTATCCAAGAAAAAACGTTTGTATCAATACGCAAAATTTTTCCCACTTGGTCGAGGTAGGTCTTCACATTTTCATCCACCTCTTTCTGCTCAATCTCCGGGCGCACCTTGCTCTTGCCGGTCGGGTCGCCAATCTGCGCGGTAAAGTCGCCAATAAGAAAAATGACTTTGCATCCGAGGTCTTGCAGCCCGCGCAGTTTGCGAAGCACCACCGCGTGCCCCAAGTGGATGTCCGGACGCGTCGGGTCAACGCCGAATTTTACCACAATATCTTTGTGATAATTTCCCGTTGCTTTTGCGAGAAGCTTTTTCTTGAAAGCCCCGTCGGGGTCGACAAACTGCCCCACCCCGCGCGTGAGAATGTCTTCGATTTTCTTTTCCGCCTGCGCGTTGCGCGCGGACAAGTCTGTTTGTTTTTGTTCCATAAAATTTTCTATCTGTATTTTTAATTACCCCCCGCAACTTCCATGATTTTACGGCGATGAGGGGGATAAAGGGAATGGTGAACGTATTTTGTCTTTCTCCCATTCATATTCTACCTTATTTTCGGAAAAAATGCTCTTCGTCGTTGTGGAAGTCGTATGGGAACGCTTTCCATTCATGAATCGCCCCATCGTTCCCCAGAGTGTTCATTGAAGAAATGAAAGATTTGTAAACATTTCCTTTCATCTGCTCGCCTCCGGCCCCGGCAGAAAAGCCACGTTACTGTATCCGGTTAGTGAAGCGAGTGGCTGCGGTTTTGATAGTTTGCCCGCCCGCAGTCGCTTCAAGGTGCCAAGCATAGCGCCCTTTTGGAAAGGCCGAGGCGACTTTGTAAAAAACCGCCACTTTCATGTGGCGGCAAAATGCTAAAGAAGTACCTTATCGAGTTCCTCGCAAATGGCATGTATAACGGTAATGTGCGCTTCCTGAATATGCGGGGTATCGTTTGACGGAATAACTAAAGCAAAATCGCATCGCTCTTTTGTGTCTCCGCCACAGTTGCCGAGAAGTCCGATGGTAATAAGCCCAAGACTCCGTGCTTTATCCATTGCCACAAGAATGTTAGGCGAACGTCCGCTCGTGGAAATGCCAAAAAAAATATCACCCTGTTTCCCGTGTGCTTGCACTTGCCGCGCAAACACATCAGAAAAATCCGCATCATTGCTCCACGCAGTGAGTATGGACGTATTCGCAGTAAGAGCAAGAGCCGGATACCCTTTGCGTTTTTTCTTGTATGTGCAGACGATTTCCCCGGCAAAGTGTTGGGCGTCCGCCGCCGAGCCGCCGTTGCCGGCGATGAGAAGTTTGTTGCCGCCAAGAAGGCAATTTTGTATTTTTCGGATAACTTCCGAAAATGTTTTCTGAAACGCGGTATCGTCGCGCATATTTTCAAAGACCAGAATGTGTCGGGCAATATAGTCTTTCATGGTTCCTCCTATTCTTTCGTGAAGGGGTTAGCTGGAGATGGTATTATTTGTGAACATCGACGGAATATTCGCTCGCGGTTTCCAAAAGGGTCGCTACAAGACGGTCGGTAAGCATTCCTTTTCGATAATCCGCAAAAATAACGGCGTTCGAGTCTTTCATTTTTTCCCGTGCTACGGCAATTATTTTTTCTTCAGTTTCAAAAGATA
>OBEQ011776948.1_pt1 | contig 11475 bp, 10 predicted proteins | sample 1670901 | NCBI WGS metagenome assembly OBEQ01 (sample SAMEA104232315, study PRJEB22302) | groundwater metagenome | biome: forest; feature: aquifer; material: groundwater | place: USA | collected 2011-08-07 | depth 5.4 m | reverse complement strand
TGAAATACATCAGCGCCTTCACACCCGAGCCCTGGCAGGGCTATGGCTTCGACGACGAGGACCTCACCTCCGAGGTCCCCCGCGTCACCGCCCAGGCCCACTCGCCGCCCGCCAGCGACGTCGCCACCCAGACCACCTTCGTCCTGCGCGGCGTCGGGCCCGACGGCGTCACCCAGTTCGAAGTCGCCCCCCCGGGGACGGTGTTGCCAAACTTACTTTCGGGCGCAAGTGCCGAGAATCCTTCACCCACGCCTGCACCGACGCGGTCGAGCGAGCCGCAAGCGGCGGAAGACTCGCCGCGTCCGCAGCGCCACCGGCGCGGCCTGCTCATGCTCGCGGCGGGCGCCGGCGTGGTCGCTGTCATCGGCGCGGTGGCGCTGCGCCAGGGTCCCGAGCCACCGCCGCGCCGCTCGGTCGTCCCGCTCGTCGCCAGCGACGCCGGCCTGGCCGCCGGCCGGCTCGAGATCGTCACCGAGCCACCCGGCGCGACCGTCCTGCTCGACGGTCAGGAGCAGCCGGCACCGTCGCCCAATCTGTTCACGCTCGCGCCCGCGCACGGCGACCGGCACAAGCTCGAGCTGCGCCTGCCCGGCTACCGCACCTTCCGCGGCGACGTGGTCGTGCGCGCCGGCGAACGTCTGCGCTACGAGCGTCCGCTCGAGCGCGCGCACGCCGCGCTGCGCGTGGCCACCGATCCGCCCGGCGCCGAGGTCGCGCTCGACGGCAAGCCGCTGGGCGCGTCGCCGCTCTCGCTCGCCGACCTGCCCGCCGACGGCGCCGCGCACACCCTGCGCCTGTCGCACGCCGGCTTCCGTGACCTCGAGGTCGCGCTCGAGCTCTCCGACGGTGCCAGCCTGTTGGTCGAGCGCACGCTCGAGCCCGAGGTGCGCATGGGCACCATCAACCTGCAGGTCGACCCGTGGGCGTACGTCTACTTCAACGGCAAGCGCATCGCCGAGGCGCCCAAGGCCGGCATCGTCCTGCCCGTGGGCAAGCAGAAGCTGCGCCTGGTCAACCCCGCGCTGCACGTGGAGAAGAACGTCGTCGTCGACGTGCCCGCGCGCGGCGTGGGCAAGGCCAGCTTCACCATGGAGTGAGCTGCGTTACTTGCCCTGTGGGGCGGGCAGACGCTTCACCGCGCCCACCGGCTCGACCACGATGTCGCCCTCGCCGGCCACGCGTGCCTGGCAGCCGAGCCTGACCTTGGTCAGGAAGTACACGTTGCCCAGGTGACGCTTGTCGTGCTCGGTGAGCGGCGTCAGCAGCTGCTCGCCGGCGACGATCTTGACCCGGCACAGTCCGCAGGTGGCCTTGGCGCCGCACGCCGAGGCCAGCGCCGCACCCGCACGCCAGGCGACCTCGTAGACGGATTCGCCCTGCTGGACCTCGACGCGCAGGCCGCTGGGCTGGAAGGTGATGGTGGCCAACCGCTGGATCCTACGTGGTCACGCGGCCTTCGGCCAGCCCGGCGACGAGCTCATGCGGCGTGCGGCCAGTGCGACAGGGCGACCAGCGCGCCGTCGGGATCGCGCACGTAGAGCGTGTACGGGCTCTCGCGTTCGATCGGGGGGCCGGCGGCGCCCAGGCGTTCGCGCCAGGCCTCGCGATCGGCGCGCGCGATGGCGAGCGCGACGCACAGCCAGCCGGGCGCGGCGTCGTCGCGGGGCGCGGCGCCGGGGGCGTCGCAGCGCTCGAGGGCCAGGAAGGCCTCGTCCGCCCCGAGGCTGAGCCAGACGGCGCGCGCGTTGCCGTCCGCGTCTTCGTGCCGCCGCTGCACCGGCAGGCCCAGGACGCCGCTGTAGAAGGACTCCGCCCGGGCCAGGTCACGGACCACCACGGCCAGGTGGTGCACGCCGCCGGCGGCCAGGTTCTCCTTGGTCATCGCGGACATCCTACCCCGGGGCCCCTACTTGCTCACGGCCGCGTTGCCCCGCCACCAGTAGCGCCAGGGACGGCGTGCCCATGGTCCCGCGTAGTCGACGTTGATGCGCGGGCCGCGCGCGATGCGACGCGCTGGCACGACGCCGCCGTCGTCCTCGATCCAGATGGACGCGCCGTCGACGAGATCCTCGCCTGACTGCTCGCGATCGATGGCCAGGGCCGCGCACAGCTTGCCCGGCCCGGCGCCGGCGCGCGCGTCGAGGCCATCTGCCAGCCCGGCGAAGTCGAGCGCCCGCAGCAGCACCGCCGACGGATGCCCGGCCTCGCGTGTGACCACATTGAGGCAGTTCCACATGCCGTAGATGAGATAGACGTACGCGTGCCCGGGCGGGCCGAACATGGGCGCGTTGCGCACGGTGCGGCCGCGGTGCGCATGCGACGCGCGATCATCCGGCCCGTCGTAGGCCTCGGTCTCGACGATGCGCCCGCGCACCACGCCGCGCCCGCGCCGCACCGCCACCAGCTTGCCGATGAGCTCGCGCGCCACCAGCTGCGTGTCGCGCGCGTAGAACTCGCGCACCAGGCGCACCGCTCGGGTGGTCACGATCGTGGCTCGCCTTGGCTCGGCCGCTTCAGGCCGCCGCGAGGAGCAACCGCTCGCCGTCGATGGCGTTCATCAGCTCCGCGATGCGTCCGTCGGCGCGCAGGCCGTCCATGAGCCCGCTCGCCGCCTCGTTGTAGCGCGGCCCGTCGATGGCGCCCTGCAGCAGGCGGAAGCGCAGGAACAGCAGCGCCGTCTGCGCCACGTCGGCCAGACAGTAGTTCTTGATCAGCTCGAGCTGCCCGGCGCGGAACATGCCTTCCACCTGCGAGCCGTCGACGCCGATCTTGCCGGGCAGGCCGATGAGGCGGGCCATGGCGTCGAGCGAGACCGAGCGTGCCGCGCCGTGGTCGCTCAGCATGTCGCACAGGTCGAGGTGCCCGTCCTCGCTGTAGCGGTGGCGCAGGCGGCCCTCGTAGTACCAGCCCATGGTCACGCCGTGGCGCAGGGCACGCAGCGCCAGCACCGGCAGGTCGAAGCTGCGCCCGTTGTACGTCACCAGCTCGGGACGGTACTTCTCGACGAAGTCGGAGAAGTCCTCGAGCATGCCGCGCTCGTCCTTGTTCTCGCCGATGACGCCGATTTTCTTGAGCTTGTAGCGCTCGTCCAGCCACATGCAGCCGAGCACCACGGGCCGGTGCGCGAACAGGGGCGGAAACGGCCGTTCAGCGACCTGGCCGCCCGGTCCGGGCGCGACCTCGGGCGCGACGTACAGTGCCCCGTCAGGCACCGTCTCGATGTCGAGCACCAGATAACTTCGCGGCATGGGTCGCAATTTAGTCGGGGGGTCTGACAGCGACGGGACCCGGACCCCGCCCGGACCCCCCGGGTCTGCCAGACCGTGTGATGGTTCCGCAGGCTTCCCCACAGGCAGCCAATGCTACAGCCCGGGCACGCGCCGGTGCTAGAATTCCCGCCATGGTTCTTGGCGCCCCCGGGCGTGTTTTCAGCGCGGCCGCCATCGTTTGCGCCCTGCTGATCGCTCCCGCAGCCGCGCCCCTGGCGCGCGCCGAGTGCCGCGTCGCCGAGCTGAATTTCCACCCCGTATCCGAGCTGCAGGTGGCCATCTGGGTGGAGGACGCACAGGGCCACTTCGTCGACACCCTGTACATCACCCGCGCCACCGGCTCGCTCGGGCTGGCCAACCGCCCGGGACGCCTCGATTTCAACTCTGAGATCCTGTGGCCGTACGGTCGGCGCGAGAACGTCCTGCCGGTCTGGGCGCACCGGCGCGGCGTGGTCTACCCGCGCGTGGTGTTCCAGGACGGCGACGAGAACGACCTGTCGCACGCCATCACCCACTCGTCGCCCGACCCGTACTACTGCCGGCCCCTGCGCACCGGCGAGGACACCTGGACCAACACCGTCGACTCGGGCTCGTGCGCGACCAGCGTGTTCACCGACAAGGGCAAGCTGTCCAGCTCGCTCACCTCGCTGTACCCGCCCCGCAACGATCTCGACTCGCGCCAGCCCGGCGACGCCAACGACATGAAGTCGTACGGGGACATCAACGGGCTCGATGCCATCACGCGCGCCACCCCGCCGGGCGACCGGACCGAGACGGTGCGCTGGGCCGTGCCCAACACCTTGCCGCCGGGCGACTACGTCGTCTGGCTCGAGGTCTCGCGCGAGTCGGACTTCAACGCCAGCTACAGCCCCAGCTCCTACCCGTCACCGGTGGGCATCCCGTGGTCGGAGTACGGCCACCCGTACCGCGGTCAGCCGTCCATCGTCTGGCGCCTGCCGTTCACGTTAGGACACGAGCAGTCCGTCTTCCTGACCGACCAGTACGCCGGCTACGGCGATCCCGACGGCATCGACGGCACGCTCAGCCCGCCCGACGCCACCATCACCACGGTCGCGACGCGCTTCTCGGTCGCGGCCGGACCGGGCGGCAACCCGCCCGCGCGCACGGTCGACAACCTGGGCGCCGCGCGCCTGCAGCTGGAAGCCTCGCGCGAGGGCAACTACCAGCTACGCCTCGACTACCGGCCCGAGCTCGACGACATCGCGCCCGCGGCACCCTCCGGCCTGGAGCTGGTCGCCCTGGCCACCAGCGAGGCGGACCTCACGTTCGTCGCGCCCGGTGACGATGGCTTGCAAGGCAGCGTCACCGACTACGAGATCCGCTACGGCGCCGGCGATCCGCCCGACCAGAACGACTTCGTCCACGGCACGCTGGTCGCCGACCCGGTGCGGCCGGCGCCCGCGGGCCAGCCTCAGGCGGTGCAGCTGTCCGGCCTGTACGCCAAGACGCACTACTGGGTGGGCGTGCGCGCGCACGACAACTGCCTGAACCCCAGCCCCATCGCCTTCACCACCTTCGTCACCCCCGCGGCGGAGGGCCTCGCGGTCGACGCCTGCTTCGTCGCCACCGCCGCCTGGGGTGGGCTCATGGAGACGCACGTCGCGGCGCTGCGCGGCTTCCGCGACCGCGTGCTGCGCGAGCAGGTGCTGGGCGAGATCTTCGTCGAGGCTTACTACACCTTCGGCCCGGCCATGGCCGAGGTCATCCGTCCGTCTGACGACCTTCGTGCCATGACGCGGCGCGCCCTCTCACCTCTCGTCGCCGCCATTCGAACGATCCCGTACGCTTCTGGAGCAAGAACCCGATGATCAAGACGCTCGGGCCGGCAGCATGTGCCGGCATCCTCTTCGCTGCGACCCTGGCTCCCGCCCGCATCGCCGACGCCGACTGTCGCCTGGCGCAGGTGCAGTTCACGCCCGAGGCGGGCATGCAGATCGCCGTCTGGCTGGAAGACGCGCAGGGGCATTTCGTCGACACGCTGTTCGTGACCCGGTTGACCGGCACCTACGGCCTGGGCAACCGCCCGGGCCGCCCCGACCTCAACACCAACTACCTGTGGCCGTACGGCCACCGTGACGGCGTCCTGCCCGTGTGGGCGCACCACCGTGGCGTGGTCTACCCGCGCGTGGTGTTCAGGAACGGGCGCGAGAACGATCTGTCGCACCCGGCCAACCAGTCGAGCGTCGAGCCGTACTTCTGCGAGCCGATGAGCTTCGACCAGAATCCGCCCGACGCCACCACCTGTGCGACGCCCTACACCGGCACCGACAAGGGCAAGCTGTCGACCACGCTGACGTCGTTCTACCCGCCGCGCAACGACATCACCATGCTGACCGGCTCGTTCGACGACCCCAGCGTGGCCACCTTCGCCGACCTGAACGATCTCGACGCGGTGTCGCGCGCGACCCCGCCGGGCGGCTCGCCCTTCCAGGTGCTGGCCGCGCTCGCGCCCTCGCTGCCCGACGGTGACTACTTCGTCTACGTCGAGGTGCACCACGAGCTCGACTACAACAGCACGTACAACCCGTCGACCATGCCGCCGCCCGCGGGCATCTCCTTCTCCGAGTTCGGCGATCCCTACCGCGGTCAGCCCTCGCTGGTGTGGAAGGTGCCCATCACGCTCGACGCGGGCGGCGGGCCGATGGCCTTCCAGAGCCTGGCCTACGCCGGCTACGGCGATCCCGACGGCGTGACCGGCGACATCAGCCCGCCCGACGACACCATCGACAAGGTCGCGGGCACCTTCGTCTACGATCAGGACGGCGCCGGCGGCAGCCGTCCGCCCCACACCTACCCGACCTGGGGCGAGGCGCGCCTGCAGCTCACCTCGGGCGCCGATGGCATGTACCGGGTGCGCGTGGCCGTCTCGCCCTCCGACGACACGGTCGCGCCGGGCGCCGCCTCCGACCTGGCCGTCGACACCATCGAGGGCAGCCTGGCGACCCTGCACTTCGTCTCGCCCGGCGACGACGGCGCGACCGGCACGGCCACCGAGTACGAGATCCGTTACAGCGTGGGCGCGCCGCTCACCGCCGACAACTTCGACACCGGCATGCGCATCGCCGACGGCGTGCTGCCCGGCGCGGCCGGCTCGACCGTCACCTTCAGCGTGCCCAACCTCCTGCCCAAGACGCGCTACTGGGTGGGCGTGCGCGCCAAGGACGAGTGTCTGACCGCGGGCGCGCCGACCATCATCGACTTCAGCACCGACGCCGCCCAGGGCGGCCAGGTCGACGCCTGCTTCGTCGCCACCGCCGCCTGGGGCTCGCTCATGCAGGCGCAGGTCGGCTCGCTGCGCAGGTTCCGCGATCGCGCCCTGCGCACGCAGGCGCTGGGCGAGATCTTCGTCGAGGCCTACTACACGTTCGGGCCGGCGCTGGCCGAGATCATCGAACCGTCACAGACGCTGCGGCAGATGGCACGAACCGGGCTCTCACCGCTGGTGACGGCCGCCGAAGACGCTGTAAAGTGACCGCCGCATGTCCGGCCGCGTCCGCTCCTCGCTGATCTCGATCGCGCTCCTCGTGTCCTTCCTCGCCGGCGCCGGCTGTGCGCGCGTGCGCCCGTGGCAGCGCGAGGATCTGGCTCGTCGCACCATGATCACCGACCAGGAGCCGGGCGAGGTGCGCTTCGACGAGCACGCGCGCAGCTCGCGCGAGGGCGCCGAGGGCGGCAGCGGGCAGGCGGGCGGCGGCTGCGGATGCAACTGATGCGTCTCGCCCTGGCCGCGGCGCTCGTGCTCGGCCTGGCCTCTTCTGCGCGCGCCGACGGCTGGATGAGCATGCGCACCGGCTACTACAAGGAGCGCTCGACCCGCGTCATCCAGCCCATGATCGACGCCCAGCTGGAGATCTCGGACACCGAGACCTTCGAGGTGCACGGCCTGGTCGACTCCATCACCTCGGCCTCGGCCGCGACCGGCGCGCCGGTCATGCCGGGGCAGAGGGTGCCCCAGTTCGACGAGCTGCGCTACGAGGGCGGCGTCAGCTACAGCCACGCCTTCGACGGCTTCAGGCTGGGCGGGACGTTCAAGACCTCGACCGAGAGCGACTACGACTCCAACTATCTGGGCCTGCGCGGTGAGCTGTCCCTGCTCGACAAGAACACCGTGCTGGCGCTCAACGTCGGCCGCAGCTTCGACCACGTCACCGACGGTGTCAGCGGCATGGGTAACGTCGACGCCAGCCTCAACGTCGGCAACGCGTCGCTGTCGCTGACCCAGCTGCTCTCGCCCCGCCTGGTGGGCAGCCTGAACTGGGACTTCATCGACGCGCACGGCTTCCAGGCCAACCCCTACCGCAAGGTCACCGGCGGCACGGCTCCGGTGGCCGAGAAGGTCCCCGACCTGCGCCTGCGCAACGCGGTGTACGCGGGCGTGCGCGGCATCCTGCCCGACGGCGCCACCACCGGCGTGCTGGGCTACCGCTTCTACATCGACGACTGGGGCATCCTCGCGCACACCGTCGAAGCGCGCGTGATCCGCGAGCTGACCCGGGGCCTCGAGCTGCGCCTGCGCTACCGCTTCTACGTGCAGGGCAAGGCCGACTTCTACGAGGACACCTACACGGCCACGCAGATCATGAACAATCCTTACGTCGCCGCCGACGCCAAGCTGTCGGCGTTCCACACCCAGACCTTCGGCGGCCAGGTGCTGGCGGCGCTGGCCCTGTTCGGCGTCACGGGTTCGTGGTCGGAGGTACGCATGGATCTCATCGTCGAGCGCATCCTGCAGACCAACTCATTCGGCGACGCCTGGTCGGCCCAGCTCGGACTGGTGGTGCCGGTTGCGTTCTGAGCTGGCGCTGGCCCTGCTCGCGCTCGCGGCGGCGGCGCTGGCCGCCTGCGGCGGCGGCGGGCAGACCTGCGGTGCGGCCCAGCCGGCGACGGGCGAGGCACAGCTGGTCAGCGCGGGCGGCCAGCACTTCAGCTACTCCGATTTCCATGGCGCGCTCGCCGGTGACTGCCCGGTCGTGACGGGCAGCCGCGGCTCGGTGACCATCATCGGGCACCAGCCCGGCTCGGGCTTCCCGCTCACCTTCTGCGTCCGGCGCGAGAACGACGTCAAGACCGGCGAGGCCATCTCGCTCGCCGATGACAGCTTCATCCGCGTCGTCGACGTCAGCGCCCAGGACGCGGCCGGCTGCAGCTACGGCAAGGACTCGGGCGCCACGCCCAGCGGAACCGTCACCTTCGACGGCTTCTGCACCGGCGCGGGCACCGAGTTCAACCTGACCCTGGCCGGGTCGATCTCTGGCATCCGCACCTGTCCCGCGTCGGACGCGGGGCCGTCGTCGAGCACGCCGGTCACGCTCGAGCTCTCGGGCAGCGTGCGCGTGGTCATGGACGCGTCGACTTCGTAGCGGCTCTGCAACATTTCTCCCCTCGGCAGGTGGCCGCAGTCATGGGTACCCGGGGCGATGCATGACTCTGCTGTCCGTGTTGCGTCGATCTTGTGGTAAGTCATCCGGCCATGAAGCGAATCGGTTTGGGTTCTATCCTGGCGGCTGGCGTGGCGCTGGCCGCATGCGCGCCTGCCAACAAGAGCATCGTCGAGGTCGGTGAGCCGCAGCCCTTCAATCCTCCTGGCGGCGACGGCGCGGCCAAGCCGGCCGAGAGCGGCCTGGCGCTGGAGTTCGAGGCGCTCGAGATCAAGGGCATCACCTTCTCGCCCGCCGCGCTCGACTTCGCCGAGATGCCGGGCAACGGCACCTACGTCAAGCGCAGCATCGCCGACCAGAAGAAGAAGGCCGACAAGGCCAAGGGCGCGGCCAAGCTGAGCGAGGGCAAGGATCTGGCCCTGGTGCTCTGGTACACGCCGCCCACGGGCGAGCCCAAGGAGATCAAGAAGCAGCTCAAGGCGCAGCGCGAGCAGGCGCTGGTCGTGCTGACCGCCATTGCCGCCGATCCGGCCGCCAACGAGGATCTGCTCAGCGCCTACGCCACCGCCGAGCAGGCCGTGGGCGACAAGGGCAAGGCCGCGGCCGCGTGGGACAAGGTCATCACCAAGTTCCCCAAGTCACCCAAGCTGGTGCGCTACCAGGCGCTGCGTGACTACCTGGCGCTGCAGGCGCGCCAGCCGCTGCCCTTCCCCCTGCCCGAGAAGCTGGAGGGCGCGCCCTACGAGCTCGCCTACGTGGCCGCGTGGTCGAAGTTCCGCGCCGCCGACAAGGCCGGCGCGCTGGCCGCCATCAACGCCGCGGCCAAGGGCTGGACCAACCTCGAGACCCTGCCGGCGGTGCGCCGCGACGTCATGATCATCTACGCCCGCTCGGGCGGCGACGCCAACGAGGCCTACGCCCTGCTCGAGGAGCTGGCCAAGAAGGACAAGGGCGACATGGGCCGCAGCAGCGAGGCGCTCGCCGACGCGTACAGCTACGCGGGCGAGTACGACGCCTCGTCCACCCTGCGCGACAAGCAGGCGACGGGCGCGGCGCCCGCGCGCGTGGGCGAGATCCGGCTGGCCCAGGCGCTGGTCAACTACCGCCTGCTGCGTCCCGATGTGGCCGCCGACGCGGCGCTGGCGGCGTGGACCGCGGTGCAGGACCCGGCCGCGCCGGTCGAGCTGCGCGAGGCCGTGGCCAAGCAGATCGTCAACTTCGGCATGATCTTCCACAGCGAGTACGCCAAGACGCACGACCCGCGCTTCGCGGCGCCGGCCAAGAAGCTGTACACCACGTACCTCACCATCCCCGGCCGCCCCGACGCGGCCAAGGTGCAGGGCGAGCTCTTGCCCAACCTCGACTCGACCATCAAGACCTACGGCGCGGGCGCCGCGGGTGCCGCGGGCGGCCTGCTCGACCAGCAGACCGTGCAGCGGCACGTGGGCTCGTACCTCGAGCAGGTGGGCGCGTGCTTCGAGGCGCAGCTGCAGGGCGACCCGACCCTGACCTTCACCGGCAAGCTGGTCTTCGTTGTCGGCGCCGACGGCAAGGTGTCTGACGCCAAGTTCGAGGGCCCCGCCGAGGCCGACAAGGGCGCCGCGGTGGGCAAGTGCATTGTCGCGCGCGCCGGCACCTGGTCCTTCCCGGCCTCGGGCACGCCGGCCAAGGTGAGCTACCCGTTCTCGTTCAAGCCGGCCAAGTAGGCCGCCCGCGGCGCACTGGGATTGACCGCCAGTTGCGCCAACACTCGCCAGTTACGACTGCCACGAGCGCGTTCCAGATCTTGGATCCGACCAATCAGAGCTCGTGAACGGGTACTGTCGGAGCTGGCGTCGCTGGCGACCTGGCGGTCAATCCGCGGCTAGACGCGCCCTTCCATCATGGCCAGGTTCTTCCGCGCCACCTCGTAGTCCGGCCGCAGCTTGAGCGCCTTGCGCAGGCAGCGCTCGGCCTCCTCGCGCTTGCGCTGCGCCAGCAGCACCACGCCCAGGTTGCTCCACGACTGGTAGTGCGAGGGCACCAGCTTGAGCACCGCCTCGAAGCCGCTCTGCGCCTCGGTGTGGCGCTGCGCCGTCATGTGCGCGTAGGCGCGATCGAAGAGCTCCTCGCAGCGGGCCACGTTCTCGGCGCTGGCGTCGGGGTGCTCGAGCACGGCGTAGCGCTCGAAGGTGCGCAGGAAGCGGCGCGCGATCTCGGCCCGCTCGCCCGCGCCGTCGTCGCGATCATCGCAGATGAGGTAGCGACGCAGGGCCAGGTAGCAGGTGCCCAGCTTCTCGCACGCCTTGGCGGCGTGGGAATGGTTCCAGTGGTGGGTCGGATCCTCGGGTGCGAGGTGCGCGGCCATGGCCAGGTGGGGCAGGGCGTCGGCGTGGCGTGCGAGCGCGATCATGCACGAGCCGTAGAGCGAGCGCGCGTCGGCGTCCTCGGGGAAGTCCTCGATGTGGCGCAGCACCAGACGCGCGGCCGGCTCGGGCTGATCCAGCTCGTACAGCCGCTCGGCCTCGGCGAGCAGGTCGGCGGTGGCCAGGCTGGCGGCGACCTCGACGTGCTCGCGCGTGAGCCCGAGCAGGTCGCGGCCGAGGAAGTACGCGCGCGGCAGGCGCCGCCCGGCCAGGCGCGCCGCACAGGCGGCGGTGGCCACGGCCGCGGCGGCGTCGCGCGGGCGCACGCGGCGCAGGCGGTAGCCCTCACCGCGCAGCTCGGCCACGCGCGCGCGCAGGCCGCCGCGCGCGGGCAGGTCGGTCTCGTGGCTGGCGTCGACCCGGAGGCCAGGCGGGCTCCCGCGCCGCACGGTGGGGCGCCGG
>OBEQ012574156.1_pt1 | contig 11476 bp, 10 predicted proteins | sample 1670901 | NCBI WGS metagenome assembly OBEQ01 (sample SAMEA104232315, study PRJEB22302) | groundwater metagenome | biome: forest; feature: aquifer; material: groundwater | place: USA | collected 2011-08-07 | depth 5.4 m | reverse complement strand
TCGCACCGTACTGGAACAAAACTGTGCAATGCGAGCATACCTGTCCTACTACAATGGCGAGCGACTGCATTTAGGAATTAAGTTCAAAACGCCAATGCAATTATTAGCTGATCGCGTCCAAGCTATTGATTAGAATACGTTTTGAGAGCTTGCTATGGACGCATCATTTTGAGAAAGACATCGTGTGGAATATTCACTTGTCCCCTGCTTTTCATCTTCTTTTTTCCTTTCTTTTGTTTTTCGAGCAGTTTCATTTTGCGCGTGATGTCTCCTCCATAGAGCTTCGCCGTCACATCTTTACGAAATGCAGCAACGGTACGCGAAGAGAGAATTCTCCCAAGCGCCTGGCCCTGAATCTTCATCACGAACTGCTGCCGCGGCAAGATATCATGAAGCTTCTCAACAACATGTTCAGCTTCCTCCTGTACCCGCTTCCTCGAAACAACCCGTGAAAATGCTGGAATAACTTCGTTTCCAACCAAAACATCAAGTCGCACCACATCAGCTTCTTTCATATCGGTGATCTCGTATGACAAAGATGCAAAGCCTGAAGTGAGACTTTTGATATCATCAAAAAAATTGCGCATGAGTTCCCGCAGCGGCATGTGCGCCTTTACCATCATGCGATTATCGCTAAACGTCTCCGATGCACCAACAGCAGCCTCATGATCATAGAGAAGTGAGAGAATCGCACCTATATATTGCGGTGGGATGATGATCTGTATAGCAACCCACGGTTCAAAGATCTTTTCCGCTATGCCATATTCAGGAAATTTGAGCGGTGAATATACAGTTTCACGTTTTCCCCCCGGATACTGTATGTCATAGGTGATCGAAGGCGTTGTTACAAGAAGTATCAATGAAAACTCTCGCCGCAAACGTTCTGTAATTATTTCAAGATGCAGCATACCAAGAAAGCCGCAGCGAAACCCACGGCCAAGCACGCCCGACTGCTCCTCTTCAAATGAGAGCGAGGAATCCGAGAGACGCAAACGGTCAAGTGAATGACGTAAAAGTGGAAAATCGTCCTGGCTTTCAGGATAGACTGATGCCCATACAACTGGCTTCGGACTTTGGTATCCTTCAAGCGCTTCTGCAGGATGCGCTTCTGTTGTGATCGTATCGCCAACAGAAGCAATGCCTGGCTCTTTGATGCCAGTTACAATATAGCCAATCTCACCATCAGCGAGCACATCGGTCTCAACCGGCTCTGGTCGAAAAACACCGATCTCATGTGCAACAAATGGAGCATTTGCGACACAAAAACGAAGTCGGTCGGTCTTTTTCACCGTTCCGCCAAAAAATCGTACAAATACAATAATCCCCTGGTGGTTTGAATATTCAAAATCGAAAATGAGCGCGCGAAGATTCTTTTCGTTCTCATTAACACTTGGTGCGGGAATTCGATCGACAACTGCATCAAGTAATTCGAGTACACCGTCCCCCGTTTTCCCTGAAGTCAAAAGAATATCTTCTTCTTCAACACCAAGAAGAATCGCCAGTTCCTCGGTAACTTCTGCAACACGTGCAAGGGGCGCATCAACTTTACTCACAGCCGGCACGATCACTAATCCAATCTCACGCGCCATAGCAAGGGTTGTGAGTGTTTGTGCCTGTACTCCCTGCGTTGCATCAACAAGCAAGACTGCTCCTTCGACAGCTTTCATAGCACGCGATACTTCATACGAAAAATCAATGTGCCCTGGAGTATCGATAAGGTTGAGAACATACTCACTTCCCCCTGACGAGTACTGCATACGTACCGGCTGCATCTTAATCGTAATACCCCGCTCGCGTTCAAGTTCCATACTGTCGAGCACCTGTTCCATCATTTTGCGCTTTTCAACGGTGTGTGTCAGCTCAAGCATCCGGTCGGCAAGCGTTGACTTGCCGTGGTCAATGTGTGCAATTATTGAAAAGTTTCGTATTTTAGCCCTATCCATAGGCCAATTGTACATAATATCGCCCCTGCACCCCACTTGACTATTTGACAATATGCATGTATAATGTCGCTTAGAAATTGCCCTCCTCACACCTCTCGTCAACCAACCAGGAGAACGCCATGTCACAGATTACATCAAAAGAAGATTTTGTATCCTCCCTTAAAAGAGGCGATGTGTTTTGTTGGATTGAAACTCTGCGAGACGGAGTACCATGGGTTGTCCGCCAATCAAAAATTCTGGGTGTATATAGTACACTCAACCCATCTAAGACAAAGAAGTATTTGAACGTCCGCCATCAATATGTCACAGAGGGTGGAAACACCAAGGTTGTCGAGTCAGCGATTGGTGATTTAATCTCTCCCTTGCGCGGAGTCTACACCTCACAAGAAGAAGCACAGGCCACACTCATCAAGCGCAGACAAGACATGAAGTCTGATCCACAGCTACTCCCCATGCTCATACAGGAGGCCTACAGTGAGGCGATGGGGAGTGTCTCGCGTCTGCAGGAAAACCTTTCATGTACTGCAGTATAATAAGTATAATAGCAAGAAAGTTTCACAACAGGCATCGACCCCGATACCCCACACTCAATATTGAGAGGTGGGGTATCTCTTTTTATAATTCCCCCTGTTCCGCTGCAATAACCTTCGTTTTCCAAAACTTTCCATGCAGAGATGAGAAAATATCGCGCAACTCATTGTTCTGTAACGCTAAAAGAACAAGGATAAAAACAACGATACCTCCTATGCCGGAGAGAAACCCTTGAAGAAATATTCCCATAAACGTATTGATATCAAATACCGCATCAAAAACATTGAGAAGCCCATACGAAACAGCACCCATGATAACTGACGCGCCAAAACTCTCAAATGTAGTTCTGCGGATCTCGTTCGCGTGCTTCTTGAAATTCGTACCAAAAAGAAACCACAACAAGACTGCATTTATGCACATGCCAATCGAATAGCCGAACGGAAGCATGAGAACTGAACTCCCCGGCACGTCTCCGATTTTAAATAGTGCTTCGACAAAATAACGAAATGCTGGATAATTGTTGAATAATTTTATAAGCACCAGTGTAGATACAATGACACAGCCTAAAGAAATAACATTTACAAAAAGAGGTTTTTTCGTATCCCCTGCGGCATAGAGACCACGAATGAAAAGAAGTGCCAAACATTGCGCCACAATAGAAAAAGCAAACATAGCAAGGAGCGCAGCGGTAAGTTTTGTATCATTCCACCCGAACATGCCGGATCCCAAGATCACGCGAACGATCTGTGCCCGAAGCACAATAAAGAGTGCAAATGCTGGCATTGTCCAGAAGATGATGTGCTTCGAAGCTGTTACAACATATCTCGTAAAACGATCACGTTCGCCCGTAGAAAAATATCGTGCAAGAATCGGAAATGCTGCAACCGAATAACTTACGCCAATAACAGACACGGGAACCGACTGTAGATTATACGCGAGATTGAATACAGCGATCGATCCTACTTTCATATTCGAAGCAAGTGCCAAGAGTGCAAGAAATGAAACATGATTCATTGAAAGCGCGAGTGTTCTCGGCAATGAAAGCATCACAACACGCTTAACTACAGCAAAATCGATATTCGTTGTAAATCTCGGCAAGTTGCCGCTTCGTATGATATAGGGCAGCTGTACACCCATGTGGAGCAAGGCTCCCACGATAACACCATATGAAAGACCTGCCACGCCAAAAGCCGGAAAGAACATCACAACGCCAAGAATAATACCGAGATTGTAGAGCACGGGACTTACAGCATACAGAAAGAATTTGCGATGCGTTTGCGTGATACTTCCAAATACATTTGATATTCCAAGAAATAGCGGGGAAAGGAGAATGATTCGCGCAAGATGGATCAATATCTCACGGTCAGCAGGAGCATTGATGCCCGGAAATAAAAGCTTTGTAAGCCAGGGCATACAAAGATACGCCGCCAAGCTCGAAACAGCCATCATGATAAAAAAGCACGTAAACATGCTGTTGAGAAATACTTTTGTTTCCTCACGATCACTCATTTTTTCCGTCAAAATGGGAATCAATACCGTAAGCGAAACAAGCGATGCAATCGATACAAAAAGAAGATCAGGTATGCGAAAAGCAGCGTAGTAGAGATCAAGTTGTCCGCCAACTCCAAAATAATGCGCCAGGAGGCGGTCCCGTACGAGCGCAAGTATTTGCGATATGATCGCAAATACACCTAAAAGAAAAGCTGCTTCATGCAGACCTACAATTTCCCTAGAAAGGATGTTTAAAAGTCTTTTCACCATAGTTGCGCATCAGTGTAAAAAATCCTGCGGATTATATGTTGAAACTGCGATATGCGCAAGAACCATTCCGCCTCTGCAGAAGCGGAATGGTTCAATGAGGAGAAAGGTAGCAGACATACCACGAACAAATGTTACTCCGATACTGCACCATTTGGTACAGAAACTGGTTGGACGGGCGACAGAACAGCCCCTTGATTCTTTTCTTCGATCGGAAGATTCTTACGCTCCTCTGGCTGGGGAGCGGCCATATTTGCAAAAGGTTCAAGGCCAGCGCGTAAGTTCGAAAGAATCTTTTTCACTTCTGCATTGTCAGGATTAGACTTTTCGATCTCCTCAAATTGCACAATCGCATCTGCCTTCCGATCAAATCGACTATATGCAAGACCAAGAAAATAGCGGGCATTCGCATATGAAGAGTTCAGACTAATGGCACGTTCGAGCGCAGTAATCGCTCCCGCGTTATCATTGTTATTGTACTTAAGTAGGCCAAGTTGGAAAAACACCGTTGGGTCATCGGGAGCAATTATTGCCGCAGCTTCAACTGATTCAATTGCTTTACCGAGGTTACCTGCACTCACTTCGATCTGTGAAAGAAAAAATATTGCTTCGGTGTAATTACTCTTCAGATGTATCGCTTCCGCTAACTTCTCACGTGCAGCGTCCAAATCCTTGTGAGCAACTTCGATACGCGCGAGGCCAAGATAGAGAGACGGATCTTTCGGCGAAAATGCCAGAGCATGATCATATGCATTTTTTGAAAATGTATACGCATCATCCAGGCCAAGGGGAATGATCGCACCATAGAGATTCCCAATTGCAACCCAGTTTTGATATTGGGTCTCGTCGAGATCCCGTGCTTTTTCAACATTCTTTTTTGCTTCTCCAAAAAGACGCTGGAATTCCGCTTGCAACTTTGCTTGCGGGATATCTTGCTTGGAAAGAAGCGCATTGATCTCGGCAACATTAACCGATGCCAAAAGCCGATAGTAACCATCATAGTCATGCCAAGCGATCGCTTTTTCAAGATTAGCTTTTCCTACAACAAGATCATTTTTCTCCAAAGCATCAGAACCCTGTTGGTAATACACAGCAGCTATGAAACTTTTTGTTACAAAATATCCTCCCGCTGTACTCGCACACACAGCAACCATAAAAGCGAGGGAAAGCAAAAAACCGGTCTTTGGATTTTCTGCAAAAGATATGTACTTCACACGAATGATCTTTTCCTGCATGAGTGTCGCCACATACAGCCCCGTAAAAAGAAATGCCATGATCACAAGCGGCAAGCTTGGAATATAGAGAACCATGAAGATCCATAAATAAAGCGACGCAAGAAATGACGACAGAACAAGGAAATGAGTGAAGCGATCGCCACGCGAAACAAAAAGCGCCCGAAGACCGCTCGCTAAGAAAAGACCGAAGAAAAGAAGCCAGGCAGCAGCTCCAACAACACCTGTTGTTACAAAGAATGTAGGCACATGGCCAATACCTGAATTAAAGCTCGTAGACCAGAAAACAGTTTCATTTATCCCCTCAGGGCGAAAAAGCTGCCACTGCGTATTGAAGCGATTCGGACCAGCACCAAATAAAATATTTCCTGCAAGCGATTGCTTCATGATTGTAAACGTCGACGGCCATGAAGGACGTGCTTCAATGTGCGTAATGTTAAATTTCTGTGAAAAAAAATCACCAAGCTGTGTATTTGCTACAACAAACCCAAAAGAGATTACAAATACAATGATAGGGGCAATTGGTACTTGCTGTAAAAACATCCTTTTTTTTACAATATTTTTTCCATCATCAGACTGCAAACGACTCTTCACTACTCTGCTGACAGAAAGAGCATACACTCCAAGAACAATTGAAAATACACCGAGAGTGAACCATACGGTGTTGAAATCAACGAGTGCAAGGAAGAACAATGCCACAGCCAGGATAAAATAAAGCACTGCTCGCGCAACACCTTTGAGAACGAGCATCTGCAGTGCCAAAAGCGTCACAATCGCCACAAGACCATAAAATACACCGACATCGTTCCACTTGCCGAAAACATTTGCAATCGTTGTCGTAAATACACCAAAACTCAAGAAATGCGGTCCGATAAAGATCCGCGAAAGTTGCATGATCGATAAAAGCGCGAACGATCCAAAAAGAGCAAGGTAAATCCGTACAATCCTGTCACGTGAATTGCATACTTTTGAAGACACGTAGGACAACATTGTAAGAAAAGCTATATTCACAAAAGTCCCTATCTCCCCACCCTGCCCGATAAACGACGTTACCGGGGATGGAGAAAAAACTGTTGCAAAAAGAAATGATACAGGAATGAGAAATAACCCTGGTACAATGTACGTCTGCGGAATGGTTATTGCACCCTGCTTCAAGCGCGAGAATGCCCACAGTGCAAAAATCACTACAACCGATACTACAAAAAGAATACCCTTACTAAATTGAAAAGATAATCCAAACGAAGGGATGAAAAACAATGGCACCAGAAACATCAGTGCCGCCAACACAATATTCGCCATCGTATCTAGTTTGCGAGCAAGCGAATCGCGTTCACTTTTTTGCTCCACATTTGCTTCTACAGATTCACCTTTTTGTCCTATATCACCCACAGCAGCATCGCGCATCTGTGTTGTTGCTTCACTATCCCGAACTGTGCTGTCAGTTTCTGGCAAATTTTGTACATCCATACGTCTTTTAATATGTTAAATATGCGTTTTAATTATCGAAGTGTATTTGAATTATATACATGTGGAATAAATCAATCAACGGAAAAACCCCACGTTCTACCCAATAAAGAGTTTGATCCGTGGGGTTTTTCCATATTATTTGCTTGGTTCCGAAGAACCAAGCAATTCTTTGCTGCCTATAAGCCGAATTCTGTATTCGCCTTCGCTAGTTGGCGAACGGCGAACGACAGTCATTTATCTAGGCCTGCAGTTGCCTGCAAGCTCAAGCGGCACTTCTCAACCCACTTCCGCCAGTTGGCGGATAGCAGATTGAGACACGGCCTTGCACTCGGGTAAGGATTTAGCCGTTTCATATCCCGACTTCACTCGAAAAATCGAGCTATACGAGACTTATCCTTGTCCTATCTTGCGATACTACGAGGATACTTGATTTCTTTCGAACTCAAGCGTCTCTGTTCGCACCTCGAGTACGCTTGCGCGTACTGACGGGAGTTACCCGCTACCTTGCTCCTGTACTTCTACAGGGAGTGTTCGGACTTTCCTCACTCTATCCGAAGATAGAGCGCGACTGCCCGACAACAAAGAACCCCCGTATTATACAGTGCAACGAAACACTTGACAAGTCTTTATATCTATATCCTCATTCTTTGATGGCAACTTGATCACCAAGAGTGATACCATGTTCGACTGCAAAACCAGCACGTACTTCAAGCACATAACGTGCCAGACTTCTTGGATAAAAGACTTTCGGATACGAATCAGGCGCTGCATTTGCTTCGATCGTTACGATCCGCAAAGAACGGTCAATCCAGATAATATCAATGGGAAAATGCATTTCTTTCATCCAGATGCCATGATTCCCATCCGACTTCATATCAAAAAACATTCCACTATCCTGCGGCAAAGCGCTACGCCCCGAAAGTCCGCGCGTGCGTAGTTCTGGCGTGTCAGCAATAATAACAGGAATGGTCAATCTACCAATTGAAACCGTACCCATCCGATCAACAACACCGGAAGCGGGTTGAGAAGAAAGCGTAAAAAGTACATATCCAGCTACAATAACCACAAGTCCTGCAAAAGAAAAAAATAGTGCTTTCATACTCATTTTGTTCATATTATCTTTTATGCGTATCACTCTCAATGCCATGGGTATCACGAAAATCGACCTGCTCACGATACGTTGGCACAGGCCTTCGTGAAGAATCAATCCAGCCACTCTTGCCAAAAAATCCACAGACTCTCCTATATAGGACAGTGTCTTCCTTGGGCGCACAGTCATAATACATACACTGTTTTGCATCAGTCATCGCAAAACACAACTCTGATGTTTTATACGTCGCAATACGAATAGCAAAATAGTATATGGCCATAAAGCCGAGAAGAAGAAGCATAATCATCGTAATAAACATGTTCCATCCTTTTGTATGATGCATATATTATTTTCAATTATTGCATCACTACGTAAAAGTAAAAGCCGCTTCTGTGAACATCACAAAAGCGGCTTTTCGCACAGGATCATGCAAAGTTAAGCTTAAGCCACGAAATCCCGCCATCGAGATCAGTAAAATCTCCGTCGAGCTGTGCCTCCCGAGCAGCATTCACGCGAATACCGATTTCCGGCCCAGGCTTCAAGTTTTCAAACGTAGCGAGCACATGCCGCCCTTCAATAATTCTTGGCGGTGGCAACGTATTCACTCGTATCTCTCGCGCTCTTGCTAATGCACACTCCAAAGGAAAACCTCTTTGCAACGGCGGACGCCCTGAAACATCAGCTTCGGTCAGGCGGGTCAGCGCTTCAATCGAAGAAGGTGCGAGCGCAGTTGCCAACCTGCGAAGCTGCCGGTCTGTCGGTATGGCGCCATTCCATGGAATGTGGCACATGTGCTCGCGTACGAGCGGCAGAACCTCTGCTACAACTGGTGCTGCCATACGTAGAGCACCAATCCGCTTGAGAAACGTGTGTGCTATTGGAACACCAGCAAAAGCATGGTCGGGAAAAGACACTCTCCCTTCAGCATCACGGATTGTTGTTACACTCTTGCCAAAATCATGACAGAGTGCGGCAAAGATAAGAACAAGGCTATCATGCCGAGACAATGTATCCCGTCTCGCAATATACATTGCTTCTCCAACTGCAAAAACGCTATGCTGATAGACGTCACCTTCTGGGTGCCATTTCGCATCCTGTTCACAGCCAATGATCGCTGCAAATTCGGGATAATGGTGTACCCACATGCTCTTCACCAGAAAGTCGAGTCCTAACTTTGGAAACTGCGATTTCAGTGCCCACTTCTCCCACTCTTCCCAAACACGTTCGATAGTAAGTTCAGCATACGTATCTACCATTGCTCGACATAGGCAAAGTGTCCGTTCTGCTGCGCGAAGACCAAAACGACCGCACATCTGCATACCACGAAGTACACGAAGTGGATCATCTACAAATGTTTTGTCATCAACATGCTTGAGCTCTTTGTAGTGAAGAGCTTCAACGCCGTCAAAAAAATCGTGTAGTTTCAGCGCAAAGGAATCCCACATCAAAGCGTTCATTGTGTAGTCACGTCGACGTGCAGCGTCAACTAACGCCATCGTGCCATCAGGTATAACCGCAAATTCGCGATGTCCTTTGCCTGCCTTACTCTCCCGCCGCGGCAAAGAAACATCGAGTTCAATATCACCTAATCTCAACTTCAAAACACCAAACGACTGACCTACACCTCTCACTTCTCCAAATTCAGAGAGTGCCGACCGCAGATCATCGAGACCAAGACCAAAAACTTCTATATCCAGATCTTTAGAAAGAGTCCGCATACCATGAATTGATTCATGGATCCAGTCTCGAACAGATCCTCCGACAAAATAGGGACGGCCACCGCGATCTTTGATCCGCTCTACAACCGTACGAACAATGTCCGGCAGGAACATGACTGCTCCCTTTCAGAGAAATTACTTTCAGAAAACAAGATTACTAGGCAAGACAATAACACTTTTTTAGTGATATGTCAATTTTTTGCAAAAATGTCGAAAATTAAAACGAAGGGTCTCCGGCAATAGAGACCCTTCGTTCGCTTTTTTATGAAAAACACTGCCCAACATGGTGCGTAAATAGAAAAGCAGCTTTTTCGATCACATCCCTTCGAAACTCATGCATTGAGAACACGGTGCCATATTCGTCCACCACCAGAACATCCTGCGTATATGCGGAAAGTTCTTCGGGTGGAATTGCGAATCCGAAAGAGCAACTATAGCGCACAACATACTTTTCTTCACGATCAGTTTGTTCTGCTGTCGGAGTAAACAATTCGGGATTATAAAAGTTGCCGCTTTGCCTTGCTCCACATATCGGGCAAGCCCGATAGTTCTTGCCCTCACCCATATGCGGATTTTGCACGTTCAGCCCTCCGGGCATGCCCGTTACCAGACTGATGTTGCAACCATAGCAATACATTCCTGCAGCACTTCGTTTCCCTAAATGGATACCCCGTTCATATTCCTGACTTTCATATCGAAGATAAAAATTTGTTCCCAAGCAATTCTCCTTTTCAGTTTATTCTTTCTATAGGATAACAGAAAAAAATCTAGCCTAGTGAGATACTACAGAAGAATTGCGGTTGCGATCAAACCATAGATCACAATGCTGATCGTATCCTGGAGCACTGTCGCTATGGGACCCGAACCTACCGCAGGGTCGCGATGTTCGAGCTGTAATAGTTCAGTGATAAGAAGGGCAACAACCGGAGCAACTGCAACAGCTGCAAACATCGCAAGAGAGACCGTAAGAGCTATTTGGGTCGAACCAAACCAAACAAGCGCTATCCCCCCGCTCGCCGCACTCGAAAGAGCTCCGAATAATATTCCAAGAAATGTTTCTTTTAGAAGATATGCCTTGAACGAAGCTTTTCCAGTTTTGAGATCGCGAGAATAGATCGACTGTGTCTGCGTACCGACAGCATCGGCCATATAGACAATAAACGGAAGAAAAAAAGCAATTCTGATGTTTTCAGCAAGCACCTGCTCAAAGCGCGAAGTCAGAAAAGAAAGGGCTGCGCCGAGTATCAAACCAATCAAAAGCGACGGCGCCCGCATGCGAGCAAGAAAAGAGACTGACTCTGTATCATCATCTGCATACTTGATCCTCTTCGAATTCATATACGTCTATCATGAACCATTACGAAGTTCAACACAACACCATTGTGGTATATTCTACAAAGATCATCGACTACAACAAGGAGATTATATGACGTTTGATGAACTTGAAATCGCAGCAGGAAACACTTCGATCTCTGATACTATGTTCTTTAGTATGCTTCTCGGATATTGGCATATCCAAGAAGTCGAGACACGGGATTCTGACTCAACCTGTTCCATAGATTCTCCCGAGTTTGAGCAGATGGAGACCGAGAGACAAAAAATGATAGGTATGATTGCAAACAAACGTCCCGCCGTTGACGAGATGCTTTGCAAACACATCATCAAAGAACACGCAGACTGTTGCGGACCGAACGCACAACATGACGAAGGGTAGATAGCAAAAAGCACCAGGAGATA
>OBEQ011390784.1_pt1 | contig 11476 bp, 11 predicted proteins | sample 1670901 | NCBI WGS metagenome assembly OBEQ01 (sample SAMEA104232315, study PRJEB22302) | groundwater metagenome | biome: forest; feature: aquifer; material: groundwater | place: USA | collected 2011-08-07 | depth 5.4 m | reverse complement strand
CGCCGACGTCATACTGGATTGCAGCGATAATTTTTCCACCCGTCACGCGGTGAACCGCGCCTGCGTGCAGCAGCGCAAACCGCTGGTATCGGGTGCGGCGATCCGTTGGGACGGTCAGTTGGCGGTGTTCGATTTGCGCCGCGCGGATGCGCCCTGCTACCACTGCCTGTTTCCCGAAGGCGCTAGCGTGGAGGAATTGCGCTGCGCCACCACGGGTGTATTCGCGCCCTTGACCGGCATCATCGGCACACTACAAGCGGCCGAAGCGCTCAAGCTGCTGGCCGGGATAGAAGTCGCAGCGCGCCTGCAGCTGTTCGATGCGCGCACGAATCAATGGCGCAGCGTTGGTTTCAAACGCGATCCGCAGTGCGCGGTGTGCGGGTAAATGGGCCGCAACGTCAAATAGAAATTTCTTCTCCTCCGCGGCGGTAAGCCAACCGATACAGGATCGGCAAGACCAGCAGCGTCAACACCGTCGATGACAGAATGCCGCCGATCACCACGGTGGCCAGCGGGCGTTGAACCTCGGCGCCGGTGCCGGTGGCGAGCGCCATCGGCAGGAAACCCAGTGAAGCGACCAGCGCCGTCATCAGCACCGGCCGCAAGCGCGTGAGTGCCCCTTCAACAATTGCATCGTCGAGCGAACGCCCCTCTTCGCGCAGCGTACGGATGAACGAGAGCATCACCAGACCGTTCAAAACCGCAACGCCCGACAGGGCAATGAAACCCACGGCAGCAGAAATCGACAAGGGGATGCCGCGCAGCCAAAGCGCGACGATGCCGCCGGTCAGCGCGAAGGGAATGCCGGTGAAGACCAGCCAGCCATCCTTGAAGTTATTGAACATGGCGAACAGCAGCATAAACACCAGCAGCAAGGCGACCGGCACGACGATTTGCAGACGTTGCGTGGCCGATTGCAGGTTCTCGAACTGGCCGCCCCAGGCGGTCCAATCTCCGGCTGGCACCGGCACCTGCTGTGCGATTTTCCGCTGCGCCTCGGCGACGAAAGAACCGATGTCGCGCCCGCGCACGTTGGCGGTGACGACAACGCGGCGCTTGCCGTTTTCGCGGCTGATCTGGTTCGGGCCGGGTGCAATGTCCAGAGTGGCGACCTCGCCAAGCGGGATATAGCTCGCCCGTCCACGCCCCTCCTGCGCTTGCGGCAAGCGAATCGGCAGCCGCTTGATCGCGTCCAGATCGCTGCGCAAGACTTCCGGCAACCGCACCACGATCGCGAAACGGCGGTCACCCTCAAACAATTTGCCCGCCTCGCGGCCGCCGACCGCGATGGCCAGTGCATCCTGCACGTCAGCGATATTCAATCCGTAGCGCGCGGTTTTTTCGCGATCGATCTGGATCGTCAGCATCGGCAGCCCGGTGATTTGCTCGACCTTGACGTCGGCCGCGCCGGGCACCTGCGACAGCACCGCAGCGATCTGCTGGGCGCTGCGGTGCATGGTTTCCATGTCGTCGCCGAATACCTTGACCGCCACATCGCTGCGCACGCCGGAAATCAATTCGTTGAAGCGCATTTGAATCGGCTGGGTGAATTCGTAGTTGTTGCCCGGCACCTGCGCCACCGCTTGCTGGAGGGCGCGCACCAGATCTTCCTTGCTGCGTGACGGGTCGGGCCAGGCTGCGCGCGGTTTGAGCATCACGAAATTGTCGGCGACGTTGGGCGGCATCGGGTCGCTGGCGATTTCTGCGGTGCCGATCTTGGCAAACACGCGCTCGACCTCCGGGAATTTTCTGATCGTTTCTTCCAGTTGCTGCTGCATGGCTACCGCCTGCGACAGGCTGGTGCCGGGCACGCGCAAGGCGTGCAAGGCGATATCCCCTTCGTCCAGGCTGGGAATGAATTCGCTGCCCATGCGCGTGGTCAACAAGGCAGAGAGGAGCACGGCGACGGCGGCCAGCGTCAGCACGATGGGCGGGTTCGCCATCACCCAGTGCAGGATAGTCGCGTAGCGCCGCCGGGCGGTTTGCATCAGCGCGTTTTCCTGTTCCGCCACCCGCTCGCCGATAAACAAAGCCACCGCCGCCGGAATGAAAGTCACCGACAGGATCATCGCGCCCAGCAAGGCAATCACCACCGTGTACGCCATCGGGTGAAACATCTTGCCTTCGATGCCGCTCAGCGCAAAGATTGGCAGATAGACAATCATGATGATCAACTGACCGAACAACAGCGGCCGCCGCGCTTCGCGCGCTGCGGCAAACACTTCGTGAAAACGTTCCGTGCGCGTCAACGGCCGGCCGTGATGCACCTGTGCATGGGCCAGCCGCCGCACGCAATTCTCCACGATCACCACCGCACCGTCGATGATGATGCCGAAGTCCAGCGCCCCCAGACTCATCAAATTGGCGCTGACGCCATTGGCGACCATGCCGGTAAACGTGAACAGCATCGACAAGGGAATCACCAGCGCGGTGATGACGGCGGCGCGCAGATTGCCGAGAAACAGAAACAGGATGGCGATCACCAGCACGGCGCCTTCGAGCAGATTGTTCCTGACCGTGGCAATGGCTTTGTCCACCAGAATCGTGCGGTCGTACACCGTGACCGCGCGCACGCCCGGCGGCAGCGTGCGGTTGATCTCCGCCAGCTTTTTATCCACCGCTTGCGAAACGGTGCGGCTGTTCTGTCCGATCAGCATGAAGACGGTGCCGAGCACCACTTCGCGGCCATTCTCGGTCGCCGCGCCGGTGCGCAACTCGCGTCCGATCTCGACTTCGGCGACATCGCGAATGCGCAGCGGCACGCCGTGCCGATTGCCAAGAATGACATTGCGCAAATCCTCGATCGACGTCGCCTGACCGGGTGCACGGATCAAATACTGCTCACCGCGTTTTTCGATATAACCCGCCCCCGCATTGGCGTTGTTGCGCTCCAGCGCCGCCACCACATCCTGCAGCGTCAGCCCGTAGGCCGTCAATTTTTCCGGGTGGGGCGCGACGTGAAATTCCTTGGCATGGCCGCCGATTGAGTTGATCTCGGTGACGCCGGGCACGGTGCGCAATTGCGGCTTGACGATCCAGTCCTGAATCTCGCGCAGGTCGGTGGGCGTATAGGGCGTGCCGTCGGCTTTTTTGGCGTCGTCCTGCGCTTCCACGGTCCACATATAGATTTCGCCCAGGCCGGTGGAGATCGGCCCCATCGCCGGATCGATACCGGCCGGCAATTTGCCTCGGGCTTCCTGAATCCGCTCATTGACGAGCTGGCGCGCGAAATAAATATCGGTGCCGTCCTTGAAGATCACGGTCACCTGCGACAGCCCATAGCGCGACAACGAACGCGTTTGTTCCAGACCCGGCAGGCCGGACATGGCGGTCTCGACCGGGAAGCTGATGCGCTGCTCGGTTTCCAGCGGCGAATAGCCGGGCGCGGCCGTGTTGACCTGCACCTGAACATTGGTGATGTCCGGCACCGCGTCGATCGGCAGTTGCTGGTAACTGTAGATGCCGTAGCCGGCCATGCCTGCCACGGCCAGCAGCACCGACCAGCGATGCTCGATGGCGAACTGGATGATGCGTTCAAACATGATCGCTTCCTATTTTTGGCTGCATGCGATTAGGGAAAGGTATTGCGGTTGCTACGTCGCTCCTGCAAAAGCAGGAGCCCAGTGTCTGTACGGCGTTTCAAGCCGCTGGGTTCCTGCCTTCGCAGGAACGACGAATAAATCTGCGTTTTTTTAATGGTCATGACTGGCGCCCGCCTTGCCCAGATCGGCCTTGAGCAGAAAACTGTTTTTCGCGGCGTACTGCTCGCCCGCTTGCAAGCCCTTGAGCACCTCGGTGAACTTGCCGTCGCTGCGGCCCAGCTCCAGCGGGCGTGCCTCGAACACTTCGCCATAGCGGCCGAATACCGTGGGTTGCTCATTGAGCGTTTGAATCGCATCGGTCGCGACGGCGACCGGCACTTCGATTTCATCAGTCAGCAGATCGACGTTGACCAGTAGGCCGGGACGCCACAGGCCTTGCGGATTGCGCAGCACCACGCGGGCCTTGGCGGCGCGCGTTTCTTCTCCCACCAGTGCGCCGACATAGGACACGGTGCCACTGCCAGTGAGATCAAACGCGCTCGCACTCACCGTCACCTTGCGGCCGGGTTTGACGGTGTTCAAGTCTTTCGCATAGACCGTCACTTCGGCCCATACCGTGGACAAATCGGCGACCACAAAAACCGGCGCGTCGTCTTTCAAGGCCTCGCCGATGGCAATGCGCTTGTCCGTCACAGTGCCATCGAGCGGCGCACGGATTTCATAGCGGGTCAGATTGCTGCCTGCGCCGGTCTTCATCATCTCACCGCCCAGCGCAGCCAGTTTCTGCTGCGCGCTTTGCGCCGCGATTTCGGCTTCCTGCATGGCGTGGCGTGCTTGCAGAAAATCCTGCTCGGCGGAAATTTTTTCCTGCCACAGCATTTTCTCGCGCGCGTAGGTGGTGCGCGCCAGCGTCAGCCGCTGTTGCGCCGCGAGCAATTCACTGCGCTGATCGGCCAGCGCCTGACTGAAGATGACGGCCAGCACCTGCCCCTTGCGCACGCGGTCACCGGCATTGACACGCACCGATTCGACGATGCCTGCCAGGCGCGGTACGACCTGCACCCTGCGATCTTCGTTAAAGTGGATTTCGCCGATCAGGCGCACCGTGCTGCTGATTCGGGCGGGTCCCGCCGTTTGCACTTCAATGCCGTTCTGCTGGAGTTGCGCGGCATTCATGGTGACGCGTGCTTCGATCTGTTCGTAGTCAAACCGGTACGACTTACTGCCATGCTGCGCGGCGATGGTGGCCTTGAACGAATGCGGTTCTTCCACCACCGCGTTGCCTTTCAGATAATCGTTTTCCTTGACGAAGGTGAACGGTTGCGGCGCGCGGCCCAGCCGCTCCAGCGTCACGACGATATTGCTGGCGGCAGGATCGAGTAGCTTGCCATCCATGCTGGTATAGAGGCGAAACTCCGGTTCGACGCCTTGCTCGAAAATCGTGATCTCCACGCCATAATCACCCTCCACAAACAGCCGGCCACCGTGCGGCCCTCTTTTTGGGGCATCTGCTTCGTCGTGATGGCCATCTTCCTGGCCTGCGTCGTGGGCATGCGCGCCATGTTCATTTTCATCACCGGTGGCTTGCGGTCTGTCGATCAGCAGAATCAGCCCGGCCAGCAACACAGCGGCGGCGAGGATGACGCCAATCACTATTTTTTGTTTGTTGTTCATCATGGCTCTGTTCATCATTTTTCCAATGTTTCGTTGATGCCGACAATGCGGTCGATGTCGGCGGCAGCGCGATGCGTCTCGGACAGCGCGCGCAGATATTGCGATTTGGCTTGCAGCAGCGTGCGCTGCGCATCGAGCACTTCCAGAAAACTGAACTTGCCGTACTCGAAACCCTTGGCGGCGGCGTCGTAGGCGCTTTGCGCGCCGGGCAGAATTTCGCTTTGCAGCAACTCCGTCTCCTGCCGCAGCGCCTGCAGGCGTTCATGGGCCTGCGTCAATTCGCCGCTCAGCCGCACCTCGGTCACGGTCAGTTCATCGCGTGCCTTGTCGGTGCGGCGCAGCGCCTCCTGCAGGTTGCCCTGGTTGCGGTCGAACAGCGGCAGCGGGATCGACACGCCCAGCATGGCTTGATTGCGGCCGAGCTGCGCATCGCGTTTAGTGCCGAGGCTGACGGTGATGTCGGGAATTTGGCGGGCACTCTCCACCTGCGCCAGCGCCTGTCGGCGTTCCACTTCGATGCGCGCGCGCTGCATGCCGGGCGACTGCGGCAGGCGTGCTATCAGGTCGTTCAATGCGGGAACCGGGGGGAGGTGGTCAACTTGTCCATCCACCCGCTCGAACTGCGCAAGGCTGTCGCCCCAGGTCGCGGCGAGTCGCTTGCGCGCATTGGCCAGTTCCGCTGCCGCCTGAACCAGCTCGATGCGTACAGCGGATTCGGCCACCCGTGCGCGGGTTTCTTCCACCGGTGAAATCCGGCCAGCCTGCACGCGTTTGGCGGCGGCGCGGGTGGCGCGCTGCGCCAGTTCGCTGGAGGTGAACGCCAGCTGGTGCCGTTCCTGCATCGTCAGCACATCGTAAAAGGCCGTGATCACTGCCGCGCGCACCTCGGCGCGCTTGGCCGCCAGTTCGGCCAACGCAGCAGCGCGGCTGCGCTGCGCGGCGTCAATACGCGCCGAACGTTTACCGCCGAGTTCGATCGGCTGATTGATTTGTATCGTGGTGGTACGCGTCGCCGTGTGCCGGTCTTCGACCAGCGTGACCAGTTCTGGATTGGGAATGATCCCGGCCTGGCGCACGACGCCGTCGATGGCTTCGACCTCGCGGGCGGCCACGGCAATCTCCGGGTTCGACGTGAATGCCCGTTCCAGCGCCGCAGACAGCGTGAGCGACTGGGAAAACGCAGGGAAATGGTATAGCGCCGCTAATACAAGCAGCAACAGCTTGTGCATCGAATTCTCCTTGCTACCTTGTGAAACACGCAAAGGAATCCGGCAACGCGCTACGAATCAGTGTGAATGAAGAGAGATTGAGGAGGCAGCGCGCCGGATCAAACGGCGCGCGCCCATTTCGGCCGCTCGGGCCGTTCGGAAGCAAGGACTGCGATGAAAGTGGAACTGCTGGGTGGGGATTCTGTCTCGACCAGCATCGTCGGTGCGAGGTAGGCAAACATTGGCAGCAGGGAAATACCGCTCAAATGGCAGCTGCTGCAATCGGCATCGACCGCAAGCAATGGATTACTGCTGGTCTTGTCGTCTGCCTGCGTGTGGTGCTGATGGTCATGATGACCGAAATGCTGCGCTGGAGCACCGTTTTCATGCTGGCAATAGGCCGCCGCCACAGCCCAGGTGGCTTGAAGCGGAACAACCAACAACATGAGGGTAATCACAAAGCGTCGCATGGCGCGGATTGTAGCGACGATCCTGCGGTCGCGCAAACAATTGATGACCAGTCGGCTTGACATCGTAGTGACTAGAGGGTTAAGGATATGCGCATGATTTTGAAAGGGGCCAATTTCCACCATGCCAAAGACTATTCTGCTATTCATCGTCACCGCCGTCGCTGAAATTGTCGGCTGCTTTCTGCCCTACCTCTGGCTGCGCAAAGGCGGGCCGATCTGGCTACTGTTGCCTGCCGCAGCCAGCCTTGCCTTGTTCGCCTGGCTGTTGACCCTGCACCCAGCCGCCAGTGGCCGGGTGTATGCCGCCTACGGTGGTGTCTATGTAGTGACCGCGCTGATCTGGTTATGGGTGGTCGATGGCGTGAAGCTATCCGCCTTTGACTGGTTTGGTGCGGCGGTCACGTTGATCGGCATGGGAATCATCGTCGCAGGGTGGCGATCAGCTTAGGGCGGCGCGGATTTATTGCCGGAGCGGCATTCCCGCGCAGGCGGGAATCCGTGTTTCCATAAGGGGAGTGTCAGTCGTCGATGGAGCATGGCGGCTTGCCTGGACGTCAGCAACGAGGCGAGAAAGTTTCAGGTAAACAGCGACGACAGTTGCAACTCAAAGAATTCGGTCGGCTTTTTGGTAAAGCCGGTTTTGACGAAACGCAGCCAGCGGCCAGCGACATAGCCGACCAGGATGCTGGCACGCGCGGCGGCGTCGGTGTCCTGCGGCAGTTGCTGCTCGGTCTGCGCGACCCGCAGGCACTGTTTGAGCGAGGCTTCGATGCGATCGAGCAATTGATTCATGCGTTCCTGCAGCCGGTCGTTTTCATAGACCAGCGCATCGCCCACCAGCACGCGCGTCATGCCCGGATTTTTTTCCGCAAAATTGAGCAGCATGCGCACAATCTGTTGCGCCTGCTTGATGCCGCCGTTCTCGCTGGCGGTGATCTGATTGACCAGGCCGAAGATGGTGGTTTCGATGAATTCGATCAAGCCCTCAAACATCTGTGCCTTGCTGGCGAAATGGCGGTAGAGCGCCGCTTCGGACACGTCCAGCCGAGCCGCCAGGGCAGCGGTGGTGATTTTTTCACCGCGCGGGTCTTCCAGCATGGTCGCCAGGACTTGCAGGATTTGATGTTTACGTTCGCCAGGTTTGCTCATTTTGTGGATCTTTGTTTATGGGTTCGGAGTGCGCGCAAGCGCTGCGACAGCGCCGACACAGATTGTATTTTAAGATCGACGTAGTGCGGGCGATTTTTTTGTACGCCGATCCCGTGCGTTGCCGCTGCACTGCGCTGCGTCAGGCCGCTCACCCACCCCGTCGCCAGTCCGCACGCCTTGGCGCTGCGCAGATTTTCCAGCGTATCCTCGACCAAAATACAACGGTGCGGCGCCACCCGTTCGCGTCGCACAATCGCTCGCAGCATCGCGCGCGAAGGTTTGGGCCGGTACTGGCCAAACAGCCGCATCTGTTCCACGGCATAGCTGCGCTGAAAATAACGGTGGAGCCCCAAATGGGTCAGCACCTGCTGCGCATAGCGGCGCGGCGCATTGGTCAGCAATACCTTGCGTCCCGGTAGTCGCGCCAACAACTGGCGCAGCCCGCGTTCGGCACGCAGCATCGCCGCCAGATTGTCGAACTGGTGGGTGTGGTGCAGGAAATGATCCGCATCAATCGCATGATGGCGCAACAGCCCCAGCAGCGTAGCGCCGTAACGCTGCCAGTAATGCATCCGCAAAGCGCCCGCCTGCGCCTCATCCAGCGCCAGTTCGCGTGCGATATAGTGCGTCATGCTGCGGTTGAGGTGTGGGAAGATCGCGTGCGAGGCATCGTGCAGCGTATTGTCCAGATCGAACAGCCAAACCCATGCGCCGGCATGTCTGGAAGGGTTGGCAGACCGGCTCATCCCTCGCCCTGCTTCGGCTGGCTCAGCGCAGGCCCAGCCTCCCGCGTGGGGAGGGGGTGAACACGGAGTCTGCAATAAGTGGCAGACTCCATCAGAACGGAGGTGGATTTTGCAGACATGGGGCAAGAATGGTTGGGCCGCGTTCATTGTAGCGGCATTGCTGCTGACACTGGCGGCGTGCAGCCCGCGTTTTGACTGGCGCGAAATTCCCAACCCGGACGCGGGTTATGTCGCCCTGTTCCCCGCCCGCCCGGGCAGCGCCACGCGCCCGCTGCCACACGGCGCCCAGACCATCGAACTCACCTTGCAAGCGGCTCCGGTCGGCGACCTGAGTTTTACCGTCGGCCATGTCAGGCTACCGGTGCGCGCAGGTAAAGCTGAGGCCGTGGAGGCAAGCGCGTGGATCACCCAATTTGAAACCGCCTTGCTCGGCAATCTCAATGCCCAGATCACACAAACCCATCCACCCAAGCCCCCCGCATTACGCGACATCAGCGCCGACGGCACCCTGCGTGCACGCCGCCAGGATACCCGCGGCGTACCCGCCAAACTGCGCGCCCGGTTTTATCTGCACCAGGGGCAACTCTACGAAGTGATGGTGATCGGCCCCGCAGCCGACTGGGATGAAGACGCCGCAGAAACTTTTCTGGCCGGATTCAAGTTTCTCTGAGGAGATGTGCTGGTTTGAACCGGGAGGTTTTATCAAGCAGGACGGATGAACAATCGGCGCTGTTCGCCCTTCGACAGGCGCATTGTGAACGGTGCCGGTTGCTGGAATGCGCCACTTGATCCTATGGTCCACACCTTACGCGCGTCAGTAGCGACTCAGATCCTCAAGTGCATCGACCACCATACCCGTGCCGATCGCCAGCAATAGAATATCGCTGGCGACGCGCACATAGCGGTGGCCGGACGGCGGCGGCCCGAGGTGCACGACCACTTCGTGCGGCACCTCGTAATACACCACATCGCGCGGCAAACGCTGGCCCACATGCCACTTGCGCGCCTGCCCGGGCGGCATGCAGCCGTTATGTTTCTTGGCCAGTCCCGGCGGGCAGCGCCCCGAGCGATACTGCGTGTCGTAATATTCGCGGATCACCACGCGATGTTGCTGCTTGAAATACCCGTGGCGGTTTTCTCTGTGGTCGTCTCGTCCATCCTCGTGACCTCTGTCCCGATCGCCACGATCATCACCCTTGCGTTCATGATCGTTCTTGTCCTCGTGTTTGTCTTTGCCACCGCCTGCCCAAGGCGGCGGATCGGCCAGGGCTGTCCCTGTGCATGCCAGCAAGCCGACCACCACCACGGCGAGCAGGGGCCGTTTGACTAATCGAATGTTTTGCATGATGACCCTTTAAAAAAAACATCCCGACGGAGCACAGTGCGTGCCTCGATCGTGTCCGTACCTGCTTTATTGTAGAAACAAGGCTGCACTGCAAGAGGTAGGACGCGGATATGTTTTGTGTCAGTCGCCGCCTACACTGCCCCCTGCACCGGAACCGATCCCGGCATCTTGGTGGCAAGATACATTTTCCGGGAAATCTGGCTTTGGCACCGATTGTGATTCCGATTGTGTGATTGCAATGCGTGTGCTGCAAGAAGTTTTTATCCACTGTGTAGGGCGGAAAAGCGCAGCGACTTCCGCCGTAGGTATCGTGGCACGAAGTGGTGCTTATTAGATAAGCATACGGCGGAAGGCGCTGCGCTTTTCCGCCCTACAATTCTGACATTTCAGAGGCCCAGATTCGGCGCTAGCCACCGCTCTGCATCTTCCTTCTTCACCCCGCGCCGCTGCACGAAATCTTCCAGTTGATCTTCGCCGATTTTGCCGACGTTGAAGTATTGGGATTGCGGGTGTGAGAAGTAGAAGCCGCTGACGCTGGCGGCGGGGGTCATGGCGAGCGATTCGGTCAGGCCCATGCCGATGTCGGCACAGTTCATGAATTCGAACATTTCTTTTTTCATGCTGTGTTCCTGGCAGACATTCGCGCCGAGCCTCCTGTAAATGGAGTTTCGCAATTGCCCGTCATTATAGGAGGGCGCAGCCACCTGAAAAAAACCCGCGCGAGGCGAACTCTGCGCGGGTTTTGGAAGCAGCGGCAATGGCCAAACAAATCGCGTGGCGTGTTGCCGGGTGACGCGTCAGTTCAATCGGACATCACTTCCCGGCAGGCGCTTCAGGTGCAGGTTTGGCCTTGGAGGGATCGATCGTAATGCCGCGCTGCTTCAACGCATTCACTATCAGTGCGGCATTGGGGTTGCCCGCCTGCGCCAGTTTGGCGGTCTCCGCCGCCAGCACTTCGAGTTGCGCGCGCATGTTCTGTGCGTTGCTGTAAGGCGTCGTCTGGTGAGTGCGCGCAGTAGCGAGGTTCTCGCGCTCTTTCAATAGTTGCATGGTCTGAAAGCCGAACCACAGCACCAGCGTGATCAGGCCCAGCAGCAGCGGCGCAAACGGTCCGTAGTGCATCTTGTGTTCGCTCATTTGGATTTCCCCTGGGCATCTTTCGGTGCCTGCGGCGGGTTGACGGTGACGGTGATGCCTTGTGCCGTCAGCAACTGGGTAATCTGCGGGTCGTTGGTCTTGGCCGAGATTTCCGCAAGATTACGCACGATGCTCTGATACAGCGGCTCGACCTGCAAGCTTTGCTGGATGTATTGGGCACGATTGGTAAATTCAGTTTGTGCAT